>SWCD01011621.1_pt1 | contig 347780 bp, 284 predicted proteins | sample 4693011 | NCBI WGS metagenome assembly SWCD01 (sample SAMN10267278, study PRJNA491770) | bioreactor metagenome | isolation source: DHS bioreactor inoculated with marine | place: Japan: Omine Ridge, Nankai Trough
CAGAAGGAGTATCAAAAACTATTAGCTGTTCATTCGTAACAATATCAATTTCCTTGATAGTACTTACAACTTCTTTATCATTTGAAATTAATATTATTTTCATTTGTAAAATCTTCCAGAGTCCTGAATAAAAAAAGTAGGACTGCTTATTTCTAAGCAGTCCTTGAATTGTAATTACTTGAGTAGTAACATTTTATGCGTCTGAATGAATGATCCGGATTCAAGTCTATAGAAATAAATACCTGAAGCCACATTGGATGCATTCCATGTGAAATTATAATAACCAGCACTCATTTCACGATCAACTAGAACAGCAACTTCCTGTCCGGTAACATCGAATACTGTCAACCTAACATTTGACACTGCCGGAATAGCAAATTTGATCATAGTAGATGGATTAAATGGGTTCGGATAATTTTGATTTAATGCATATTCTGTTGGAGTACCATCTTCAAATGCCACATCTGTAAGGATAGCTGATGCTTCATTTGAAAATCCGCTAATATTGTTTGAAAAATCGACAGAAGTAACAACGTAATAGTATGTAATGTCATTTACAACACTATTATCATCAAATGTATAATCGATTGTTGTAGCAATAATATCGGAAGTGGTTGGGACAAAATTTTGTGTTTCACTACGATAGATTTCATAGTATTTAAAGTCATTTTCTAAAGATTCTTCCCAAGTTAACTGAATACCAACTCCGGCTCCGGCAGCAGCTAAATTAGCAGGAACTGCTGGTGCTAAGTCATCAGTTGAGTAACCGCTCATTGGATCTGTTTCAGCGATTATACCCATTTCAGTTTTACCAAGAACCTTGAAAGTTGTCAATACTGTGTCGCCTTCAACTGTGTTATATAGGGTTGGTACAACAGCACTGTATTCAAGAAATTGAACTGCAGGAACTTCAGCAACTATATCCCATAATGTTCCTTCAAGATTAAGCGGTGTTCCAACTGAAATATCAGAAGGAATTTCACTTAGTGAGGAATAGTTAGTTATTCCTTTATTTGCAACAGTTCCAGCAACTTCACGTAAAACTACATATGATTCTACTTGATCAGGAGCAACTCCATCATCAGCACCGAATGCAGTCCATACAGTACGAACCTGGAATCCTTGATCCATTGGAATATCTGTAACACTAACCATATTTCCGGCTGTGATAGCACCATACTTCATTGACTCTATTGCAACTTGTAACATTGAAACTGTAAAAGCTGGATTGTGGATACCAAAACTTCTATCTTCTTCAACGAAGACATAAGCATATTTGGCTCTCATAAATGTTGGTGAGTAGTCAGATGTATCAGCATCTAATAACATTTCAAGATGTTCCATCATACCATGAACTTCTTCTTGCAATCCTTCATCAATACCATCGCCGTCATGATCGGCGATACTATTTTGGTAATATTTTTTCTCTTTAAAAGATGTACCGACATCGCCATGGCAAGGTTCGCAAGCTGCTACGTGATCAACACCATTAACGTCATTCATATTAAATGAGTGACCACCAACCAAAATAACATTACCATCTGCATCAAATCCGCTATTTTCTGCAAACATATGGCAGTCAACGCACGCATTTCCACCGGCAACATCATGCGGTGAACTTGGTAATTCATAAGGCCAGTCAGGATAATTTGCGCCAATTAACATATCGGCTTGTGGACCATGATGAGGACCATAATGTGATGATGTAGAAGGAATTGATGCGTATTCTTTAGCATAACGACGAGATCTGTGGCATTCCATACATTGAGCGCCAGTTCCATATAAATCAACAGTAACGGGAGTTCCATCACCAAGTTGTGTATCAGATAATCTCAATTGATAAGGTTCGGTAGCATCATGCGGGTCATGACATACTGGACAAGAGATATTTACTGCTTCCGGTAGTTCTTCTGTTCCTGTAGGTAAACCGAATTCATCTGTTGGTTTTCCTTCCTTATCCCATTGAATATAACCTAGACCACTATGGCAAGGTGCACAACTACCTCTTCCACCGGCATAAGTAACAAAAGCGCCAGCGGCATGTCCGCCATGGAAACCGCGTCCGTCAAATTCTGTTGCATCTTGACCGGAAGCTAACCACTGAGTTGGGAAATAATGATGTGTTCCATCATCTTCATGACAAACTGCACAGTTATTCACATCTATACTGGAAAGCATTTTTGAATCGGAAACAGCTCCATTATGCTCACTACCAGGTCCATGACAAGCTTCGCACTGAACATCTGCTCTTGCCATTGCATCGGGGTATTCAAGTGTTAAACTATCATACATCCCAGCCATAAAAGTATCAGGGAACATAAATGGGAAATCATCAAATCCATCATTAGCAGCACTTGGATAGTATCCTGTTGCATGGCACTCTAGGCATGATTCGCCAAAATGACTGCTGCTTCCCGGCATTGCATCAAATTGCTTTTTAGTTGCAACTGCATGTTGGGTTCCCATAACCTTAGTTGCATAAGAACTGTGGCACATTACACAACTTGGGGTTCCGCTAGCCATACCTAAATATAAACCCGCGTTTATTGTTAGTGTATCAGACATACCAGCTTCAGTAAAGATAACAACATAAGTACCAGTAACATCCGGAGTTAATATCACAACTTCAGTTAAAGTATCAATAACTGTAGGAGTTCCAATTGTAGCAACTGATGTTGCAGGTTTTGAATCAAGAGACCAAGTTGTACCTGTTAGGGTTTCACTTGAACTTCCCTTTAAATACATTTGTGTTTCAATACCAACATTTGCCAATCCATTGTATCTGAGGTCAAAAATATCCATAGAATCTTCTGCGACCTGACGAGGATTGACACCATATGTACCGATAGTGACTGTTTGTGCTAACATTGTCCCGCTAATTAGTAAGAGGGCAATAATTAGTTGTGAAAGTTTTTTCATAAGATTTTCCTTATGTTTTTAGTGATTCATAAATTGATTAAAAATACTAACTGTATTATTAAAAAGAACTTAAGTGCTACTTTGTTGGCAATTGACATGCCAAAAGAGAGTCTCATGTATTATTCTATGTGATGTCCTTTATACATGTATTTTTAGCCCATAAACAAATGTTTTGCATCCAAGCTTAAAAAGATAATTGACATAATTATATCTTTATCCTTTGAAAATTTAATTTTACTATGTATTTTGCGTCTCACTGTGACAAACTTGCGACAGTTGAAAATAGTCATTTTTAGTTTGTTTTGTGTACTTGTTATTTATAATTCAATTATTTCAAAATGATTTCTTAAGTCTAAAATGTTCAAATCCCTAAAAATAAAATTCATCTTTTTCGCCACATTGTTTATCATCCTAAGTGTAGGCATCCCCACATATTTTTTACTGAGGCAGTTGGATGAAAATTTTAACGAGCGTTCTTTGTTAATGTTAAATGCAACTCTTGATATTTTAAATCACAGCATCGATCATGAAATGAAGCTTGGTTACAAAAAAGATATTCAAACAATGATCAATGAAGTGTCGTCAAATAAAAGTATTGATCACGTTAGAATTATGAACAAAGAAGGAAACATTGTTTTTGCCAGTACGATAAATGAAATTGGCAAACATATAAATTTAGTTTCGCCGCATCATATAGATTTTGACCTTAAAAAATTAGATCATCGGCATATTGATTTATTTGGCGAGAAGAATATTTTTTCGGCAATTGAACCTATTGTAAATAAACCGGAATGTCATAGCTGTCATGGTCACGAACAGGTAATTGCTTACCTAGATGTTGACACTGATTTAACAAGAGCGGAAGTTCGTTTTCAGACGGGTTTTTATCACATACTATTTTTGGCAATTGCAATTGTGTCTTTATTAGTGGTTGGCCTTTACATCATCTTTAATTACTTAATAAGCAAACCGCTCAACATGTTTATATATGCTTTTAATAATGTTGGTCAGGGCAATTTAAATACCCGTCTCAATGTTAAAAACGATGGCGAAATAGGTACACTTGCTAAGGATTTTAATCATATGGTTGAACTGCTCAGCAATTCAAAAGAGCAAATAGAAGAGCTTCACTTTAAACAGCTTATGCATGCTGATAGGCTTACTACAATTGGAGAAATGACATCTCAGTTGGCTCATGAAATTAACAATCATACAGGAATAATTTTATCTCGTGCAGATTATTTACAGCTTGAAGCTGCAGAAGACCCGAACTTAAATAAAATTAAAGATGATCTAACAGTCATTTCAAATCAGATTGACAAAGTATCAACAGTAACCCGGCATATACTTCGCCATAGCAAACTTAATCCGCTTGAATACAAAAATACTGATCTAAAAGAAATTACAAACAACGCAATCCTAACTCTTCATCCATTATTAAAGAAAAGAGGGATTGAAATAAAACCGGAATTCACAGATAAGAACACCTTAGTATTCGGAGATGCCTACCAACTGGAACAAGTGCTGGTAAACCTTATTAATAATGCGGCAGATGCGATTTCCAGCGGTGGCGAGATAAAGGTAAATATTGAAAAGCGGTCTTACACAATAACTCTTACCGTAGATGATAATGGTTCCGGCATTGACCCAGAAATAACTGATCAAATTTTTCATCCATTTTTCACTACTAAAAAAGATGACAAGGGAACGGGCTTGGGACTGTACATTGTGAAAAATATAATCGAAGATCATAAGGGTAAAATTTTATGTAAGAGCGAAAATGGAAAAGGTACTCAATTTGTAATTTCATTAACAGGAATTGATGATGAATAAAAAGAAAATATTAATTATAGATGATGAAATTGAAATGCTTACCAGCATTGAAAAAATTCTTAAGCTGAAAGACAAATACCAGATAAAAATAATTCAAGAATCAAGTGATGCTATAAACCTGGTCTCCTCTAAATATTTTGATTTGATAATTACAGATTTGAAGATGAAAGAGTTTAGTGGAATTGATATCCTAAAAACCGCAATCCTTAAATTTCCGGAAACACGCGTAATAGTTATTTCAGGTTACGGAACTGTAGAAGCCAGTGTTGAAGCTATGCGGGAAGGAGCTTTCGATTTTATAGAAAAACCATTTTCATCAGCCAAACTTTATGAATGCGTTGAGCGCGCGTTGAATGAAAATACAGATGAGACGGAAAACAATGCCGCACAAGTAAATGAAGTTAAAAAGTTCGAAGGCATTATTTATAAAAGTACGGAACTAGAAAATGTAATAAATCTTGTAAAAAAAGTAGCGCATGGAAACATGAATATTTTGATTACGGGGGAGAGTGGAACAGGTAAAGAAATGTTCGCACGAGCAATTCACAATATCAGCAAGGGGTCACTTGATCCTTTTGTTCCTGTAAATTGCGGTGCACTTCCTGAGCAGCTTTTTGAAAGTGAGTTATTCGGTCATGAAAGAGGTGCTTTTACGGGTGCAGTAAAAACTAAACCAGGCTTGCTCGAATTTGCAAACAATGGTACTTTCTTTTTTGACGAGATTGCGGAAATGAGTGAAGCACTTCAAGTTAAATTGCTGCGCATGCTTGAAGAAAGAAAAATTAGAAGAGTAGGCGGACAAAAAGAAATTGAAATTAATGTTAGAATAATTGCCGCCACAAATAAGGATTTGCTGCAGGCAGTTGAGGATAGAAAATTTAGGGAGGATTTGTATTATCGCCTTAATACACTTCAAGTTCATATTCCTCCATTGCGTGAAAGGAAGGCAGATATTTTAACTTTAACAAAACACTATTTATCGCAGCTTTGTGAAAATGACGAGGGTGCCAATAAAGTTTTATCGAGTGATGCAATTGATGCTTTGGAAAACTATGCTTGGCCAGGAAATGTGCGTGAACTTCAAAACTTAATTAGCCGCGCATACTTTTTATGCAATACTAACATGATCACTACAGAAGATTTACCGTTGCCTTACAGCGATAAAATTGCAAAGCTAAATGAAAAAACATTGCAGATGGATTATAAAGATGCTAGGAATGTAATACTGGAAAAGTTTGAGATTGAATACCTCTCACATCATCTTAGAAAGAATGACGGAAACATTTCAAAAACTGCGGCAATTTGCGGACTGGATAGAAGATCAATTCACAGACTATTGAATAAGTATAAAATTATTTACAAAAATACTTAATCACTTTTGATCGGTTAAGAATTAAATCTTTTTATTCAGTCGCGATACTTCAAAAATTTCTTTTAATATAAAACCCAAAAGAACTAAAAAAGTGCCGCCAAAAATTAAATACCAAAAATAAAGCATAATGATGTCCTTATTTATTTTGTTATTCCTTAAGTGATAAACTTTTAATCAACGGCAGTGCCAGAATAAAAATCAACAAATTGAATCTTTTTCAAAAACTAATTTTTTTTTGCTTGTTTCAAATTGGAATTCTGTTTGGATTTAAATCATACTTCAATGGAATTAATTCCTCTTAGTATGAAATTAAAATAACAATTTTTGAGTCATTATCAATAAAACAATTTTTATGTTTGAATTATAATTAGATGAGTTTTTATTTAATAAATTACTATTTTTGTATATTGAAATGAGAATCTTTTAATGTTGTTTGTTATACAGATTTACGTAAGTGGTTATAAATAAAGAATTAAACGGAAAAATGGATGCTCGTATTTAACACGCTAACTAAAAAGAAAGAAGAATTTAAGCCGATTAACCCCCCAAATGTAACAATGTATGTTTGCGGTCCAACTGTGTACGATTATTTCCATATTGGCAACGCCCGTTCGTTTATTGTCTCCGATATTATTTATAGGTATTTAGAGTACAAAGGATACAAAGTAAAATTTGCAATGAATTTAACTGATGTTGATGACAAGCTAATTAAAAAATCAATTGAAGAAGGAATCAGCACGGCAGAAGTTAGCCAACGATATATTGATGCATTTTTTGAAGATATAAAAAGATTAAAAATTAAAAAGGCAACTCTATATCCTAAAGCAACTGAGCATATGACGGAAATAACCGATCTCATTAAAAAAATTGAAGAAAATGAATACGCTTATGAAGCCGGGGGTGACGTATTTTTTAACGTTGCAAAATTTAAGAATTACGGTAGACTAAGCGGTAAAAATATCGAGGATTTAGAATCGGGTGCAAGAGTTGAAATTAATGATAAGAAAAGGAATCCATTAGATTTTACACTTTGGAAAAAAGCTAAAAATGGCGAGCCTTTTTGGGATAGCCCATGGAGTAAGGGAAGACCCGGCTGGCATATTGAATGCTCGGCAATGAGCATGAAACATTTAGGCGAATCATTTGATATACATGCAGGCGGCAACGATTTAATTTTTCCTCATCATGAAAATGAAATTGCCCAAAGTGGTGCAGCATGCAGCGGAAGTTTTGCAAATTATTGGCTTCACTTCGGCTTCCTAAATATAAAAGAAGAAAAAATGTCAAAGTCGCTGGGTAATTTTTTTACCGCCCGAGAAATTCTTGATAAGTATTCTGCCGAAGCTGTGCGCTTTTTATTCAGTCAAACTCACTATTCCGGTCCTCTTAATTATAGCACGGAATTGATCGAGTCATCACAAAAAGGATTGGAAAAAATTACTAATGCAGCCGAGAAAATTTTAAGCGAATTAAATTCCGATGAACCTAATGGAATAGACTCCGATTTTGATTTTGATAAATTTATTAAATTGTTTGAAGAAGCAATGGATGATGATTTTAATTCCCCGAAAGCAATCGGTGTAATTTTTGATTTTGTGCGGGATATTAATTCTGAAATCACTAAGCATGAAAAAATCAGTTTAGATTTTTACAAAAATGCAAAGCAATTCCTTTCGCGAACTGCTGAGGGAGTTTTCGGAATTTTGCATTTTGATGAACTTGGAAAATCAGCAGGTCCATCGCTCGAAAATGATTTAATTGAACTGCTGATTGAACTGCGTTCGAAAGCAAAAATTGATAAGAACTATAAACTATCTGATGAAATAAGAGACGGTTTAAGCAAAATGGGAGTTGTACTTCAAGATTCTAAAGGCGGAACAACTTATAAAAAGCAATAAAATTTTGAATAAAATTTATAAACGAATGATCGCAGTTATTTCAATAATACTTTTTCTATCCTTCATCTCATGGATGTATATTTTTAATATTTATGAAATAGATATAAAAATTGATAAGTATACATTATTCTTAAACGGTGGATCTAGTGCAGTAATTGAGCTGGTGCCTATGAATTCGATAGGAATGAAAGCTCCTTTTAGAAATGTAAACTCTAAAATAAAATTTATTGATGGCAAAGAACTTGTTAATGTAATTTATGAATCGCAAAATAAGATCGTTCTAAAGTCAAAATCTGATACCGGAAAAGTAGAATTAAAAATTGAATCGGATTATTTATTATATCCAAATAAATATAATTTTGAAATTAAATTATCAGAGGCATCATGATCAAGCTTCGAATTTTAGTATTAGCGCTATTACTTTTATCTATTGAAATATTCTCACAAGGAACTTCAGGCACAAACGCAAAATTTGAATACCGCTCATTGATCGATCTTCCAACTGCCGGAATTCTTGAAAGAGGATATGTAGGCGTAGGTTTGGATGCTCTTCCATTCGGTGTAGTTATCACAAAAATTGAAGTCGGAGTTTTCAATAATTTTAGTTTTGGAATATCTTACGGTGGAGGAAATATTATTGGAACGGGCAAAGTGGATTGGTATGAACTGCCTGGAGTAAATGTTAGGTTCCGCCCGGTGGATGAAACTCCTGCATTTCCAGCAATAGCACTCGGTTTTGATTCTCAAGGAAAAGGTGTTTACGACAAAGGTAAAAATAGATATCAAATTAAATCACCCGGATTTTTTGTGACTGCAGCCAAAAATTTTGAATTCTTTGGTTACTTGAGTGTTCATGGGTTAATAAACTATTCTCTGGAAAGAGATGATGGCGATAAGGACGTTAATCTTGGTATTGGATTTGAAAAAACCATTGGCGACCAAGTTTCATTTGTGATGGAATACGACTTTGCAATAAATGATAATAACGGCGGATCTATTGGCGATGGCAACGGTTATTTAAATATGGGACTGCGTTGGTCGGTCGGTGAAGGATTCACCGTAGGTGTTGATTTGCGAAACTTGCTTGATAATAACAAATTCACAAGTTCTAAAGCTGATCGAGGTATTTTTGTAGAGTATGTAACTGCTGTTTTTTAGTGTTGACTAATTAGTACATATAGTTTAGTTAACAGTACAATTTATTTAGAAATCCTACCGAAAATAGAGAAATTCCCTAGTTTTCAAAGGCACACCATTTGAACTACTTTTATTAAGAAATAAAGCGAGGTTCTAAAATGAAATTATTAGTTAGTCTACTTTTACCCATGTTTGCATTAACTGGGTGTTATACACAATTAGCAAATGATGATGAATACAGCGGTTCTGATTATTATGAATATTATGGTAATGAAGAATATGCTGAATCAGCTGGTGAAATCAGTGAAGATTCATCAAGTTATTATTATGAGGATGATGAGTACTATGAAGACGACGAATATCAAAATGATGAATACAGCAGTACAACATATTATCCTACTGAAATAACATACCGAAGGAAGTATTACGGAAGTTACTACCCAAGTTTTTCATTATATGTAAGTACTTTGGACCCTTGGTACTATGATTCCTGGTATTACAATTCTTGGTGCTATCCGGCATATGCTTATCATCCTGTAGTTTATTATCCGTGGTGGTATCGCTCAAATTACTATTATGGCTACTATGATTATTATCATTCACCATATTATGGAAGCAACTATTATTACAATTCACCGAAGTATAAGTATAGAACTAATTACCATGCTCGCTTACGCAACAATGACGGTGGCGGAAGGGGAAACCGAGGTTCAGGTGTAAGAACGAGGGATAGAGATAATATTGGCGGTGTTTCAACAAGTACAAGAAGCTCAACTGTAACGCGCTCCGGACTTCCAAGTCCAAGCATTAGATCAGGTAATAAAACTCGTGATGTTGAGGTTAGTGCAGAGAGAAACGGAAAACAAGTTGTCGGAAAAGGTACTGTTCGTGAAACTTCTCCACCTGTAACTTCGAGGACGGGCACAAAGGCAGGTACAAAGATTGATGACAAGGGTAGAACAGTAAAAAAAGGTACGATAAAAAATGATATTAGTCCTCGTACTCAAACTAAAAATCCTAGAGTTGTGGATTATAAAAAGTATAAAGCTAAAAAATCTGTAAGTGATTATAACCGAACAAAGAAATCATATAACTCAAGCAGCAAGGATAAAAGTAAACCGCAATCTGAATATAGAAGAAGTACTACAAAGAAGAATCCATCGGCGCGGAAAGTTCAGCCATCTCGAAAGTACAAATCTAAAACATACAGACATAAACCCAAATCAAATAGCGGTAGTAAGGCTGCCCCAAAAAGTAATTCGGGAAGTAAAAGAAAATCATCTTATCAAACTCCGAAAAGAAGCAGTACGCCAAAAGCGAGCAGCCGACCGCGAAGCTATTCTCCACCAAAAGCTAGCAGCCGTCCAAGATCAAGCAGCGGTTCGAGACCTAGTAGCACATATTCACGACCAAGTTCATCCGGGTCATCACGTTCAAGCGGAGCTAGAAGCAACAGCGGCAATAGCGGAAGGAGCAGCAGTGGAAGTAAAAGCAGTGGAAGCAGGAGCAAAAGATAAAATTGAAAAATTATAAATCCATATTACTTACTTTTCCCATACTCATATTGGCATGGGGATGTTACACAACCTCTCAACATCCCCTTGTCCATTTTGAAGACGATGAAGGAGATTTAAATTTATTTTCAATTACAGTTTATGATGAGTGCATGGATTGCCACGATGCTGAAGCCTTAGAAGAATATAAATCAGTACACAAACCAATGATGGCGGCAATCAAAAATTATAATTTAGATTATTACGAAGGAGAAACAGAATTAGAAGATTATTATAATGATAACCCTTGGTGGTTTGAATATGGTTTTGAAATAGTTAGTGATAATGAAAGCAGCGACGAACCGGTAGAAATAATTGTCTATCGCCCTGAACCACCTGCGCCGCCGATTGGTCTCTATCCACCTCATCCGAATCCGCCTTATAATCCACCGCCGACAAATCCAACACCCTCGGATCCGCCGACTACAAGTCCGCCAAAGTATAGAGTACCGGAAAATTCTGCACCGGATAGAAGCAATGCAGGAACACAACAGAGTACTGACCCAAACCCAAGAAATAGAGATGGGGGAGGAAGGGGAAATTCCAACGGGAGAAGATAAATGAAAACGATTAAAATTATTCTGTCATTTGTTTTTTTTATAATATTTTGCCAGCCCGCTTTTTCACAAAATTTTAATGATGTTTTAAGATTAAGTGAACCCGGTTTGCAATCAAGTGCTAGAGCATTAGGGATGGGTAATAGTTTTATCGCTGTAGATGATGATTATTCAGCGGTGTATTTTAATCCGGCGGGATTAGGATTGATTAAGCGTTTTGAGATTGCCGGAAGTATGAACTTTAACTCATACAATAATCAAACTTCATTTTTCCAAAATTCAATAGATGCCGCACGAACAAATTTTGAGTTTAACCAACTTGGTGTAGTAGCCCCAATTCCAACAATTAAGGGTAGTTGGGTTATAGCTTTTGGGTATAACAAAAGTAAAGATTTTAATAGAACTATTGAGTTTGACGGATTCAATGGTTCTAATAATTCATTGATTCAAGATATAACGGGTATTTATAATGATGAAATTCCGTTAACAAATTCAATCGGTTTAGCATATGAAGTGCGTGATTCCGAAGGCGACTATTTAAGAGATACAAGCTTAATTGCCGGCAGATTAAATCAAAGCGGAAAAATTAAACGCGAAGGCAATGTTGGCAATTGGTCAGCAGCAGCCTCTGTTGAAATTTCTAAAGGATTGTATATTGGGGGCACACTAAGTTTCTTATCAGGCACGTTTAAAAGCATAAGCGACTATTATGAAGATGATACACAAAATCTTTATAATACTTCCGTTCAGTTGGACCCAAACGATTCACGAACTGCAGACTTTGAAAGTTTCTACATGAATGACGTAATCGATTGGGACCTTTCGGGCTGGGATTTTAAGATTGGACTGCTTTATCAATTTAATCGCAAAGCGCGTTTTGGAGTTAACATCAAATTCCCAAGTTACTACACAATCGAAGAACTTTATTCTTATAAAGCCGAAAGCGAATTTGGAACTGGGACAATTTTTGAAATATCTGAACTCACCGATAAAATTGAATATCAAGTTAAAACGCCGTTTGAATTGTCAGTTGGTTTATCTTCAAAATTATTGTTTGGAATTGTTAGCGGACAAATTACAGTTATAGATTACAAACAAATGGGATTTACCGATGGCTTGGGATTGCAATACCGTGTTGAAAAAAATAATGAGATTGAAGATTTGTTCAGGACGACATTAAATTTTAATGTCGGTGCAGAAATTAAAGTGCCGATATTACCTCTACGTGGACGAGTTGGATTTATTTATAATCAATCGCCATATTTGGATGACCCGGCAAAATTTGATAAAAAATATTTTACACTCGGTGCCGGAATTATATTAGGCAGCAAAGTTTCGTTAGATATAGGCTATGCGCACGGCTGGTGGCAAAATTACGGAGATAATTATTCTTCCGAAGTTTCTCGCACATTCCAGGATATTAGTGTTGATAAAATTATAATGTCTATTTCTTCGCGATTTTAATTTACTGCCCGATTCATTTCAGGCACTTCTTTATCCGTTCTGTAATTCCATCTATATTATTTAGCATTTAAATTGGCGCACCTGTCCTTCCGGTAGGCGGGTTCGCGGCAGAACTCTTTTGCCGCATATTCGCGAATAAAAACAAATACATTTGGCTTCTGCAAACACATAATAATCAGCACTCATTCTTCAGCAAAAATATTTAAGATTTTTGACTGTGCAATATTAGGCTATATCAATTGACAGACAATAAATCGTAAACTATCTTGCAAATAAAAATTAAATAAAATGGAGGAAACATTAAGGGAAGGATTGTAAAGATTGAAAGCAAGGATTATAGTGTTATTTCTGAAGAAGGTGATGAAGTAAGATGCGGATTGAAAGGAAGATTCAAAAAGATTTATGCTCTCAAAAAAGATAAGCTTTCAGTACTTGATATTGCCGCAGTTGGCGACCATGTATTATTTGATGTTAACCGAGACGGAACAGGAATCATTTACGAAGTTGAGAGCAGGGAAAACTATCTATCAAGAAAATCACCAAAATTTAAAGGATCATCTTTTAGAGGCGAACGATTAGAACAAATTATTGCAGCCAATCTTGATAATCTATTTATTGTTACCAGTATTAAGCATCCAAATCTTAATAATCGATTAGTTGATAGATTAATAGTAACCGCCGTAAGTTCAGGTATTTCTGTAAAAATAATTATAAATAAAATTGATCTTGATGTAGAGAATGAAAGTGCCGGTTGGGAAAAATTATATTCTGATATTGGTTACAAAGTATTTTTAACAAATGGTTTATCAGGAAACGGCATTGAGCAGCTTAGGGAGATTGTTAAAGGAAAAGTAAATGTTTTTTGGGGACCCTCAGGAGTCGGTAAGTCAACAATACTAAATTCTCTTTTCCCTTCGTTTGATTTTAAAGTTGGAGATATAAGTGAGTCTTCACAAAAAGGAACTCACACTACTGTAACCAGCATAATGAAAAAAGTGGGAGAGAATACATTTTTAGTTGATACACCCGGATTAAGAGAAATTGAACCATATGGAATTAAAAAGGAAGACCTCGGACATTACTTTGAAGAATTTTTACCTCACTTAAACGAGTGTAAATTTAATACATGCACTCATCATCATGAACCCGGATGCGAAATAATTAAAATGGTTGAGGAACAGAAGATCGATAAGCGAAGATACAAGAGCTATTTAAATATGCTGGAAACTATTGAGGAAGATATTATCTTCTAATTGCAAATTAAATATTTGTATTGGGTTTATTTATTCTTTTGAATTAATGGAACCATCTTTTTGTTAAGTTTTACAACTATTTTAGTTAACAACCTGCTTATTGTTCAGTTAAATAAAAATTTTATATAAAACAGTGTAACTAATTACTTCTAAATGATTTAACTTGTTATTATTTTAAAGAACAAATATTTTACAGATACGGAAAAGAAATTTTATGAAAAAAATATTTTTAATTACTATCGGATTAGCGCTCTCCATTAGTTGTTCATCAACTGAAACAATTCAGGATGAATTAAAAACTCAAGCTAATTCAGACACATCAAGGTCAGCGATCGAGGCATCCAACCATTTTGTTGATGGAACTATTTTGGAAATGAAAGGAATGTACGCCGAAGCAATTTTGGAATATCAGGAAGCGCTCGAACTTGATCCTGACGGTGGAATCCATTATGCTATCGCAAATAATTATTACAGATTAAATAAAATGCCTCAGGCAATTAAGCATGCTCAAAAAGCTGTCGAGTTCGATAAAAACCACATTGAGTACAAAGAACTTTTAGGAAAAATTTATATCAATTCCCAATTGCCCGATTCTGCCATTACAGTTTTTGAAAGCATAGTTGAATTGGATTCTTTAAACACAAATGCATTATTCAATCTTGCATATTTATATGAGAGAAATAAACCCTCGAAAGCTTTAGATACTTATAATAAGCTTCTCGACAAAACCGGTCCAGAGTGGAATTTATTAGTTAAAATTGCAGACCTGAATGAAAGAATGGGCAACGTTGAAAAAACAATTGAAACAGTTGAGGAGCTAGTTCAGCTAAATCCTTCAAATCTTGAGATGCAAAAATTGTTGATCGAGTCATACATTAAAACAGCAAAGTATGATAAAGCAATGCAACTGATCGATGAATCCTTAACTGTATTCCCTGATGATATGCAATTGATTGAAATGAGAGCAGGGATATTTATTCAGAAGGGTGAATTGGAGAAAGGTTCGCTCGAATATGTCAAATTGATCAACCGTGAAGATTTTCCATTTGAAGGCAAAGTAAGAATTGCAGGAGCGTTTTTTAATCAAGCACTTCGCGATAGTTCATCAATAGAACTTGCAAAAAATATTATGCATGAAATTAATTCGGATTCACTCGATTGGCAGGTAAATGCCTACTTAGGCGAACTTGAAATGAGGGAAAATAATGACTCACTTGCAATTGAATATTTTACGACCTCAACAGATCTTGCTGCCTGGAATGCGGATATATGGATTAGACTTGGGGGACTTCTATTTGATAATGCACGATATCAAATTGCGGTAGATAAGATAAGTACTGTGATAGAAAATTTTCCGGATGAGTTTGTTTTAAATATTATTCTCGCTTTATCATACGGTCAACTAAACAATTATGATGAAGCACTCCCTTATGTTCAAAAAGCCGTAGAACTTAACCCGGGAGATTTTACATCACTTTACGCCTACGGATTTACTCTAAATCAATTAGATAGAAAAGATGATGCGATTACATACTTGAAAAAAGCGCTGGAAGTAAATCCGGATAATGTGCAAATACTTGGCACCTTAGGATTAATTTATGATGCAAAAGAAATGTGGGATGAATGCGATGATGCATATCAAACAGCGCTTTCAATAGATTCCACAGATGTGTTGGTTTTGAACAATTATGCTTACTCACTGGCAGAGAGGGATATAGACCTTGAACGAGCTTTAGAAATGTCGAACAAAGCTGTTGAAGGTGATTCGGCTAACTCATCTTACCTAGATACAAAAGGATGGATACTTTTTAAGCTAGGGAAGTATGAAGAAGCAAAAAAATATATTAAAAAAGCTATTGAGCTTGATAAAGAAAATGCAGTACTGCTTGAGCATTTAGGTGATGTTCAGTATAAACTTGGATATAAAAAAGAAGCTCTTGCACTTTGGGAGGAATCGTATGAATTGGATTCTTCTATATTAGGATTAAAAGAAAAAATTGACAAAGGAGAATTGTGAAAAATTTTGTTTTAAGGATAATGATAATAACATTGTTATCAATTATCGTAACAGGCTGTGTGCCTTCAAAACCGGCGTATGAAGAACAAATATTACCTGCTGATAGATTGATTAAACAGTTGGAAAAAAATAGAAGAAAAATTAAAACATTCCGGGGTACCGGCGTACTAAGTATTGAAAGCCCCGAACTTAGTGCAAATGCTAATTTTGAGGTAATGCTTAAAAAGCCCGATTCAATTCGCTTATCTATTTATGGTCCCTTTGGAATTGACCTTGCACACGCAATGGTTACAAAACAGAGTTTTGTTTTTCATGATGTTATTAGAAATAATGTTTATGAAGGAAGAAATAGAGAAAATATTTTGAAGAAAATATTTAAAGTCGATTTCTCTTTTGATGATTTGATGGATGCATTTGCGGGTGCGGTAAACCTTACCTACAATCTTAGTCGTGAACCTGACAAATATAAAATAAATGAAGAGGATTATTATTTAACCTATACGGATAAAGGCAATAGTAAAGAATCTAAGTATGTTATAAGTGTTGAAAATTTAGCGCTAACGAATTATCAATTGGCAAATCTTGACGGAAGCATTGTGTTTGAAGGATGGTATAAAGATTTCAAACTTTTTGATGAAGTTCCTGTACCTTATAAAACTTTAGTTGCCAGTAAGGAGAAGGAGCAAAGTGTTGATATCGATTACCGAAATATTGAAATAAATAAAGAAATAAATGGACTGACAATTTCAATTCCTAATGATGCAAATATTATAAAATGGTAGCTAAGATTGTAAATACAATTACTGCTTTAGTTCTCATCTCTTTTGCTATCATCGCTCAATCGAACGATAAGATAAAAGAAAAGAGTGCTGAGTTAGATAACTTGCGTAATGATATTAATAAATTAGAAAAAGCATTATCTGAAAAATCTAAAAAGGAAAAAGAATCCCTAACCTCACTTGAAAAAATTGACAACCAAAATCTTTTAATCTCAAAACTAATTAGCAGATTAAAGAGGGAAGAAAAAAATAAATCAAAAAAAATAGATAAAATTAGTGGCGAACTTAGAGAAGTTGAAAATAAAATTGCCGGATTAAAAAAAGATTATTCTAATTATGTTATTTGGTTGTATAAATTTGGCACCGGTTCCAAAATAAAATATTTACTTGAAGCTGAATCATTAAACCAGGCAGCACTCCGATACAAGTATTTAGCTTCAATTACTGATGAGAATGAAACAAAACTTTTAGAGTTGAATGAGAGCAAAGAAAAATACACTAAGCTTACTAACGAACTTTCAAATGAAGTAGCTGAAAAAGTAAAAATTGTTTCCAGCAAAAAAAGTGAGCAAAGAATACTGACAAAAAAGAAAACGGATAAGCAGAATATAATTGCTAAGATAAAAAAAGATAAGAATTCGTTATCGAAAGAAATTGAGCAGAAGCGAAAAGCAGAACAGAAAATAAAAAATTTAGTGTCTAAACTAATTGAAGAAGAAATTGCCCGGAGAGATAGTGAAGATAAAAATTCTACAGTTAAAAAATTTGATTACGATAATTTTGAAAATTTTGACTTGTTAAAAGGAAGAATGAATTGGCCTGTTGCACAGGGCAGAGTCGTTAGAAAGTTCGGAGAAAATAAAAACAATAAGCTTAACACAGTTACAGTTAATTATGGTGTGGATATAAAAACAAAACTGCATTCGGAAATTCATGCGGTTGCGGAAGGCGTTGTTTCAGCAATTGAATGGATACCGGGATTCGGCAGTGTTGTAATTCTCACGCACAAAGATAATTTTAGAACTGTTTACGGACACATTAAAGATATTAGTGTGCTTGAAGGTGAAAAGATAAAAGGCGGCGATGTAATTGGCAAAGTGAATGAAAGTCTTGAAGGAAACATTTTACATTTCGAAATTTGGAACCAGCGGAATAATCAGAATCCGGAAATTTGGCTCGCCCGAAAATGAAATGGCTGAGGAAGCACGCTTCAAATATTGAATCAGAAAACATTTCGGGTAAATACCGTAGTAAAAGATTTCAACTTCTTTTATCCAAAGTAAATTCATTACAAAAACAAAACATTAAAATAATTGATCTCGGCGGGTCAAATTATTTTTGGAATACAATTGGTAAATATTATTCAGCTAATTTCAATCTCACACTTCTAAATATAGATAAAGAACATTTGGAAGGATATAATTCTATTGTTGGTGATGTTTCCGATTTGAGTTTTATAAATGATAATTCATTTGATCTGTGCTTTTCAAATTCCGTTATTGAACATTTACCAACCTTGGATTTACAGAATAAAATGGCAGAGGAGATCAAAAGAATCGCGCCAAATTATTTTATTCAAACTCCCGCATATATTTTCCCAATTGAGCCGCATTTTCTATTCCCATTTTTCCATTGGCTGCCCCAAAAATTCAGAATAAGAATAGTTCAAAATTTTGGATTAGGCTGGTACGAAAAACAACCAATATCCTCTGATGCTGTATCGTTGGTTAAATCAATCAGGATAATGAAGAAAAAAGAATTAAGAAAAATATTTCCGGGTTCGCAAATAATTACAGAATATATATTATTTTTGCCAAAGTCTTATATTGTTACCAATATTAAATAACACTTGCTAAAATATTGATTACCTCAAAGTATAAAACCCTTATTTATAATTTTTCATCGCTGACAATTCTACAATTTTTCAACTATCTATTTCCCCTAATATTATTTCCATACTTGGTGCGTGTGTTAGGTCCGGAAACTTATGGATTATATAGCATAATATTGGCTGTTTCGTTTTATTTTATTGTAATCCTTGATTGGGGAATAAATATTTTTGGAGTTCAACAAATTGCTGTTGAAAAGGACAACATTAAGAATAGAAATTACTTAATATCAAATATTTTGGGAGTGAAATCTTTCCTGCTGATTTTATTGGTGCCGTTAACATTTCTTATTTTTTATCAAACGAATTTATTTGATGGCTTCAGCTCGCTATTTTTTCTTGCTTGGTTATTAGTAATTGGAAAAACTTTTTTACTCGATTGGTTCTTTATCGGTGTAGAAAAAGTTCAAACAGTAACAATCACAATAATTGTATTAAAGTCTATTATGGCGGTTCTAATATTTATTTTTATTAATTCCCCAAATGATTTAAAACTGTTATTTATTTTCCAAGCATTCGCGAATATTCTAATTTCAATTTCCTTATTAATAATTATTAAAGTTAAGTATGAATTTATATTTAATTTTAATGCTTTCTTTTCATTCAAAAGTGGAATTAAAAATAGCATTGAATATTTTATAAGTAATCTTGCGAGAAGTTTATACACACAAACGGCTGTAATTTTGTTAGGCGTGTATGAATCAAAAGAAGTAGCAGGCTATTTTTCTGTAGCTGATAATATCCGTTACGCATTTCAATCAATATTTTCAAACTTAAGTTCGGCGTTGTTCCCTAGCACATCCTTATCGTTTAAGCAAAGTCGAGAAGCCGGAATTAAAAGGATAGTGAAACTGCTTAAACTGGTTCCTTATTTTATAGTTGTGATTGTTATTGCTGAATTATTTGCATCAAAAATAGTTTTTATTATTGCAGGTGAAAAATACTTGGAATCTGTACCGGTTTTAATGATTCTTTTGCCATCGATTATTTTTATTGTAATAAGCACAATCTTAGGCATGCATTTATTTGCCAATATTGGTTATAAAAAAAGATACATGAATATAATTCTGTTTAATTCAATTATACATTTACCGATTGTTTTTTATTTAATAAATATATTAAGCTTATTTGGTGCAGGACTTTCAATTCTAATTACCGAAATATTAATTTCTATTACTTTCATTTATAAGTCAAAAAAAATTTTAAGAACTACTTATTTTAATAATAAACCAAATGCTGAAATTGAATAAAATCCAAACACATATTCTTTATTTTGGAATTTTCATTTTGGTTATAAGTGAATTTGCTGCCGGGCTTATTAAGCCGCTTTGGATTGATGAAATAATAACTATTTGGCAGTTGGAGTCCACAAATCTATTTACAATTGTCGAAAAATTTTTTCAAGGATATGATACACATCCTCCGCTTTATTTTTTTATTGCATCAATTTTGATTTCAATATTCGGCAATAGTTTCATCACTTTAAAGATATTTACATTTTGTCTTTCAACTGCCGGTGTTTTTGTAATTATTAGCATAATGAAAAAAATGAAATACAAAAATGAGTTAAGTATAACTTTGCTAATAATTATTACTGCATTTTACTTTTCAAACTTTATTTTAAGTGAACTTCGTCCATATGCTTTATATTTCCTTTTAAGTGCTTTAGTGATTAGAGATGTTGTACAAATTCTTATGACACAGAAGTATGGCTCTGTTTTATTAAGAACTATCATATATCTACTGTTTTTATATTCCCACTATTATGCAATCCTTTATTTAGTATTAATAGTAGCGGTTTTGCTTTTCTCAAGGGTTAAAAATCTAAAAATTTACTTGCCTTTATTTATTTCTGTTTTACTCTACATACCCTGGTGTTTTGCAATCATCAATCAGATGAATACTTTTGAAAATTCGACTTGGCATTTTTTACCAAATCTTCTGGAGATAATCATTTATCCAGTTTCATTTTTCAGATATACATCAATAATCTATGTGCCAATTTTAATTGCTTCATTATTTATGTTTAAAAATGAGCGCAACAAAACATTTAAAAATATTGTTTTATTACTGTTATTATTTCCTTATTTAAATATTCTAATATTCTTTGCCGGATTTGAAGTCTACTCATTTAAATATATTATCCCTAGCTTTGTTGCCGCTATTATTATTTTACCATATGGATTAAAGCAAATATCTTCTGCAAAAGCTAAAACTGTTTTAGCGATTTTACTATTACTAATTGGGGCAGTAAGAGTTTATAATCAAATAAATTGGTCATTGAAAGAAAAGGATAGAATAGATTCTGAAATATCTTTTAATAATTTCCCAATTCTGTGCGAGAGTCCGTTGGACTTTACCCAATTAAAATATTATGGTGATGATTTAGGAGGGATTCAAATATCGTATCCGCTAGTGGAATATGAGGATCAAAGTAAAAAGAAAAAATTTGAAAATATTTGGTTTAATATTTTAAAAAAGGAATTCTCGGTAGAAGATATTTATTTAATTGATGATTATTTAAAAGATAAAAATGGATTTTATTTAGTCCCAGCTAACGATAATTCATTGAGTGATTTACTTATTTCAAAAAATTATAATATTAGTAAAGTGAATAACTCTAGATTATTAAAAGTTTCACTTAACTCAAATCAATAGCTATTATATGTCTGAAAATAATTCAGAACTAATTTCTGTAATCATGCCATTCTATAATGCAGGCAAGTTTTTAGCTATGGCTATAGAAAGCATATTAAATCAATCCTATAAGAATTTAGAATTTATAATTATTAATGATGGGAGTACTGATGGTTCAGATAAATTAGTCACAGCTTTCTCCGATAAGCGAATTAGATACTATTCAGCAGAGCATAAAGGCATTGTTGCTCAATTAAATTTTGGGATAGATCAATCTAAAGGTAAATTTATAGCTAGGATGGATGCCGATGATATTTCACATCCCGAAAGATTGCAAGTAGAATATGATTTTCTCAAAGCAAATTCGAATGTTTCTGCGGTAGGCTCAAGTTATTACCGAATAGATGAAAAGGGGAATAGGCTTTATAAAAAAAGGCAACTTATTACACACAAAGAATGCAAATTTATCGCTCCAATAAATTCTCCTTTACTCCACCCAACTCTTTTAACTTTTAAAAATGTATTAATTGATTTAGGCGGATACTCAGATAATTATAATGGAATTGAAGATTATGATCTTTTTAATAGGATGATAAATGCAGGTTATAAAATTGCAAATATTGATAAATATTTATTCAGCTATAGATTGAATAAGTCGCATATCAATTCTGCTGCGGAGAAAAAACAACAAAGCTCAATATATTCATATGGAAGAGAACTGCTTAAAACAAATATAAAGGAAAATGAAAAAAATTATGAGCCATATTTTCAGTTAGCTGTTTTAGAATATTACCTCGGTAAAGTATCATTATCTCGAAAATATTTATTTAAAACGTTAAAACTAAAACCAGGTTCAATAAGCAAAGTTCTAAGATATTTACCTTTAACTTTACTTGGAGAAAGAATTGTAAATTATTTGAGAAGAAAAAAAATACTATACAATTTCAGTATGTTTCTTAAATCCAAATTTTCTATTGATACGAATAAGATGGGTTATTGATGAATCCCAAATTACTATATGTCTTTTATACATTAAATGCAGGTGGAGCTGAAAGTTCTGCAATAACGGTCGCAAATTACCTAGCAAAAAACAAAAATTTTAATATTTCATTCTATGTTTTTAACGACGGCAAGACACTTAAAGATGAAATATCTCCGAAGATAAATATTATTCAATCAGATAAGATTATTTCAAACAACTCAATCATTGCAAGGCTGCAGAACTATCTGCAATTTGGTTTTTTACTTTCTAAAAGTATCAAACATAAAAATTTTGATTTGGTAATTGCTGTCCATGAACATTTACCTGAATTTGCTTTGATAATTTGGAAGTTACTTAATCCACTTAGTACAATAAAAAATAATCTTGTTCTCAATCTTCATTTTTCACCACGTCAATTGCTAAATACGAGGGGATCCACAATTACAATTCTCTTTCACAAGTATTTAATTAAAAAGAGAAAAAAAACCTTCACACACATTTTTACAATTTCGGATTCGATAAAAAAAGAATTATCAAATATTGATCACGAAAAAATAACTACAATCTATAATCCGATTGATATGGAATTTTTACAAAAATGTGCCCAATCGCCTAGTGAAATTACGATCGATAAAAAATATTTTGTGACTGTGGGAACTATCTCCAAAAGAAAAGATCAACTTTGGGTTTTAAAAGCCTTACATGAATTTATTGTCACTAATAGTTATAAGTTAGTTTTTATTGGTAGAGTTTTAGAAGAGAATATCTATAAAGAAATGCTAAGCTACATAGAAGAAAATTATTTACAAGAGTCCATAATAATAACCGGTGAAATAAAAAATCCTTATAACCTGATCTCCAATGCCAAAGCTTTAATTAGCACATCATCATACGAATCTTTCGGATATGTGCAGCATGAAGCTATGCTTTTAAAAGTTCCGGTTATCACAGTTAGGCTAGAAGAAACAAAAGAGTTTTATAATGACGCTAAATGTTTTTTATTTAACCAATATGATAAAAATGAGTTAATTAAATCCTTAGAAATGATTCATGATAAAAATCCGAAGGTTGAAATGAAAATAATGAATGCTGAAGAATATCTTAAAAGTTTTGACATACATGAAATTTGCGGAAAGTATGTTAAAAGTTATTTGAAAATTATTAAGCCAAATGAATAAAACTGAACTATCTGTAATACTGCCTGTATATAATGGAATGCCGTACTTGCCGGCAGCACTTGATTCCATTATATCACAAACATTCCAACACTTTGTTGTATTAGTTATTGATAATGGATCAACAGATAGCACAGCAGAGTATATGAAATCAATTTCTGATGATCGAGTAATCTATTTTTATTTGGAAGATAATAATTTAGTTAATGCTTTAAACTTTGGCCTTTCAAAAGTTGAAACAGAATTTATCGCTAGAATGGACGCTGATGACATTTCAAAAACAACTAGATTTGAAGAACAAATCTCCTATTTAAAGATGAATGAAAAAGTTGGACTTGTCGGGACACAAGGGAAATACTTTGGAGATAAAAAAAGACGATTCATAAATATTAAGCTGCCAACGGATCATGAACATATAGCAGATACCATGTTGAAAAGCAGGCATGCGATCATCCATCCTTCAATAATGTTTAGAAAGAGTATTATTGAAGGTGAATCTTATAATGAAAAGTTTTATCCTTGCGAAGATTACGAATTGTTTCTACGTCTTTCAAACAAAACAAAATTAGCAAATCTTCCTTTACTACTTTATAATTTTAGAATTAGGAAAGATTCAATAGTGGGTGAAAATATTAAAAAGAGCATCGCTATGTATTATAAAATCTCACAGCAATATTCACCGCGAAGAAATGAGAAAAATTCTAATTCATTTTTTCAAAAAATAGACTTACAAGCAATTTATTATTATCGCAAGGGTTTGGATTTCTATCTAAATAGAAGTGCTATATTAGGTATTATCTATTTTTTTATTTCTGCCTTATTAAGCCCTTCCAGACTATTAAATAGAATTAAAATATTTATCACTTCTTAAGTTTTAATGAAATCACTTTATATATAAGATAAGGGTGTGCAATAAAATACCTTCCAAATAATCTCTTTGGTTCCTGCAATAATCTAAACAGCCACTCTATCCCGGAATTATACATCCAACGTGGAGCCATTTTTTTATTCTTAGTTAAAAATTCAAAAAAGCCGCCTACACTAAAAATGCAATTTGCATTTATCCTGCTTATATTTCCCTGGATCCAAATTTCTGAAATAGGCATGCCCATACCTACAATTAGCACATTCGCTTTTGAGGAATTTATCAATTCAATTATTTTATCAGTCTCCTTTTCCTTATCAAAATATCCATGATGAGTGCCGACAATATTTATATTTGAATAATTTAGTTTAATAATCTCCTTTGATTTTGATATGACTTCTTCACTTCCTCCTAACATGAAAATTCTCGAATTCATTTCCTTAAACAATTTATTGAGTTTATTAAAAAACGAGTAAGTGAATACAACCTTATTAATTTTATTCCCTGTTAATTTTTTAATTGCCCATACAATGCTGTAACCGTCTGCTATTATAAAATCAGATTTATTAAATGATTCTCTAAATTTTTGATTTTTATTTGCTAAATAGTAGGAATGAGAATTAAGGTAGCAAAATGTCCCTTTTGACCCTGAAATAATTGTATCCGAAATATTTTTTATATATTCGTTTTCGTTAGTAATATTAACAAAACATGGTTCAAAAATATATTTCATCATAATAAAAAGTTAGATATATTTTAATATTGATTCCCTAAAAGTAATAGAAGAATTCACTTAATGAAAACAAAATTTATCGGTTTTATTCTAATTACTGCCGCTTATTTTAATCTTATAGGGCAAATTAACCTTAAAACTGAAGAAGTCGCCGGAAGGAAATACAGTCTTACTTTTAATAATAGTATTCCATTCAATCTGGCAAAGGCAAATAATATAAGCGCAATACGCTTTTATGGATTCTTAGATGAAAGCAGACCTGGCGAGTTTATTCTTCCTTCGAAAGATATTTTTGTAAATATTCCTGTTAACTCGAAACCGAATGTAAATTTACAGCAAATTAAAACCAGCAGTATCAATGCATTGCCTGAATTAAATCCGGTTGTTGAGAGAATTGATGACTCAACGAAAATTTATTCAGATGCTAAAAATCTGGTTATTAATAAAGAGAATCCGCTAATTGAGCTGAGGGGATATTTATGGATAGGCGAGCAGTACTGTATTCACATTAAAGTTCATCCATATTATTATGATTTTGAAAAACGAGCAACAATTAAAATTGAAGAATTTATAATTGATCTGGTTTTTGAAAAGAGTTTAAATGCTATTGAGGGTAGCGGAACTGTTAAAAGTGATATTGTTTCAAACCAAAAATTCCATTTTCAAGGAAGTAAAAAGCGCGACTTTGGGAATAAAACAAATTCTGATGACTGGATTGACTATTCAAAAACTTATTTAAAAATAGGAACTGCCAGAGATGCTATTTATAGAATTTCTAAACAAGATTTGCTATCAGCAGCTGTTCCCGCAAATAGTCTAGATCCAAAATCATTAAAAATGTATTGGAAGGGAAATGAGATTCCGATTTTAGTTTCCGGAGAACAAGATAATCAGTTTGACGATAGCGACTTTATTGAATTTGTGGGTCGTAAAAATTACGGGGATGAAGATTATAGAGTTGCTGCCGATTTTAACGAACCCTATAATGAATTTATAAATAGGTACAGTGATACAACAATTTACTGGTTAACCTGGGATGGAACAGATGGATTAAGGACTCCCACAAGTTTAACAGTGAGCGGTACAACTACCGATACATTGGACTACTACGATGAACTACTTCATTTTGAACAAAACCCCTGGTATGATTTTTCAATGGGCGGTTCATCAATACGCCGGGAGTATCCCTTTATTTATGAAAATGAGACTTGGAATTGGTGGGGACAAAATGTCGGTACAAGGTCGAATGGATTTACTGTTAGTGACTTATATCCTGGTAAACCGGCTCACGCTTATGTTAAACTGCAAAGCTGGTCAACCAATCAATCGGCAAATGCTCATTTACTTCATCTAAAAATAAATAGTGAAACAACGGCGTACGATTCCGGCTACATTGATAAATATGTTGTCAAAATACTTCATGCCGCATTTACCTCTTTCTCCTTAAAAAATGGTGCAAACAGCTTAAAAATTATTTCAGAGCCTACGCTTTCGGATCCAAATAGATGTTTTGGAGATTGGTGGGAAGTAGAGTATCCAAGGTTTACTAAAGTGAATAACGACTCGCTCCTGTTTGCTTACAGAAGCTTAGCTAGCCAAATATTTACAAATGTGAAATTGACAAATGTTCAATCGGGTAATATTTCACTTTACAAATTTTTTGAAAACTATAAAAATATTAAGGTTAATAATTATAATAGAAATGGAAATGTTATATTATTTGCCGATACAGTAAGACCTGGGCAAAAATATATTATTACGTCAGATGCAAAAATTAAAAGCCCGAAAATCTATAACATAAAGCACTTTGTTAATTTGAGAAACAGTTCCAACCAAGCTGATTATATTCTACTTACTCACCCGATATTTATGAATGAATCTCAAAACTATTTATCATTTATCGAAAGCAATTATAATGTTTCAACTAAACTGATAAACGTATATGATATTTATGACGAATTTAATTATGGTTATTTTGCACCCGAGCCGATTAAGGATTTTCTTATTCATTCTGCCACAGGATGGCAAAGTCCTGCACCTAAAAATATTTTTATCGTGGGCAGAGCTAATTACGATTATCATGGGTACAAAACTACTTACTTAAATACTCCCGTTGAACCTAATCTTGTTCCTTCATTTGGTGTTCCTGTTAGTGATAACTGGTTCGTTATTTGGGATTCAACAGGCGCGGCAATTCCTCAAATGAATATTGGGAGGGTGCCTGCAAGGACAGTTGAAGAATTTCAACATTATTTCACAAAGCACCAAAACTATATCTCCAATAATTTTGATGTTTGGAATAAAAAATATTTATTCTTTACAGGTGGAAACTTCACTAATCCATCTCAGTTAGATCGCTTAAAAGCGGTGAATGATTTTGTTGCAGATAATTATGTTAAACCTATGCCGATAGGGGGTATTGCCACTCATTTTTATAAAACAGCTAATCCTGTAACTAATTTTGGTCCTTATTCGCCTGAAGAAATTCAACAGACGCTGAGTGACGGCGGAGTTTTTATTTCATACCTCGGGCATAGCGGCACACAAACTTGGGATAATAGTATTACCGATCCATCCCAGCTTAATAATGATTCTGGCCGTAATCCTTTGATAAGTGATTTTGGATGCTCAACAGCAAAGTTTGCAGAACCTGATATTACATCTTTCTCTGAGCTGTTCGTCAACGGGTTAAACGGGCAGGCAATTGCTTATGTCGGAAACTCCTCACTTGGTTATGAATCAACAGCATTGACTTATCCAAGATTCTTTTACGGTAAAATATTAAGAGATTCTGTTTTTAATACGGGTGATGCACACCGACTTTCGAAAATACAAATGCTTAGTGAAATTAGTGCATCCGGAACGTATGAAGTTTTTTCCTATACGAATATGCTAGTCGGCGATCCAATAGTAAATTTACCAATTCCTCCAAAACCAAATTTCACTATTGAATCTGATGGAATTACTTTCGTTCCTTCAATTCCAACTGATATAAATGATAGTTTAATGATATTTGTTAAATACGCAAATCTAGGCAGAGTTGTTTCTGATTCCTTAGAAATTAAAGTGGAGGATAATTACCAAACAGCAATTAATAGTGTAAACATTTTTAAGCGAATAATTCCTTTAAATTACGACCAGTTCTCAATCTCAATTCCAATTAAGGATTTACCGGGTGAACATATTTTAAGAATTAGTCTTGACGTAACAAATAAAATTGATGAATTATATGAGACTGATAATATCATAGAAATTAGTTATAATGTTTTGACCGGGTCCATAAGAACAACTAATATTTATGAGAACTCAAATTGGATTGGCAATGAAATTACATTCCTCAATCCATCAGCAAATCCGTCTATAAATGATTTTGAAATTGAACTCAGTTTCGATAAAAATTTTGAAACCTCAATTGTTCAAACCGTTCCGTTTGATACGTTTTATACAAATTTTAATTTGAGTGAGGCATATCTGAACAAAAAATTTTGGATGAGGGCTAAACTACCTAATTCCAATAAGAATAGCGTTACGCAAGCTTTTTATTCCGAAGGCAGCAAAGGCTTTATCCTAAATGATTCAATCGGATTTTCAAATGCAACCTCTGAGAGACTGAAGATCACTTCCGAAGGTGTAATTCTCGATTCAAATAAAATTGTTCTTGAAATAATCTCAAAGGGATATTGGGCAGGCAATTCAGCAAATATTAACCTAAATGATGAGAACCAAATTCCGGAAAATACTCTCGTTGGGCAGCACGTTTGTTTATTTGACGCGGAAACATTTGAGTTTCTAGAGTACAAATTATTTGATATAAGAGGTAATCCACCTGCAATAGTAGAATCTTACATAACATTTTTAGATACGTTAAGCAGCAACTATTTAGTGGCAATTGCAATTTGTAGTGATGCAGATATAACTAATGCGACTCTTAAATCTAAGATTAAGGAATTCGGCAGTGTTTATGTCGATAGTTTGGGGATTTCTAGTTTTAGTTCTTGGGCAATTCTTGGCAGGAAAGGTGCGGCGCCGGGTTCAGTTCCGGAGGCTTTTAATTTTGGTCGTAACGGGGCAGCAATAGTTGATTCAACAATTACCTCTTTGAATACTAACGGTATCTTAATAACTAAACCAATCGGCCCATCATCGGAATGGAACACTCTTAACATTGATACTGAAACTCCTGGAAATTCTTCAATCAAAATATTTCCAATTGGGATGAGAGAGGGTAATGTTTTAGATACTTTGGATTATTTGACATTCACTAACAGCAGTGTCAGTTTATCAAGTATAAGCAGCTTAACGTATCCATATATAAAACTTGCCGCAGAATTTGAAGCTTCAACAGAAGGAGAAACTCCCGAATTTAAGCAAATTACTGTCACACATAAAAGCCTGCCCGAAATTGGTACAAACTACCAAACAGTCCAAATAACCGCCGACAGTATCGACCAAGGCGAAGAGATCGGACTTTCATTTTATGTATACAATATTGGTGATGCTGCTGCCGATAGCATTAATATTTTAGTTGAATTAATTGACGAAGAGCTTACAAGACAAAAAGTTTTCGAAACTCTTATCACTACGCTTGATTCATTTGAAAGAAAGCAGATAAGCTTTAATTATAATACAGTTAATACCAAGGGTACAAAGCAGTTCTTCATAAATTTAGATCCTGCAAATAGAATTAAAGAACTTTTTGAGGATAATAATTTTTATACTATCCCGTTTGTGATCAAAGGTGATTCGACAACACCGAATTTGCAAATTAGCTTTGACGGAAAAGAAATTTTGGATGGTGAGTACATTTCATCAAATCCAATGATAAGAATTGAACTCGGTGACCCATCTTTAATTCCAATCGTTGATACTTCTTCAGTCCTAATTCAGCTTAATAATAAGGAAATATATTATTCAGAGCCGGCGAATAATCTTAATTATACTTTCTCAAGTACAAATCCTAAAATGATAGTTGAATATCAGCCAGTGCTGGAGGAAGGGGAATATTTCCTAAATATTTTTGCTAAGGATGCATCCGGTAATTTGGTAAATCCATCTGGGATTACCAAAACATTTTACGTGGAAGCAGAAACGAAAATAATGGATATTTTCAATTATCCGAATCCATTTGCCGATGACACATATTTTACATTTACTTTAACTCAGATTCCGGATGAACTTAAAATTAATGTTTACACCGTTGCCGGCAGATTAGTAAAAGAGCTCAACTATTCCCAAGGTGATCTTAGCTTTGATTTTAATAAATTGTATTGGGATGGTAAGGACGAAGATGGAGACCGTTTAGCGAACGGAGTATATTTTTATAAAGTAATTATGTACGCGGGAGATAAGGTTGAAGAATCCATACATAAAATGGCTGTGTTAAAGTAAATGTTTATTGAAAAACGTTAATTGAATACTCATAAATTATAGAGAATACTATGAAATTTAAATTCCTATCAATTGTACTATTGTTTGTTACTATTACTTCATATTCACAAACATATCATACTCAATATCAAATGCTCAAGCAAAATGAAGGTTTCCTCGGCGGTGGATTTGGTGTTACCTGGATTGACAATAAACCGTTTTATACACTAAGATTCTTTCCCGAATTGGCTTTTGCAAATTTAGGGGTTGGCTTAGACCTCCGTTTGGAATTTGATGCAGAAGGTAATCTTCGCACAGGATCGTTTAATAAATTTGAAGACTATTTAAATATTATTAGATATGTGAGATACGGGTACAAAAAGGATCCCGTTTATGCGAGAGTAGGCGCCCTTGATTACGCAACACTTGGACACGGCAGCATAATGTATTTGTATAATAATTCAGCTAGCTTTGATGCAAGGCGAGTTGGATTGGAGTTTGATGTTGACTTTTCAGCGTTTGGATTCGAGTCGGTTTATTCAAATTTTGCTGATGCCGGAGTGCTCGGATTTCGAGCATATGTTCGTCCTTTGCAATTTACGGAACTTGCACCCATTCCAATTATTGGAAACCTTGAAATTGGGGCAACGATCGCATCTGATTTTAATGACAAGGCAGGAATCATTAACGGTACATTTGATAACGCCACAGACAAGTTTACATCAACAAAGGATTTAGGTTCAACTAACATAATTGGTTTTGATATTGGACTGCCTATTCTAAGAGCGAGCGTTTTAAATATTGATGTTTATTTTGATTACGCTAAAATATTAGATTTCGGGAGCGGTACAGCACTTGGAACAATTCTTAATTTTCACGGACTTGGTTTAGTTAATATTACAGCAAAACTTGAAAGAAGATTTAATGGTGAAAATTATCTGCCTTCTTACTTTAATACGCTTTATGAGATCGAAAGATTTCGTGTAGATAAAAGTTCAGGAACGTTAACAAGTAAAATTAAAACAATGACACTAGGAACAAAAGTTAGTGACGGCTGGCATGGAGAATTATATTTAAGTGTGCTGGGAATGTTTAATGTTTTGGGTAGTTACCAGCGGCTTGATGAAAACCCGAATAGCGGAATTTTACATTTGGCAACAAACATTTTGCCTGAAGATGCACCGTATGTTGCAAGAGCAGGATATGATAAGGTAGGAATTGGAAGTGAGTCTGCAATTTTTAAGCTGGACAGCCGTTCACACTTGTTTGCTGAATTGGGCTACAAGCCAATTCCATTTATTATAGTTTCAATGGTGTATCACTGGACTTTTGCGCCGATCCTAGATTTGGATGATAACATTGTTGACTATGAAACTCAGAAGCGTATTGAACCAAGGATTTCGTTTTATATGCCCCTGCAGTTATAAAACAGCGTAAAATTTATTGAGCGGAATTTATATACTCTGCTCAATAAATTTGTGTAGTTCATCTACGGAATGAAAAAGATAATTATTATTTAAACTTATTACTTTATCTTTTGCATAGGCATCCCAAACAACGGATGCCATTTTTACATTTGCCTCTCTCGCTGCAATTATATCGGCGGGGGAGTCGCCAATCATCAGAACTCTATCTCTATCCAAATTAAATTTATTTACAAAAGCGTCAATCCCAAGTCTCGAAGGTTTCGGTTCGGGCACATCATCACCGGTTACAATTAATTCAAAGTAGTCAATCACTCCAATCTTAGTTAGCGTAATTATTGAAGATTGCCTGCCCTTGCCTGTATAAATTGAAAGAGGAATGCCCGCAGTTTTTATCATTTCTAAAATTTCTTTTAAACCGGGGTAAACATCAGCCATCGCATCGTGATTGTTTTCATAGAATTCGTAATAATCTTTTTTCGCATCTTCATAATTATCTTTCATGAAAATTTTTAATATCACGTCTTCGGTTGGACCAAATAATTCGATGATCTCTTCATTAGAAATATTTTTATTCAAATACTTTTTTGTGATATAACGAAAGGTTGAAAAAATTAATTCATTTGTGGATGCAAGTGTTCCGTCTATGTCAAAAATAAAACCATCAAATTTTCTCATATAATTTACTTTAGTTTGAAAAATATAATTTTACCATCCATGTTTGATGCAGCAAACCTTCCGTCCCCCATTGATTCAATTGTGTGAACACGACTTGTCCCCATAAAAAATAAATGTTCAACTTTAAAATCTTTATCAATCTTATAAGTGTTGCCGTCCTTTAGTCCAAAAAGTACATTACTATTCCATTCGATTGGAGTTGCCGGCATTGTGTCCAGATCAAAATTTAAGTTTAGCTCTTTTACCCACTTTCCTGTTTTGGCGGAAAGAATATGAAACCGGTCCTTATAAGCTTTAATATAAAGTCGATGCCCGATATCGGAAATGCCGATTGATTCCCATGCATTATATTTATCCTCCTGCCAAACTGTTTTACCCAAAAGCAGATCAATTGCTGATACTTTTTTATCCGGTGAAACTACGTAAACATTTTCACCGTTCGTAACAGGCGTGCATGCGGCAGGTGAGTAATAAAAACTTTTACTTCCCAACCATTTCCAATTCATCCAGCCGTTGTTTGCATCAATGTTATAAACATAACCGTCCCACGCGCCAAAAATAATTTTATTTTGATAAACTAATGGTTTTGATTCGATCATTCCACTTGCATTTTTATTTACCCAAATTTCTTCCAGTGTTTCTAAATCATAGCAATAAACTTTACCGGATGCAGTTCCCAAAACCAAAGCAGCATTGGAATTTGTCTCCTTCGGGATCATTAATTTTTTATTGCCCGTGTAATAAATAATTACTAACTGAGAAGTAATAGCTTCATCAAAACCAATTGCAAGCAAAGGGCTCCCGGTTAACGCATTATACGTAAATAGATCTCCGCTTAGTGTGGCAACTGCAAGAATATTGTCGCTTAAGGCTGGTCTACTTTTTATTAATCCATATTCCTCATTTTGCCAGATTATATTTCCAGTGGTATCAAAGCAAGTAACTTTACTCCGGTTAGTTCCAAATTCAGTGACCGAATAAATTTTATTTTCTGCTGCAAGTAGGGAAGGTGACATTGTGGATTTGAAATCATATTGCCAAATAATATCAGAATTAAAATTTTTAATTTCTTTAGAATCTACATATGGAACGGTGAAATTTTTTGCTTTATTGATGCTTGCCCATTCTTTTTTTATCCCGGCTGCATCAACCTCATAAAATTTAATTAACGAACTATCAATACTTACAAGATTATATCCCCAACCTTTTTTGTCTTTACTTATGGCAGCGCGACTCATAACAGCGGGGATTTTATTGAAATTGTAAAGTTTATTTTCATGCCCATGTCCATGAAGAACTGCTTTAATATTATAGTCCCTTAAAATATTTGTGACTTTAAACCAATTATCAATTTCTTCATTTAACGGGTGATGAACAAAAAAGTAAACATCTGTGCCTGATTCAGACTTGCTTAGCTCATCTTTAAGCCAAAGTAAATGTTCCGGTGCTATATGTCCGCCTCCCCCTCGCCATGGAATACCGCTGTTCAAACCAATAAATAATGTACTGTCTTGAATAAATGAAAACTTATCATCGTTCCAAAGTTCAATGAATTTTGTGCAGCCGCTTTCGCTCCATTTTGTATCGTGATTTCCGGGAATAATATAGTAGGGTTTATTTAGCTTATCTAAAATGTTCTTGGCAGTTTCTATCTCAATATTTTTACCAGTTTCGGTTATATCACCGGTCGCAACAACAAATTGCACATCTTCAAGATCATTAATTGAATTTACTATTGATTCCAGCTCATTATCTGCATTTTTATAACCGATATGGGTATCAGTAATCCAGCAGAATTTAGTTCCTTTAGCGTATAAAGTGGAAACAAAAATTAGGAGTAGAAGTGTTAATAATTTACTTTTCATATAACGTTATTTTTTATTTATAAATTAACAAAATTGAAACTGATTAAAAATTGTATAACCAAATAATTATACGCTGATAAGACAATAATAACAAGAGTTTGTTTCAATTGATTGATATTAGAGGTTGCGATATTTATATTTCCAAGTTAAAATTTTAGGTATTATGAAAAACATTCGAAACTTTTGCATTATTGCTCATATAGATCACGGAAAATCTACAATTGCCGACGGACTTTTAGAAGCAACCGAAACTATAACAGTAAGAGAAGCTAAAAATCAATTATTAGATAATATGGATTTAGAGCGTGAGAGAGGAATAACAATAAAATCTCATGCTATTCAAATGAAATATACTGCTGAAGACAAAAACACTTACACTTTGAATCTTATTGATACACCGGGACATGTGGATTTTTCTTACGAAGTATCAAGATCATTAGCGGCATGTGAAGGAGCATTACTCGTTGTTGATGCTGCTCAAGGAGTTGAAGCACAAACAATTTCCAATTTGTATTTGGCCATCGACGCGGGATTGGAAATTATTCCTGTTATCAATAAAATAGATTTACCAAGCGCAATGGTCGAAACTGTTACAAACCAAATTGTTGATTTGATTGGGTGTGAAGAGTCCGAGATTATTTTAGTAAGTGCCAAGCAAAGAATTGGGATACACGAACTTCTAGAAGCCATTGTGAATAAAGTCCCATTCCCCAAAGGAGACCCAAACGCGCCGCTGCAGGCACTAATTTTTGATTCCGTGTTTGATTCATACCGAGGGGCGATTGCCTATATAAGATTGATTAACGGAACGATAAATGTTAAGGATGAAATAAAATTCTTTAATAATACTAGTGACTACTCAGCTGAAGAAATTGGAACTTTAGGATTAGCTAAGATTAAGCAAAAATCCCTTTCAGCAGGTAATGTTGGGTATTTAATTGCAGGCGTTAAGGATGTCTCTGATACGAAAGTTGGGGATACAATTACTCACAAACGCAAAGGCGCAGAAAAACCATTACCTGGCTATAAGGAAGTTAAACCAATGGTTTATAGCGGCTTGTATCCATCAAATTCCGATGACTATGAAGGTTTGAGAGATGCCCTTCAAAAACTTCAGCTTAACGATGCGGCATTAGTTTTTGTCCCCGAAACATCTGTTGCATTGGGTTTCGGTTTTAGATGCGGATTTTTGGGCATGCTTCACATGGAGATAATTCAGGAAAGGCTGGAAAGGGAGTATGACCAGAATCTTGTTACAACGCTGCCTAACGTGGAGTATATTGTTTACACTAAAAAAGGGGAAAAGATAATTGTTGATAGTCCAACAGATATGCCTGCCGTTGGAGAAATTGATAAAATTGAGGAACCCTTTATTAAAGCACAAATTGTTTGCCCAAGTGAATACCTTGGCAACATCATGAAGCTTAGCATGGATAAAAGGGGAGTATATAAAAATACAACTTACATCGATCCCACTCGTGCCGATATTGAATATGAATTTCCTCTGTCAGAAATTATTTTCGATTTTTACGATAAACTAAAATCAACAACCCGCGGTTATGCATCATTTGATTATGAATATTTAGGATACAGGGAAGCTGATCTAGTTAAACTTGATATTTTACTCAATGACGAACCGGTTGATGCGCTTTCAATAATTGTACATAAAACTAAGTCATTTGATTGGGGAAGGAAAGTCTGTTCCAAGTTAAAGGATTTAATTCCAAGGCAAATGTTTGAAGTTGCGGTTCAGGCTGCAATCGGTAGCAAAGTAATTTCACGTTCAACGGTTAAGGCTTTAAGAAAAAACGTGTTGGCTAAATGCTACGGTGGTGATATTACTCGAAAAAGAAAACTGCTTGAAAAGCAAAAGGAAGGAAAGAAAAGAATGAAACAAGTCGGCAATATTGAAATTCCTCAGGAAGCTTTTTTGGCTGTTCTTCAAATTGAAGAATAATTAAATTTGAAAGTATAAACTATAATAAATATCTAATCGATAATAGATTATGGCTAAAATTAAAAAACAAAAAAGTAGAATTAAAAGATTTATAAGATACTTTGTCTTCGCGTTGATATTGGCGCTTCTGGTAAAGACATTTATGTTCGATACTATTAGAATTCCGTCGGAATCGATGATGAATACATTGCTTCCGGGTGATCACATTTTTGTAAATAAAATTTTATATGAATTTAGTACTCCCCGAACATTACCTCTTACATCCGTACAACTTCCCTATTTTGCAATTAAAACAATCAGACCTCCGGCGGTAAATGATATAATTGTTTTCGAGTATCCCGGAAATTTGGACCAGTGGGAGCCATCGGACTACTTGCTTTTCATAAAAAGGGTTGTTGCCGGTCCGGGTGATTCGCTTAAAGTGTTAGGCGATGATGTTTATGTAAATGGCAAATTATTAGTTAAACCGGATTATTTTCTTGAAAGAAGTGAGGAAGAATACTGGGATAAGACTGCTGAAAATAAAAATCAATTATTTCCTTTTGGAACTAAATGGAAAGGGGATGATTATGGTCCTTTGAAAGTTCCTAAAAAGGGAGACATAATTAGATTAACAAAAGATAATATTAAAGATTGGGAAGTTGTAATTAACAGGGAATTTGGACGAGATGCTGTTGATGTATTTGATGATGGAATTCATGTCAATGGCAACCAAACTTATTCTTACGAATTTCAAAAAGACCACTATTTTGTTCTCGGTGATAACCGTTCCAACAGTCTCGATAGTAGATACTGGGGATTTGTTTCGCGCGATAGAATTGTAGGTAAGGCTGAGATTATTTACTGGTCGAAAAAAGAACGGCAGAAAGGTTATAAATTTACAGATCTATTTAAATCCATTAGATGGGATAGAATTGGGACATTTGTTAAGTAATAGGAAAATTAATTTTGATGACAAAAAAAACTGAAGATATTCAAAAATCACAAACACAAAAATTTATTGACTTCATAAAAAATTTACTCTTTGCATTAGTTGCTGCACTTTTAATAAAAACATTTTTAATTGAAACTTCCCGCGTTCCAACAGGATCAATGGAAAATACAATTCTAATTGGCGATTTTCTTTTTGTAAATAAATTTATTTACGGTTCATCATCTCCGAGAAATATTCCCTTTACAAATGTATCACTCCCATATTTTCAACTTCCGGCATTAAGAGAGCCTGAGCCTAAAGATATCGTTGTTTTTGAATACCCGGGCGATAGGGATGAATTGAAATCTGTAGAGATCAGTAACTATGTGAAAAGATGCGTTGCTGTTCCCGGCGATACGCTGAGCATTCATAATAAAGTAATAAAAATAAATGGCGAAGAATTTTACCGACCTCCTAATATTCAATACCGAAAACCGCAAATTACTCCTCCCGGTATAAAAGACCCCAACATTTTTCCGAAAGGATTTAATTGGAACTCCGATAATTATGGGCCACTTGTAATACCCAGCAAGGGAGATATTATTGAATTAGATAGATATAATATTGCAATGTGGCGTACAATAATTGACAGAGAACATGAGCGACAAGTTGTGAGCGTTAGAGGGGATGATATATTAATTGACGGTAAAAAGGTTACTAATTATACATTAAAAGATGACTATTATTTTATGATGGGTGACAACCGGGATGATAGTGCTGATAGCCGGTTTTGGGGCTTTGTTCCCAGGCGATTGATAATTGGTCAAGCATTTTTAATTTATTGGTCATGGAACCCGGCAATCCCTTTCTCAAATTTTTTCGACTTAATTGGATCAACACGCTGGAATAGAATTGCTAAATTGGTACACTAATAAATTCATTTATTGTTTGCCGCCAATTCATTAAAATTAGTTAAAAATTGGAATGCTATGAAACTCGTTAGCTTGATCATAATATTATGCTTTACTTTATCGATGAATGCTCAAAATAAATATTTCATTTATTTTAAAGATAAGGGTATTGCAAAGGGAGAGTCACTTCAAAAATCCTCACCAAAATTTATTGAGGCTGAACAACTTCTATCAAAAAGATCTATTGAAAGAAGAAAAAAGTCGATGGGAGAAGATAACTACATCACTTATGAAGATCTTCCTGTTAGTAAAAATTATATAACTGATGTTGAAAACCTTGGTATCAAAATTATCAGAAAGTTAAAATGGTTTAATGCTGTCACTGCTAATTTAAACGATGATCAATTGCAGCTGTTAAATAGTTTTTCATTCATTAAAAAAATTGAACCGGTAAGAGTTTTAAAATATAAACATTTAGAAGAAGTTGAAGAATCCATTCCTGCGATCAATAAAATTAATAAAACCGGCAGCACTACTTACAGCTATGGTAGTTCACTTGGGCAAGCGGAATTCAGCAATGTCCCCGATGTGCATAATTTAGGAATCACAGGAGCGAATGTTCGAATAGGAATTATGGATTCCGGTTTTGAATGGCAAAACCATCCTGCACTCTCCGGGGCTTTGGTTATTGCGGAATATGATTTTGTAAATAATGACGGAGTTACTTCGAATCAGGAGGGTGATGTCTCCAATCAGCACAATCATGGAACGAATGTAATGTCAGTTATCGCCGGGTTTTCGCCCGACACATTAATTGGTTTGGCATTTGACTCCGAATTTGTGTTAGCAAAAACTGAAGACATACCAACAGAAACACATGTTGAGGAAGATAATTATGCGGCTGCATTGGAATGGTTTGATTCTTTGGGAGTCGATGTAACTAACTCATCCGTCGGTTACAATGAATTTGATTCTGGACAGTTTTCTTACACCTATAGTGATATGAACGGAAGCACTGCAATAGTTACTCAAGCTGAAAATTTAGCCTTTACACGTGGAATAGTTACTGTGACTTCTGCAGGCAATGAGGGAAATAACTCTTGGTATTATATAAATGCTCCAGCTGATGCTTTTAACACTATTTCTGTTGGGGCGGCATTACCTTCACGTAATTTGACTTCATACAGTTCACATGGACCAACGTTTGATGGAAGAATAAAACCCGAAGTCGTAAATCAAGGTTCATCAGTATTTGTTGCAAATCCATTTAGTGGATATAGATTACAGAACGGTACGTCCTTTTCGTCACCCCTCACTGCAGGAATTGTCTCACTGCTTTTATCAGCCCATCCACACTTAAAAAACACACAGGTGCGTAGAATCATTTTAGAATCAGGTGATCGATCAGAAAACCCTGATAATGATTATGGATGGGGATTAATTTCGGCTTCAAAAGCAATTGGATTTCCAAATATTTCGAAGGTCAATGATCAATTTACATTGCATAAAATTTTTGTCACTTCGAATGGAGTTGCATCAAATACTGCAAAAATTAATTATAAAATAAATGGCGGAGATTTTCAGGAAGATAATTTAGTGGAAATAGGATTGCAAAAATTTAATTATCCATTAAATGGATTTTCTTCCGGGGACTCGATTCATTTTTACTTTACATATAATGATTCTTCAGGAAATTTTATTAGGGAGCCGGAGTCAAAAAATTATAAATTGATTTACGGTGATTTAAATGTTTTGCTTTCTGTTGATGATGTGCCATTCATACCTGAAGATTATACACTTGAGCAAAATTATCCTAATCCGTTTAATCCAACAACCACCATTGAATTCTTTCCGGTGCGAAATGAATTTGCTGAGCTGAAAGTTTTTGACATTTTGGGAAGACAAGTAAAAACATTATTTAAAGGAATTGCTGAAGTTGGGGGTGAAACGGTAAAATGGGATGGTACAAATAATTCAGGATTAAGGGTTAATAGTGGAATATATTTCTATTCTTTAAATATTGGCGGAACGCAGCTAACAAAAAAAATGGTGTACATTAAATAAACTCTATTTCATATGTCCAAAATACTTTACTCCTCCCAAGAAAAATATCTTAATGAACTTCGTTATGAAAGTGATGAACTGCTTCTACAAATGGAAGCATACGCCAAAGAGAAATCAATTCCAATACTTGAATGGAAAAGTGCAGAATTTTTGGAGCAATTAGTACTTGCTTCAAGCCCAAAAAGAGTGTTGGAGATTGGAACAGCTATCGCATATTCAACAATTAGAATTGCAAGATTATTAAAAAAGAAGAGTATTATTGATACGATAGAAAAGAGTAAAGACAATATTAAACTTGCTGAAAATTATATTAAAAAATCGAAGCTTGGAGATAAGATTAATTTACTTGAAGGGGATGCTTTTGATGTTATGCCTAATCTTGATAAAAAATATGATATGATATTTTTAGATGCAGATAAAGAGGATTATGAAAAACTATTTTACTATTCAATTATGCTTCTTAGAAAAGGGGGAATGATTGTGGTAGATAATTTGCTGTGGCATGGATACGCAGCCGCTTCAAAAGTACCTCCAAAGTATAAAGTCTCAACGGAGCATATTCGCAAGTTCAATAAAATGTTCCGGGAACAACCTTCCTTAAAAACATCAATTTTGCCTATTGGAGATGGGATTGGGATTGGGTTAAAAATTAAATAGAATCTTTTGATTTCTTTTCTATAATTAAAAAAATTTTAAAACAAAAAACCCGAAAGTAAATTTCGGGTTTTTTTTACGTTCTGTTAAGATTTTTATTTACTTCCTTTTTTCAAAGTCTCAGAATATTTTTGTGCAACTTCCTGAACGGACTTACTTGAAATAAGATTATAAATTCTGTCTCTTAATTCAGCCCATTCTTCATGCAGCGGACAAGGATGTTCATCAGAACACTCTTTAAGTCCGGTTACACACTTCAAATTTATAACCGGTCCTTCAACCCTTTCAACAATTTCAAGAATAGAACTTTTCTTTGCTAATTCGGTAATCTTAAATCCGCCGCCTCTTCCTTTGAATGAGTCAACGTATCCGTACTTTGCCATTCGTTGAAGAATTTTAGCAAGATAATGGGCTGGTATCTCTTCACTTTTAGCAATATCAGCAGACATAGTTAATATATCTTTTTGCTGACGAGCTAAAAATAAGATTGCGCGGATTGCGTATTCGCCGGTTTTAGTATAAATCATTAGTTAGGCTTATTAAATTTATTTTTATTATTTTTTAAAAGAAACTTTCGGGAGTTCATTATCTGAATAACAAATTAAGTAAATGGGAACTTTTTGTCAATATATAAAATGTCATTTATTTAATTTTTATTTGCTTGGTGTAATTGTTCTAAATATTCCAAAAATGCTTATTAAAAGCCAAAAAAACTCAATAATAAATGCAGATAAATTGAAATCAAAAATTAGAGAAACAATTATTAATATCGCTCCAATTCCATTCATAAAAGAATATAATAACTGCTCACTTTTTATTCGTTTCAATTGTAGAAGCAAATAAGCAATAAGAATTAACGCAACTCCAATATTCCCAACTAAATCAAACCAAGTGTAGTTCATTTACGGCTTACCTTATAATATTTTCTTCAATTAATTCCAACTCAACTTTACCGCCGGTTTGTTCAATTAATTCATCGCGAATATTTTCGTATTTATCCGGTTTAATAAAAAATTCAATAGCCGGAGTTTCTTCAAATAAATTATTTATTATTTCTGCATCGTGTTTCGAAAGTAAATGATGTACCGGGCTTGTTAAGTCAAATGAATATTTTACAATTAACTTTAAATAAGTAGATTTTTTAACTTTTTGAGAAAGATCTAATACTCCCAATGCCCCGTGATAATAAGCTTTGCCGAGCGGACCCACACCTAATTTTGTTCCTCCGTAATAACGCACTACCACAGTAAGAAGATTAGTTAAATCAAAATGTTCAATTGCATTCAAAATTCTAATGCCGGCAGTTCCATTCGGTTCACCGTCATCGGAATAACGATTATCAGCTTGGAGCAATTTATAACTGAAACAGTGATGAGTCGCATCATAATATTTTTTTCTAATATCAATTAGAATCTGTTCCGCTTCATCCTTACTTGTAATCGGGTATGCAAGTCCAATAAATTGCGAACCCTTTTCCTTGAATTTGAATTCTTCCGGCTGTTTTATTGTTATTATTTCTATGGAATTAAACATAAGAGAAAATTTTTTACCAGAATAAAATTGATTTTCAATATATCAATAACTAATGTTATTGTTTAAACTTTTACAAATCTACATAATGAAAAGCGGAAATAAAATAATAATTAAGGGTGCGAGAGAGCATAACCTTAAAAATATAAATTTAGAATTACCCAGGGATTCATTCGTTGTAATTACAGGGCTATCGGGTTCGGGAAAGTCATCCTTAGCTTTTGATACTATTTATGCGGAAGGTCAGCGAAGATATATTGAATCACTTTCCGCATATGCGCGTCAATTTTTGAATTTACTTGAAAAACCGGAAGTGGACCTGATCGAAGGATTAAGTCCAGCAATTTCTATTGAACAAAAATCAACATCCGGCAATCCGCGCTCAACTGTTGGTACTGTGACTGAGATTTATGATTACCTACGATTACTTTACGCACGTGTTGGCAAACCTCACTGCTACAATTGCGGAAGGGAAGTACAAAAGCAGTCATCTGATCAGATAATTGATATTATCAGCGAAAAATTTAAGGATCAGAAAATTCAAATTCTTGCGCCAATGATTAGAGGAAGAAAAGGGCATTACAGAGAATTATTTGATGAAATAATGAAAGACGGTTTTATTCGGGTAAGAGTTGATGGGGAAATTCATGAGTTAAAAGATGGATTTAAAGTCGACCGTTATAAAATTCATAATATTGAAATAGTTGTTGATCGACTTAAAGTAAATGATAAATCAAGATTTAGAATTGGAGAATCAGTTGAAGTTGCTCTAAATTTTGGGCAGGGCAATTTAATTCTTACCGACGAAAAAAATGATCATGTATTCAGCAGAAACCTTGCATGCATTAATTGTGGGATCAGTTATCAGGAAATGGCACCTAACTCTTTTTCCTTCAATTCTCCCTATGGATCATGCCAGGAATGCGACGGGCTTGGTGAGAAGAAAGAACTGGATATAGATTTAATAATTCCGGATTGGGAAAAAACAATTAATGAGGAAGGAATTACAGCACTTGGCAAACCGAGGAACATTTGGTTTTTTAATCAGTTGGAAGGCATTGCCAAAAACTTTGGTTTTACATATGATACAAAGCTTAAAGATTTAACAAAAGAGCAGTTGGGTATTATACTGAACGGGACCAAGGAGAAGATTGAGTTTACCTACACTTACGGCGGCGGCAAAACGGTTACATACAAACATAAATTTTCCGGTGTGCTTAATTACATCCATCACTATTTTGATAATACATCATCAAATAAAATTCGTGATTGGGCTGAAGCCTACATGAATACACTAACCTGCTCAGCTTGCGGCGGAGGAAGATTAAAAAAGGAATCGTTAGCTGTTACTTTTAATAATAAAAATATTAAAGAAGTAACAGATCTTTCAATTGAGCGAACAAGAAAGTTTTTTGATAATTTGAAACTCAGTGATCGAGATGAATTAATTTCAAAACAAATTGTTAAAGAGATTAGGTCGCGATTGGATTTTCTATTAAATGTTGGACTAAATTATTTAACGCTCAATCGATCAGCGAGAACACTTTCGGGTGGAGAATCTCAAAGAATTAGACTTGCTACTCAAATCGGCTCGCAGTTAGCCGGAGTTCTTTATGTGCTTGATGAACCTAGCATCGGTCTTCATCAAAATGATAATATTAAACTGATACAATCACTAAAAAAATTAAGGGACTTAGGAAACACAGTTTTTGTGGTTGAACATGACCGTGAAACAATTGAAAGCTCGGACTATATTGTAGATTTAGGTCCGCGTGCCGGTGAGCATGGCGGTGAAGTTTGTGTTTCCGCAGAGACGAAAGGTCTGCTTTCAAAGCAAAATGGATTTGAATCTTTGACGCTTGATTACCTTCGATATAAAAAAAATATTGCGGTGCCGACAGAAAGAAGAAAAGGAAATGGTCATAGCATTGTGATTAAAGGGGCAAAGGGAAATAATCTGCAGAATATTGATGTATCGGTTCCGCTTGGAACTTTTACGACAATCACTGGTGTCAGTGGCTCGGGAAAATCTTCTTTAATAAATGAGACATTAGTTAAAATTTTAATGAAGAAAATTTACAATTCGAAAGTTGTGCCTTTGCCGTTTAGTTCCATTGAGGGACTCGAACATATTGATAAGGTAATAGAAATTGATCAATCACCGATCGGGAGAACACCGCGATCGAATCCGGCTACCTACACCGGAGTATTTACATTTATTCGAGACCTGTTTACGCAGCTTCCTGAATCAAAAATTAGAGGCTACAAGCCGGGTAGATTTAGTTTTAATGTAAAAGGAGGAAGATGTGAAGAGTGCCAGGGTGACGGCTTAAAAAAAATTGAAATGAATTTTCTGCCGAATGTTTATGTAAAATGTGAAACTTGCCACGGTAAACGTTACAACACCGAAACCCTTGAAATTCTTTACAACAGGAAATCAATTTCGGACGTGCTTAATATGACTGTTGAAGATGCACTTGAATTTTTTGTTGATCATCCGAGGATCAAAAGAAAAATTAAATCAATTAATGATGTTGGACTGGGTTATATAAAACTTGGTCAGCAGGCAACAACACTTTCGGGCGGTGAGGCGCAGCGCGTTAAACTTGCAACGGAGTTAAGTAAAATAAGTACGGGAAAAACAATTTATATATTAGATGAACCGACAACCGGTTTGCATTTTGAAGATGTTCGAATTCTGCTAAAAGTGCTTCAGAAACTTGTGGATAAAGGAAATACTGTAATTGTAGTTGAGCATAATCTTGATGTAATAAAAGTTGCTGATCATGTTATTGATTTAGGTCCCGGGGGCGGGGAGTATGGCGGAAAATTAATTGCCAGCGGAACTCCTGAAGAAATTATTTTAAATAGTAAAAGCTTAACCGGACAGTTTTTGAAAAAAGAATTTGAAAATGAAAAGTTATCTGTAAAATAATATGAGAACCAATTATGAAATCTAAAATCACGGAATTCAATAAGTACCGATCAGATATGAATGATAAAATATTAAACAGCGGGTTTAGAGATTTTAATAAATTTTTTGCTTTGGATAACAAAGCATATATTGACGGAGCGCTCAACTCTAAAACAAAGGAGTTAATGGGATTAGTTGCTTCAATGGTGCTTAGATGCAATGACTGCATCCTTTATCACTTAGATAGATCTGTTCAAGAAGGCGCAACCAGAAATGAATTATATGAATCGTTTAACATCGCATTGATTGTTGGAGGCTCAATTGTAATTCCGCATCTGCGTTATGCAATGGAAAATATTGATGAATTATTAGATGACAAAAATAAATCAGATGAGTAAAAAATTAATTATACCTAAGCAAATTGTATCAGCCGATAATAATGACACTATTTATCGAGATCACGTAATTGAAATTGAAGACGGAATTATTAAATCAATACGAAAAAGTAATGAGAAGGAAATCTCAGAATTTTATGGTGAGGTGCTTCGATATACAAATTTAACTTTAATGCCCGGATTTGTTCAAACACATATTCATACGTGTCAAACACTTTTCCGCGGACTCGCTGATGATCTTGAACTTCTTGATTGGCTTCAGAAAAAAATATTTCCATTTGAAAATAGTCATTCCAAAGAATCGCTTCGGTCATCTGTTAAACTAAGTTTATTTGAACTGCAAACCGGCGGTACCACAACAATTATGGATATGGGGACGTTGCGCCATCAAGAAGTAATTTTTGATGAATTTATTAAAAACGGAATGCGCGGATACTGCGGTAAATGTATGATAGATGAGAATGATCTTTTCCCGGAGTTTAAGGAAAGCACAAAGGATAGTTTGACAGAATCATATGAGTTAGCAAAAGAATATCATGGCAAAGACAATGGTAGGATAAAATATGGTTTCGCTCCTCGGTTTGTTCTTTCTTGTTCAGAAGAATTAATGAAGGAAACCCATAGCATGCTTTCCGATTTTGAAGGTTCAATTTTTCATACTCACTCTTCCGAAAACAAAAGTGAAATTGAAGCAGTTCGAAAAAAGTACGGGAAAGAAAATATCGAGTATTTCAATTCCATTGGTGTGCTTGGAGAAAATACTGTACTAGCGCATTGCATTCATCTAAATGATGATGAAGTTGGAACACTTAAAAAAACTAAAGCTCGCGTTTCTCATTGCCCTTCTTCAAATCTTAAGTTAGGTTCGGGCATTGCAAATATTCCCCGATACATTAAGGAAGGAATACAAGTATCACTTGGAGCTGATGGCGCGCCTTGCAATAATAACTTAAGCGTATTTACTGAAATGCGTTTGGCTGCACTTATTCAAAAGCCTGCGCATGGACCAACATCCACAGATGCTAAAACAATTTTTAAACTTGCAACAATTGAGGGAGCGAAAGCGCTCCGCCTAGAGAATGAAATCGGCAGCATTGAGCCCGGTAAAAAAGCGGATCTAATTTTAATGGATTTAGATTCGGCAAGTCACTCATTGCTGGATAGTGATGAAAGCATTTACTCAAACATTGTTTATTCATCTTCCAAAGAAGATGTTCAAAATGTAATGATTGATGGTAAGTGGGTTGTGCTTGGAAACAAATCAACATTGTTTGAGGAGCAGCAAATTCAAGAAGAAGCGAAGGATGAATTGAAAAAATTATTAACAAGAGTGAATTAACATGAAGATTGTTTTTGCGACCGGAAATAATGGAAAGTTAAAAGAAGTAAAAAACATTTTTGCTGATTTAAATATTGATATTATTTCTCCGACCGAATTAGGTGTGATGTCGGAAATTATTGAAGATGGAGATACATTTGAAGCAAACGCAAAAATAAAAGCTGAAAAAATTTACAGCATATACAAATTACCAACGTTAGGAGATGATTCCGGTTTAAAGGTAACTCAATTAAATGGTGAACCGGGTATTTACTCTGCAAGGTATGCAGGAGAAAATTGCACATATGCCGATAACAATATTAAACTGATTAAAGAATTAAAGGATTTCCCTAAACCGCATACAGCGCAATTTGTTTGCTGCGCAGTTTTTTATGATGGTAAAAACTATTCGGCTAATGAGGGAATATTGCCCGGTCAAATAATTGATAACCCAAAAGGAGATAAAGGATTTGGTTATGATCCGATATTTATTCCCGACGGTTATGAACAAACGCTTGCTGAATTGGAGATGAACGAAAAAAATTCTATTAGTCATAGAGGTAATGCGTTTACAGCTTTAAAAAATACTCTACTTGAGAAAGGATTAATAAAGTGAAAATTTTAAAAATTTGTATCAGTATTATATTAACAATAATAGTTTTTAGTTCATGTGATAAATCGGAAAATGCACCTACGGAAACAGTTCCTTCAGATCAAATTGCATCAGCGTATTATCCTGGCGGATTAAACTCAACTTTTACTTACCGTCAAGATACACTTAGAACTGGCCAAAATACATTTGATAGTATGGGTGTAAGGAATTCAGTTTTTTCAAATTATGCAGTAACCGGCGGAAGTGAAAATATATCACAGGATAATATTATTAGCATTAACGGAATCAATATAAATTCTAAATTAAATTTTCGGCGGACGGATGCGGGAATTTATTTTTTGATCGATACACTTGATATTGTTTCCGTGCTAAGCATGATTCCGGATTCGTTAAAAGAACAAATAGAATTTAATATTGATGCTGAAATTAATGTATTTTCTACTCCATTTTACGCTGGGAAAAACTACTCAGCATTTAAGGCAACAATCGGCAGCAGCAACTTACCTATCAATTTTACTTTAGTTGAAGTAAAAGTAAATTTTGAGGGCGAAGAAGAAATATTTGTTGAAGCTTTATCAAAAAATGTATTAAGCCAAAAAATTAAATATGAAATAATCTTAAAAATTCCCAATTCAGTCACAACAAATATATTAGATTTTCTTAGTACTCCTCCAACAATTTACAATGCATTCGGATGGTTCGTAAAGGATGTAGGATTAGTAAAATTGGAAGGTAATAGTTTTATATTAAATGCACTTAACAGCGGTTCATTTGAACTTGGAGATACAACAGGCTCGGCAAGGGAAGTACTTACTAATTTTAATCTTCAATAAATTATTTTGAAGCAATTACAACTTGCACTATTCCAAAAGTTAGGGAATGCTTTTTAACTTCAGTAAAGTTTGCTTTCTGTAATAATTCAACCAAATCAATTTTAGTATCAAATTCATGAACTGATTCGGGAAGATATTTGTATGCTTCTTTATCTTTAGAAATTAGTTTGCCGATTAGGGGCAAAACTTTATTGAAGTAGAATAAATAAATAGCTTTAATAATTTTGTTAGTTGGCAGCCGAAATTCCAAAACAGTAACTTTACCGCCGGTTGAAAGTACATTATAAAATGAACTAAATGCTTCACTTATATCATAAAAATTGCGCACTCCAAATGCCACAGTAATATTTGTGAAACTATTCGATTTAAATGGTAAAGCCTCGCCGACACTTTGTACGAGTCCATTTAAGCTTGGAATTTTTCTATTTGAAAGTTTGAGCATGTTGTGTGATAGATCTGCACCATAAATACTTTTAACTCCAAATTTCATCGCGGCTTTTGAAAAATCACCAGTGCCGCAAGCTACATCCAGCAATACTGTATTGCTGTTTATTCCGGTTAACTTTAGCGCTTTCTTGCGCCAATAAAAATCAATGCCTACACTCAACAAATGATTTAATAAATCATATCGATGTGCAATTGAATCAAAAATTCGTCTAACTTGTTTTTTCTTACTCATATAATAATTTTAATCAAGCTTGAATAAACCTAAACTAATTGGTAAATTTTTTTATCATTTATGGAGCTACTTAATGCAAAAATATTTAGAAGCCGTTCGTGAAAACATTTGTAAAATTTGTGTTGATTCAACCGATAAAGGAAAATGTACATTAAATAAAAATGAAATTTGTGCAATAGAGTTTTACTTACCTCAAATTGTTGAAGTTGTTCATCAGACAAATTCGGAATACGTTGACGATCATTACAAAATATTAAAAGAGAAAGTTTGCAGCGATTGTAAAACTCGGGATACAGAAGGCCATTGTTTTTTGAAAGATGATGCAAACTGTTCACTTGATAGATATTTTCCGATAATTGTTGAGACTATTCAAAAAGTTGATGCCGGTAAAATTTAATCCTTTTTAAAAATAAAAACATTTTTCCCTTGGACTCTTGCCCACCAATCATAAATTTTATGACTGCACCAAATGGTGAACACCATAAAAAGCGCTCCTGCTATTAAATCAATAACATAGTGGTATCTTAAATACACGGTTGAGAATATCAGTAATACACCTATGGGCAGCAGAATATATCGTGTACATGTTTTAAATTTTACCGAAAGATATAAAACAACAAGTGTAATTAATGTATGTCCGCTTGGGAAACAATCTCTTTGAACAATTAGAGCTGGGTTTAAAGTTCCTGCCGGAATTGATTCGCCTGAATTAACAATTTCTCTTAAGTAATTCGCCAAAAATAGTCCCGGCATTTCAATGTTATTCAAATCAAAATCATGGAGTGTAAATCTTGGACCGATCGCTGGAATAACCAAGTAGCCAAGATATGAGAGTAAAAAACCAAACATTATGGCAGTTGCCAGGAACAAAAATTCTTCATCTTTATTATTTAAAAGCAGATCAATTCCCAGTACAATGGGTAAAAAGAAAAACGTTCCATAAACTATTTGAAGTATCTCCGTCAAAACCGGATTGGCGATTGCAAACAATACAATAGTCGGGTCGCAGCCAAATAAAAATCTGTCTATTCCTATCAGAGCGCCATCATAAACAACTCCGTGAATTGGATCTACCATAAAGTAAACTTCTTTGAACGCAAGGAATACCGTTGGAACTAAATACCAGTAATGAAGTTGAGTGGATAATACTATAGGATTATTTTTATCGATGTAAGCGAGTAAATAGATAATTAATATTACAATAGTATTAATGATTACATGGAAGAGCCAGTATTCAATTTTGTGAGCAAATACAATATTAATAACAGTTAAAATAATTCCGAAGGCAATAACTATTACATCATATACCGCAAGTGCTCTATAATCGAAGTTAAACTTTTGTTTCATTATACCAGATATAGTGTTACAAAAGTTAAATAAATTACCAAACCAAGTATATCGTTTGTTGTTGTAACAAAGGGACCAGTTGCAATTGCGGGATCGGAACCAACTTTACTTAAAAGCAGAGGAATTGCCGCGCCAACCATAGTAGCAAAAATAATAATTGTAAGAAGTGCTCCCGATAATAAAAGAGCCATTGGGAGATCGACAGGGAAGAAGAGGATTGTGGCGATCAATAACACAGCGCTGCACACAATTCCATTCAGCAGGGAAACAAAGAACTCTTTTGCAAGCTTCTTAAAGCTGTCTTTCAGCCAAATATCGCTCGAGCCTAAACCTCTAACGGTAACAATAGCTGCTTGAGTTCCTGTACTTCCGCCCATTGCCATAACTATCGGAATAAAAAAAGTAACTATTACAAATTTAGAAATGAAATCTTCATAAGATCTTAATACCATAGCTGCAATAATTTCCATAACTAAGGCAATTACTAACCACGGTAATCTAATTCTAGAAATTCTGAATATAGAGTGACTTGTTTCCTGTTCGTCCGAAAGACCAGCAAATTTTTGAATATCCTCAGAAGCTTCTTCGTTAATTACGTCTACAACGTCATCAATTGTAATTCTGCCCAACATTTTTTTATCGCTATCAACAACTGGAATTGAAACCAAGTCATACTTTTCCATTAGTTTTGCAACTTCTTCCTGATCCAAAATAGGATTCACATAAATTAAATCCTTATCCATTACACTTGTAATGTTGTTGCTCATAGGGTTAATCAGTAATGACTTTAGTGAAACTGTCCCGAGTAATTCTTTTTCTTTTGTTAGAACGTAAATGTAGTAAATGTGATCGTACTTTTCGGAGTTTAATCTTACTTCTTCAATTGCGGATTTAATAGTAGAATCATCGGTAACAAAGACAAAATCACTTGTCATGATTCCGCCGGCAGAATCCTCTTCGTATTTTAGCAGTTCTTTAACATAATCGGAATCCTCTTTATCAATATTCTCCAACACATGTTCTGCAACATCTTCAGGTAGGTCGCTTAGAATATCAGTTGCATCATCCGTGTCGAGTTCATCAACTATGTCTGTAAGTTTCTGTTCGTCAATTTCCTTAAGCAGCTTTTCTCGAAGGTTATCATCAATTTCAGTAATTACTTCGCCGGCCTTTTCGGTAGTAAGCAGGTTAAATAAATAAGCAGCATCATCAAGTTTAAGGTGATTTATTATTTCGCCAATATCAGCTGAGTGCAAATCGGCAAATATATTCAGTATACTTTTCTCAGCTTGATTTTGAATTAAATGAGAAATGTTTTCCAGCAGTTCGCTGTCAATCTGAATAATCTCTTTTACCGGAGTATTTGGGTTTTTATCAATCATTTGAATCTGCCTGAATATATTTTGTTATTTTTATAAAATCCGAAACATCCAACATTTCTGATCTTAGCGAAAAATCAATATCCAATTTCGAAAAATCAATATTGCCAAATATACTATTCTGCATCGAATTTTTTAACGTTTTTCTTCTTGAAAAAAATAAAGTTTTTACAAGCTTGATGAGTAGTTTATCATCAATTGATTCCTCAATAGCCTTATTAAAATCAAATTTTACAAATGCTGAGTTAACATTTGGTTTGGGTAAAAACGAATTAGGTGAGACTTTGAATAGGATTTTATAATTGGTAAAACAACGAGTTAAAATAGTTAGTGCATTGTAATCTTTTTCTCCAATATTTGCCGTTAGTCTTTTCGCAGCCTCATACTGCAGCATAAAATATGCATCACTAATTTTTTTTCTATTTTCAATCAAATTATGAATTAAGTCAGTCGTTATGTTATATGGGATGTTTCCGATTATTCTAATTTTTTTATTTGAGGAGGGAAACAATTCTTCAAAATCTACCTTAAGTACATCTGAATTAATTACACTTATTTCCGGCAACTTTTCTTTTAATTTTGCAATAGCTCGTTCATCAATTTCAATCGCTTTAAAGTTCGAACATTTCGTGAATAGTGATTTTGTTATGGCACCCTGTCCCGGACCAATCTCCACTACAAAATCATCTTCCTCCGGTGAAAAAGACTCAACAATTTTGTTGATAATGTTTTCATCTACAAGAAAATTTTGACCATATCGTTTTAATGCTTTTATACTTTTTTTCATAATTCAAATTCTTTATTACAGTTCTAAAATAAAAAAAAGTTTACTCTTATTTTAATTGCAATTGGTTTTGTTTTTGCAACTCAGATCATCTATATATATATTTTGCGGATTAAATCTGTACGGAATAAAATTAGGAGATGGCACATTGGCAATTAATAATGTGATAACAGTTGATTTAGGCGGGACGAAAATATTAACAGCAATATTAAATAATAAAGTTGAAATAATCGCAAAGCATAAACTCCCAACAAAGTATGACAAGGGGAGTGATAGTTTGGTTAAAAGTATTGCAAAAACAATTGACGCAGTATTAAAAGATTCGGAGTTAAAAGAAAAAGATATTTCTGCAATTTCAATGGGAGTACCGGGAACAGTAAATCCGGTTAGCGGATTTATTGGAAATGCACCAAATCTTTCAATCATCAATTACAATATAAAAGCTGAATTACAAAAATATTTTTCCATTCCGGTTTTGATAGAAAACGATGTAAACCTTGCTGCGCTTGGAGTAAAAAAATATGAGTATAAAGATAAAGTAAACAATATGCTCGTTGTTTTTGTTGGAACAGGGATTGGCGGGGCTCTAATATTTAATGGAAAACTTTACCGAGGTTCAACATTTTATGCCGGTGAAATTGGGCACATGATCGTTAATAATTCAGGTTCGCTAAATATATCTAAAAGTGAAAAAACATTTGAAAGTATTGCAAGCAGGACAGCGATTGTTAACGCGATTACGAAGGATATTAATAAAGGTAAAAAAAGTGTTTTGAGTGAATATGTAAAATCTAACAAACCAATTAAAAGTAAGGCAATTTCAAAAGCAATTGAGACTGGGGACAAGCTTGTTATTGATCACATTAGCTCAGCTTCAAAAACAATCGGCACTGTGCTAGGCAGTTTAACAACACTACTTAATTTTGATACAATTGTTTTGGGCGGCGGCGTAATTGAGGCATCTGGTGATTTTATGATTCCCAAAATTGAAACTGCCTTTAATAAATCGGTATTAAAAGAACCGGGTAAGTCTGTAAAAATTGCAGCTACAAAATTAGGTGACTATGCACCCATTTACGGAGGAGTAGCTTTGGCAGAAGAATTTATTCTATAAATTAAATTCTTCTTCAATAGCTTCAAGTTTTTCTGTCAGCAAATCCCACTGTTCATATGCAATTTTTAGATCTGTTTTTGTATTGTCATAATTCGCAGTTACTTCCTTTATTTTTAAAGGATTGGAATAAAGAGATTCATCATTTAGCAGGTTTTCAAACTCCGCTTTTTTTTCTTCCAAATTATCAATCTGCGATTCAATTCGATTTAGATCATCCACTAATGATTTTGTAGCCTTAAACTTTTTTTGTCTAAGCTCAGCTTCTATTCTTTTTTCATCTTTTCGAGAGGACTTTGGATTAGTCGATGTTTTATTATCAATCTCTGTAACGGAATCAGCGAGCTCCTTCCGCTTAAATAAGTAATAATCTATATCGCCGAAAAACGTAGTAAGTTTATGATTTTTAACTTCAATTACTTTAGAAACAATCGGTTTTAAAAAATCAACATCATGAGAAACGATAATTAAACTTCCGGTAAACTGAACCAATGCTTTTTGAAGAATTGCTTTCGATGAAACATCGAGATGGTTTGTCGGTTCATCAAGTACAACTACATTAGCTTTTGTTAATAGTATTTTGGATAAAGCTAGTCTGCTTTTTTCGCCTCCCGAGAGCACTCCAACTTTCTTAAATACATCATCATCACTAAATAAAAAAGATCCCAGCAATGTTCTGATCTGCACAGGTGTTGCATCTTCACCACTTTCAGATGCCTCGTCAAGAACGGTACTTTCCAAATTTAATTCTTCGGCTGCTTCTTGTGCGTAGTAAGAGATAAATGAGTTTGGACCAATTTCAACATTGCCCGAACTTATTGCGAGCTTATTTGCAATAATTTTTGCAAGAGTTGTTTTGCCTGCTCCATTCGGACCTAAAAAAGCAATCTTTTCTCCCCGTTCAATTTTTAGATTTACATCTTTAAGAACATTTTTATCACCATATGATTTAGATACATTTATAAGTGTTACAGGCACCGCGCTGCTTTTGGGAGGGGAAGGGAATTTCACACTAATTTCTTTTTCACTTTGAAACAGCTCAATGGAATCTACTTTTTCTAATTGTTTTACTCGGCTTTGAACCTGCTTGGCTTTTGTTGCCTTGTATCTAAATCGTTCAATAAATTTTTCGGTCTCTTTTATTTTTTTCTGTTGGTAATCATATTGCGCTTTAAGTTGAATTTCTCTTTCACTTTTATAATTCAAATAATTATCATAATTGCCTTTATAGAAATTAATTTTCCTATTGAAAATTTCTATTGTCTTATCAGTTACACTATTTACAAAGTGCTTATCGTGCGAAACAATAATCAGTGCATTTCTATAAGCCTTTAAATAATCAATCAGCCACTCTAGTGAATCAATATCCAAATGGTTTGTTGGTTCATCAAGAAGTATTATATCATTTTCTACTAAAAGTATTTTGGCAAGATGAACGCGCATTTGCCATCCACCGGAAAATGTGCCAACATCCTTATTAAAATCCTCAATATTAAATCCAAGTCCAGAAAGAACCTTTTCAACTTTTGAGTCAATTGTATAAAAATCTAATGCATCTTTTTTATGCTGAATGCTGCCCAGTTCATCAAGTAAAATTTTTTCTTCAGAAGCATCTAAATTACCATTGCCAAGTTTTTCATTTATTTCGTCCTCTCGATTTTGAAGATTAGAAATATTGTGCATTGATGATTTTACTTCATTAAAAAGTGATTGACCGGAGAAAGCAATAAACTCCTGTGGAAGGTAACCTATCTTTAAGTTTTTCTGCTTTTGGATATAACCTTTCTCGGCTTCATCCATTCCATTAATTATTTTAAGAAGAGTTGATTTACCCGATCCATTCGAACCGACAAGACAAATTCTATCCGCCGGGTTAATTCTCAGATTTACATCTTCAAATAATTTTCTTTCACCAAACTGAATTGTGAGGTTTACGAGGTCAATCATTTAGCTTCATATGAAAAGTTGAGAGGATCTATTTTTTAATAATTGCAACTTTGGCAGTAGTAACATTGTTTGCTTCTTCATCATAAGCTACAACAAGATAAACTCCGCTCGGTACGGTTTTACCTTTGGAATCTTTCCCGTCCCATTGAGTAATTCCGCCACCGGGTGTTGATAACTCATTAACCAACTTGCCGGAAACTGTTAAGATTTTTATTTGTGAATTTCGAACTAATCCTTTAATTACCAAATTGTCATTTGCATTACCAACAACAAAAGGATTTGGATAAATAAATAGTTCACTAAAACTGTTTTCCGGCTGCAGTGATGTAGAAATAACAGAAGATAAACCGGCATCAGTGCCAATATAAATTTTGCCAGTAATTCCATCAGCGGCTATACTTGTAATTTCGTTGGAAGGGATAGGGCTATTGGATATTGTAAAATTATCAATCAATGAAACAGCATCCGACGACATTAAAAACACACCTTGGTTTGTTCCAAACCACTTTTGGTTAATAGCATCAACGGCAATGCAGGTTATTGATTGCTGCTGAATACTGCTGAACAAATTCTGAATTCTGCTATCACCATTGTTGGGATCAAAAATAAAATTTACTCCAAGCGGTGTACCTATCCAAATATCGTCCCTGTTATCAATTGCCAATGCAGTAATCGCATTATCATTTAGTCCATCTGCTTCTGTAAATCTGCCCCAAATATCATCCGACTCATCACCGAACGTTCCGTTTTCATTAAAATAAAATAGTCCTTCTCCGGATAATGTAAACCACTTAGTTCTGTTTCTATCAATTATCAGATTTTCCGCAACGATCGTCCCGTTAAAAAAGGGCGGCTTATAATGAAAAATACTATCTGGGGTTATTACACTTATTGGATTAAAAGTTTGGGAATTTAATAGCCATATATTTTGATCAGAGTCTTTTACAATATTCTGTATAACCATAAAATTAGGGTCTGCAGCAGTTCCAACAAGACTGGTATTATTTTCGTTGAATGTTTCAAACACTCCGTTGCTCAATCTAGTAAATCCATTTCCCCAACTTGAAAAATATATATTATCACTATTATCTATATAAATTTTATGAATTGCATTACCGCCAACTTCCAGTCCATTTTGGGAATTATAATTAGTCCATTCATTTCCATTAAGAGAATAAGCTCCAACTCCGCCAATATCTCTTCCGCTTGCCGACCATAAATTCCCCTTACTATCCAAATCAATACTCGGAAATGAATTTGACATTGGTCCATTTGGTAAATGATATTTTTGAGGGGTGGCGCCAAAATCTAATATTCCTTTAGAGGAGCCAACGAGAAAAGTTGAACTGTCTTTAAATTTTATACTATTTAAAGTCAATCCTTGAAAAGATTGAAGAAGAGTTCGAACATTTCCTTTAATAGAATAAATACTATTTGTAAAAACAGCAATTATCGAATCTCCATTTGCTGCTATGTCCTTTACAACATTTCCGGCGAATGAATTTTGAGTCCAACTTACATTGTCATAAAACAAAATCCCGTCACCATCGGTCGATGCAATAAGACCATTGTTATGCTTAACTACTTTTAAAATCCTATCGGCTGGAATATCAGTTCCGGTTTCAAAAACATTCCATGATTCCGGTGCAGAAAGATTTACAGCATTGCTTTTTTGAATTGCCAAACCGCTTTCGGTGCAAGCATAAATTACACCGAGTTTCACCGCATAGAAAACTCGTACACCTGAAAGGAAACTGCCGAACTTGCTGTAATCTTCAATAATGGAAAGTGTTTTAGCATTGAGTACGGCAATCCCAAAATCTGTTGCAGCAAAAACTGTATCACCGCTAACACTTAAATGGTTAATTCCTTTTAAGCTAAAGTTTGATTTTTGAATATCAAAAATTGATCTCACCCTGTTATTGATTGGGTCAATTACATTAATAACACCGCTGACATTTCCTGTCCAAATTTTCCCATCATTATCAATAGCTAGTGAAGTAATCGAATTACTGTTTAATCCTTCCGACTTTGTATAAACTTTAAATGTGCTGTCTTGCGGATTAAATTGAAAAATACCGCCAGATGTTGCACCCCAGCTATTATTTTCAGCATCAACATCGATAGTAACTACATTACGCAAACTTGTATAATTTTTCCAATCTCCAATTTGCTGTGATAATATTTGCGATGATAAAAATAAAATTAGAATCAAAAATTTAGCTGTTTTCATTAATTAACCCTGATGAATTGACTATTGGAAAATTTATTGTTGATGTGAAATAATTCATTTATAAGAAAATTTAATTTTTAGTTGTTTCTATTTCTCATATCGTATAATTCAATATTATAAATTTTTGTCTATCCGAAAAGGATAAAATAGTTGACCGCAAATGTTGAATTAAACATCATATATGTTTGAAATCAAATAGTAAAAATAGCTGAAATTAAAAAGGTAAGATAAATATAAATTTTGTCAGTCCCGAAAAAATTAAGCAGTATTCTTGTGAAGTCTTTTTCTCATTGCTTCAACTTTGGATGCATCAATACAGTACTTTCCTAAATTATCTGCATCACCTTTTTTACCCCCGTGAAAATCGGAACCGCCAGATTCCAATAAACAGTATTGATTAACGATACCTTTGTAAAATCTTTTTTTATACTCTTTGTGCGAAGGATGCACAACCTCAATCCCATCAAGCCCTGCTTTAATAAGTGTCATCAGTATTGATTCTTTTACATAACCCGGATGAGCAATAAATGAAAGTCCGCCTGCATCATTTATAATTTTTAATGCAGATTGAGGGGAGACGTGAATTTTCCTTTCACAGGCAGGTTTGCCGTCGCCAAGGAAATTATCAAATGCTGAATAGTAATCTTTTACTAAACCTAAATCTACCATAGTGTTCGCAATGTGAGGTCTTCCAACCGCTGAATTCTTAGCCGTATCCATTACATCATCAATTGAAATATTCATTCCCAGATTTCTAAGTTTCTGGATAATTCTTTTTGCTCTATGAAATCTTTCATCACGAAAAAAAGTCAAATATTTATTTAGCTCCTCGTTTGATGTATCCAAAAAATAACCAAGCAGATGAACTTCTCGGTCTTCAATGTCAGTGCTAATTTCCACACCTGGGATTACTTCAATACCAAAGCTGCGCCCGCATTCAGCTGCCTCATCAATTGCGTTTATACTGTCATGATCAGTAATCGCGATCTTATCGATCCCTTTTTCCTTAACTAAATTTATCAATTCAGATGGAGTGTAAAATCCATCCGAATAACAAGTATGAATATGTAGGTCAGCTTTTTCTTTCATCATTAATTAAATATATAGCTCTTTGAATTTTTCGTAATCAAGTATTCTTAATTTTGTACCTTCAATTTCAACAAGGTCTTTCTTGGCAAATGAGTGCAGTGTGCGCGAGATAGTTTCTCTTGATGTTCCAGCCATATTTGCTAAGTCTTGCTGCAACGGAAGTTTTTCAATTTCCACCATACCTTGTTTAATTTTACCGTAATCATCCGCAATTTGTAAAATTACCGTAGCGACTTTTCCTTCGGCATCTTTTAGCGTTAAGGCTTTAATCTTCATATCGGCAGTTCTTAAACGCTGTGTTAATTCCTGCAAAAGTGAAATTGAAATTTCCGGATGTGATTTCAATAAATCTAAAAATTGAGTTCTTTGAATTATATACAGCTCAGAGTCTTCAATTGAAATTACAGTTGCAGAGCGGGTCAAACCGTCGAGAATAGCCATTTCACCAAAAAAATCAGCTTCAGATAAAATTGAAAGAATGACTTCGCGCCCATCGCTGCTGGTTCTGGATATTTTTACTTTTCCGCTGATAATAACAAATAATGCTGAACCCGCCTCTTCTTCCATAAGAATTACATTTTCTTTTCCATAAGATTTTCTAACCCCAACCTGTGCTATTTTTTCAATCGTTTCTTCCTCTAACTCGGAAAATATTGGAACCCATTTGAGAAATTCGGCTAGTGAAGACATGTCTGCTCCTTAAGAGTTAAATAATATTGTGATTTGAATCACATACATAACAAAAAATTGATGATATATCAAGAAATTATTTGAATATCATATTAGCGAATTCTACAATTCTTTACAAAAATGAAATGAATTATTACACATTAAATTGAAAATCGAACTCAATATTATTATATTTAAGGTCAAATTTTTAATTATTTCAATCGGAGGATAAATTTAATGGCAGTAAAAATAGGAATAAATGGATTTGGTAGAATTGGAAGATTAGTTTTTAGAAGAGCTTTGGAATTAGGGAATATTGAAATTGTAGGAATCAATGATCTTACGGATGCAAAAACATTAGCTCATTTACTTAAGTATGATTCTGTTCACGGAAGATTTAACGGTACAGTTACAGTTGATGGAAGCTCGATTGTTGTAAATGGAAAAAAAATTCAGATAACTGCCGAAAGAGATCCTGCAAATCTTAAATGGTCAGATTTAGGCGCTGAAGTTATTATTGAAGCAACTGGTGTATTTAGATCTAAAGAAGCTTGTATGAAACACATTACTGCAGGCGCTAAAAAAGTAATTTTAACAGTGCCCGCTAAAGGTGATGTTGATGCAACAGTTGTACTTGGTGTTAATGATGATGTATTAAAAGGTGATGAACAAGTTATTTCAAACGCATCCTGCACAACAAACTGTTTAGCTCCAATGGCTAAAGTTCTTAACGATAAGTTTGGAATTGAAAAAGGTTATATGACTACAGTTCACTCATATACTAACGACCAGGTTATATTAGACTTACCTCACAGTGACCTTAGAAGAGCTAGATCTGCCGCGGTTTCAATTATACCCACAACTACTGGAGCTGCTAAAGCAGTTGGTTTGGTTATACCGGAACTTAAAGGGAAATTAGATGGTTTTGCTTTGCGTGTTCCGACACCTGACGGCTCAATCACCGATTTAGTTGCAATCTTAAAAACTGAAGTTACAGTTGATGAAATTAATGCTGCTATGAAAGAAGCTGCTGATGGTCCGATGAAGGGCATTCTTGAATATTGTATCGATCCGATAGTTTCAGCAGACATAGTTGGCGATCCTCATTCAAATATTTTCGATTCTCTTTCAACAATGGCAAACGGTAAGTTGGTGAAGATTGTTGGATGGTATGATAATGAATGGGGTTATTCATGCCGAGTAGTAGATCTGCTTGTAAAAATAGCCGGCTAAATTGTTCATAATTAAATTTAATGACGCAGTAATCACAATGTGATTCTGCGTCTTTTTTTTCAAAAGTAAAATTTTAGTTGGAGAACTTATGAATAAACTTATGATTAACGATCTGGATTTGAAAGGTAAGAAAGTTTTAATGCGTGTTGATTTTAACGTACCGCTGGATGAAAATCAAAATATTACAGACGATGTTAGAATTACTGCAGCTTTGCCCAGTATCGAAAAAGTAATTTCCGAAGGCGGAAAATTAATTTTAATGAGCCATTTGGGAAGACCAAAAGGGGAAGTAAAACCTGAGTACAGTTTAAAACCTGTCGCTGTGAGATTATCAGAATTACTGAACAAAGAAATTAAATTTGCTGATGATTGCGTTGGCGATGAAGTTACAGCTCTTGTAGCCGGTTTAAAAAATGGCGAGGTTTTACTTTTAGAGAATGTAAGATTTCATAAAGCTGAGACCAATAACGATCCCGAGTTTGCTAAGCAGTTAGCAGCATTTGGCGATGTGTATATCAACGATGCTTTCGGTACCGCTCATAGAGCGCACGCTTCAACCGAAGGTGTAACAAAATATATTTCCACATGCGCGGCAGGTTATTTAATGCAGAAGGAATTAGACTATCTCGGGAAAGCGATAGCAAATCCACAGAGACCCTTCACAGCTATTTTAGGCGGTGCAAAAGTTACAGATAAAATTCCTGTGATCAATAACCTTCTTAAAAAAGTTGACAGCCTTATAATTGGCGGTGGAATGGCTTACACATTTTTGAAAGCTATGGATTATGAAGTTGGTACTTCATTGCTGGAAAAAGATAAAATTGAAGAAGTAGCCAAATACTTAAAAAGAGCCGAAACATCAAACGTAGCATTATTAATTCCTGTTGATGTTCAAGCGGCAACTGCATTTAGTGAAGATGCGGACTCAATTACAGTTGATGTCGATGTTATTCCAGATGATAGAATGGGCTTAGATATTGGTCCGAAAACTATTAGAGTTTTTACAGAGCAAATTAAACTAAGCAAAACTATTATTTGGAACGGTCCAATGGGCGTTTTTGAAATGGAAAAATTTGCTAAAGGAACTAATGCAATTGCTGAAGCCTTAGTAGAAGCAACAAAAAACGGCGCCACTACTATTATCGGCGGCGGTGATTCGGCAGCTGCAATTAAAAAAGCAGGACTTGCAGATAAAGTTTCCCACGTTTCTACTGGCGGCGGTGCATCTTTAGAATTTCTTGAAGGAAAAGTTTTACCCGGTGTTGAAGCTCTTTCCGATAAAAATTAATACATGCTTTTGCGAGAACTTTTTTACAATGAAGCGGTCTAATTGTATTAGATTGTTTCTTTTGATTTTTAAGAATATAATGTAAATTATTTAAGTGATTATGTATAAAAGGATATTAAATGGGAATTGAAGATAGAGGATATAGACCATCAGGATTTAAAGGATTTTCATTTTTTCCTCCGGTTATTAAGTATTTAATGATTGCAAATGTTGCGGTCTTTTTTATTCAATTCCTATTTAACAATGTTAATTTTGGCGGAGTACCAGGCTGGTATTTGCTTAATAGATATTTTGCCCTAAATCCGATAACCGGATTAGATCAAGTCGGCAATGCTTACAATTTTCAAATATGGCAGTTAATTACTTACCAATTTATGCACAGTACAAGCAGCTTATGGCATATTGGCGGTAATATGTTCATACTTTGGATGTTTGGAATGGAAATAGAAAACCGATGGGGTTCTAAAAAATTTCTTCTTTTTTATTTGCTTGGAGGTATGGGAGCAGGGCTATTGCAAATATCCCTTTCACCTATATTTACGGACGGGTTAGCCGTTACAATTGGTGCTTCCGGTGCGGTTTATGCTGTGATGGTTGCATTCGCACTATTCTTCCCCGATAGACACATTTACTTATATTTTCTTCTGCCAATAAAGGCAAAATATTTTATTGCTCTCTGGGTGTTGGTTGATTTCTTCATGATTGGAAGTTCAAGTCCAGTAGCTCACCTTGCACATTTAGGCGGAGCTTTAACAGGATTTCTTTTCATTATGCTCGATAAAAGATACAACTTTAATGTAGAAAGCTGGTTTTCCTCAATTAAAAATTATACAAGTGAGAAAAGGGAAAAACCTAATTTCCGTCCACCATACAGAAAACCTTCAAGTTCAGCAGATGTTCAGGAAGCAAAGTTTTATGATTTATCTGATCAAAATAAAAAAGATGAAATTGATCAGGACGAGATAGATAGGATCCTTGATAAAATTAGCCAAAGCGGGTACCAAAACTTGACTGCGAAAGAGAAAAAAATACTATTTGAAGCAAGCAAGAAAAGTTAAGATGAAAACTCTTCTACTTTGCATTTTAGTGTTTTCATTTTTTTCATGTCAATCCAAAACTCAAAAAGACATTTCAGAAATCTCACAAATTTATGTTGATATTTTAGTAGTTGAAGAAACTTATCGGGGAATGCCCGATTCATTAGTTGATAATAAAAATAAAATTTTTGAAGACTATGGGATCACTGAAGAAAATTATAACGAGAGTTTGAGAGGTTTGGAACAGAGCAGTGAAGAATGGAATCTATTTTTTGAAAATGCGCTAACCTATTTAGACTCTCTAAAGAAAATCGGGAAGCCGGTTAAGATAGACTCTTTGCAAGTGCAACCCTAATTTTAGCGTATGAAATATTTGCCGGCACCAACTTTTTAATCTCCTTTAAATTTCTATTTCCTTTTTTTATTTCCTCAGTAATCATTTCTAATTCTTTCGGCTCAATTAATTTTGTAATATTCAATTCAGGCATGTATTCAATTATTGTTTCAATTTGAATTGACACGATCGATTCGGGTACGTTCATCAAAGAGGCAATATCAGTAAGCGAATAACCTTTTTGAACAAGCTCGTAAGTTGACGTTATATTTTTGGGGAGCGCAATATTTTTTGATTGTAAATTGGAATTTTCAGTTCTCTTAAACTCCTTAATAACCTCCAAAAAATCTTCGCCAACCTTATTATATGCCCTGCGATTAAATCCCTCAATAGATAAAAGTTCTGAGGAGTTTTGAGGCTTTGCTTCAGCTATTTTTCTGAGCAGTTCATCGGAACAGATTAACTGTGCAGTCTGACTAAATTTGGAAGCCGCTTCCTTTCTTGATTGCCTAAGTTTGTTAAATAATTCAAGTCGTTTTTCATATTCCGGCTGAACTTCAATATCAACAATTGGTTCAACTAAAAATTCTTTTCCAATATCGGTTAAATAAACAAAAGTGTTATCGATAAATATTTTCTCTTCTTTCATTAATTTATCAACGGATTCTTCAATATCTCTTATTTCATAAAGAGCACATGACCCGAATGTTGTAAATTCTCTTGCGTAATTTTTAACAGATGTTCCCTTAATGATTTTTGACAGTTCACTTTTTCTAACCCGTCCTTTTGATTCATGAACTGTCTGAACAAGAAGTTCCTGCAAATAATTTAATGAAGAGGTAATCTCAATATTTTTGCCGGTACAGTTATCACACTTTTCGCATCTGTAATCGTTTTCAATTTGACCAAAGTACTCCAAAATAACAGCCAGTCTGCATTTGGATGAATTAGAATAATCAATCATTCCGGATAATTTTTCTTCCGCAATATTTTTTCTTTTTATTAACTGATCTTCGTCAATGCTCAATTCAGTACTCACTACACGTTCTCTTGTTAAATCAATTTCTTTAAACCTTGATGGCTTGTAAAAACTAATTATTCCATATCCTTGAAGACTGTCCAATGAATCAGTCAATTGAGAAACATTAAATTTTATTTCGTCTGCTAAATTTTGCAGATCAAATAAAATTTCCTTCCTCAAAATATTTGCACCGTATTTTTTCAAAAGAAAAATTATTAAGTCTTTTAAAAATTTATTTTGAAGATTTGTCGTGTAATGTTTTAGCTGATCTCTATCTAAAAGAAATTTGATTTTGCTTTTCTTTTTAAGAACAGGATGAATATTAATGTAGCCGGAGGATTCCAAAATATTTAATGCGGAATTAATTTTAGAATTTGAAAAACTATTTACTGCTAAAAATTTCTGTAGTGCATCATCAAACGGAATAGGGGAATCATTTCTATTGCCGACAGCAATTTTAACGCTATCGCAAATGGAATTGTAAATAACTCGTACTTCATGTGCATTCGGAAAAGAATTCGACAAAATAAATCGTTGAATATGTTTATCCTTGGGGCTATAAAAAAGTACCGCACTTGATTCCTTACCATCCCTGCCTGCTCTTCCTATTTCCTGGTAATAATTTTCAATGGATGAAGGCATGGAAGCGTGGATGACCAATCGGATATCATTTTTATCAATACCCATTCCAAAAGCGTTGGTTGCTGTAATTACATTTTTGCGTCCGGATAAAAAATCATCCTGAATTATTCTTCGTAACTCGTTGCTTAATCCTGCGTGATAATAATCAGCATCAATTTTATTCAGCTTTAAATAGTTGGAAATTTGCTCCGCTTCTTTCCGCGTTGATGAATAAACAATTGCCGGTGTTCCAAATTCTTTTATAATTTCAAGCGTCTTTTCTTTTTTGTAAGTAGTGTGAATTACATTCAGAGATAAATTATTTCTCTCAAATCCCTTTACAAAAATTTTAGGTTTTGTGAAGCTAAGCTGCTCAACAATATCTCTACGTACTTCAGGAGTTGCGGTAGCCGTAAATGCAGATATTTTTTTTATTCCGGTATATTCGCAAAAGTCTTTTAGTCGTGTGTAGCTTGGTCTAAAACTGTGTCCCCATTCACTTATGCAGTGTGCCTCATCTACAAAAATGTATTCCGGATTTAATTCTTTTATCCGCTTGGCAAACTCAATATTTTCCAATCGTTCCGGTGCAAGGTATAATAATTTTATTTGGCTGCTGGATATCTGCTGTAAAACTCTTTCAGTGGATTGGTAGTCTAACGAACTGTTAATAAATGCGGCAACTTGATTCTCTGAATTGATTGATGAAACTTGGTCCTGCATTAAAGCAATGAGCGGAGAAATTACAATCGAGAAAGAACAGCCTAGAATTGCAGGAATTTGATAGCACAATGATTTACCGGCTCCGGTTGCGAGAACGGCAAGTACGTTGTTTCCCTCAACAATACTGTTGATGATCTCTTCTTGTCCTTCTCGAAAGGAATTGTAGCCGAAATATTTATTAAGTGCATCAATTGGGGTCATCATAAATACAGAATTAATTATTGATAAGCATAGCTTTGTAAAAATAACATAAAAGACTATTTTAAAATAACACAAATTCAACCATTGCGAAATTTTAATGCTTAAGATTAAAAACATCAGTAAAAGATTTGAGCATATTGATGCTCTTTCAGATGTTAGTCTCCAAATTAAGGAAGGGGAGTTTTTCGGTTTCTTGGGTCCGAACGGTGCTGGCAAATCTACTTTGATGGATATAATAATCGGCTACCACAAAGCTGATGAGGGCATAATTATGCTTGATGATGAAATGATTATCCCCGATAGATTAATTACACGACTAAAATTTGGTTATGTGCCTCAGGAAATTTCACTTTACCAGGAATTATCAGCAATTCAAAATTTAAAAATATTCGGCAGTTTATATAAAATAAATTCAAAATTATTGAATGATAGAATTGACTACGTATTAGACCTTGTGCAGCTAACCGATCGAAAAAAAGATTATGTAAAAAATTTTTCGGGCGGAATGAAACGCAGGCTTAATCTTGCCGCATCAATATTGCATGAACCGGAAATAATAATTTGCGACGAACCGACTGTTGGAATTGATCCGCAATCACGCAACGCTATTTTTGAAATGCTGCATGAGTTGAATGAAAAAGGTAAGACGATCATTTACACTACACATTATATGGAAGAAGCAGAGAGATTATGCTCCCAGCTTGCTATAATCGATCGAGGCAAAATTATTGCAGATGGAACCCTAAACGAATTAATAAAATTATCTGAGAAAAAAGAAACAATTCGCATCCGCAAAACGTCCTCTATTATGGATAAGACTGAATTCCTGAAAACACTTGGAGAAGTTACAGAACTGGATTACTATTTTGAAATAAGGACTGATTCGAACGGGGATCAAAATTCCCAAATATTTTTTAAAATGGAATCGGCAGGAATACCATCCGATTTAATTGAGCTGCGAAAATCATCACTCGAAGATGTTTTTTTAAACTTAACCGGCAGGAGTTTACGGGATTGAGAATAATTTATAATTTACTTCTTAAGGATTACAAAAGATATCTGAATGATAAACCTGCAATACTTTTAACATTTGCGGTTCCAATCGTTTTGATAATTATTTTCGGCAGTATTTATAGCGGCGGCGGCTCACCGAGAGGCAAAGCGAAAATTATTTTTGTTAATGAGAGCAATACTCCAACATCAAAATTAGTTGAGGAAAAATTAGATTCTTCTTCCACAATTCGTTTGATAAAAACATACACACCGGAGGATAAAAAATACGAAATAAAATTTGATGAAGAATCTGCTAAAGAATACGTGCGAGAAGGGAAAATTTCGGCAGCGTTAGTTTTGCCTGATGATTTTTTTGCGGACACTTCATCATCCCTCAAATTCAAATTTTATTACGATCCTAAAAACGAAATTGAATCACAAATAATCCAAGCATCGGTTCAGCAAATTTTAATGAGTCAAATTTCAGATTTGTTGCCCGTGCTAATGCAGCGAAAGGCCCGTGATTATTTGGGAGGTGAGGATGCTGAAAAATTCAAATATGATATCGGAAACTTGATCGGTGAATATTTTGATGTTTCTGCCGATACAATTATAAACTCAATGACAAATTTTAATCCTGCGGACGGTCCATCTTTTAGTTCAAGTGATTCCGGCGGATCAAATATTTTTGCTGAAATTATAAATTTTGAAAGTGAACAATTAGTAGGCAAGGAAATCAGCAACCCTGGTGTTACGCGAATTGTTGGCGGATGGGCAATGATGTTTCTTCTATTTACACTTACCGGAACAGCAACGTCATTATTTGAAGAGAAGCAGGAAGGTTCGCTAAAACGGCTGCTTTGTATGCCTGTTAAACGGTCTCACATTCTTTGGAGTAAATATATTTATTCCATGTCGCTGGGTATTATTCAGCTTATGACAATGTTTGTATTTTCCTGGTACATTTATGATGTTGATATTTTTTCTAACTTTTTGAATTTAATTATTGTAATTCTCGCATCCGCTGCCGCTGCGGTATCATTCGGAATGATAATTACCTCCTTTGCTAAAAGTATGAACCAGGCAAATGGAGTTGCCACACTAATCATTTTAGTAATGTCGGCGTTAGGCGGGTCATGGTTTCCAATAGTATTTTTCCCGGATTGGATGCAGGTAATTGCAAAGGGAACAATTACATACTGGTCGGTTGAAGCATTTTTACAAGTATTATGGCGTCAGGCGGATTTTGCATCGATCGCACTCCATATTTTTATTTTATTATCGATAGCTTTTATAGTCAACTTTTATTCACTCATCCGTTTTAAAAACGGTAAAATATTTTAAGTGCCAATGAATACAATAGAAATAACACAGTTAAGTAAAATTTTTAATCCAGCAAGCGATACCAAAAAAGTAGTCGCCCTAAATGAGGTTTCATTGAATGTAAAAAAGGGCTCAATTTATGGGCTGCTGGGGCCGAACGGTGCCGGAAAAACAACAATGGTAAAAATTTTACTAGGCATTACTTTTTCAACTTCAGGCGAAGCAATGGTTTTAGGCAAGCCCGTAACCGATTATCAAGTTAAAAGTAATATCGGCTACCTTCCGGAGAATCATAAATTCCCAAGTTTTTTAAACGGTGAGGATGTACTAAAGTACTATGCGAGACTTGCGGGAGTAAATTCCACGAATGGTGAATTGATGAAACGTATTGATGAACTATTGGACATTGTGAAAATGCGGCAGTGGAAGAAAATGAAGATCAAAAAATACTCTAAAGGAATGATGCAGAGATTGGGATTAGCGCAAGCATTAATTAATGATCCCGAATTAATATTTTTAGATGAACCGACAGACGGGGTTGACCCGATCGGCAGGAAAGAGATCAGAGATATTTTAACTTCATTGAAAAATGAAGGCAAGACAATTTTCATAAACAGTCATCTCCTTTCAGAAGTTGAGCTTGTTTCCGATAGAGTAGCAATTTTAAATTTAGGCAAACTGATTAGAGAAGGCACAGTTGAAGAACTCACATCAAGCAAAGAGATTTATAAGTTTGAAGTGGAGAAAAAACTAAACGAAGAATTCTTTTCAAGTTCACTCTCTGGATTCCAAATAATTAAATCAAAGGAAAATTTATTTGAGGTCTCAGTTGCTGATGCAAATCAGCTTAATTTATTGATCGATACTTTGCGGAATGAAAACCAAAATATTAAATCGATCATCCCGCTCAAAAATTCCTTAGAAGATATATTTATTTCACTTATCAACGACTCAAACAAAAATTCAAAACTATGAAAAATATACTAATAACAGCCCAGCTAACTTTACGTGAAGCATTATCAAGAAAAATATTTATAGCCTTCGCGGGTATAACAACATTTATCCTTCTAATATTTATAATTTTGTTTGCGTCTTTAAATCCTGATGATTTTACCGGAATGGTTAAAACGCCGGGAGAAACGATTGAGTTTTCGTCAGAGATAGCTTATGGACTTAAGATGGTAATTATTGCTCCACTATTTGGATTAGGAATTTTCCTTTCAATATTTTCGGCATCGAGTTTTATTCCGAATATGCTGGAGAAGGGGAATATCGATCTTCTTCTTTCAAAACCGATATCCAGGCATCAGTTAATTTTAGGCAAATTTTTAGGCGGCTTGGGAGTTGTAGGGGCTAATATTGCTTACGCGGTAATCGGTTTTTGGATTTTAGTAGGAATTAAATTTGGTGTTTGGGATGCAAACTTCTTGCTGACAATATTTTCCATCACATTTACTTTTGCCACTTTGTATGCTCTAATTATCTTGATCGGAATTCTTACACGCAGTTCAATATTGGCAATGATGCTAAGTTATATAATCTTCTTTATTCTCTCACCCGTTTTAAATATGCGGGAAACTATTTACGCAGTTGTTGAGAGCAGGATTTTTGAAATTATTATGGACTCATTGTATTATATATTCCCCAAAATAACCGAGCTTGGAAATCTATCTACCGAGCTTTCTGCCGGACAGGGAATAACCGAATGGCAGCCAATCTTAACATCTTTTCTATTTATGATTCTCACTCTCTATGGCGGTATTTTCATCTTTAGTAAAAAAGATTATTGATCTCACCAAAATGTTCTTAAAACAAATCAATTAGATGGTATAATAATTGCCATTTAATTGGTTTCGTATGTCCACTAATATAAAAATAATTTATATTTGGTCACTAAAATTACATATTCTTAAAACGGGTTTATAATGAGTGAAAAAAAACTAAAACTTGAAGATTTGTTAGGCGATATTCAGCATGAGAATGAAGATGGACGAATTGAAGATGTTGCAATAATTGGCGCTGGAGTGATGGGGCAGGGGATTGCTCAATCAATTTCTGCAGCCGGACTTGATGTTCTAATTATAGAAAAAAATGAAGATCATTTGAATTCCGCTAAGGGAGTATTAACAAACAATCTTAAGCGGGAAATTTCACGCTGGGCAATGACCGAAAGTGAAATGAAATCAATTCTCGGAAGAATTAAATGGTCTCTTAATATCGATGAAGTAAAAAATGCTGATATAATTATTGAATCAGTTGAAGAAAACTTTCAGTTAAAGCGCTTGATTTTCAAAAAGCTTGATGAAATTGCAAAACCGGATACAATTTTTGTATCAAATACATCAACTTTAAGTCTTACGAAAATTAGCGAAATCACAAATCGTAGTGATAAAATTATTGGAATGCATTTTCTAAACCCGGTTCCAAAAGTACCGCTTGTTGAACTGATAAGAGGAATGGACACTTCCGACAAAACTGTGGAAGTTGCGAAAGAATTTGCATCTAAGATTGGCAAAACGGCAGTTGAAGTTTACGAGTATCCCGGATTTGTGACTACCCGAGCAATAGTTCCATTGCTTAATGAGGCGATGTACATTTTGCTTGAAGGCGTCGCTACAGCTCATGATATTGATACGGCAATGAGACTTGGGTACAATTTTCAATTAGGTCCGCTGGAAATGGCTGACTCAATGGGATTGGATGAAGTGCTTACATGGATGGAACTGCTTTGGAATACATTAGGCGAACCAAGATACAGACCCTGCCCGATCTTAAGAAAGTTAGTTAGAGAAAGAAAACTTGGTAAAAAAGTCGGCGAAGGATTTTTTAAGTATGATTCAGAAGGTAAAAAATTAGGTTAAAAGTTTAAGAGGAACAAATGAAAATTCTTGTTTTAAATTGCGGAAGTTCATCAATTAAATATCAGTTTATCGATACAGTGGAAGAGATTACCTTAGCGAAAGGTTTGGTAGAAAGAATAGGAATGGGAAGCGCTGTTCTAACTCACACTCCTCATGGAAAAGAAAAAATTAGAATCGTCGGCGAAATATTAGACCACGGAATCGCGATAGAATATGTGATTGCAGTTTTGTTAAGCCCTAATCACGGGGTGATAAAAAATAAAAGTGAAATTAATGCAGTCGGACACAGAGTTGTTCACGGTGGTGAAACATTTTCAGGTTCAGTTTTAATTACCGATGAAGTAATGAAAGCGCTGAAAGATAATATTGAATTAGCTCCGCTTCATAATCCTCCAAATATTAGCGGTATTGATGCAGCAAAAATGCACATGCCTAAAACACCTCAGTGCGGAGTGTTTGATACTTCATTCCATCAGTCGATGGAACCGAAAGCTTATTTATACGGATTGCCTTACGAACTCTATAAGAGATACAAAATTAGACGTTACGGATTCCACGGAACCTCACATCGATATGTTTCGAAGAGAGCAGCTGAGTTAATGGGCAAACCATACGATGAGTTGAAAATCATTACTGCTCATCTTGGTAACGGTGCTAGCATGGCTGCAATAAGTCAGGGCAAATCTGTTGATACAACCATGGGCTTTACTCCATTGGAAGGATTGGTAATGGGAACAAGATGCGGCGATATTGATCCTGCACTTATAACATACATAATGGGTAAAGAAGGTTTGTCACTCGTTGAGATGAATACGCTGCTTAACAAACACAGCGGTATGATAGGTTTAAGCGGCGAAAGCAGTGATATGCGGGAAATAGAAGAGGCTGTTGCTGAGGGAAATAAAAAAGCAATCGTTGCATTTGACTTGTACAATTATAAAATAAAAAAATATTTGGGTTCATACGCTGCTGCTATGGGTGGAGTTGATGCTGTAGTTTTCACAGGAGGCGTTGGCGAAAATTCTCCTCTCACAAGAAAAGCTGTTTGCGAAAACATGGAATATATGGGAATGGAAATCGACCTTGAGAAAAATGAAACAGCAAAAGGGGAAATGGATATTGCGACAGATGGTTCCAAAGTTAGAATTTTTAGAATACCTACTAATGAAGAGTTGGTAATTGCAAAGGATACTGAGCAGATCGTTAATGAAATAAAGAAAAATTCTGAAGTTGCAGAAAGTGTTTAGAAGGATCAAATAAGTTGTAAGAAAACTCCGCACATTTGCGGAGTTTTTGTTATTTATTCCTTATCAAAACCAGCGGTTCAAATCTTTCTGCCGAATCATTCCATCTTTCAAGCAAACCATTATTTGCCGGCTGAAGTTTTCCTTCTCCATCCCTTTCGAGATGTAAAAATGTATAGGTTTTATCTTCTCTAATATCAGCAGATGAATGTTCAATTATAGGAATCCAAGTACCGGTGTTGTAAAATCTTTTATTGCCCTCAAAAATATATTCACCGGGATTGTGCGTATGTCCCATTGTCATTATTCTGTAGTCGGTTCCTCTCATTCGTTCCTCGGCAAAATTATTTAAACTCGATGGTTCCGAAATTTGAAACCATGCAACGAGTCGGGATAAAATATATGAAAGGAAAATCATTCCAACACTTTTAAGTTGCTCAAGCAAAAATGAAATAATTCCTGATTCCGGCTTAACGGATAAATCTCCAACATCACCGTTAAAAGTTTTTAGTACTAAATACACTGCGGTTAAAAGTGGAAGCAAAATTGCGAGGATGAAAAAGAAAACTTTCTGAACGATAAACCAAACGTAACGGAAATTCTTAAATAATATTTTTATCATAAACGGGATATGATGGAATAGAATTTTTAAGGCGAGCGGAAAGTTTTCTCTCATGAGCATCGGCAGAACATTTGCAGTTGGTCTTACATTGTCTAGGTAAGGATAAAACAGTTCAATTCGGTTAATTAAATATCGATTAAAAAACGAGCCGAATGGAATGTTCAATTCTTTCGGCACCTTTTTTAGCTGCGGCTCATCAAGTATCATCGTGAATTTATCATACCTGTGCCCATGTTCAACATAAAAATCATTATCGATCAAAATAGAATCATCAATAAAATTAATATTCGGCAGCACAGTTTGAGTTAATATTGTTTCTAAATTATTAGCCGGATCATTTGCAAGGATATTTTCTGCAAGAGAAAGGCGCAAATAATTTCTAACGTTCAGCCAAAAAATTTCAACATCATGATTTCCTTTCAGCACAATAATTTTATTACCGTCGGCAAGCCAATTACCCAATGCATTAAAGAACGCCGGATGCCCCTGTTTAATTTTATTCAGCTTATAAATTGTTTTGTAGTCATCAGTTTTTAATCCATAAGTTTTTTCTTTTTTTGATATGCTTTTAATCAATTCAGTTATTGGTTTATTGATCCCAACTTTTGCAAGTTCTTCGCTCCACTCCTTGTACTCCGCTGCTTCATCCTCAAAATTTATATTTCCAAAGTTTAACGGTTTGAACTTCATTAGCTTTTTTATCTGCCGAGTTGGTCTGGGCTTTTTAACTTTTCCTGGGAAGTCCGTTACACGAAGAAAATCAAAAATATCACCGTTGATTATTAGTATTGCATTCTTAGTCTTTTTGGATTTGTTTGCATGAATTAAAAAACGTTCAAATGATTCATCAGCAAAAAAGTTTTCTGTTCCTTGATACACACCTGCCTTATTTCTACCCGCAGCAATATGAAGATCGCTTACTACAAAAATTTCTTCATCATCGCTTTTGTACTTTATCGGATCAGTTACAACTGGTTTGGTCTGCCCAAATATTGTCCCCTTATTAAATTTGTATGAATCCGGATTAACAATATATTTAGCCGCACTGCCGTTATTCTCGCACTGCTGTAACAATTCCACTATTGCTGGATCCATATTGCTCACCTAAAATGAAATTAATGAAGTAGTTGATGTAGATAGAATACCAAGAAAATCTTGAACAAAAGAAGTTATAAAGTACATATTAAAAATATATTCAAATTGTGGTTAGTAAATTACGCGCTCTTTGTTTGGAATATATAAAATTAGGGACTGTTTGTCCATTTTAAAAGCTGAATGAATTGTAATTCACATTCATTTCAAAGTTTGTTGGTATAGATTGTGCAATCCTAAATTTTATTTGACTTACAAGACATCTTATCTTATTTTGATTGTATAACGCTTTACCCACTTCATTCATTAATTTGATGGAAGAAAAGTGAATACATCAGAAATAAGAAATAAATTTACACCTGCCTTATTATCAATTTCATTGATAGTATTAATCCTCTTGAATGTCCTCGTAATATTTATAGCACAATCCCAGCAAAATAAATTATTCTACGAAGTTTTATACACTGCACGATTGACAATGTTTTTATTCAACATTGCGGTGTGTCTGTTCGTATTTCAATCTCGCGCTAACTTTGCAATAAATAAATATTGGATGCTGTTTTGGACAGGCAGTTTTATTGCTTACGCAGTTCATGTTTATTACAGCTTCTTTCTTTTTTTTGATGGAAGTCTTTCCAACTTTTACGGGGCGCAGGGAGTATTTGTAGCAACCCTAAATTTAGTTATAACATTCTGGTGGCTTTTTGATATTGTTTTGATTTGGTTTTCAGACCTCGATAAAAAATGGGTAACGGTTCAGAGATACGGAATAAATATTTTAGTATTTCTCGCATTTTTTGTTTCAACAGTTTTTCTGCATGCAGTGGATAACAAAGAATTATTTGTGATAATTATGGGATATGTACTTGGAATTTCAACTGCAATGTGTGCAGCAATTCAAATTTTTGGCAAGAAGAAATAAAAACCATCTTAAGAGATTATTTTTTTAGAAATAGCTTAGAAAACATTTTCAATCTAAAGGAGGAAAAATGAATAAGGTGAATAACAATATATATATATACCTGCTTTTATTTATAACAATTGCGCTGCTGCTTACTGGCTGCCCGCCAAAACCAAAAGACTGGGGAGACTATAATGTTCTGAAGGATGAAATACCCGGTCCCGATGTTCCAACTTTTAATGGCAAGCAAATACCCTACGATGAATATAAAAATTGGGTAGCATGGGGAGAGGAATGGTTCCGCAATGAAACTTTCGGAAATGAAAAATTGCTTACGGACATTATTGGTTTTCTTCAAGTTAATATAAACACTCCAAAGCCAGGCGGCGGAGTGACAACTGCACCTTTCTTCAAATATTTAATTGAATCAATTGACGAACTTGACGGCGTAAGAGGAAATCTTTATACCGGCAACGGCAGCGGATACACACATGATTTGGTTGTTTCATTTCCGCCGGGAAGCACACTCGATGACATAATTCCAGTTCCAGAAAAACTTCACACCGGTTTGGATATTGAAGCAGGCTCAGCTTGGCCTGTTGGTATCGTTCCGGTTAAAGCCGATGAAAGTGAATCTGATCTGCCATATCTGCTTGATCCCTCAAAGTATTCTACCGGTCCAAAAGGAGTGGGGACTTTACCAGGCGGAGGAAAATTTAGAACTGGTTTCTCATGTGCAATTTGCCATTACTCACTTGATATTGACTGGGATGGAAAAACTGATTTGAAGTCAGCTAGAATTGGCGAAGAAACCGAAGGATCACCATGGAAGCCTTATGACGCATGGGCGATCGGTAACCAGGACTTACATCTTGGCTGGGTTTTCGTTACTGCCAGCAATCCAATTTCTGCGATCTTCGCATCAGGTCAGCCGAATAAATTAGAGCTAAGCGATGCTAAGGAATGGATGAAAACAATTATAAAAGATTATAAAACTGATCCGCACAAAGTGAAAAGTGAAATAGTTAAAGGTGTGCAATTAATGCCTCGCGGATATTTTGATGATACGCCTGATGCTATTCATAATCCTCTTCAATACCCAACTTTATTTACAAGAGGCAACTGGCCTTTTAACTACGATGGTGTAATGCTTAATGCATCCGACAGGAACAATAATGTCTGGACAGTTTCGTTTGACCCATCTGAATTTGTTGCTCTCTGCAGCGATAGAGGAGGGAAGACCGAAAATTTACTCTTTTGGAAACAACCGGGAATCTTTTCACTTTTAACAGCGAAAGAATACGCTGAAATGATGGTTGAATATGCACCCGCAGTTATTCATGACCGCTCGAATTTTGAAAAATTGCGTGATGATATTTTGGGTACATCGGACGGTATGCCCGGAATTTTAAGAACGGATGCTACTGTAATTATTGAGGGAACTGATGCATACGTTTCTAAAGAAGTCGTCAATCATCCGGATAATAAAAAGTATAACCGGGTTCGCAAAGCTGCTGAGTTTGGCACTGATGGTGAAATGAGAAGTCAGATGACAGGTATGCTTGGAGTGCGTGTTATTACCACTCCGGAAATTCGAGAAAAATACAATGTGGATGAACTGGAAGCCAAATACGGTTTGAATGGGGATGAATTCATTACCAATGCTGTAAGCCTAATGCTTAATTGGCTGGAACCGCCAACTAATCACACTCCAATTTTGCAAAATGCTAAAACTAAGGGATTAGTGGAAAAGGGATATAATGTTTTTAAGGAGCATGGCTGTAATGATTGTCATGCGGGTCCATTTTTCACTAACAATAAAATTATTCCTTTGCACGAAATAAAAACCAATAAGGCCCGCGCATTAGCAACTGAACCTCTTCAAACCTTTATCGCCCCGGAATATGATCCTGCAACCGGGGAAGCAATTTCAACCGGAATAGGCGGCGTGCTTGCAAAATGGTTCGGTAGCAAGCAAACATATGGTTATAAAGTTGTTACTCTGCGATACCTTTGGGGGACAGCACCTTATCTGCATGATGGCGGTGTTGGAGTTACAGTTAAACCGGGAAGTAGAGTTGAAGAGGAAGATCTGCAAATATTGCTAAGCACTCCTGAAAATTACAAACTTTACGGTATGGGTGAAATTTTAGCATATAGAGAAAATGTGCCCGACTCATACTTGAGACCAAATGCTGCGCTGAGTCTGCAGGCATTACTATTAAAATCTGAGCGGGAAAAAGTTATTGGATCGAATAAAACTGAGCATTATCCGATTACAGGAACTGATGAAAAAATGGCACTTGCGAATATGAACATTCAAGGCGTGGGTCATAATAATTATATTGATGATGTTCCGGGCGGTGAGAAGATAACTGCGCTTGTTGCATTTCTCTTAGCTTTGGATGATAAACCGGGAGAGTGAGTTTTACAAAATAAGTTAATTATACAATTGCCACGACCTTCAGGTCGTGGAACTTTAAAGTAAGCTTAATCGGCTTTAGCCAAAATGGATCATTCATTTGGGCTAAAGCCCAGCTTATTTATATTTTTTATTTTTCAACTGCACCCAATTCATTCAAACAATCATTTAATTTTAAACTCAATCTTCCCATATTGCATATCAAAAATTATTGGATTTACTGATGCACAAAATACTTGATATCGAAAAGTGGGATAGAAAAAATCAATATCACTTCTTTAAGAATTATGACAATCCATTCTTTAATGTCTGTTCTGAAATTGAAGTAACTAAAACCTACAACTTTACAAAAGAGAAAAAGCGTTCGTTTTTTATTACTTCTCTTTATCTATCGTTAAAGGCGGTAAATGAAATTGAAGAATTTCGTTACAGGATAAAAGATGATAAAGTTTTAGTTTACGATAGTATTAATGCAGGCTCCACAGTTCTTAACGATAACAATACATTCAGCTTCTGCTATTTTGATTATAGAAAAGATTTCAAAGAATTTGAGATCGAAGCAAATAAAAGTTTACAAAAGCTTGTAGCCAGCAAAGGTGAGTTAGAGCCGAGAGATCATGAGTTAAACATGATCCATTATTCTGTCATTCCCTGGATATCATTTTCAAGTATTTCTCATCCACGGAAGTTTAGTAATGATGATTCAATTCCTAAAATTGTTTTTGGGAAGTATCATGAGTTGAACGGCAAACTGATCATGCCTATCTCTGTTGAAGCTCATCATTCCTTGATGGATGGATATCATCTCGGAAAGTACCTGCAGCATTTACAAAATCTTTTGAATGAGCCGCAAATATATTTGGAATAAGTTTTTACTACTCATTTATTCGCTTTCTACTTTTACCACTAAACTGTAATTTTAATGTAAAGCCTTTCAAATTTATCTGGAGTATAAATTGCACAAATTGCTACTTCGTTTGATCATGTTTTTTCCTCTCACGTTTTTATTTATTTCTACGTGCACATTTGCAGAATCGGGCGGACCATTAAGCCCCGAGCAGGCAGCATACAATGTTAATTTTTATGATCTCGATCTATCGATTGATCCTGACACAAAAACAATAGGCGGTTCTTTGTTATGCCGGGCAGAAGTTATTGATGCAATTACAACTTTTGTATTGGATCTGGATAATCCATTTACAGTTGATTCTGTCCTTTTCAAAAAAGGAGAGGGAGATTTTGAATCCGCGGCTTTTACTCACACAAATGGAAAAGTTAATATTACAATTCCTGTTTCTGTAACTACAGGAGATTTTATTTCCGCAAAAATATTTTACAATGGAGCCCCGCGTATCGCCTCCAATCCGCCATGGGGAGTTGGATTTGTTTGGGATACTACACCAAGCGGCAAGCCCTGGATTGGTGTAGCTTGCGAAGATGACGGCGCGGATATTTGGTGGCCCTGTAAAGATCATCCATCTGACGAACCTGACTCAATGCGTATGAAGTTTACCGTTCCGAATCCGCTTACTTGTGTTTCTAACGGAAGATTTATTGACAGCACTGATAACGGTGATAACACCTCAACTTTTGAATGGTTTATTTCTACTCCAATTAATAATTACAACGTTACAATTTATGCAGCCGAGTTTTCTCTTATTGAAGATATCTACCAAAGTGTGAGCGGTGAGGGGATTCCTTTTTATTTTTGGGTGCTGCCGGAATATTATAATACAGCAGTAAATTATATGGATGTATTTCTTAACGAGTTTAATTTCCTTGAATCAATTTGCGGACCTTTTCCTTTTGGAACGGACAAACACGGCTGGGCGCATGCGCCTTATTGGGGAATGGAGCATCAGACAATTATTGCATACGGACATAATTTTACAACTAATAGTTGGGGCTTGGATTATATTCATTATCACGAGTTAGCGCATGAGTGGTGGGGAAATTTGATTAGCGCAAAAGATTGGGCAGATATTTGGATACATGAAGGTCTAGCCACCTACACCGAAGCATTGTATGTTGAATATCTTTCCGGTATGGATGACTATCATCAATATATGGATAATCGAAGACCTTCAAACAATCATTCTTATCCACTAGCACCAACCGAGCCGATGACCGCAGCTCAGGCTTTTGATAATCTTAATCCATATTACCGCGGAGCATCGGTTATGCACACATTGCGTTACCATTTGGGGGATGAAGCATTTTTTAATTTACTTAAGCGATGGGCTTATCCCGATAGCAATGATTTTGATAATACAAATGGAAGACTTTGCCAAATTTTAACTACCGATGATATGAAGGACAAAGCAGAAGCTGCAACGGGAATAGATTTGGACCCATTCTTTGATGTATTTTTACGCGAAGCATCATACCCCATTTTGAATGTTGTAAGAGGAACAAACGAAACTACGTTTACATGGTCAACTGAAAATAGTGTTCCGCTTGATGTGAATATTCCAATAACTGTAAACGGGATTGAACAAACTGTTGAAATGGCTGCAGGTGAGGGAAGTATTTCTCTATCATTGAGTGATAATTTAGTAATCGATCCTAAGCAATGGCTGCTAATGGATGAGCCGACTATTGTCACAACTATTGATGATGACATTTCCGAAGTTCGGCACTACCGTATTGAACAAAATTACCCGAACCCTTTTAATCCTACAACGAAAATTCAGTACCAAATTCCCGTAAACGGTTTTGTGCAGCTAAAGGTTTATGATGTTCTCGGGAATGAAATTGCGGAATTGATAAGCGAGGAAAAATCGAAAGGAATTTACTCAGTTGATTTTGATACCGCTGATATTAACGGTAGAGAAATCACCAGCGGCGTTTATTTTTATACTATAACTGTAAATGATTTTGTACAAACTAACAAAATGGTGATTTTGAAATAGAATCTAAAACGTAATATTAAATGTACCATTTACCACATTCATTGAATCAACGGGATTAGTTTTTGTATATCCGCGAAAACCAAATTCACCACGGATGCGTTCGCTGTCAATTCCGGTCACGTCAAGCAGACTCAAATTTTCAACATACTGTCCAATATAAATTTCCTTCGGATTTCCATTTCTCGGTGTTGCTTCAATTCTTGCATACGCACTGTAATTCAATCCGTTACCATCTTCGCCAATAGCAAAAAGTTTAGGCTCGCTAAGATGCAGCATATCAATGTAAACCGTAATTGAGCTATACTTATTTTGTGTGTCCGCTATTTCTTGAGTTCCATTAATTCTTGTGTAAATATCTTGTTTGTATGCTCGCACAGTGCTTGCATTCCATTGGATGCCTCCTATATTCGCGAAAAATATTCCAGTAGAAAATGCTCCCGGCTCAACCGGGGAATCTGTTTCATCTTTGCTGCATGAAAATAAAATTAAAAGAGTAATTAAAGCCGCTGTAAAATTTCTTAAATTCATTTTTTCCCAAATATGTAATTAAAATTGAATTCAAAGATATCAATTAATTGTAAAATTGTAAGTACAAATCTGGCTGCTCCTTGTGCTTCAGTAAATTCAATTTCGAATTTAATATTGCCTTGCGAATTTTAAACTGTTTATATAGTTTTGATTTACAAAAGATGCGGGTAACAAAAAAATCAAAATGGCAAGCAAAACGAAATTTATTATTGCAATAACTTTTTCAATCCTATTATCAATTGGGGTATTCTATTCATGTAGTAGAGAAGTTAATAATCCGCTCACCATTGAACCGCCTCAATACGAAAAAAAATTATTTGGATTTGTTAAAGACAGCGTGCTGAATAGAAGTATTGCTGGTGCGGAACTTACATCTTTTCCTGATGAGAAAACTGTTTTTACTGATAGTTCCGGCTACTTTGAATTTAATGATTTGAATGAAGATGAATATGTAATTGTGATCAATCGACAATATTTTCGCCAAGACTCAATTACTGTTGATTTGATAAGCAATGATACCCTGGAAGTAAATTTTAATTTGAAAAGAGTAAGAGCGGAATTTTATAATTTTGAATTAAATTTTGCAGAGGGATATACTGATAACCTTACGCCGGAAATTCCTAAAATATATTTGAACATGAGGACAGAGGTGAATTTCAATTGCTCCAATTATGCGATCTTAACTCAAAATTCATTTCAAAATAATTTAGTGGGAATAAACTTTGTAAGAATTGATCTGCCCGGCGGTGTTTGTTTGACATCAATCGGTCCTGCTACTTCGCGAATTCCGTTTAATGTTTCTCCCAACAATTATTCAATTTCAATATTTTTTGAAGATGTTGAAGATAAGTATGATCTTTTGGTAACTGATACAAGTTTAACAGCGCAAAGTGTTGAGACTTATTTTACAAAACTTGATTACAATAAATATTGGAGAAAGCCCGTCAATTCTTTTGTCTACTTGTGCGGTACTTCTTCAAGAACTGATTGGATTTATAACGACTTTATTGATACACTAAAAAGTAAGGTTTCCATCACAGAACTTTTCTTTCCCGAGGATGGAGTTAAGCCTTACGCCAGCAGCACAAGCGGACATGAAATTAATCACCCGGCGCGATATTTCAATTATGATAATGATGCAGACTTTGAATCGATGGGACTTATATTAGAAAATTATTCAACCGAGGTTATTGGTAATTCTAATGGAGTGGCTGTATCGCTAAGGAATTGGAAAAACCAATTTTTTTATTCTTGGGATAAAAATTAATTGATATAGAAGGTAATTAATTCTTAAAAAAAAATTGAGAAAATCATGGAAAGTAAATTAATCTGCTCATCAATATTATTTTTACTTTTTGCATTCACATTCGGATGCAGTGACGGCGGACCTACCATTAGCGATGAGGGCGGGGCAGCAATTATAGGCAAAATAGTTGACTCAAACGGAAATCCTCTTGAAGAAGTAGGTGTGCATTATATTCCAAAATTAGTTGATACTTCACCGGCATCCTTTTCTAAAATTACTCCTACAACTATTATTAGGTTTTCAATTCCTGAAGCAACAGAACTCACACTTTATATTCTAAGGTACGGAAGCAGAGATACGGTTGCTGTATTAATGCAAAACCAACAAGTTGCAGCCGGTACTCATGCTTCACAATTTTCCGGAGATTCATTAACTAACGGTGTTTACATTTACGTGATTGAGTATGATGATATACATATTGAGAAAAAGATGTTATTATTAAAATCTTACGGGGAACTTTGGAATACAATACCCTTAGTAAAATCTTCAAGTGACGGAAGTTTTACTTTGCCCTTTGATATCTTAGCAATTGGGGAGTATTTTCTTCGAACTTCTGAGACAGATCCTTCAATTATAGACAGCATGTATATATCATCAGAAATTACTCTAGTTATTACAAGAGGTAAATTTAATTTTTATATGGAAGATTTAGTCGTTGATAAATATTTAGCTGTTGAAAAAACATTTACGCTGCCTAATTTATAAACAGCCTAAATTATTTTATAGTTATTTATTCAACCCTAGTTTCAAACCTCATTTTTAATTTCAATAGCAACTATTGATATCATTGTTGTTATATTGCTTTCCGATTTTTTAATAATTTAAAAGTTGATGCAAAAAGTAAAATTAAAGATCTCCAATTTCCCATTCTTTTATGGTTATGTAATTTTATTCAGCGGTACTATCGGTGTGCTGATGAGTTCACCCGGACAGACCGTTGGCATTTCGGTCTTCACAGATTTTTTAATTGACGATCTGAAAATATCACGAGAAAACCTAAGTCTGGCTTACCTGATCGGTACACTATCAAGCTCTTTTCTGCTTACTTATGCAGGCAGATTCTTCGACAAATTTGGTGCGAGAGTTACATCTGTACTTGCGGGCTTTTTTCTCGGACTTGCACTTTTGTTCATTTCAGAAATTGGTTCAGTTGGCAGTTATTTATCATCACTCTTTGGAATCGAAAATTGGTTTGTCGTGATTTTTCCACTCTTAATTCTTGCTTTTTTCTTCGTAAGGTTTTTCGGGCAAGGGGTGCTAACCATGTCATCAAAAAATATGGTTATGATGTGGTTCGAAAAAAGAAGGGGAATGGCGAGCGCATTTATGGGAATTGCAATTTCATTTGGGTTCTCATATTCGCCGGTTGTTTTTGATCATCTAATCAATTTCAGCGATTGGCAATCGGCATGGAAAATTATTGCTTTTACAGTAGGGGTATTCTTTTCCATATTTGCCTTTATAACTTTCCGTGATGATCCAAAGCAATTCGGATTAAAACCCGATGGAACTGCATCAATAAAAATTAAAAAAGGCTCACCAAAATATCATCCTGATAAAGACTTTACTCTAAAAGAAGCCCGTTCAACTTACAGTTTTTGGATTTTCAATTTAACATTATCATTACAGGGCTTGTATATAACAGCACTAACATTCAACATTGTTGATATTTTTAAAGATGCCGGATTAAGCAGGGAAGATGCAATTCTGATATTTTTACCGGCTGCAGTTATCGCGGTTATTTTTCAAATATCCAGCGGGTATTTAGCCGATATTATTAAGCTAAAATACTTGCTGCTTGTTAAGCTTGCCGGGATGATAATTTCAATGATCGGGCTTTCAATATTAAGTCCGGGATTACCTGTCTATCTAATTATTATAGGCAACGGTATTGCAAGCGGACTGTTTGGGGTTTTATCCGCAGTAACATGGCCCAGATTTTTTGGTACAAAATACTTGGGAGCAATAACAGGTTACAACATGAGCTGGATTGTTGCCGGCAGCGCTTTGGGTCCATACATGTTCAGTTTTATCAATGATACATTCGGTAATTATGAGTGGGCTGGGATTATCAGTTTATTACTAGCGGTAATCTTATTTGCACTTTCCTTCAAAGCTGACAATGTAAATAGATGATATTCATAATAAATTTAACCCATTCTGAGTATTGAATTTACCGAAATAGTGACTTAAATTCTATTTTTAATAATCGATGGTTGTCTTATATGTCTTTAATGCTTGGTAATCAATATTTTATGGCTCGCAAGTATAGTGAAGCTCTCAAAGAACTTGCAGAATATTTTAATCATAATCCCCAAGATAAGGGCACTCACCGAAAATTAATTATCTGTTATGCCATGGCAGGCAAATTGAATTCAGCGCTAAATTTATTTTTAAGTTTAGTTTCCTCCGATATTGATTTTATTTTAGAAGCAGACCCTATTCATGACGATTGCCCTTGTCCCGAAATAGTTTACGATTTAGAAAACGATTTGAAGTATGATAGGAAATCATCTTCTTACTTTAAAAATCTTGGTGTGCTATGGCTCTACTGCGATTTGAATAAGTCTATAGAAAATTTTGAAAAGGCAATTGAGATGGATAAGAATGATCCAACAATTAAATCAATTCTCACACATCTTAATGCAAAGAAAAACTCAATAAAAAAATAAGTAGTTTTGAATATTAAAAAAGTAAAACCCGAACTGAAATAATAAGATTAATCCGGGTTTAAAATAATTCAATCTTCTGGAATTAAAAGAAAAGAAAGGCAGCTAATAATAATCTTACATTACCAACTGACTCACTATTAAGAACTTTACCATCCCAGTTGGTCCATCCATACTTGGCTGCAGTATATTCAACTTCACATGCAAACCGTGTTTTGCCCTGCGAATATTGAATTCTTGGTGATACTCTTATTATACTTGCAATATTTTTACCTCGAGAGTAAATATTATCTAAGTATTGTGAACCGCCTTCATACCAGGAAAATATATCAGCATCGGCACCTAAATTTTTAGTATACCCAGCGAATAGACCAACTTGTAAATCTGTTCCATAGCTTAGATCTGTCCAAACCGAAAGAGTTTTTATATTAGTGTATTCCTCGGCACCTGTAAAAGGATCAATTTCTTTAATACCGTACCCGCCAAGCATAAGCAGATCATACATGTTGCCGCCGTAAACACCTTCAGCTTTAAATGTAAATTGATCGCTGACAACTTTTAAAAATCCCATAAATGCAATGCTGTTAATTCTTTCATCGGCTTTGAATGTTTTACCGGAATCTGCACCTGCGGCTGCAATGACTGAAGTTTTAGGTACGAGTGACTTAAAGTTCCCGCCGACACCTGCCACCAAGTTTTTGCTTACATATTTAATATTCAGATCAAGTGTTGGTATCGCCGAGTTTCTCAAATATATTGAACTTGCTCCATTTGGACCGGTGTTGGTAAAATCCCGCTGAGAGAATGCAGTTAAACCGATATGAAAATCACCGGCAACTCGCGTAAATTTAATCTGCGGATTTCGTGAGAAAGGCTGAAATGGAACACCGGTATTGAATGAAATTGTGCCGGGAAATACTTCCGTAATGAACATTGGATTCCAGTATTGCCCAATTAACAAATTGCAATTTTCCCAAGTCAATTTTACAAAAGCATGCCGCAATCTAAATCCGTTTACGTCTCCATCGGTTTGTCCAAAAAAAGCGCCTTCAATTACACCACTAATATTTGCTCCAAATGCATCCGGTGCGGTAATGCTTCCTTTTAATCGTGTTTGAATTGAAAGAATATTTAAGTTTGCTTTTGCATTAATGTCATCACCGTTTGCATCTAAAACTTCAGGTGAGGGAAATAATAAAAAATGACCTTCGCGCGCTGCAACGGTTTGGCGAGAGTCGAACATTAAATCTGTTTTTACGAATCCGCTAAAATCGATACCGAATTTTTTTTCTTCGTTTTTTGTTTGCGCTATTGCTAATGAAAATAGTAGAACTAAAAGCAGTGAAGTAGTAATTACATTTTTCAAAGTGTTCATCCTTATAAATTTATAGAGTATAATTCAGACAAAACTATCGTTTAAAATTAAGAATTATTTTAATATGTCTCCATCTATTTTTGAAAAAAAGAGAATCGATATTGAGGTAGTACTGTGATAGGACAATAAATCGATATTATTTATTCGAAATATCTTTTTGCATGTTTAATTCAAATTAGTATTCGCTTTAAATCAAAAATATTTTAGATTGTTTTAAACATTATGAATTTCAAAGAAGAGGAATAAAATGGAACTTCATTTAGCAGGTAAAACAGTATTAGTATCTGCAGGAAGCATGGGTATTGGAAGAGCGGCTGCCGAGGAATTCATTAAGGAAGGATGCAAGGTTGCGATCTGTTCCAGCAGTGAAGAAAACCTTATCAAGACTGTAACAGAAATTAAAAAATCTTTAGGAGTTGAGCCTGTCTGGTCGATATGCGATATAAACAAGCCGAATGATATTGAAAGTACGGTAAAAATTGTTAATAATAATTTTGGCGATATTGATATTATGGTTAACAACTGCGGTGGACCTACTCCGGGATATTTTGATGAACTCGATGATAATGATTGGGAAGATGCCGTGGATCAAGTTTTGCTAAGTGCTGTGCGTTTTACTCGTTTAGTTTTACCGGGAATGAAAAGAAAAAGCTGGGGGCGGATTGTGAATGTTACTTCACTTTCTGTAAAACAACCGATCGATAATTTAATTTTATCAAACTCACTGCGAAGTTCCGTGACGGCATTTGCAAAAACATTAAGCAATGAAGTGGGTAAGGATAATATTACAATTAATAACGTTGCACCCGGTTATACATTAACTTCACGGCTTTATGAATTAGCTGTTTCAAGAGCAAGAGAAAGAGGGGAATCTCACGAACATGTCCTTGCGTCTATGGCTGCCGATGTACCGATGAAACGATTAGCCAGACCTGATGAAGTTGCATCGCTGATCGTTTATCTCGCTTCGGAGCAGGCAGGCTACATTACCGGAACGACAATTCAAGTGGATGGCGGATTGATTAGATCGACTTATTAGAATTACTGTTAAATTGCTGCATGGTTAAATTGTCTATTTGAAAAATAAAAATTTAGCGACTACTCATAGTTGTTAATCATTAAAACTATTTCTAATAATTTACTTAATTAGTACTGTTGTTATTAATCGGATAGTGTTATAATTTTATAAATTGGTTATTAATTTTTCTTTTCAATTAAAAATCTGAAAAATTTTTGGAGCTATGAATTGCGAACATCCGTTATCCTTCTTCTTTTTCTATTCAGTATTAATATTTCCGCACAATTTAATTATCATACACAATACAGTTTTACAAATACTAATCAACTTTTGGATAATTCTGGTTCGATTAAGTATTCTATCATTCATCCGGTTAAATTTACTCCACAGAATCACTCGGCATTAAATATAGGCGGACAGTTTCTTGTTGGTTCAACTCTATCTTTTGTATTTATTATTCCATCTGCTATAATAGGTTATGCAAGTGCGTGGAATCGATCAACAGATTTGGAAGAAACCGCGATAGGAATATTTGCAATATCTTCATATCTTTTTGGTGCAACAGTCGGTGTTCATTGGATTGCGAAAGCAGAAAATACAAATTTATCATTTTGGAAAACAGCTGTCTATTCTGCTATGGGCGGTGGTGTTAGTGCATTATTGATTGCAATTGCTTCGACTCAAAAAAAAAGAATACCATCAGTTGTTAGTATTATCGCAGCCTCATTTCCCGTACTTGGGGCAATGTTTTATTCCTCATTTATATCAGATTGGTCAGACCAGAGAAAAGAAATTTCGTCAATCGATAATAATTTAACTCTTTTCAGTTTAATTGAACAATCACAGATATTCAAAATTGAACTACTTCACATTAGATTATAAGAGATGGAATTGGCAAACAGAAACTACGGTTTAAATTGTTTCAGAACCATAAATGAAGAACATTTCATTTATGCCTCTTCCCATGACCTCAAATCAATTGAAATTCACCTCGATAAATCTCACATCACATTGGAATCATTTACTCCTGAGCGAATAAGCGAAATAACAGAATTAGCTGCAAAACATAATGTAAAATTAAGCATTCATAATCCTTATAATTTAAATGCGTCTGATATTATTCCGGCATTTAGGAAAACGGATACAAAGTATATGCTTGCAGGAATTAAACTGGCTAAGGATCTGAACGCTACACATATCACTGCTCACCTTGGTAACTTTTATTGGTTCCCGGTTGAAAAATGGATGCGTAAAAAAGCGCTTAACAGATATATTAAAAGTATGGACAAAATTGTTGAGCTTTGTGAACAGCACAATATTTACTTTGCTCTCGAAAATGTAGTTCCCATTCCTCAAGGCTCCGATTATTACTTCCTTGGCGATAATCTTGAAGATTTTGACTTTCTATTTGAGCGGTTAAACTCAAAGCATTTTTTGTTTTGTTTAGATACGGGTCATGCAAATGTTGCTGAGGGAGTTATACCTTATATAAAACATTTAGGGCATAAAATAAAAACTATTCACTTTCATGATAATAATGGAGATAATGATTCTCATCTTCCGATAGGTAAAGGAAACATTAATTGGAGTGAAGTAGCAGCATCATTATTTAAATTAAATTTTACCGGACCAATGATAAGTGAGTGCCGTGAAGTAAAGCCGCATGAAGCTGCATTAGCTTTAGAAAAATATTTTATAAAATCTGCTAATCAATAATTACCTAAAGTCATACCCGTTTGAGAGTAAACCTAAAATTGAGTCGTTCACTTATAATTTATGGATAATAATTCCTTAAAAAATTTGATTTTATTTCTTTAGTTCAGATAGCTGAAATTAAGTAAAATAGATATTTTCACTCTGTAGTTTTATAATTATTAAAATCTTAATACGAGGTATTTTATGAGTTCATTTCCGTCACCCTGGGAAACTTTTAGTGACCTCCTTGCTGAAGGGAAAATAGATGAAATTACGAAATTTGTAGATACTCTTAGCCCGTCGGAAACTTCAAGAGTTATATCCCGTTTATCCGAAGAGGAACAATTGCGCTTGCTGAGTCTTGTTAGCCCCGAAGATGCGGCTGATATGATAGAAGATATGCCCGATGAACAAGCTGCAGATTTGGTTGAAGATTTACCATCTGAGCAAGCTGCGGCAATTATGGAAGAACTCGCCAGTGATCATCTTGTTGACGTATTGGGTGAAATGGATGAAGACTCGAGTGAGGCAATTCTTGCTAAAATGGATAGAGAAGATGCCAAAGAAGCACGGATGTTATTGGAATACGATCCGGATTGTGCCGGCGGAATAATGATTTCTGAGTTTTTAGAATATAGAAATGATCAAACCATTCAAGATGTTTTGGATGACTTACAAAACAATACGGGCAAATATGAGAATTACAACGTACAGTATTTTTATGTTGTGGACCGTGAAGAAAGATTAGTTGGAGTGCTTCGCATAAATGATCTGCTTTTTCCTGCTCGAGAAAAATTGTTGATCGATGTAATGATTCCATCACCGCTATCTGTTTCAGATAAAGCATCTATTAGAGAACTTCACGAATTTTTTAATGATCATGCACTATTTGGCGTACCTGTAGTTGACGAACGAAAAAGACTAATTGGCGTAGTTATGCCAAGCGATGTTGAGGAAGCCATTAATAAACAGAAAACTAAAAATTTCTTACGGCTTAGCGGTATTATTGGCGGTGAGGAATTCCGGACTATGACTATATTTTCAAGATCAGGTCGCAGACTATCATGGCTCACTTTAAATATAGTTTTAAATATTTTTGCAGCATCTGTAATTGCAATGTATCAAGATACACTAGCAGCTGTAATTACTTTGGCAATATTTCTGCCTATGGTTAGTGATATGAGCGGTTGTTCAGGAAATCAAGCAGTAGCAGTATCCATGCGCGAGCTAGCCCTTGGTCTAGTAAGACCAAGTGAAATACTTTGGGTTCTTGCAAAAGAAGCAAAAGTAGGAATTATTAATGGTTTATTTTTAGGATTAGTGCTGGGCGGAGTTGCATTTTTTTGGAAAGGAAATCCTTGGCTTGGTTTTGTGGTTGGGGGAGCATTAGCTGCTAATACAATCGTTTCTGTTATGCTTGGGGGTGTACTGCCTCTTATTCTCAAAAAAATGAAATTGGATCCGGCTCTTGTATCAAGCCCTCTTCTTACAACTGTTACAGATATGTGCGGGTTCTTTTTTGTTTTAAGTTTTGCGGCGGCTGTTCTGCCAAAACTTGGAGGAATGTAAAAAAAGAAGTTTTGATATTTATAAGGCATCCCCTGTAAAATCATAACTCAGTTTCTTTTGAATGCTTATAATTTGTGAAAACGTATTCTTTAATGTGTTCTGTTCTATTTGTGTTAGATGTTCCGGGTTTACAAAATTATTCGGCTCGCTGTTGTTAGCTATTGCTAACACTTGATGCTTGATCCTAAGCTGCATAAGGAAATTATATGCATGCATCATTTCCAAATATGTGTTGCGGTTTAAAATATTTATCTCGAATAAAGAATGCAGGCGATCCAAAGTATTTGTATCTCTCACTGAATGACGTAGGGAATAAATTCTAGCAAAATCAATTACCGGCATCATCGCTTTTTTAATGTCAAAAGTTTCAGGATGTTCGCCGGATGACTTGAGAACAATTTTACCTAGCAGCCCGACCGGCGGTTTATGTTCCAAACAGTTCATCGTTAAGTGCTGAAAGAATGCAGCTTTATGTTCAGATGTTTTTAAGATATGTTCGCGTAATTCATTTACAAATCTTTCTTCTCCATACACACCGCGGAAATCAAAAAATATTCCCAATCTAAGCAAGTCATCCGGAGTAGAATTTATTATCCAGTTAGAAAAGTTTTCTTTCCATGTATCAATCGACTGAACCCACTCGGGATTTTTTGCCATATTATCTCCTTTGCAAAAGGAGTATCCCGCTTCGTTAAGCTTGTTACAAACATGTTCGCCAAGTTTCGTAAAGTATATTTTTGATGAGTTATTTTCATTTGCTCCGGAATCATAAATTATTGCATTATCCTGATCGGTAATTAATGTTTGCTCCTCTCTGCCCACACTGCCGAAGGTGATAAACGAAAAAGGAACCGGTGGTTCCCCAAGTTTTGCAATACTAATCTCTATAAGCCGTTTAATTATTGAATCTGAAACGGATGAAATGATTCTAGTTATATTTTTTGCTTTAGCTCCGCTATCAACTAAAGTTTTAACAATTCTCGGCAGCCTCTCATGGCTTTCAATAATATCTTCTAGGGAGTTGGAATTATTAATTTCTCTTATCAAAAACGAGGTTGATCCTCTTTGGATTTGCAGTAGTTCTTCACTACTTATTGTTGCATGAATTTTTCCATTATTGTCCCTTACCGCCAAATGCCTAGTTGATTTATTATGCATCATTAAAAGTGCTTCAAAAATTAATGCGTTTGAATTTATTGAAAGTAGGGGAGAAGTCATCACTTCAAATACCGGTTTCTGAAGATCATAATTACCAGCAACAACTCGCTCGCGTAAATCTCTATCTGTAATAATACCAATGTACTCACCCGAATCCGACGTAACTAAAATTGCACTGTATTTCTTTTTCGTCATCAACTCCGCTGCTTGGCAGATAGGCATATTCATATTGCAGGAAACAATCTCTTTTGCATAATGCTGTATAGGGTGATTGAGAAAATGAAGCGAAGTTTGTAATTCGGTAATTAGATTTTCTCTTTCTTCACTAAGTTTTATTCGCTCGGTTATATCGTCAATAATTCCGTCGCAATAAATTTGAGATCCTAAATCATCCTTTACTAGAACCGCTGAAACAGAAATGATAGAGGCTGTACCATCACCGCGGGTAATTTGAATGACAGCATTTTTGATCGATTCATTTTCCATTAAATTTTTTACAAAACTTTTTCTGTCTTCGGCATCATGAAACAGATCAATAATATTCACTTCATAAAGCGCTTCTTTTGATTTGTATCCAAGGAGTTTGAGTGCAGCATCATTAGCTTCAATAAACTTACCTTTTCTGCCGAGTGTTGTTCGGAAAACACCAATGCTGACGATATTTGCCAGTCGATTAAGTTTTTCCTTGGTTTCATCCAACTCGCCCGTAATAATTTTTTGACTGCTTAAATCCTTAACAATAATTGTGTAGCCGGATTTATCCGCGAAATTTATTTCCGAGGCAAACAGCAAAACATCTATACTCTTGCCCGACTTTGTTTTAAGCTGTGCTTCTATTTGCGTACTCGGAAGTTTCCCTCTTAACAATTCATAAAAATATTTTTCCCCGGATGATCTTTGTTCATCACTACCGCATAAAATATTTTTTATACTGATCCTATCGATATCCTCTGAGGAATAATCAAGTAAGTGATAGATTATATTGTTTGCATACACATATTCACCGTCAAGAAACATTACAAGTCCTTCGGTGGATGCTTCAACTAAGGTTCTATACTTTGCTTCCGATTCACGCAAGCCTTTTTCCGCTTCCCGTTTTTTTCTTTCGATCTTTAAGCTTTGCGTGGCGATATAAAATAAAATAACTCCAAGTAGTAAAAGGATTGCAAATGATATGTAGATCAATCTTTTTTCAAGCTGTGCTATTTCTTCGGCTACGTCTTCAACATAAATACCCGTTCCGATAATCCAGCCCCACGGCTCAAATCCTTTTACGTATGAAAGCTTGGGAACTATTTTTGTTGAATCATCTTTCCATTGCCACATATAATCTACATAGCCTTCGCCATTCTCGGAAACAGCCTTTGCAAATTCTACAAATAATCTTTTACCTTCGGGGTCTTTATAATCGGATAGGTCGGTGCCGTCAAGTTCTTCGCGATAAGGATGCATTATCATATTTGGCTGCATGTCCGTTATCCAAAAGTAATCCTTTCTTTCATCACCGTAACGCAAATACTCAATTCTAGTTAATGCTTCCCTTTGTGCTTCCTCTTTTGAGAGGTCTCCATCTTGCTCATGCCTCTCAAATTCTGCAAGTACAGACCATGCTGAGTTTGTTAACTCTTTTATCATTTCCCGCTTGCGGTCAAGTATTGTGTCTTCAAATGAAGGGATAATAATAGTGAAGATGGTTAAAGTGAATAAAATAAATGCCATGAGAGTAGGTAGGATTATCCTAATAAAAAAATCTTTCCATGTACCCTTATATGACATATCTAAATCCTAAAAAAATGTTGTAACTCAAAATTATTAAAACTTGGTTCGAAATCACAATTATAATTTTTGCTGCATGCTCTACCGTTAGGTAAACCCGCCTAAAGCAGCGGGCTTTTCAGTCTGAAAAAATTTATTCTATCTGTCAGTCGGTTTATAATTATGAACTTTTTCCGCCAAGAATTTTTTGATCTCAACAGGAGTTTTATTTTTTGATAATTTAGAAGCAATAATATTTACAATGATTGCAAGCGGAGCGCCCAACCATGCGAAATACCAAGCATTCAAGTAATAATTAATAAAATCCTGTGCAGGCAGTGTTCCGCCATATTTACCAACTACAAAATATACTAATGCAATTAATGATACACCGCCGCCGGCAAATAGGCCTGCCCAAGCACCGGTTCTATTTGAACCGCTCCACCAAATTCCTAAAAGGAATAACGGGAAAATTGTGCAGCCTGCAAGTGAAAAGGCAACTGCTACCAGCTGAGCGATCAAACCTAAATTTAATAACGCTACTAATGAAACTCCTGCAGCCATTAAAATTGTTCCTACTCTAGCCATCAACATTTGTTTTTTCTCTGTTGCTTCAGGATTAATTACTTTGAAATATAAATCATGGGAAAAAGCTGATGCTCCCGCAACAAGGAGACCGGAAACAGTTGAAAACGCAGCAGATACTGCTCCGGCAGCAAGGAAACCAATTATCAGCGGAAAGAGATCACCAAGTTGAGCAGTGTAGACAACGATTGCATCTTTTGCCAATTTACCAACTTCAGGGTTTGCTGATAAAATTTTTCCAAATGCTGAATAAACAGGTGCGCTCCAGTATAAAATACAGATGAAGAATAATCCCCAAACAACAGACCATCTTGCGTCATGAGCTCTCGGAACAACATAAAATCTTTGAATTACATGCGGCAGACCTGCAGTTCCAATCATAAGAGAAAAACAAATTGCCATCCATTGAAATGCCGATTGTCCGGTTGCGGGATCCCACGGCATTGCAAACTCCGGCGATGGGAGTATTGCAAAATCGTGCCCCATTGCTGTTATGCCTTTACCAGGAGCAATACCGTTTACGATGTCAGAAACTACAGCACCGTAACCAACCTGGGGCAAGAATGGAAAGTATCCGAATTTATAACAGAGAATGAAAAGTGGAATTACAAATGAAATAATAATTATAACGTATTGTATCTGCATGTTTTTAGTAACACCGAGCATACCAGAAATTAAGGTATAAGTTAGAACAACCGATGCTCCAATTAAAACAGCCCAAGTAAAATCAATACCCAAAATCCATTTGAACATTAAGCCGATACCGGCAAACTGACCAACGCAATATGAGAATGAAATAAATATCGCAAGTCCGGCACCAAATCCTCTTAACCCTTTTGAATAATATCTGTCACCGATAAAATCTGCTGCTGTGTATTTGCCGTATCTTCTAATCTGTCCCGCCATCAAAATTAAAAGCAAAACGTAACCGCCGGTCCACCCAACAACATAAGAAAGGCCATGATAGCCTGATCCGTACATTACTGCCGCCATGCCTAAAAAAGAAGCGGCGCTCATCCAGTTGGATGCAATTGCCATTCCGGCACCAACAGGTGAAATTTTTCTTCCGGCAGCCCAATAATCAGAAGTATCTTTTGCCCGGTTGAAAATTCCAACCATGACAAATGTTATAAGTAATAATATCAAAATAACTGCCGGACCGAATTTGAAATCACCTTCAAGTTGAGTAGCAGATTGGGCTAACAAAGTATTTGAAGCAAAAAACAAAAGTGTAAAACTCATTAAAAATTTTATATATCTAGACACGTTTTCCTCCGGAAAAATTTTGTTTATAAATTTTAAGCTTCTTCAACAAAGTTGAATTTCTTACTGGTACGGTCAATTATTAATGCATAGACAAGGCATAGAACAACAAACAGTATTAGTAAAAACTGAGCGGTGTACCAGTAGTGGAATGGAAATCCTAAGAAGTTAAAATCTGTTAAAGCATTTTGATTATGAACAAGATACAACTCCATTATACCGGGAAGTGCTTCTTTAACTTCCGCACTAAGTTGATCTGATTCTACTTTAACTAATGAATAGGGGAGGAGATCGACCATAATTTTATCGAACCCTTCATCTGCTAATCCAATTGATGTTTTTGCAGCGGCAATAAATTCTTCGTTCGCCCCGGATTGGATAATTTGATTTTCTGATTCTGACAACATTGAAACAACTGTTGACGACAATGCTTGTTTTATAACAGCTTTGTGATTATCAGCGACAGCAATATTTTTTCCAAGCACGGAAAGTAACGATCTTGAGAATTGCTGTTTTGATTCTAAGGCCGCTTCCTGATTATTTACAACTTCAGGATAAACGTTTTGGAAAGTAGTAAATGCCAGTTCGGGTGTAGGTTCATTCAATACCATAAGTAAAGCTTGAAAACCAAATACCGCGCAGAACCAAATTATTGCAAGCGTGGCAATAAGTTTTTTGTTTGTCCGTGCGTGATCGGACATAGGTTTGAAGAAATTAACATTGTACTCTTCAGTGTTAGTCATTTGTGTACCTGTGATTTATTTTATGTAAGGTTTGTTTCAATGAGATGAGGGAAATAGAATTGAAGCTTGGTTGAATTGATGAAAAGAAAATTTTTATTTTTTTCATAAACCGAACAATTGCTGAACTTAGTTAAATAATAACAGTTAGTAATAATTGTCGATAAATATTTTCAAGAGACAATTAAAATTAAATAATTAAATGGATAAAAGCATCCATAACTTTATTGGCAAATTAAAAATATAATATATTTTTTAACTTCACCCCCAAGATCAATAATATATTTTTCATTAGTTATGAGGAAGCATTCTGTTTATATTGTATTTAATCAAGCAAAAAAGGAATTTGATATGGAATACACGATAAACTATTTGTCGGATAAAAATATTGTTAGCGTAAAAATTAAAGGCAGATTAAATTTTCAACTTGCGGAACAATATTCAAAAGAAGCGTTAAAGCTAGCCCGCAAAAACGATTGCAGAAAATTTTTATTTGATCATACGGAAACAAACGTGGAAGGGGAAACAAGCAAATTGCACACAAACGGTGATGTAATGCAGCAATTCGGATTTAAGAATACAGACAGCATTGCAATTGTAGTTGAGAAATCCGTTAATGCCTCAAATTTTCCGGTTTCGGAAGATGGAAACGCAAAATTGAGCAACTCAATGTATTTTGGGAAGGCAAATATTACAGAGGCTGTTAATTGGTTATCGGCAATTGAAGATGACTAATAGCTTGATTGTATTTTATTCTTTTTTGTGAAAAAATTATTGAGTAGCTAATCCTTTCCTTAAATACCTAACTGACACAGAATAATCCTCCCGATCCTCTTTTTGATTTTATTTAAAAATTACATTTTCAATTCGCAGATAAAACATTAATAAATATTGAATCATTCATATCTATATTAAGGAGTACAAAATGAGTAAAGGTCAAAACACAAAAAAGGTTCAAAGAAAGAACCGGCAAAATCTATGAAAGAAAAAAAGGCAGCAAAACGCGAGAAGAAAAGCGGACAGAATAGCACTGGAATAATTAATAAATAAATTTTTCTTAGTTTTAAAAGTATTATTGAATTTAAATGGATAAAAGAATATTTTAATAGTGATTGTTTAATAATTAACGCATTGGGCAGATGTTTAGGAGCAGCAGGTTACGAAAAAGTAGTTTTTCATCATGGATCAGGTGTTTTTACACTCGTATAGGTTATTCTTTTTTATTTACTCAAATACACCAAACTGAAATACGGAGAAAAAATGAAAACGCTATTAATTTCCTCACTATTATTTTTATTCATTTCAATAAGTTTTGCACAAGGACCAATAACTAAAGGCACATTTAATTTAGATGGGACTATATCTTTTTCCTCAATTTCTTATGTAGGTGCAGATTATAATGTGGAAACCATTTTATTAAGTCCTCAAGTTGGTTACTTTTTGGTAAATAATTTTTCGTTAGGATTGGCAGTTAGTTATCAAAAAGTATCGTATGATGAGAATAGTGAAAGCGATTGGGGAATAGGGCCAAATATTAGATACTATTTTGTTCTCAATAACATAAATCCTTTTTTGGGAATAGGGTATTCCTATGCTGAGAATACCAGAAATACATCTGAGTATAAAATAACAACCGATAGAATAATTTTTAGTGGAGGTATTGATATCTTCGTAACGAAAAGTGTTGCCATTGAAACGTTATTAAGCTATATGATAAATGAAAGTAAATACCCTGGTGGATATTCATCGCGAAACGACTCTATTCAAAAGAGCAAAACAATATATTTTGGGGTAGGGTTAAATATTTTTATTTGATTTAGTTGATGACTTCAATTAAAAAATGCCGTTTGTAAAATTAATGATTGTATCTGGATTTTAGACAATTTTACTGTAATATTTTTATAATTCAACTTATATGTTGTAAAATGAAAATACTTCAAATAATCTCTTATCTAACATGTTTAATTACATTATTCTATTCGTGTACATTAATCACAGAACCGGATCGTATATTTAATCATGATGCTTCTCCTCCTTCGTATAATAATTATAATTTTGAGGATTTTGTTCAAGGACAACATGTTGATGGTATAGTAAGGATGAGTTTCAAACCTACTGATATAAATTCTAAAATTATTGGTTCCAAAGTATTTATTGATGATGAAATTATTGGAGGCAATATTAGAATATTTCCATTTACAATTGATATTCACACAAGGAGATATGAGGAAGGGAGTCATACTATTTCAATTTATGTTTATACTGAGGATGATAATCAAGGATTGCTGAACCTTCTTGACGCGCCAAGTAGAATTTATGAAATAACTCTTTATTTTGATAGAACTCCGCCTGATACAGTTACATTATCCTTAAACACTGAGGAAAATAACCTTATAAGATTAAATTGGACTGAAAGTATTTCTCAAACTTTTTTTTCGTATTTAATCTATAAGGGGGTAAACGACCAATCCTTTAAATTGATCGATTCAATTTCTGACCGATCAATTACGAGTTATGTTGATACCGTAGACAATAATCTAATTGGAGTAAACTATCAGTATAAAATTGCTGTAACAACCGATTATAAATTTGAGTATCAAACAGATAGCAATATTGAGGAGGGCAAAATTGGAGACCCATTTTATTATAATTTTGAAAAATTAGAACAGGGTCCCTTTCTCAATGAACAATTCGGCAAAGTCTATTTTTGGGTGGATAAAAAGCTTGTGAGTTTTTCATCTTTAGATAATAGCCTTTTACATGAACTTGATCTGACAGAATTCAGTGGCGAAAATTATATTGAATTTTCGTTTAATATTGATAAAACTAAAATTTATTTATTAAATGTAAATGATCAAACCCTCTGTGTAATAAATTCCAATAATTTTTCTGTAATAAAATATGTGGATCTTCCAGAAAATGTGTTACTGCAGGGATATGGTTCAAAGCTTTTCGTTCTTGATGAATCGCGAGTTCTCATTAAGGCTTACAAAAAACTGTTTATAGTGGATACGGATAACAGTTTACTAATTAATTCTTTTGAATACCCGCAATTCACACATTCTATAAGCACTTTAGTATTAAATAAGGATAATACCCGGTTAATTTTAAATTATAAATTTGAGAGAAATTGGTATTTTGATGTTTTTGATGTAACGAATAATAATTTTGACATAACTAAAACTGTTCGAACATTTGAGGCACAATATATATCACTAAAAATTGGCGGTGATAGGTTGTATTGTGATGCTGAAACCATATATGATGCAAACTCCTTAAACCGTATTACTTCAATTCACGTAGCTGGTAATATTAGAACCTTTGCTGTATCCGAAAATAGTTTCGGAATTTTTCAAGAGAGTAATTATTTTGTAAATAATTTGTATCAGATTGAATGTAGAAAATTGACTCTATTCGACAATCAAATTCAAAAGATTAGAGAATGGTATCTATTATGTTGGTGGGATTTTGAGATCAGTGCCGATAAAGTTTTTGTAGGTATTGACAAGTATGAACCTCATGATAACGATATTTTAGGTTATTCGATAAAGTATGGAGAATAAAATGAAATACTTGCTGCTAACTTTTTTATTCCTATTTCCAAATAAGGAAGTTTTTACTCAAACTGATTATTCAAACTTTAAACATTTTTTTGGTTTTCAAATAAATTCGGGTGTTACGATTTTTAGCCTTACACCTTTGAAGAATGATTTTAATAATTATGTAAATGAAATTAAAAGCAGTTATAATCTGCCTTTAGAAGTACAGCATCTATATCCATCAAATATTTCTTGGAGCGGATACCTGTTTTGGTATTTCTCTCCAAATGTTAGTTTAATTATTGGTCCGGAATATAACAGCACAAGGGCATTTTCAAGATATGAGGACTATTCAGGGACGCTGGATATAAAATCAGAATTAAATGAAATTTATCTTAGTCTTGGCATAAGAGTTCATTTTCCGGAGAGTAAAATTTTACAACCATTATTTGGCTTTAATTTTGGATTGACCCAATTTAAAATTGAGAATTCCACTGATATCAATATTGGTGATGGCTTCCTACATACTAAAGAAGAGTTTAAAATTTCAGATTATGGATATTCCATTGACACATATGTAGGATTTAATTATGATATCAAAATAGCAGTACTGCAATTTAGTGTATCATATAAATACTTAATTCTGGAGAGATTTTTAATTGAACCAAACAACTTTAATCTACGTATTGGAATTCAGAAAGGAATATTTAAATAAATGATCTGGCGAAAATGAAAAAATGAATTTTACAACACCAAAAGATTGTTTAGCTAGTCAGGGGGAAAATATACTTAGAATTAATTAGAACATTTAGGGTTATATTTTAGCAAAAATAATATTTTTCGAAATTTTGATCTAACAGCTTTTGGTAAACTTAATGATGTAGATATAAAATATTTAGTCGAAAAAGGAGAGAATATGAAAAAGTTAATAATATTCTTAAATATGTTAGTTGCTTTATCTGTTTTCGGACAAAATATTTCTGTCTCAAAAGACACGGTTTCATTTTTTGATTTTTGGGTGTCTCACGAATCAAGTGACAGCATATATCTTCATAATATCGACACTAATATTCTTAGTCTTGATTCAATTTATATCCAGTATTATATGTTTTATTTAAAGATATATAATAACGATAGTTTAGTAACTGAATCTTTTATATCTAGTTATGATGTGATCCCATTATCTATACAAATTCCTCCTCATGATTCAATAAAAATTGTTTTTAATTTATTTGTTCCGGTAATAAAAATGTTTAGTGCAGTGGAAATCTATACCGATACAATTTCCATCTTTAATAATTCTATAAATAATCCTACTCAAAAGATTATTGTGCTGAGCGATTTGACTCTTGGCATTTTAGATGATGATCATTTACCTGACAAATTCGAATTATTTCAAAATTATCCTAATCCGTTTAATCCTGCTACAATAATAAAATTTACTATCCCTGAGCATAATTTTGTAACTCTTAAAGTTTTTGATTTGCTGGGAAGAGAAATTGCCACACTTGTAAATGAGGAAAAATCACCTGGAATTTATGAAGCAAAATTTGACGCCCGCCTGTCGAACAGGCAGGGAAGTAATTTAGCAAGTGGAATTTATATTTATCGATTAAAAGCTGGAACATTTACATCAAGCAAAAAATTTGTTTTGATGAAATAAAACTAGGAATCAATTAAATGCACTTCAACAAAATTAAAAATTATTGGATTTACTTATTATTATTAACTTTTTCTTGCGCACAAACTGATAATAATGTAATTCCGGAATCATCCCGACAAATGATCCTAGTCCTAACAGATTCAACTGAAGCCACCGCTGGTTCGTTATATCATTTTGAACGAACTGCTAAAGATTCTGATTGGACACTTTCAAGTGAGACAATTCCTGTAGTGCTTGGACGAAAAGGTCTCGGATGGGGAAAGGGATTACACAACTCACAAAATATTTTAAATTTTCCAATCAAGGTAGAAGGTGATGGGAGAAGTCCTGCCGGTGTATTTAGTTTAAGTTCTGTGTTCGGTTATAAACCCGCAACCGAAATGAGTCATTTAAAAATGCCATACATTCACATAACTGAAATGGTTGAATGCATCGACGATGCTAATTCAAAATACTATAATCAGATTGTTTCAAGGGACGAGATTTTGGAGGAAGATAGTGTTGATTGGCAGTCATCGGAAAAGATGAGATTTGCAGATATCTACTATGAATTAGGAGTTATCGTTGATCATAATTCCAATCCAATTACTAGTGGAGCAGGTTCTTGTATATTCTTACATAATTGGATTGATGAAAATGAAACTATGGCAGGCTGCACGGCAATGGATTCAACGAATATGAGAGAGATAGTAAACTGGTTAGATGAAAATAATAATCCTATTTTAGTTCAACTCACAAAACAATTATTTAATGAATTACAAGCTCAATGGAAACTTCCCGAATTGATTACAGAATAATTTTGAATAAATATTATGCTTAAGTAAACATTTTCATTTGCACACTTCATCATGTTTCAACATCTTAACAATTATAATTTTTACTGACTTTACGTTTATACTTTTTAACGTTTTCAACGTCTCAACATTTATACATCTAAACGTTTCAACATGATAATAATCCGTTCACAAATTTTAGATCAGTTCAGTAACATCACTTTCGGGTTCAGTACAAAAATTGGGTTGGATAGAAAACCTCCTTTCAATTTTAATATGTCACACTCGGTGGGTGATGATGAAAAATTAGTCGAGCAAAACCGTGAAGCGTTTGCAAAAATGTTAGGATTAAAATCGGAAAACATTGCCTACCAGAAACAAGTCCATGGAGAATCAATACAAATTGTTAACAAGGGAGGAAAAAACGGGGACAGTGATGCAATGATCACAAATAAGCCAGGTATTGGTCTGGCAATTTCATCTGCTGACTGCTGCGCAATTTTTATTTATGACCCGGTTAATAAAGTTATCGGCGCCGTTCATTCCGGTTGGAGAAGCACTGAAAAGAAGATACTGCTCAAAACAATAAAATTAATGCACAAAAAATTCGGCAGCAGTTATAAAGATTTGCACTGCTATATTGCTCCGTCAATCTCGCAAATTAATTATGAGGTTGGTGAAGAAGTAGCAAAACTATTCAAAAAAAAATATTTGAAAAGAAGCAATGAAAAATATTTGCTAGATGTTGCCGGGGCGAATAGGGGAATGCTCATAAAAAAAGGAATTCCGCGCAAGCAAATTCAATGCTCATCACTTTGCTCGTTTGAGCAGGAAAAACTGCTTCACTCTTACAGAAGAGAAGGTCAGCAATCGGGTCGGGCATTCGGTGTTATTGCAATAATGGAAAATAATTGAAAGCCGATTCGTTAAAAATTGCTCTTGGATTTACTGCAATTTGCCTGCTTTGGGGTTCAACCTGGCTTGTAATTAAAATCGGACTAGGTCCGCTCACTCCATTCTTTTCCGCCGGAATTCGGTTTGCACTAGCATCGGTTTTTATTTATGCATTAATGAGATTCAAAAATTTATCTCTCCAAACTGATCCACTCTCAATAAAACTCTACATAATACTAGGATTATTTTCGTATGTAATTCCATTCGGTTTGGTATACTGGGCTGAGCAGTTTATTGAGTCGGGCTTGACTTCAGTTCTCTTCGCAGTATTTCCATTTTTTGTGATTATATTCTCACGGCTCGCAATACCGGGGGAAACTGTTGGAATTTTTAAAGTGCTTGGTGTAACACTTGGCTTTACCGGAATCGTAATAATCTTTGCCGAGAATTTATCATTTGATATTGAAAAAGATTTTTGGGGCTCGCTTGCGGTTTTCATCAGCGGCACAATGCAGGCAGCAATTGCTGTTACAATGAAAAAACATGGCAAACATCTTCATCCGCTTTCAATGAATTTTGTACCCGTCCTTATTGCGGGAGCAATTTTAATTCTATTTGGATTTACAATTGAAGATTCATCATCCTGGCGTTTTGATTTAACCGCACTCTTCTCAATTGTTTATCTCGCATTGTTCGGAACATTATTTACATTTACAACATATTATTGGCTTCTAAAAAGAATGAATGTCGTAATTTTATCACTCTCAGCATTTATCACTCCTATTGTCGCGCTTCTACTCGGCTGGTTTATTTTGGGCGAAAAGCTCTCTTTTCAGGTTTTGGCAGGAAGTTCCTTAGTGCTTATTGGAATTTTATTTGCTAATTTTAGAGGCTTATTGAACTATTATAAACAAAGGTCACATATTCCAAAAAATGACTAATATTATTAGAATAAAAAACGCCACTTTTTATGCATATCACGGTGCTATGAAAGAAGAACAGCATATTGGCGGCAGATTTGAAGCAGATGTTGATATTTATACCGACTTCACAAAAGCTGCTAAAACAGATGATCTGGAATTAACGATAAACTATCACGATGTTTATCAATACATAAATAAAATTGTACATGATAAAAACTATTATTTGATTGAAACTCTAGCAACAGTTATCGCTGATGGATTGATCGTGGAATTTCCGACAGTAAAAAAAGTTGCGGTTCGAGTAAGAAAAAACAGTGTTCCCGTGGGTGGAGTTATTGATCACGTGGAAGCGGAAGTGATTAAAGAAAATGGAAAGTAAAGTATATATAAGTGCCGGTTCAAATGTCGGGAATAAAATGGCATTCCTTGCAGAAGCTTGTGAAAGGCTGAATGAACACAGTATGATAAAATTGGATAATGTTTCATCAATTTACGAAACGCTGCCTTATGGAAATTCGAATCAAGGCAATTTTATCAATTTAGTTTTAAGCATTCGCACATCAATGCGACCAAAGGAATTGCTTGTTTATCTAAAGCAAATAGAAAGAGCAATTGGGCGAAGTGAATCAGAAAGATGGGGACCGCGCGAGATCGATCTGGATATTCTATTGATTGATGATTTGATTTACAACGATGACATATTAACGATTCCGCATCCAGAATTATTAACAAGAGATTTTGTAGTAGAACCCTTACTCGAAATTGAACCTGAAATTACTCATCCGGTAGAGCAAAAAAAAATTAAAGATTTATTATATTTGTTGGAAAGTAAAACTATCATTCATAAAAAACTGAATACTATTTTTGAATCAACTGAAATAACGAATGAGTGAAGTAAAATACATTGCAATTGAAGGCGTAATCGGAGCTGGAAAAACATCGCTTACACGAAAATTAGCTGAAAAATTAAATTCCAAGTTAGTGCAGGAAGAATTTGAAGTGAATCCATTTTTGGAAAAATTTTATTCCAACAGAAAGCGATTTGCATTTCAAACACAAATGTTTTTTTTGATAAACAGATTTAAGCAGCAGCAGGAACTTATGCAGGAAGATCTTTTTACCGAGTATATAGTTTCCGATTACATTTTCGAAAAAGATAAAATATTTGCTTACATGAATCTTTCCGGTGAAGAGTTAAAGTTATACGAAAGTATTTTTCCTTTGCTTGAACGCGATTTAAGGAAAATTGATTTGGTTGTTTATCTTCAATCCAGCGTTGACCGATTGATGTATAACATTAGAAAGCGTTCCCGCAAAATTGAACGAGACCTTACACGAAGCTACATTGAAGAATTAAGCGACGCGTATAATAATTTCTTTTTCAAATATAACAGTACGCCTCTGCTTATTGTAAACACCACCGAAATCGATTTTGTGAACAGGCAAAGTGACTTTGATGAATTGTATAAGGAGATTTTTAGAAAGGATAGGGGAATTGTTGAGTACTTTAGCCCTGAACGAAGAGGAGTAAACGAATGACAGGATTGGTGAAATTAATTTTAGGGATGATTTTTGTCTATATCGGGATAAAAATTTTCAGAGTTATAAAAGCTTTGTACAACGCAACAAAAACTACTCCAAAGGAAGAAAAATTTAATAGAAATCCGCGTCAAAAAATAAATATTAAAAAGGAAGATATTATTGACGCTGATTTTGAAGAAATTGAACCTAATAAAACCAACAGTAATAATAGCAAGCAATAAAGGCATATCTTAATTTAATGGCAGGTCATAATATATTTTCAAATCTTTTTGTAAACACTTTAAAACTTTTCTTTTCAATTGAAGAAAACAAAAGCCGGGATATAGGATCACCTAAAAATATTTTAGTTGTACGCCAGCATAATCAATTTGGCGATCTACTTGCAAGTGTTTCTTTGTTCCGCGCTATCAAAGAGACTTTCCCTAATTCAAAGTTAACTGTGATTGTTAGTCCCGATAATTATTACGCCATCTCAAAAAATGATTTTATCGATAAATATTTTGTGTTTGAAAAAAAGAAATTATTTAAGAGAGAGTATTACAAAAAATTTAAAAGTCTGCTAAAGGATAAATACGATCTAACAATAGTTCCGGCAACAGTTTCACTTTCATTTACAAGTTTTTTTATAGGCAGACTCGCGAATTCAAAAATAAGAATTGGTCCCAGATCATTAAACGGGAAGCCGAACAAAGCTGCATTTATGTTCGATAGAAGAGTTGACTTAAACTGGAATAAATTTCCTGACTGCCATGTATCTGATTTCATTCTCGAAGTTGTCCGCCCTTTTGGAATTGCTACCAAAGTTTATACATCAAACGTAAGAATTGAGGAAGAAGATTTAACAGAAGCGAAAAAGTTTGTGACAGAATTAGGCAAAAATGAAAATGATAAATTGGTTGGATTGCACATCGGCGCAGGTAAACCTTATAATAAATGGTTGATGGAAAATTTTGTAAAAACGATTGAATCACTAGATAAAAATTACAATTGCAAATTTTATATCACGGGAAGTAAAAGCGATAGTACTGAACTAAAATATGCGCGTGAAAAAATTAAAGTAAAAATCGGTTACTATATTGATAAATCAATTCCCGAGCTTGCCGCAATGATCTCGATCAGTGATTTATTTATAACGAATGATACAGGTGTTATGCATGTTGCCGGCGCGACCGATACTCCGCAGATATCAATCTTTGGTCCTACAAACCCATTCAATTGGGCGCCAGTCGGCAAGCACAAATATTTTCTTAAGAAGCAGGAAAATATAAACAGCATTAATGTTGATGATGTTTTATATCTTTCCAAAAAGATAATAGAGAACGATGTAAATGAAAAATAAAACACTCGCTGCAGTTGATATTGGAACGAACTCTTTTCATCTAATAGTAATTCGTTATGATGAAAAAGGGAACTTCGAAATTATTGATAGCGAAAAAGAGGTGATCAGACTAGGTGAAGGAAGTCCAGGTGATATAAAAGAGATTAAAGACTCAGCTATGGAAAGAGCCGTAAATACATTGCATAAATTTAAAGGTATTGCCGATTCGCATGATGCACCGCTGAGGGCAGTTGCGACCAGCGCTGTTCGTGAATCGCTAAACAAAAATATTTTTATTGAAAAAGTTAAAAATGAAACAGGTTTGGATATTGAAGTTATTTCCGGTGATGAAGAGGCGCGATTAATTTATTTAGGAGTTTTAAAGTCGGTTCCAATTTATAACAAAAGCGCATTGTGTATTGATATTGGCGGCGGCAGCACAGAGTTTGTTGTTGGCAAGCGTGGGAAAATAAAATATTCAATGAGTTTAAAACTTGGCGCTGTTAGATTGATGCACCGGTTTTTCCCCGATGATGAAATTACACAAGAGGGTATAAATGCCTGCCGGGGCTGGATTGAAGGAGTTCTGTTTCCTGTTCACCGCCATCTTAAGGATCATAAATATAATTTGTGTGTCGGTTCATCCGGAACAATTATGTCGGTTGGACTAATGCTTTCCGCATTAAAAAACGAAAGTGATTACAAATCTGCTATTCTTAATAATTATGTTTTTACATTTGATGATTTGAAAAAAATAGAAGCTGAAGTGCTCTCAAAAACGAAGTTGAAAGATAGAAAAAACATTCCCGGACTTGAACCGAAGCGTGCGGATATTATTCCCGCCGGAATTATTTTATTATCAACTATAATGAACAGATTGGAAATTAAGGAAATTACAATATCAGGGTATGCTTTAAGAGAAGGAATAATTTTAGATTCACTTAGCAGAATTAAAAATGAAAATATTGCTCACAATTTAAGTGACATACGTTTCGAAAGTATTAACCAGTTAGCTGATTCCAGTAAATATGATAAAGCCCATTGTGTACATGTTGCAGATTTATCTTTACAATTGTTTGACCAGCTTAAAGCATTGCATGGCTTAACGGATGATACACGTGAATATCTCGAGGCTGCGGCTATTCTTCATGATATTGGTTTTCATATTTCGCACGCGCAGCACCATAAACATAGCTATTATCTGATTCGTAACAGCCAGCTTCTTGGCTTTAATGAAAATGAAATAAAAATAATTGCAAACATTGCAAGGTATCATAGAAAAAGTCATCCTAAAAACAGGCACCGTGATTTTGAAACGCTTTCAGAGAAGAGTAAGGAAATTGTCGCGAAGCTTTCCGGCATTTTAAGGATCGCTGATTCGCTAGATAGAACTCATTCAAATAGAATAAAAAAAGTTGATGTGAGTATTAATAAAGATTCTGTACAGGTGATACCGGAACTAGATTCGGGATTGCCCGAAATTGAAGTATGGAACTTTGATAGAAGAAAAGGATTGTTTGAAGAAGTGTTTGGCAAGCAAGTAACGTTAAAACTCGAGGAAGCAGACTTAATCAGAAAGTTGTAAGCCGTTGAAACGGTTTGTTAATTTGATTTGTATTGTATAGTATCCCACGACTTAAGTAGTGGGTTAATGTTTCGGAGTGAGTAAATTGAGAGACATCCTCTTTTGATTTTGTAAAGCACTGTCTTTATATTTCAAAGTTTGAAAAAAAATAAAAAATAGAATTGAAAATTAATTTAAGTTAAGGTTATGGGACAAAAAGTTTATATCAAAAATTTATCTGAATTTGTAGGCAAAGAAGTTACCTTAAAAGGATGGCTTTACAATAAACGTTCGAGTGGAAAAGTCAAATTCCTAATGCTTCGTGATGGATCGGGTTTGGTTCAGTGTATTGTTTTTAAAGGGAATGTAAGTGAAGAGGTATTTGAAACAGCGGACAAACTTACGCAAGAATCATCCTTTGAAGTTTCAGGCTTAGTAAAAGAAGAACCGCGAGCAGTCGGCGGTTATGAATTAGATGCTACTGATGTTAAATTAATTGCACCCTCAACTGATTATCCAATCACTCCAAAAGAACATGGTATTGAATTTTTAATCGACCATAGACATCTTTGGCTTCGTTCTCAAAGGCAAGCTGCAATTCTACGAATTCGACATAGAACAATTAAAGCAATAAGAGATTTTTTTGATGAACGGGGATTTGTTTTATTTGACCCGCCGATATTAACACCGAACGCTTGCGAAGGAACATCAACATTATTCGAAACTGAATATTTTGATTTAGGCCCGGCTTACTTAACTCAATCAGGACAATTATATGCGGAAGCGGGTGCAATGGCTTTGGGAAAAGTTTATACATTTGGTCCAACTTTCCGTGCGGAAAAATCAAAAACGCGCAGACACTTAACCGAGTTTTGGATGATTGAACCGGAAGTAGCTTTTAATGATTTAGATGATAACATGGATCTCGCCGAAGAATTTTTAGAATATGTTGTTCAGACCGTTATTAAAGAAAAAGCAGATGATCTGATAATTTTAGAACGAGATGTAACTAAACTGGAAAATGTAAAAAGACCATTCCCAAGAATCAGCTATGATGAAGGTTTGGAAATACTTAAAAAGAACGGCGTTGATTTTGAATGGGGCAACGACCTTGGCGGCGCAGATGAAACAATTATTTCAAGTCAGTATGATCGCCCGGTCATGGTTCACAGATACCCCGCTGCGGTTAAAGCATTTTACATGAAGCGAGATCCGAAAAATGAAAAATTAGCATTAGCAGTTGATGTGCTTGCCCCTGAAGGTTATGGTGAAATCATCGGAGGCAGTCAGCGTGAAGATGATCTCGACGCTTTGATAAGCCGGATTAAAGAACATGATCTTCCGCAAGAGTTTTTTGATTGGTATCTTGATTTAAGAAGATACGGCTCCGTTCCTCATTCCGGTTTTGGTTTAGGTTTGGAAAGAACTGTTTCTTGGATCTGCGGGTTGGATCATCTAAGAGAAGCAATTCCATTTCCGAGAATGATTTATAGAAATACTCCATAGTTATTTATCTACTAGTGTTTGAGTATTAACTAAATAATTTATTAATAATTACGTTTACTATTTATGAAATTACAGAAATCGCTTTCCATCATTGCTCTTTTGTTCTTTGTATTTATTCTTGCTTCCAACACATTTGCGGAAACAGCAGATGTGAGCAATATTCAAGAAGCTGCTGCAGTTGAAAATTCGGAGGAGCATGCTTTACCGAATCCAATTATGGTGCTTCCGTTTATCGTCTTACTTGGTATGATTGCCACGGGACCATTATTCTATCATCACTTTTGGGAAAAGCAATATCCTAAAATTGCAATTGTACTTGGGTTAATTACAGCAAGCTATTATTTATTTACACTCGGTGATACTCATACATTGCTGCACACAGCTGCCGAATATATTTCATTTATAGCATTGCTTGCTTCTCTATTTGTGGCGTCAGGAAGTATTCACATTAAGGTAGATAAAAAATCTACTCCAATGTTAAATACCGGACTTTTACTTTTTGGTTCTGTCATAGCAAATGTTATAGGAACTACCGGGGCATCAATGCTTTTGATAAGGCCATTCATAATGATCAACAGAGACCGGATAAAAGCTTACCATGTGATATTTTTTATTTTTATGGTTAGTAATATTGGCGGCGCACTAACTCCCATCGGGGATCCGCCATTATTTTTAGGATTCTTAAGAGGAGTCGATTTCTTCTGGTTCATTTCAAACATATGGTATATTTGGCTTCCAACAATTCTCCTTGTTGCAGCAATTTTTTATGTATTTGATTCCAGAGATAAAAGCGGAGCCAATACTGAAAAAGAATACACTGGAAAAATAGAAATTAAAGGATTGAAAAATTTATTGTATCTCGGTGCTATTTTAGTCGCCGTATTTATTGATCCTAAAGTTATGAGTTGGGTTCCAAGTCTCGCCCCTTTACCATTTGGTATTCGTGAAATTATACAATTGAGCATTGTATATTTTGCTTACAAAACTGCTGATAAAGATATTCTGAAAGCAAATGAGTTTGATTTTGAGCCGATCAAAGAAGTGGCATATTTATTCGTGGGTATCTTCGCAACAATGATTCCTGCACTGCAGCTAATTGCGCATGAAGCAAAAGTATTTGGCGAAAGTTTGGATGCCGGTGTTTTCTACTGGGCAACAGGTATCCTGTCGGGATTCTTAGATAATGCGCCAACTTTCCTAAACTTTTTTAGCGCTGAGATGGGCAAATTTTATTTGAATGTAAACTTAGTTGAGGATGTTAAAACTTTTCAGGAACTTCATCCGCTTTACTTACAAGCAATCTCTGTTGCAGCGGTATTTTTTGGGGCGATGACATACATTGGTAACGGCCCTAACTTTATGGTTAAATCAATTTGTGAAAGAGCCGGAATAAAAATGCCTAGCTTTTTTGCTTACTTAGTTAAGTATTCAATCCCAATATTAATTCCAATATTCATTTTAGTTTGGTTAGTTTTTTACTTTGGACAAGGATAATAAAATGGTTAAAAAATTAGATGATGTTATTAAGGATGGAACAATCGGTCTTCACTATGGTAGAAGACTACTGTTACCGTTCGTTGCAGATATTTTAAAAATTGTTATTGATAATGATATTCTTACTGATTTTAATTTCGATCAATCAAGAGCGGACTATAACAAAGAAGAATATTACACTGAAATTAATTTTGCCGATTACGATAATCTCAAAACGGTAGTTTCAGAATATGAAAGAATTAAAATGGTCGTAGTTGAAGATGGTGATGACATGTTTGATTTTTCATCTCACAGAAAAATATCTTTAGAAGTTTGTGATGATCACAAAATTATTATTAAAGAACTTGAAGAAGATATTTTATTTATAGAGTAGTCGTTAGATATTTTCTAATTTCATTAACCACAACTTATGTCGTGGGTTAATTAAGAAGTCTACCTGATAAACGTTCCAATAGTTTTATGCAAGTGTACTGTTTAACAATTTTAGAAGAATAAAATGATACCATTATTTTCATCAGAGCAATTACGTGCAGCGGATAATTACGCAATTAAAAAATTGGGAATTCCCGGAATTGTTTTAATGGAAAATGCTTCGTTAAGTATTTTTCATTCGATCCTTGAATATATTCCCGATCTCAATTTTAACGACACAGTTGGAATTGTTGCCGGCAAAGGTAATAACGGCGGTGATGGTTTTGCATTAGCAAGGCAATTTGTAAATGCCGGAATTCCTGTTCATGTAATCTCAATGGGTAAGGAAAAAGAATTAAAAGGTGATGCGCTCACGAATTACAGGATATATAAAAATTTAATTGCAGCGAATAATTATACTTCATTAACTACTTTCTCAACCGTCAGGGATTTAAATAAATTATCTTCATGTTTGATAATAGTTGATGCGATTCTTGGAACCGGATCAAAAGGTGAGTTGAGGTACCCATATACTTCAATTATAAATAAGCTTAATAACTTTGATTCAATTCGAGTAGCGATTGATATTCCAACCGGACTTGATCTTGATACCGGCTATACTGAATTATGCTTTGATGCTGATCTTACAATTTCTCTAGCTGAATTAAAAAGGGGACTGTTCTATAATAAGGGTTATGCGTTTAGCGGAGAAGTTGTTAAAGGCTCGATCGGTTTGGGGAGCGAATACTTTGACTCAATCACTGTAAATGAATATTTAGTTGAACCCGAAGATGCAAATGATGGCTTACCGGTCAAGCAAATCGATGCGCATAAATATTCCGCAGGAAAAGTTTTAACAATTGCAGGTTCCGGAAGTTTACCCGGCGCAGCTTTTTTTACTGCCAACTCAGTTCTTAAATCCGGCGGCGGGGCTTCGGTGCTTGCCTTCCCAAGATCATTAAAACAATTGGCACAGCAAAAATTAGATGGTGCGACTGTAATTTCCTATGACGATAAATCAAATGAAATTTTGTCAGAAGGAGCAGTTTCATCCCTCACAGAAAAAATTAAGTGGGCGGATGTAATTGCAATTGGCCCGGGATTAGGTAGAGAAGTTTCTACTCAGAAAGCAGTTTTGGATATTCTTAATAATTTCAATAATAAAAAATTTGTGATTGATGCTGATGCGCTTTACCCTTTAAGGAATGGTAAATTTAAAAAAGTAAATTTACAGAATAAAATATTGACCCCTCATCATAAGGAATTTGCCGATCTCCTTGGAATTGAAATTGTTGATCTACAAAAAAATATTTTAGAGATTGGAAGAAAGTTTGCAAGCAGTACTAAATCATACTTGGCTCTAAAAGGTGCGCCGACAATTATCTTTAATCCGGCGGGCGAAGTATTTATAAATACATCCGGCAATGAAGGAATGGCAAAATTTGGGACCGGCGATGTGTTAACCGGCGTAATTGCGGCAATGCTTTCGCAAAGCAGCGACATTGAGTCTGCATTAATTTCTTCCGTTTATTTGCATGGACTTTCAGCAGATCTACTTCTAGAAAAATTAACTGAGTATGGAATTACCGCTTCAGACATCATGAATAATATTCCTGCCGCTATAAAATTTTTAAGGAATTCTATTGTATAGTTTTTTAAAAGCGCACAGAAAGCGCTTAGTTTACCTGCCGTTAATTATTTATTGGATTATACTTTTGATTGCTACAAGTATTCCAACCGATGATTTCCCAAGAGTACTAATGACGGTTGGTGATAAGGTAAAACATTTTGCCGCGTATTTTATTTTAGGCGGATATCTAACTATTGCTTTTTCAGTTCAAGAGAGGTTTCCCTTACTAAGAAAGTATTTTATTATTGCAGCTATTTTAGCGGCAACTATTTATGGTTTGATAGACGAAATCCATCAAGCATTTATTCCCGGCAGGTTCTATGAACTACTGGACTGGGTTGCGGATATTCTCGGAGCAACTGTCGGAAGTTTAATTGTGGGTCTTACATTAAAAAAATATGTATTTGGTAAAAAAAGATGATAAAATCCTGGAACCTTTATTTTACGAAAATGTAAAAAAACTTAAAGATTGAATTGACTATATCGGAATGATTTTATAAGTTTTAATTCAAATTTCTATATGTTAGGAGGAAAAATTGGCTCTTAAAAAGAATCCCAAAGTGGATTTAAAACTGCACTACCGAAGAGTTTTTGAAATATGCATGATATTGTCATTAGCATTTCTGATTATCGCCTTCAAATTCTTTCCCAAAGTAGAGAAAGAAAAAGTTTTACTCGATGGACCTCAAGAGTTGGTTGAGGTTGAAGACGTAGAGCATACTAAACAAGAAGCCGCACCGCCTCCACCGCCAAAACCGCCAATTCCAATTGAAGCACCAACGGATGATGTACTCGAGGATATTGAAATCAGTGATACCGAATTGGATGTTGAAGCTGAAGTAACAGCTCCGCCCCCGCCTCCTGTACTTGAGGAAGAGGAAGAAGAAGAACCTGCATTCTTTGTTGCAGTTGAAGACATGCCGGAACCTATTGGCGGTATTGCAAAAATTCAGTCACTTATTGTATATCCGGAAATAGCAAAGCGTGCCGGAGTTCAAGGTAGAGTTTTTGTTAAAGCTTTTGTTGATAAAAATGGTAATGTACATAAAGTTGAATTGATTAAAGGTATTGGTGCCGGCTGTGATGAAGCCGCACTTGAAGCTGTTCGTAAAACAAAATTTAAACCCGGAAAGCAACGAGGCAAACCGGTAAACGTTCAGGTGTCTATCCCGATACTTTTCAAATTACAATAATTGAAAGCGCCCTTGAGGCGCTTTTTTTTTGTCCTTCCTTTTGGTGTTGGAACCAAATAAAAACTTCAATGTAAAATAAAACAGGAGCTCCATAGTAACTTAACTAATCTTACCACGATTTTAGCAGGAGGTTCTATGTCAATTTCTAAAAATCCCCGTTTTGATTTAAAGCGTAAGCGAAACCGCGTTCTGGAGACCGGGATGATACTATCTTTAGCTTTTCTGATTTTTGCTTTTAAACTTTTCCCTGAGATTGAAAAAGCCGAGCCATTAGAAAAGGAAATTCCAGATATCTTTGATGGCGAAAAAATAACAAATACAACACAGCCACCCGAAATTCCACCGCCACCAAAACCTTTAACGGTTATCGAGGCTCCAGATGATTTTAATATGCCGGATGTGCCAATTGAAAATACAGAAATTGATCAACGAGCAAAATTAGATGCTCCACCTCCAATTTCAGAAGACAAAGATGATGATCTTGATGACAGCCCCCCTTTCGAATGGGTTGAGAAAATGCCAGCTCCCATTGGCGGAATTGAAGGAATTCAGAAAAGAATTGCTTATCCCGATTTTGCCGTGCGAGTTGGATTAGAAGGTAAAGTTTATGTAAGAGCATTTATAGATAAAAAAGGAAATGTTTACAAAGTTGATATTATAAAGGGTATAGGAGGCGGTTGTGATGAAGCTGCTGCAGCAGCTGTTCTGAATACTAAATTTTATCCAGGGGAACAGCGCGGTAAACCGGTTAAAGTAATGGTTTCAGTTCCAATATCTTTTAAGCTAAGATAGATATTATGGCTAATCAATAAAATTCATTCATTAAATAATATTCTCTCTCAATTGCCCCGACATTCATGTCGGGGTAAATTGTTATTCCCGCCGAACTTTTTCAAATCGAATGCGTCAAAATCCTAAATTTGAACAATTGGTCAATAAAATGACTTGTAATTCACTATCGAAACTGATAAGTTCACTACCTAAAAAATAAAAGAGATATGATAGAGACTTTAACAAATAATAAACTCAGCAGAAGAGACAGAGAAAGGAATTTTAAGAGAAAAGAAATTCTTTCCGCTGCTGTTGAAATTTTTGCTAAAAAAGGTTACGAACATACTAAGCTGGATGAAATTGCCGAAGCATCGGAATTTGGAAAGGGAACACTTTACAATTATTTCCAAAATAAAGAGGAAATTTATTCGGCAATCCTAAATGATATATTTCTTGATTACTATGAAATTCATCAATCCATTTATAAGAAAACTGATACGCTAAAAGAATTTTTTGAAGAGATTACAAGGGCTCTTATTCACTATTGTGTGGAAAATAAACCTGCATTTATAATGCTTGTAAGATTCAGAGTAAGAATGATACATGAGGCTAAATTTCGAGAATCGGAAGAGGTGATAAATTTTCAGAAAAGCATCCTCAGTTTAATTACGAAAAGAATTAAGAGTGCTATCAAAAATAAAGAGATCAACGACGTTGAACCGATGTCTTTAATTTTACTTCATAAAAGTATGGTATTCCCATACATGCATTTAAGTTTTATGTTTGACGAACATCGCAAAATTGATGTTGAAAAAGAAACTAATTTTATACTTTCTGTGTTATTTAACGGAATTCTAATAAATAAAAATAAATAATTAGGAGTTGGTGTGAAGAAGATATTCTTCGTAATTACAATTATATTTTTATCAATAAGTTTGAATGCTCAATCCGGCAAGCTAATGCTTGATCTTAATAAAAGTATTGAAGTAGCATTGGCAAACAATAATACATACAAACAGGCGCTTTATGATAAAGAGATTGCAGAAGAACAGGTGCGTGAGGCATATGGTACTTCACTTTTCCCAAGTATTGACGGGACTGTTAATTATGTACGAGCATTGGAAATTGGTGAAATATTTATTGAGGGGATTGGCTCAATTAAACTTGGAACGGATAATACGCTTACAGCGGGTGTTACATTGGAACAGCCATTATTCACCGGCGCAATGTTCCTTGCAGTAAATATTGCCAAGACATTTGAAGACATTAAAAACAGGAATGTTCAATATTCTAAATCTGAATTAATAGTTAGTGTTACCGAAGCTTATTATAATATTTTGTTAGCCGAAGAACTTATTAATTTATCGGAACTGAATCTTAAAAGAGCAAAACAAAATTTAAGTAATGCCGAGACTATGTATAAAGCTGGATTAGTTTCTGAGTATGATCAACTTAAGGCAAAAGTACAATATCAAAATGTGATACCTGCTTTAACTGAAACAAAAAATCAACATAGGCTGGCGAAAAATAATTTGCGAATGTTACTCGGTTTAGATTTTGGGGAAGAGATTGAGGTAACTGAAAAGCTAAATTATTTACCCGGTGAAGAATTATCATTTGAACTTGGTAAGCAGCTTTTAGAAGAAAATAATCAATTACTTAAGCAAATTGAACTTGATGTTAATTTGAAAGATTTAACTAAGTCCTACAGGTTTTCAGAGCACTTTCCTAAGTTAACTCTAACAGGAAGTTTGCAGGCTCAAGCTTTAGATAATGATCAGCGGGCATTTTTAGATTGGAATTATTCACGTTCAATAAATGTTGGTTTAAATCTTTCTGTTCCAATATTTAAAGGATTTTCAATTGATTCCAAAGTTGAACAAGCTGATCTAGATTTGAAAAAATCAAAAGAAGAATTATTAAAAGTTAAAAGACAACTGCAAAATCAATTGGATAATAATTTACTCGGCATCAAAAAAACGAAAGAGCAAGTTGCAGCCTATGAATCAGCAGTAGCAGAGGCGGAACGCGGATATGAGATTTCTCAGAAAAGATACAGTACCGGGTTATCATCTCAATTAGAGGTTACAAGTGCACTGTATGATTTTACGCAAGCGAAGGTAAATTACTTAACATCAGTGCGAGATTATTACATTTACAACGCTCAGTTGGATCATCTGCTGGGTAATTATTCAAAACAATTAAACTAAAAAATTAAGTGATGGTGGATAGAATGAAGTTGGGTATGAAAATTATAACAAGTTTAGTTTCTGCATTTTTAATCATTGCTGCCTTAACATCATGCGGTGAGGCAGATGGAAGTGAATCAGGCGATAAAGCAAAAAATGAAGAAGCTGCAAGAGCTGTGCGTATAGAAGTGAGTGAATTGGTTAGCTCGGAATATACAGATTACATTAAAATAATTGGTCAGATAAAACCTTTTGAAAAGGCTACGCTAAGTCATCAAACGGGTGGAATCATTAAATCATTTATTAAGGATAAAGGAAGCTACGTTTCAAAAGGGGACACAATTGCTATTATTGATAATGATGTTCTGAAGGCGAATCTGGCAGCAGCAAAAGCTCAATATGATCTTGCACAAATTAGATATGATAAGCAGGAAGAAATATTTAAGCAAAATGTTAATAGCGAAATTCAAGTGCTGGAAGCAAAATCAAACAGGGACGCAGCAAAAGCTAATTATGAATTGATTAAAGCTCAGTTGGATGATACATACATCATAGCTCGTTTTCCCGGCATTGTTGATGCGAAATATTTTGAAGAAGGGGAACTTGCAGGACCTGGAATGCCGATCGTCAATCTAATAAACATTGCAAGATTTAAAGTTGAAGCCGGAGTGCCCGAACGATATGTTGGGCAAATAAAAAAAGGCGCCACAGTGAATATTATAGTTAAAAATTTGTCAGATGAAGTTATAAAAGGTAGAGTAAATTTTGTAGGCAATTCAGTTACAACAAATAATAGAACATTCCCGATTGAAGTTTTTGTAAATGATAAGAGTAAAAACTTAAAACCGGAATTGGTCGCTGAGTTATTTATTGAAAATAAAAATTATAAAGACGTAATATCTGTACCGGAAGAAGTTGTTAACCGAGTTGATGAAGGCTACGAAGTGTTTTTAATTAAGGACGGAAAAGCTGTATCGAAACGAATTGAAATACTTAGCAGGTTCGAAGATAAAATTGCGATTAAAAGCGGCTTGCAGGAAGGTGATTCTTTGATAGTTGTAGGGTTTCAAAATCTTATTCACGGACAAAAAGTTAACGTTGTAAACTAAGGATAGTTATAATGAAAATTACAGAATTAAGTATTGATAATAGAACGAGTGTTTTTATTCTTGTTGCCATTATTTTTATTATGGGCTTATCGTCCTATATGTCATTGCCAAGGGAAGCTTCGCCCGATGTGCAGATACCTTTGATAATTGTTTCGACCCCTTATTTTGGTGTGGCACCGGAGGATATTGAATCGTTAATTACTCAGCCAATTGAAAAAGAACTAAATGGCATTAGTGAAATTAAAACAATAAAATCTTCATCGCATGAAGGCTACTCATTAATTCAGGCAGAATTTGAAAGTGGTTTTGACATTGATGATGCATTGCAGAAAGTTAGAGACAAAGTTGATAAAGCTGAAGCAGAGTTACCCAATGATGTTGAGAAACCGGAAATAATTGAAATCAATTTTTCTGAATTTCCGATAATGACTTTTAACATAGCCGGACCGCAAGGTTTAGTTAAGCTTAAAGATATAGCCGAAGATGTTAAAGATGAACTGGATAATATTAATGGAGTCCTTGATGTAAAAATCAGCGGTGGTTTGGAACGTGAAGTTCAAGTAAATGTTGATATGGATAAACTAATTCACTTCAACATCCGTTTTGATGATGTTATAAATACAATACGCGATGAAAATCAAACTATCCCGGGCGGAATAATTGACGTTAACAATTCAAGCTTTCTTGTTCGTATTCCCGGCGAGTTTGATCAGCCGTTTATTATTCAGGATCTAATTGTAAAAATTAAGGATGGAAGCCCAATATATGTTAGGGATGTTGCCGATGTAGTATATGCATTTGAGGAGCGTACAACTTATGCCAGGCTTAACGGAACGGAATGTGTAACTCTTTCAATATCTAAAAGTCTTGGTGCAAACATTATTGATATTGCAGATCAAGTTAAAGCTGTAATTGCAGATTTTGAAAAAAGACTTCCTGAATCAGTAAATTTTATTTTAACTGTTGATATGTCAAAGGATATTGAGAGAAGTGTAAGAAATTTAGAAAATAATATTTTTTCGGGATTAGTTCTTGTCCTTCTAGTTTTGTTTTCACTTTTGGGATTAAGAAATGCGACATTTGTCGCATTGGCGATTCCGCTCAGTATGCTTATTTCTTTTATAATTCTTTCTGCTCTTAACATAACATTAAATTTTATTGTTCTGTTCTCTTTAATACTAGCCTTGGGTATGCTGGTTGATAATGCTATCGTTATTATTGAAAACATTTATAAGTTTTTGGAGGATGGACACGATTTAATTTCATCCGCTAAACTTGGTGCTAAGGAAGTTGCTTGGCCTATAACAACCTCTACATTAACTACGCTTATGGCTTTTGGTCCCCTAATGTTTTGGCCCGGCGTTGTTGGCGACTTTATGAAATATTTGCCGCTAACATTAATTGTTACGCTTGCATCATCACTCTTTGTAGCTTTGGTTATAAACCCCGTGTTCGCATCAAAGTTTATGAAGCTTGAACAAAAAATGAGTAAGCCAAAATCATTTATCGGTAAATTATTTGCTCCGATAAATAAAATGACTCATTATTTTACTGATACAATGCTTCCTAAAACATTACTCAAATATGAGAAACTTCTTATTAAGTCGCTTCAAGCGAGATTAAGAATTTTGGGCGGAGCTGTACTAGCACTCATTTTAATATTGTTTTTATATGGTGTCTTAGGTCTCGGTGTGGAATTTTTCCCGGACACCGACCCTGAGAGAGTTTTTATAAATGTTGAAAGTCCTACAGGAACAAATCTGGACATGTCCAATAAAATTGCAAAGCAGCTTGAAACAAAGCTTGGTGCTTTTATGGAAGTTGATGTTAAGGAATATGTGTCAAACGTAGGAAGTTCAAACAATCCATTTGACGGAGGCGCAGGTGGTACGCCGAACAAAACTACAATTACTGTTCAGTATATAGATTATGATGATAGAGGACAGCCTTCAAGTAAAACTACTGAAGAAATACGCCGAGCAATATTAAATGTTGCCGGTGCTGAGATCGAAGTTAAAAAAGAAGATAATGGTCCTCCTGTTGGCGCGCCTGTTAATATCGAAATAATTGGCGATGATTTTGAGCAACTAGGAATTTTGGCTGATGCAGTAAAATCAAAAATTATCAGTACACCCGGACTCGTGGATTTGAAAGATGATTATGATGTAGGAAGACCTGAAGTAAAAGTAATTATAGATAGAGAGAAAGCTGCCCTCTATGCAATGAATACATCAATTATTGCTAACGGAATTAGAACCGCGATCAATGGTTTTGAAGCATCCAAGTATAGAATAAATGAGGAAGAATATGACATAACCGTTAGATTGAAAAAGGATCAGCGCGAAAGTATTGACATTCTTAGAACAATGAGAATTAATTACAATAATAATGAAGGTAAAACTCTTAGTGTTCCACTTATTTCAGTTGCTGATGTTAAATATGATAAGGGACCGGGATCCATAAACAGAAAAAACTTAAAGCGAGTTGTTACAGTAACAGGAAATGTGGACAGCGAGTTTAATGCTAATGAAGTTCTTTCAAATGTGCAGCAAACTCTTGCCGGTTTTCAATTGCCGCCGGATTATTCAATTGAGTACACAGGTCAGAACGAGGAGCAGGAAAAAGCTGCAGCATTTTTAATGAATGCATTTGGAATAGCTTTCCTTGGAATATTTTTAATCCTGGTCATTCAATTTAACTCATTAAGTCAACCGGTAATGATTATGGCAGCTGTAACAATTTCACTAATTGGCGTGTTCATTGGTTTAATAGCTTTTCAAATGCCGTTTGGAATTATAATGACAGGAATTGGAGTAATAAGCCTTGCAGGGGTTGTAGTTAATAATAATATTGTTCTAATTGATTATATAAATATTTTACGAAAGCGTGGATTAGAAACAAATGAAGCAGTAGTTCAAGCAGGTGTGAGAAGATTTAGACCCGTGACTTTAACTGCAATAACAACTATTCTTGGTTTAATTCCTTTAACATTCGGATTCGGTTTTGACATCTATTCATTTACTATTCAAGGCGGTGGCGTTGATGCTCAATTCTGGAAATCGATGGGTGTAGCTGTTATATTTGGATTGCTGTTTGGTACAATTCTAACTTTGATAATTGTACCTGTTATGTATTCAACTTTATCCGATGCGCCGGAATATTTTAAGTCGTTATTCAGAAAAATATTTAAGAAAGAAAAAGTTGAACCTGCTGTTGAAAGTTAATTTAACTTATTAGGTGATTTATTGATTTTGCTCGAGCTAAAGGATGTTCATTATAATTATAATGAGTTTAAAACAAATTCAAAATTTTCTTTACAGGAGATTAATCTAAAATTTGAAAAAGGGGAATTTGTTTCTATAATTGGTCCAAATGGTTCGGGCAAATCAACTCTATTAAAATTATTTTCCGGACTTTTACAACCTCTAAAGGGCGGGGTATTTTTTAATGATCAAAAATTATCGAAGTACAAACCGAAGGAACTCGCAAAAAAAATAGGTTATGTGCCGCAGAATACTGTTTCAGTTTATCCCTTCTCGGTTTATGAAATAGTAATGATGGGGCGAACTCCTCACTTAAACTTTTCAGGATATGAAAACAGTAATGATAAAAAAATTGTTAGTGAAGCATTGGAGTATGTCGGTATTTACGATCTTCGCAATAAAGGAATAAATGAAGTAAGCGGCGGGGAAGCACAAAGAGCTTTTATTGCTAGGGCAATTGTTCAGGAACCGGAAATTATTTTATTGGATGAACCAAATGCTCACCTTGATATTCATCATCAAATTTCAATTTTTAACCTATTGAAAATCTTTAACAAGGAAAAAGAACTTACCATTATTACTGTATCACATGATCTCAATCTGACAGGTCATTATGGTCAAAGAGGAATATTGATGGATAATGGAAAAATAATTGGTGATGATTCAATTGATCTTATTCTAACAGAAAAAAATATATTTGATATTTTTGGAGTGAAATCGAGAGTAGAATTAGATACCTTAACAAAGGAAATTTCTGTTACTATTCATCCTCATTAATTAAAAATATTTTACCAATAAACTTTGCCAATTTGGAATACATTCGTAAAATTAATTTAAAAATTGTTCTTCTGACACTTTTACATTTGTGTTTACTTCTTTTTCTAAAGTATTCCATAAATGATTTGAGTTTTCAAGATTTTAATATTTTCGTTTTCGGAAATGTGATTAATGTTTTAATTACTCTATTTATTCTCGCCAGCCTAATTATTTTATTTTTATTTCCCTCAAAAAAACAAAAAGTAAATTATAAATTTTTATTGATCTTGGTTATTTTAATGACAATTCCGATCGCACTATTGTTTTTACTTAATCTATTCGGAATATCAATACCTCATGGCTATGTGTTTGGCTTTCCTCAAAAAAAAATATTTTACGGATTGCTTTTTCTCACCAGCTTAACATTCCAGCTTTATCTGCTGCAAATGGTTTGGGGACACATTATATCGGCAAGTTCAATAATAATTGCGCGGTCGTTCGTTTCGGTAATTGCCCTTATGGTATCCGCAATAATAATTACCTATTCTTACTCACTGATTTTTGCATCCAATGGAACAGCAAAGAATACAATTAAAAAATATGATTATGGAGTTGTGCTTGGCGCCGCTGTATGGAGTAACAATCAGCCAAGTCCAATTTTTGAAGCACGCATAGAAAAAGCAAATGAATTGTATAAAGCTGAACGTATCAATCAAATACAATTAACTGGAAGCAATGCCCCCGGTGAAATTAGTGAGGCAGGAGCAGCATTTAATTTGCTAAGGAATTATGGTATTCCAAAAATTAATTTGAGAATTGAAGAAAAGTCATCCACAACTTCAGAGCAAATCAAATTTATTAAAGATAATTTAGTAAATGGAACAAGTGAAAAAAGTGTTGTAATTATTTCAGATTCATTTCATTTGATTCGAATTAGAGAAATGTGCAAATTTTACGGGGTTGAGGCAGACGTTATTGCCTCGGAATATGAAATAAGCTGGGAAAAGTATTTGATTTATAGTTTTCGAGATAGTATTAGTTTACTTTTATTCTGGATTTTTGCAATATAATTAGTAAAATTTATTTTTATTCGCAGGAGAAACCTGATGCAATCATTTGAGATTATTGAGAAATACGGGCATGAACAAATTATTTACTGTTCGAATAAGGAATCAGGCTTAAAGGCAATAATAGCTATACATGATACAACTCTAGGTCCGGCAATTGGCGGCACAAGGATGTTGAATTATTCCAGCGATGAGGATGCACTAAAAGATGTTTTAAGATTATCCCGTGGTATGACTTACAAAGCCGCAGTTGCCGGTTTAAATCTGGGCGGAGGAAATTCTGTAATTATTGCTGATCCTCAAATGCAAAAACGTGAACTGCTTTTTAGAACTTTTGGAAAGTTTATTGACGGACTTGCAGGTAGATACATTACTGCTGAAGATGTTGGAACCGATGTAAGAGATATGGAATATGTTAAAATGGAAACTCGTTACGCAACCGGAATTTCAAAATCATTGGGCGGCAGTGGTGATCCATCGCCAGTAACAGCATACGGCGTTTATATTGGAATGAAAGCTTGTGCTAACGAAAAATGGGGAAGTGATTCTTTACGCGGAAGAAAAATAGCGGTTCAGGGTGCGGGTCAATTAGCAAGATTTTTATGTGAGCATCTTTATAATGAAGGCGCCGAAATTTATATTACCGACATCAACGAAGATAAAGTAAAAAGAGTTCTTGAATCTGTAAAAGCGTTTGTGGTAAAACCCGATGAGATTTATGATTTAGATGTTGATATATTTTCACCAAGCGCGCTTGGCGGTGTTGTAAATGATGATACCATTTCAAGATTTAAGTGTGAAATAATTGCCGGCGGCGCAAATAATCAATTGGATGATGAAGATAAGCATGGAAAAATGCTTATGGATAAGAATATTCTTTACGCACCGGATTATGTAATTAACTCCGGCGGACTAATAAATGTTGCAAACGAATTGGAAGGCTATCGCCAAGATAGAGCGATGAAGCAAGCTGAAACTATTTACGGTATTGTTAAGAATATCTTAAACATTTCAAAAGAGCAGAAAATTCCTACCCATACTGCTTCAAATAAAAGAGCTGAAGAAAGATTGAGCAGAATTGGCGGAATAAGTAAAATCTATTCCGGATCTTCCTCTAATAAATATAATGAACTACTTAAAAGATAAGTGGTTATTATAAAAAGTCTTTCGGCTTAAAAAGTGTAGAATATATTTCTATTCTAAAACTGTATTCTCCAAAAGTAAAATTATACTAATAAGAATGGTTAATAAAAAAATCAATAGAAGAGATTTAAGAGAGAAAAGCCTTCAGATTTTATATGCATATGAATTTCGAGGTGAAGGGTTAACTTCAATTTGTAATGATGTTTTGGTGGATATTAATGATAGCGGAGCAAGAGATTTTAGCATCGGTCTTGTAAATAAAGTAATATCGAATAAAAAAATACTTGATGAGAGCATAAAAGAAAGAGTAAACAATTGGGAAATGGATAGAATTGCTCTTATTGACCGGCTGCTTTTAAAAATTGGAATTGCGGAATTATTATTCTTCCCGGATATCCCTCCGAAGGTTACCATAAATGAAGTAATTGAAATTGCGAAGGAGTTTAGTACTTCCAATAGCGGAAAATTTATTAATGGAATACTCGATGCAATTTTATCTCAACTAAAAGAAAATGGAAAACTTGTAAAAACAGGCAGGGGATTAGTTGAAGAAAGCCTCCCAAAAAAATCCGGCAAAAAATAGATTTAACATATTTGTCTGGAGTCTATTTGATTTCGCGAATACTTCTTATTCTATTGTTGTAGTAACATTTATTTTTGCTGTTTACTTCAAAGATGTGGTTGCCGAAGGTAAGTCTATTGGGGATTTATACTGGAGCATCGGCGTAAGCACTTCAATGATCATTACTGCATTAATATCACCTATACTTGGGGCAATTGCAGATTTTGCAGCGGGTAAAAAAAGGTTCCTCTTATTTTTTACACTTCTTTGTATATCTTCTACCGGCTTACTTTACTTTTTGCAGGAAGGCGATATTTTATGGGCGCTGGTATTGTTTATACTTGCCAATATTGGCTTTGAGGCAGGCATTGTTTTTTACGATGCATATTTACCGGAACTTACGTCATCAAAAAATTACGGTCGTGTTAGCGGATATGGCTTTGCCATGGGGTATCTTGGCTCGTTAACAACATTGGCAATTGCTCTTCCATTCATTAAAGCCGATATGATAAGAGAAACATTTCCAATCTCTGCACTTTTCTTTTTAATATTTGCTGCACCTTTATTTATCTTTTTAAGAGACAGTCGAAAAGATGTTAAAAAAGAAGGTTCGTATGTAAGCATCGGTTTTAGAAGAGTATATCAGACAATTACGCATTTACGAAACTATAAAAATCTGGCGTTATTTCTATTAGCATTTTTCTTTTATATAGAAGGAGTAAACACAGTAATTTTCTTCTCAGGTAATTATGCGAGTACAACATTAAACTTTTCTATGGAAGAACTAATTATCTTTTTCTTGATAGTTCAAACAACCGCAATCATAGGTGCGCTTTTATTTGGAATATTATCCGATTCAATTGGACAGAAAAGAACAATTGTTATTTCGCTATTTATTTGGCTGTTTACAGTTTTCTTAGCTTTCCTTACTAGCGATCCGAATTACAAATCAGTGAAAATCTTAGCTGATATTTTCGAAACTACTTCGCAGCAAATTCAATCGGGAAGTTTTTATTTTGTTGGTTTACTTGCGGGAAGTGTAATGGGGGCAACTCAATCCACAAGCCGCAGCTTAATGGCAAAACTTACTCCCTTTGAAAAGAAAACAGAGTTCTTCGGATTTTTTTCATTCTTTAATAAAAGCTCGGCGATAGTTGGACCATTGGCATTCGGACTTGTAAGTTATCTCACCGGTAATCAAGGATTTGCAATTCTTACACTTGCCATCTTTTTTATTGTTGGGTTATTTATACTTAGGTTTGTAAAAGACAATTAATAAATGTGAATAGTGAGAAGTCATCGCTCAATAATTATGAAACTTCAAACATACAACTTATAAACCTGAAACCATGAATATCACTCAATCTTTAAATAGTTAATCCTTTTCTATAACTATTTTTCATAAGAAAATAAACAACTGTTATAGAAATTCCCAACCAAAGTATTGCCCAAATAAAGGCAGGAATTCCTGTTATTGCATGTAAAATATTTGCGTCAGATTGTCTTTGTTCGAGAGTAAGTAAGTCACTTTTTATATCAACAAGAACATACATGCAGCTTACCAATCCAAGTATCTTCATAATGTAGGAGTGTGCCGGCTTAGGCAGATAGCGGGGTGAAATAAATAATACAATTGCCAATACAAATGATGCTATTATTCCAACTGTACTTGTAATATAACTTATTGAAAAAAATATTAGAATTACAGAAATAATTGTAGTTGACCATAAACTGTTTTTATGTTTGTATGCCGATAAAAATAAAATGGATCCAAAAATTAAGCTTCCCAAATAACCCGCCGATGCAATTAAAAACTCAACTCCTCCAACAGTAATACAAGATCCGCTCAAATTTGAATAGATTTGAATCTCAACAATTTTACCCCCCGTTATAATTGAAAATATTCCGTGACTAATTTCATGAAACAGAATAACACAAAACTTAATTGGGTAAATAATTATTGAATTCCAAAAAATAATGCTTACTAATACAATGGAGATAATAATTAAAAGTTCAAGATTTCTTTTCGCTTTGCGGGAAAGTTTTTTAGTCATTCAATATTTTAAATTTTTGTTTTATGGAATATACCACAATCAATTTTATCAACAATATAGAGATTTTGGAAAACTTTAAGCATATTATTTCTAATTAAAAGAGGTGTGGCATTAGTTTTGTACTAATATAATTCATCTGCATGTTTTATATTAGTATTGGCATTCTAAAGAAAAATTTAGGAAATTTAAATGTTTCAAGAACTTTAGAGGTCATTTTGAAAGTAAATTTTTCAAGTAAATATTTTTTGATGGAAATTTTAAAAAGGTAAAGGCGATGCAAAACAGCAGAGATCCGGTATCAATAAAAATTGAAGGTGAGCATTTAGCAGCAGCTACCACAAAATTTAAAAATAGAGATTTTCACGGTACGATAACTGAATGCGATAAAGTACTTTCACTTAATGTAAATTCGGAACTGGCTTACCAATGGAAGGGGACAGCAAAATTTAAACTTGGTGATTATTCAGGCTCAATTGCGGAATTTAACAAAGCAATAAAAATTAAACCTGAATTTGCAAAGGCATACAACTATAGAGCATTGGCTAAGGTGGAATTAAAAGATTTTAAAGGCGCTCTTGATGATTTCAACAAAGCGATTGAACTTCATCCGAATTTGGTCAACATTTATAATAATAGGGGATTCATTTACAGAAAACTTGAAATGAATAATGAAGCAAAATCCGATTTTATTAAAGCCTTAAAAGTTAATCCAAAATCGTCGGTCTCATATTTTAACTTGGCTTTTGTTAACGAAAAACTTGGTGAAAAAGAAGAAGCAATTCAAAACTATAATCGGGCAGTATCTTTTAACAACAGTTTTGGCAGAGCTTATTACAGAAGAGCATTAGTTAAAATATCCTTAGGCGATGTTGAGAATGCTTGTCTTGATTTAAATAGGGCTGTTGAACTAGGTTATTCTCAAGCAAAAAAAATTGTAAGCAAATATTGTAAATAAAATTGTAGGAGTACTTATGGAAAAATTTAAAAGTGGTGAAATAATTACGAAAGAAGGCAGCAAAGAAAATGATATTTTTATCCTTCAAGAAGGCGTCGTTGGAGTATTCAAAGGAGATTTACAATTAGCGAAGTTCGATAAAAAAGGGACAGTTGTTGGTGAGATGGGAAGCATTTTAAACCATGCTCGTACAGCAACTATAAAATCTTTATCAGAATCCAAAGTGGAAAGAGTTAATTTTAATTTGGATAAGTTAATAGTTGAAAGACCTGAATTAACTAAGCAAATATTAATTGGTCTAGCAAATAGATTAATGGAAACAACAGAGTATTACTGGCAATTAGCCGAAATCACTCCAATCGATAACGAACTATTCTAAGTTTAATGGACGATCAAATATTCGTTCAATTATATTTTATAAAATATTATAAATTGAAGATATCTAACATTTGATTAAAAATGTCATTTCGTTATTTTTGTTGTATTAGCATAATACAATAAAGAACCAGCAATAATCTAACTGAATTACATTACAATCTGAGGAAATCGGGATAAATGCCGGAATCGTTACTAACCTTTTCAATTAAAACGGCCCTAATGGGAGCAGCCATTGGGTTTATACTTGGATATTTAGCTAAAAAAGTATCAAAAATAATAATTGTTGTAATAATTATCCTTGTGGTTTTAGTTGAGTTTGGAATATACGACGGAATGATTCAAATTGACTGGCTCACCTATAAACCAATTATTGAGGGTGCAATTACAGAAGGAAAAGAAACTGCGCTGGGGTTTAAAGATTACATCATCGACAATTTAGCATTTTTTGTTTCTTTCGGAGTTGGATTTATTTTTGGTTTTAGTAAGGGATAAAAAAACTAAAAATAAATACCAAAAAAGGTTGAAACCTAAAAATAAAACTTGCCAAATATAACCTAATACACTATTTTTGAGTTCTTATTTTTTTTGAGAGAATCAACTGGGGGCATAGCTCAGTTGGTTTAGAGCGTCTGCCTTACAAGCAGAAGGTCCTTGGTTCGAATCCATGTGCCCCCACAATTAAGTCCCGAATTTTATTCGGGATTTTTTGTTTTAAAAAGAAGAATGAGCTAACAATAATTTTTCCAAAGTTTAATCATAAACTCCAAATCCTTTTAAATTAAATAAAAACATTAACTTGTTTTCTTAACTAGCGCCATAGATATTTTTTTATCCAGGGTTAGACAAGTGCTAATAACAGATAAAAGTTAATTTGAAAACTACTCCACGAAAAAAAAATCAATTTAAACTTGACAAAAAAATCTAAGTAACATATATTATGTATGTTGTCATACAAGTTAAGGTGATTTTATTAATTCTTGTTACAAAAATTCAAAAAAGCTTTCTTTTTCGCTTATTTTCGTTAGAGGAAGCAAAAAAACCTTTCACAGTCCTCTCTGTTATATCAAAAAAACAAAAATTTTAACCGGCTAAGAATCCACCGACTTCAAAAATGGGGTCTTTTATGATTAAAAAAGTTCAATATTTATTTTTATTAATTTCATTTCTAATTCTAAACAATTCAATCTACGCAGGTGAAACAGGTAAAATTTCCGGACAAGTTCTGGATGATATTACCAATGAGGCACTTATTGGGGCGAATATAATAATCACCTCAAAATGGGTTGATGGAAATGAACAACCGCTGCAATATACTTACGGCGCTTCAACTGATATTGATGGCAGGTATTTTATTCTCAATATTCCTCCCGGGCTTTATACTGTCAAAGCATCATACATCGGCTTTTCGGCAAAAACAGTTATTAAAGTAAGTGTAGATATTGACAAAACCACCAGTGTTGATTTTAATTTAGCGTCGGAAGACATTACAACCGAAGAGGTTTTAGTCACTGCATACTCAGCTAAAACTGTTGAATCAGATGTAACCGCTACAAAACAGGTATATAATATTAGAGATGTTGAAAATATTGCCGGCGTAAATAGTATAACTGATATACTGGAATTGCAGGCTGATGTTGTTGACGACCACTTTAGAGGCGGTAGAGTTGGCGAATCACTTTATCTCGTAAGCGGCGGATCGATAAACAACCCGCTCAACAACTCAAGAGCTTTTAGTCCTATAGTTTTAGGACTGGAGCAGGTCGAAGTTTTTACAAGCGGTTTTTCTGCTGAATATGGAAATGCACAATCGGGTGTAGTAAATATGGTGGCAAGAGAAGGCGGAGATGTTTGGAGTACTCGAATCGAAGCAACGGGAATACCATCATACTATAAAACATGGGCCGGCAGTCCTTACTCAGCAGATAATCTTTACTTTTATGATATGCTGTGGGATACTGAAGCCTGGCTGCAAGAAAACCCAACACAACCCGGTAGAAGTTTATTCGATGCCGGATATGGCTTTGGTCCATTATACTTGCCACCCAGGAATACCTGGCCTCCCGATCCATTGACTTTAGCTGACTCATTGCACATTGCAAAACTTGGACAAACAGCATGGTATCAGGCAATTAGAGACGTTGGTTTGGAATATGCTGACATGACTCCGGACTATACCGTTCGTTTTACAACGAGCGGTCCAATATTTCAAGACCTAAAGTTTTTTATGGCTGCTGAACAAACTGTTGAGTCAGCAATTGTGCCGACGCCTGATAAAAATGTTGAAAGACAATTAATGAGTAATTTTACTCATCAATTTGATAAATCTAATAAATTTTCATTTAGGTTCATTTATGATTACCAATTTGAAAATGTACTTAACAGCAACTGGTTAAGATGGATGTTTGATAGAACATTCAGTGTGTCAAAATCTACTCAAAGATCTTTACAGTATGGATTTGGCTGGAACCACATTTATAGTCCTTCAACTGTATTTGATGTAAAATTGAATGTTTTAGATGTTTATTCAAAAGAAAGAATTGATTTATTAAGAGATAAACAATTTATTGAAGACTATTCAAGCGGGACTAATTGGGTTGATTATACCGGCCCATCCGGACACAGAGTAGGAAGACCGAATGATGATATAGTTAATGAGAATGCGCTAACTTATGATTTTCATGCAAGTGTTCTTTCCCAGGCAAACAATAATAATTTAGTTAAAGCAGGCCTTCAGTTTACATATTACCAGCTTAATGTTGATAATGATTTAAATGTAAGTGACCTTGGTTCCTATAGTAAAGTAAGCTACTCCGCCTATCCCTACGAAGGAGCCCTATATGTTCAAAATAAAATGGAATATGTTGGATTTGTTGCCAACATAGGCTTGCGTTGGGATTTCTATAATTTCAACACACGTTATTTCGCAGATGTTTATTCTCCCCTTAGAAATCCAAATTATGATGAAACCAAACCCTATCTTGAAAGAGGTCAATATTATGATGAAGCATTAGCTGCAAAAGAAAACGCCTCGATATATTCCAAACTTCAACCCAGAATTGGTTTGTCATTTCCTTTGACAGAGGTAACAGTTTTCCATCTTAATTATGGTACTTTTACTCAGCGTCCTACATTCGAATCAATTATGACCCGAGAAATAAATAGTAATGGTATCGTGCTGTTAGGCAACCCAAGACTTCGCCCTGAAAACACTAAATCCTATGATGTTGGTTTAGTAAATGCTTTTCCATTTGGAATTAAATTAGATGTGAGTGCATACTATAAAGACGTAACAGACCTTATTGAAAGAGCTTTTTATTTTGATGAACAGCAGGCAGTTTATGCAACCTATATTAATAGGGATTATGCTGATATTAAAGGTTTTCATATAAGCTTAGAAAAAAGTGAAGGTGCTTTAAGAGGGTATGCAAGATACAATTATGAATCTGCAACCGGAAAAAGCAGTACTGGTTTAGATGCACCACTTTCATTTTTTGAAAGTCCGGCTGAAGGGCAAGAGCCAATAGATTTACCTGACCCCGAGGATGTGTTTTTAGATTATGATAGAAAGCATAAAGCTGTTTTCAACTTAAGGTATCTCATTGATTCAGATGCAGGACCAAAACTTGGAGACTTCAGCATTTTTGGCGATATGAGTTTCAGCGTAACTTACAAACATTATACCGGTCGACCATTCACTTTTCTCGAGGAAGGCAGCGGACTGCTCAATAAGAGAACACCTGATGAAGGTGATTTAAGAATGAGAATTGAAAAGAATTTCAAAATAGATAAATCAGTTCTAAAAATATTTATTGAAGGCTTCAATCTTCTTGATGAGGAGATCTACAATTATTCAAGAACCTTTAATGATGAACGAAATACAGCTAAATGGGAATTGGATAGAGAAAATATTTTAGAATACGACCAGTATCCTCCTTTTGTTACGGATCAATCAATACACTTATTAACAAACTTGCCAAGGCATTTTAGACTTGGCGCAAGCTATAGATTTTAGTTGCAGTGACAACGCAAATTTTTGGAGTAAATAAATGTTAATTAAAAAATCCAAATTACAAATTCTGATTACTTTTTTAGTAATTCTCTTGATCAGTCTAAATTCTCAAGCGCAAATTCGTGAATATAAAATTCATGATAGAGGTATGCTGCATGAAACCGTTTATAACACCGGGGAAATTGGCAGGGGATGGATGACAGGTGAGGCGGGAAACGTAACTAACGTACCGGTGTTTGAATGGCCATCAAACTCGAGAACAATTGTTGATGGTATTGAATACAGTGGGCAGCACAATATTCTTGGAGCAGGAGTTTACATTGCTGCAAACATAAAAGGTAAGCCCGGTATAGACAATCGTATATACGCATTTTGCGGAGGCGTAGGAGCTTCGGAGGCAGAAGTTGCATTCGGTAAATGGAGTTTCCCATATAGCATGGAAGAAATTGAAAACTTTCCTGTTTTGGATAATGGCGAACTTAATCCCGATTATGATCCAAATGAAGCCGAAGAAATTATCAGAACATCATGGGGATCTTCTGTCGGGATCGCGGTTACAAGAACATCGCGCGTGTGGAGTTACCCTGATTATGATGATATGATTATCTATGAATACGAGTTTGAATATAATGGTGATACTGATGGAAACCCGGCGACAGTTGAAATGGATGCAGTCCTGACTGATGTGATGATTCTATTTATATATGGATTTGCCCCTTCGATGTACGGTTATCAAAGAACTTACGGTGAATGGAAATATGATGCCGGTATTTATAGAGGCGACCAAAATAATTTCTGGGATGCAGATTATTGGTTGTCCTTCAATCTGAATTTAAGAACCAATTTAGACGCAACTATTTTTGCTAAACCCGAACCTAATAAAGCATTGTTCAAAGAGTTTGCCGAAACCGGCAGAAATGGCGGTGGACTAACTTCACCCCAGGCGCCAGGCTACTGTATGCTCTATTATGATCTGAACCATTTGGCAATTGTTGACCCGGATGATTTGCAAAGAAATGAATCTGAGGTAGTGAATATTTTAAGAACTGTAAATGGTGAAAATTATGAACTCGATGAAAACTCTCACATTAAACAGCCATACTCAAATAAAGTAAGCACCGGTAACACCCGCTCAACTAAAATGCAGGTTGAAGCAATCAATCCCACAAAAAGATGGAGCGGAGTATATAGCGAAAACAGCACAACGTGGCCCCAAGTTCCACGTAACAATCCCCGCTGGTACGGGAGAGCGGCATATCCTTATAGACAAAGTGCCGATGCAGGACAGATACATATGGTATTGGGTCCGTACACCTTGAACCCCGGTGACAAACTGAACTACGCTCTTGCTGAAGTAGTTGGTTATGGAGCGCAGCCCGGTAAAAGAATTGAGGGTGGTCAGACTCAAGTGCAGTGGGCTAATACTCCAACTTGGGATGGTAAAGTTACTATTGAGGGTGAAGTAATGACTGAAAATTACCTCACAGATTATGGATACCCGGACTATGTCAATTCAGATGTAAAAACAGTAACACAAGTTGCACATAAAGCATTTGAGGCTTACTTGGGTACTGAACCTGTTTTACCGCAATGGCCTGAAGATAATTCGTATCCGGGAGTTTACAACATTCCGGTTCCCCCACCTGCTCCTGCGATAAATATCGAAAACACTCTCGACGGTAAAGTTAAAGTTAATTGGATAAGAGCGGTAGAAAATTTTGCACATCCGAGATTAACCGGTCAAATCGACAAATTCATTTTGTTAAAATCCACAAGTGCTATGGGTCCTTGGAATGATACAGTTGCTGTAGTAAATGTGGGCGATGTAGACGAAAATAATGAATATACCATTATAGATGATGACCCAAATTATTTTGTTGGTGACAGCAGGTACATTTGTGTAATCTCGGTTGATGAATTTGGAAATGTTAGCGGTAAAACTAATAGCACTAAATTTCAAAAAAATATTGGTGCAGTTGAAAAAATGGACAAAGTTTACGCTGTTCCAAATCCTTTCTACTTGAACTCGGGATTTAAATTAGAGGAATTAGCTGACAATATTGGTTTTTACGGCTTACCTGCAAAGTGTACTATAAGAATATTTTCATACTCCGGAAATTTAATTGAAACAATTGAGCATGATGAGCCGATCTATTCGACTAGACAACCATTTCTCAAGGTTACAAAAAATGGTCAGTCTATGGCAGCGGGAATTTATTTTTATGTTGCTACCACGCCCGAAGGAGATCAAGCCGAAGGTAAGTTTATAATAATAAATTAAAAATTGTAAAAGGGTATAAAATGCTATTTAAATGGCGAAAACATATTTTGATACTAATACTCATTATGAGTAGTAATAGCTTTGCCTTTGAGAAAGTCGGTACAACATCCTTTCAGTTTTTGAAAGTAATAACTACTGCACGTGCCGCCTCAATGGCTGGAGCCTATTCAACAATTGCAGCAACTTCCGATGCTGTATTTTGGAACCCTGCCGGATTAACTCAAATACAAAAATTTGGTGTTTCATTTGGTTATCTTGATTGGTTTATGGATGTAGCTCACATTTCCTTTTCCGCCGCATATACATTTGATCAAATGGGAACATTTGCTGTTTTTGGTATGGTTGCAGATGTCGGTGATATCTACGAAACTAAGCCAAGTTTTTTAGGGTTTGATGCAAATGGTAATTATAACCCGGGATTAACAGGTAATATATTGAATCCAAAGTCCATGGTATTGGGCCTATCCTATGCATATGACCTAAATGATAGATTTACATTTGGGCTGACTGTTAAGTATGCAAGTGAAGATCTCATACTTAAAAAGACGAGCGCCTTAATGTTTGATGGAGGGATGAAGTATAGCACTGGTTTTAAATCCATTGTGATAGGTGCGGCTTTAAGGCATTTTGGTCAGGAAGTTGAATACGTCGAAAGTAGTTATCCATTACCTCAAACATTCAATATTGGCGTATCTACGTATCTGTTTTCTTCCGTTGATCCTCTTCTATCAGACATTGGAAATAGCTCACTATTAATTTCTTATGATCTGATTCAACCAAGAGATTACGACCAGCAGCACGCAGTCGGTTTGGAATACTCCTTTGATGAAATGATCTATTTACGAGGTGGATATTTATTCAATGGTGATCAAGAAGATATTTCAGCAGGATTAGGTTTAAGGTATAACGACTACAAAGTTGATTATGCATACAATGACATGGGCGAGTTTTTTGGAAAAGCTCATCGTTTTACAATAAGTTTTGGAATAAATTAGAGTGGAGCTAATGATGTTGCATCAGTTAAAAATTAAGATAACTGTTTATACTCTATTTACATTTTTATTTATTGTCTCCTCAAATGTTTACGCACAACATAGGGGCGATAATATATCATTTCAAGGATTGACTACTCAAAATGATGCAGGTGTTAAAGCCACGGCAATGGGTTCGGCAGTTACTTCATTGCTCGGTGATGTGTCTTCAATATTTTATAATCCCGCCGGATTGATGGGAGTTAAGAAACTTCAAGTATCTGTATCGGCAAATAGTTACAATGCCTATTGGAGGGAGAATCAGCACTATAGACCGAATAGGTTTTTTGTGACACTTCCATTTTACCTTGAAGGATTATACATCCCAAATCCTGCGGACAATGGTTTATTTGATCATGAAAGACTTTGGACGGAAAACCAGCAGATCGATTCTTCATACATTGTTGACTTGCCCGATTTAGGTTTAGATCCATTTAGTGAAGAAGCCGCAGACTGGACAAAAGAAAATGATCAGTTCGCATTTAACAATGCTGCTGTTGCATTTCCATTTTCAATTGGCGAAAATAATTTTGTAGTATCTGCTGCTTACAATCGAAAGTATAATGTTGAGGATTTTGACAGAAACGATACTTACCTTGACCCGCATATAGGATTTCTTGGGTATGGTGATATCGGCAGAGTTAACGGTGTTGATACTCTTGTTGTTGATTGGTCGAGATATGAAAGAATGCGATCCGGTCCGATTGATAACGTAACAGCGGCAATTGCATACGATCTGCACGAGTATGTGAAGTTAGGTATCGGTTTCCAATCAAATTGGGGTGAGACAAAAGATTTTCAATCCCTAACACAAGTTGGTACGTTCGATTTAATTAGAGAAAACAGATTTAGATTTTCATATGTTGATTCCTACGACGAGTATAAAGGAATATCAAAGTTTACTTCAACAACTATTAATATTGGTTTCATCTTCAATTTTGAAAAGATTAATGTTGGTTTGAATGTCGACTTGCCATACACAATTGAAAGAGATTGGAGCTATACACTTACTTCAACTGATAGCAATGGAACCGGCATAACCGAAACCTCGGGTATTGACAAAGTTGAAATGCCTGCAGTTTTTAATTTTGGTATTAGCTTTCAGCCGGTATCAAATCTTACAGCTGCAGTAGATTATGAGTATGCTCCATTCAGCCAGGCAAAGTTCAAACTTCAGAACGAAGACCCAACCCAAAGAAATTATGTTGACCGGCATACCCTAAGAGTAGGTTTGGAATATATGCCTGTCGATTTCCTTTCTATTTTAGCAGGTTATAGAAATATTCCGTCAACATTTGTTCCTGATGGTTCGGCTGAAATTGATAATGGTCCGGATGCAAACAGCATTACAGGGGGACTGTCAATCCATACTTTTATAGGAAGATTTGATCTAGCTTATGAATACAGATCACTAAGATATTACGATTCATATTACAGCAATACAAATTATGTAAGCCAATCATACAGCAGTTTAATGTTTGGTTTCCTATTCAGTTTGTAATTAAAACTTTCATGAAGTCAATAAATAAATAATTCATTTTAATTAGGAGGAAAGAGTAAATGAAAAAATTATTACTACTATCCGCGTTATTATTTCTACTACCGGCTAGTATAACTTTTTCGCAAACAAGTATTAATGTTGAAGCCAGTTTTGATTTTCAACTTGCGATGAATTATGCTAACTCGAACGGAGTTGATACAATATATTTAACAACCCCGGGCGGTGTATATACTACAACTGATACAAGTTATTTTAATGTTACAACACCGCTTGTAATTATGGCGGCACCTGGGCTATCAGAGATGCCTATTTTTACTCATAGTGCAGCTGATTCGGGCGTTATAGAAATTTTTAGAATTTCTGATGATTTAACGATCGAGGGTGTGATTTTTGACGGCGGACATGCGCAAAGTCATGGCGTTAAATATGCCCTTAGAGCAGGTAATGGTCCTGATGAATTTCCTGTTTTTAAAACCGGTTCAAACATCATTGTTCGAAATTGTATTTTTAGAAACATTTACCAAAATAAGGATCAACAATTAGCAGGGCATGCTTTGTATTTTTTAAAAGATGTTGTTGCTGGGACTGTAATTGTTGAAGATTGCATAATCGAAAATATTGGTGATGAAGCAATTAGGATGAGTGAAACCGAAAAGTTTGCAACTGAAAGAGTTGTTGACACTCTGATTGTTCGAAACACAACATTTACAAATATTGATGCTGAGTGCATTAGATTCTATGCCGATGTTGATACTGCTACGGCAGATGCATATGTAATGATTGAAAATCTTACCATAAATAATTCCGCTACTAGAGTTATGTATTTCAAGAATAATCAATTTACAACTGCTCGAAATATCATCATTTCAAATTCAAGACTGCCAGGTGCTGACAGAATGGATAGGGCAGATTATTTAATTGAGGTGCAGCAAAGGGGTTCATACATATCAAATATTGATACTTTTAATATTGTGTATGGTCCTGTCCCATCAGCAAATCCGCTCAATGGAGGAAAAGGGGCGATTGGCGTAATTGAAGGTACTGTATTTGATTTTGATCCTTTATATGCAGATCAAGTTAACAGGGATTACAATTTAGCAGCAAACTCTCCGGCACATTTTTCCGGTGAAAATAATGCTAACCTTGGCGATAACAGATGGGTTAATCCAAGCCCGACAGTAACACCTTTAAATGTTGAAATTATTGGTAATGGCTCAGTCCAATTCAATCCAGAAAGAAAAGGATTAGTCTTTGCCACCGGAGCATCAGTTCAAGTAACAGCTGTTCCTGATTCAGGATATCAATTTGTAATGTGGGGCGGCGATTTAACGGGAAGTACAAACCCTGAAAATATTACTGTTAATGCTCCTAAAAATATTTCAGCTTCATTCGATCCTTTAACAGGTGTTGAGGATGATTTAAATGCTCCGAAAGTTTATGCATTAGATCAAAATTATCCGAACCCCTTTAATCCAACTACTTCAATAAGATTTTCAATTAAAGAGGCTGGAAGAACTTCAATAGTATTATTTGATATTCTCGGTCAGCAAATTAAAACTTTGTTTGATAAAGAAATAGATGCCGGCGTTCATAACTACTACTTTAATGCCGATGATTTAACTTCAGGGATATATTTATATCAAATAAAATCTGGTGATTTTGTAGCCACAAAGAAAATGATGTTATTAAAATAATAATTCTAATATAAGTAGGAGTAGAATATGAGCAGCTCCAAGAAGTATTTAATTTTTATATTTTTGTTTTTGTTAAGCAGTTTCAGTTTTGCACAAACTGTTCACTCAGTTTCAGCGGGCGACAGTACATTAGCGGCGGCTATTGCTGACGCAGCTGATGGTGATATTATTGAACTGGTTAGCGATGGAGGTCTTTATACTAATCCAAATCAAATTGAAATTGATAAGAGTTTGATAATAAGAGCGCATCCATCTTTAACTGCTAAGCCAATTGTGAAATATATAGGTACTAGCACTAGTGCCTATATGTTTAAATTGATAGCATCTCCAAAAGTTGTTTTTCAAGGTATTGAACTTGATGGAGATGGAACAGGTGAAGGTGCTGCTGCTTTGGCAAAATATGCACTTCGCTTAGATAATGCTGATTCGTTAGGTACGATGGATGTACGGATCATGGATTGTGTTCTTCACGATTTTACTGATAAAATTATCAAACCATACGGACTTTGTGGAATTGATAGCTTAATTGTGCACAATTCAACTTTTTACAACGGTGGATCAGAAGGAGTAGTTCTTTATACCGGTTCTACTAGTGATCCTGCAGTTGAGTTAGATTATGCTGAATTTGATAATTGTACTTTTTATGGTATCGCTCGCGAAGGCATAAAAGCGGATACAAATCCCAATACTGTAATGCGTGTAAACCATTGTACTTTTTACGATTGCGGCGGTACGGGTAAATCATTCATTTTTGTAGATGATTTATTAGATGTAGAAATTAAAAACAATATTTTCGTAAAAAATGCTTATGGAAGTTACTTCGCTCGTTTAGAAGGCGATAGTAACCTATTCCATCATAATATTTTCTATGATGTTGCAAGTCACGAAGTTTTAAATGGCTCAGTAGCAGTATCCGATACTCTATTTGAGGATCCTTTATTTGCAGATGCTCTTAATGGAGATTTTACATTAGATTTGGCTTCACCAGCTTTGGGTTATGCTGATGATGGATTTGCTGCTGGCGATCTTAGATGGGACCCCACAGCATTATTCCCAAAAGTATTATATGTGGACGAAGGTACTGATGTATTAAAACCAATAGTAGATGCAGCAGCTGCCGGTGATACAATTGAATTTACCACAAGCGGTGGTCAATATCTTTCATCAGATCAAATTGTTGTTGATAAAGATTTAGTATTTAGAGCACGTGCAGGTTTGGCAGAAATGCCGATACTTAAATATGTCGGTACTTCAACAGGTGCTTATATGTTCAAAGTTGAAGCCTCACCAAAAGTAAGATTTTATGGAATTGAATTTGACGGTGATGGAACTGCTCAAGGCGGTGCAGCCTTAGCTAAATATGCATTGCGTTTAGATAACGGGGATGCGTTAGGCACAATGGACGTGCGGATTATGGATTGCGTAATGCATGACTTTACTGATAAAATTATTAAACCTTACGGAAGTTGCGGAATAGACAGCTTAATTGTCCATAATACCATTTTCTATAACGGTGGATCGGAAGGTGTTGTTTTATATTCCGGTTCCTCAAGTGATCCTGCCGTAGAACTCGATTATGCAGAATTTTATAATTGTACTTTTTACGGAATAGTAAGAGAAGGTATTAAAGCAGATACAAATCCAAACACAATTATGCGTGTTAATCAATGTACTTTTTATGATTGCGGCGGAACATCTAAAGGAATGATCTATGTTGATGATCTTTTAGATGTTGAAGTAAAAAATAGTATTTTTGTTAAAAATAGTTTTGGCGATAACTTTGCAAGATTTGAATCTGAAGCAAATTTATTCCATCATAATGTTGTGGATGATGTTGCAAGCTATAATGTTTCAAATACAACTGCTACAGATACGGTTCAAGCTGATCCTTTATTTGCAGATGCTTCTATTGGTGACTTTTCTCTTGATGCAGCTTCACCCGCTAGAACAGCAGGTGAAGGCGGAGCTCCTGCAGGCGATTTAAGATGGGCTATTGATCCAAACGCAGTTGTTCTATCTGTTGTAACAAACGGTCAAGGCATTGTTACTTTAGATCCTCCAGGAAATGTTTATTCTCCTGGTACTATGGTTACTTTAACAGCAACCGCTGATTTGGGCTGGGAATTTGCTGGTTGGAGTGGAGATGTAAATCCATTTCCTCCTGATCAAAACCCGACCACTGTTACAATCAATAGTAATATAACTGCGGTTGCTACATTTGAAAATTTAACTCCGCAAGTAACGTTAATTATTGATTCTATTGGACTAGGTAGTGTAGTCGCCAATCCTGAACCGGGTGATGACGGCACATACGATCAAGGTGCAACAGTTGAGTTGACAGCAGTACCTGCGGCTGATTGGGAATTTGTTGAATGGTTGGGTGATGTAACTGGAACAGATAATCCCGTTACTTTCAATGTTGATTCAAATATGGTTGTAACAGCTTCCTATCAAAGTACTTTAACTCAGTTTGCATTAAACATAACTGTTGTAGGTAACGGAAGTTTTATTGCTGATCCGGAACCAATTATAAGCACTTATGATACTAATACTGTTGTAAGATTAACAGCCGTTCCCGCAATTGGCTGGACCTTTGAAGGCTGGACAGGTGATCTTACAAGCGCGGCACTTCTAGACTCAGTTACGATGGACAGTGATAAAAATGTTACCGCAACATTCCTTGAAGAACAAGTTGCTGGCGGTGTTCTCGAAATAGACGATAGTTGGGATTTAATGGATGCAGTTGACTATGCTAACAACAATAGTACAGTCACCACACTAAAATTAACTACCAGTGGAGGTGTTTATACTACTCTTAAATCAGGCACAGTTGAAGTTCGTTCTCCATTAAATATAGTTGCCGCCGATAGTTTGACAGAAAAACCAATTATATCAAACACTAATCCCGATGGTGCACAAGGTACTATAGATATTCTTAGAGCATTTGATGATCTAATGATTAAAGGCGTTATCATTGACGGCAGCACAACATATTCCGCAGGAATGAAATATGCAGTTCGATATGCAAATGGTACAGCTCCCGATACAGTAAAATGGGGATCTAATGCAATATTTATGGATGTTGATTTCAGACACCTTTATGATGATGCAAACCCGCTTGGCGATGGTCATGCATTTAAACTTGATAAAGAAATGATTCTTGGTGAAGTTAGATTTGAAGACTGTACTTTTAATGATATCGGTTATGAAGCAATTCGAATTTCTGATACCGAAAAATGGGTTACTGATAGATGCTTCGACTCCTTGATTGTTAGAAATTGTACTTTCACAAATATTGATGCAGAAGGTATTCGTTATTATTCCGATTTAGACCCGAATACACCTGATGCACCTGTTATTATTGAACACGTAACATTTAACAACAGTGCTACTCGTACTATGTACTTAAAGAATAGCGGTGGTGCAATTGTTAGAGATATTATTATTGCTAATCCGAGAATGTCAGGTCATGGCAGAGACGGTGATCTAATGGATTCTCAAGGTGCTGATGGTGGAGTTGCACCAAGCTATGTTAGTTATATTGATACATTTAATGTTAATGGTGTTCTTCTTAAAGCAGGTGATGGAATTATTGATGACGCAACAATTTATGGTATTGACCCTGAGTTTGAAGATGCAGCTAATCTAAACTTTACACTATTAGAAACCTCACACTTATATGGTCTTGCATCAGATGGTGAAGCAATAGGTGATCTTAATTGGGCAACCAATGTAACTGTAAATAAAACTCTGGACGTAGCTGTAGTTGGTGATGGAAGTTATACTGTTGATCCAATGCCGATTGGTAATTCTTATAATCCCGGAACTGTAGTAAGTGTGACTGCAATTCCCGATAGCGGATATATGTTTGTTAATTGGACAGGCGATATTACCAGCACAGAGAATCCATTAAGTGTTACTTTAACTGAAAGTGTGAGTATTACAGCTAATTTTGATTTTGCAGTAGGAATTGATGAAGTCGAAATTCCAACAACATTCAGCATTTCTCAAAATTATCCGAATCCGTTTAACCCGACTACAACAATTAAGTTTGGTTTGCCGGTAGAGGCTAAAGTATCAATTAGAATTTACAATTCAATTGGACAAGAAATTACCAGGCTTGTAAACGGCGAAACACTTAATGCCGGTTACCATCAACAAATATGGGACGCTAAGAATAGTAATGGTGTTTCATTAGCTTCAGGATTATACATCTACAGAATAGAAGCTGTTGCAACTGATGGTAAAGAATTTATCCAAACTATGAAAATGATGTTCCTTAAATAACACAATCGGCTGACTGAGTTAAATGCTCAGTCAGCCATTTCTATTTTTTTTAATCTCAACCATTATAAATTCGGTATGCAATTGAAAACACTTTACTTTTATATTCTTCTATTACTATTCTCCTGCAGTTTGTATGCCGGCAGCATAACCTATGTAAACTCTGCATCTGAAATTTCTGTTGCTATGCAGTCTGCTTCACCGGGCGATACATTAATCATGGTAAATGGTTTTTGGACGGATGAACGAATTGTATTTGCCGGTAATGGAACTGAGCAGGAAAATATTGTGCTAAAAGCTGAAACTCCCGGTCAGGTTGTTCTTAACGGAACTTCTACTTTAAGAATAGCAGGCAGTTATTTAACTGTTGATGGGCTATATTTTTATAATGGTTACAGCAGTTCAGGCGCTATAATAGAATTTAGAAATGGTTCAAGTCAATTAGCAAATAATTGCAGACTTACCGGAACAGCTATAGAAAACTATAATCCGTCAATTGGCTCAACGGACTACAAATGGATTTCACTCTATGGAACTTATAATAGAGTTGACCATTGTTTTATGAAAGGCAAAACTCATTCAGGAACAACATTAGTTGTTTGGTTGGATGGGCAGCCGAATTATCATTTAATCGACAGCAATTATTTTGCTTACCGGCCAGAATTAGGAGTAAACGGCGGTGAAACAATTAGAGTTGGTACAAGTGACTACTCATTGACAGACTCTTACACTACTGTTGAAAACAATTACTTTGAACAATGCAATGGTGAGATTGAAATAATTTCGAACAAGTCAGGTCACAATACTTATCGATATAACACATTTTACGAATGCGAAGGATCTCTAACAATGCGGCATGGAAATTTTGCTGAAGTTTATGGCAACTTTTTTATCGGCAATAATAAATCTTCAACCGGAGGTGTGAGAGTTATCGGTGAGGACCATAAAATATTTAATAACTATTTTGAAAATTTAAGAGGTACAGGTTTTAGAGGTGCACTTACAATAATGAATGGTGTGCCTAACTCACCGCTTAATAGATATTTTCAGGTAAAGCGAGCCAATATTATTAATAACACTTTTGTTAATTGCGATGAAACATTTAACATTGGTGAAGGAAGTGATTCTGAGAGAACCCTTCCTCCTTTAGATTGTATCATCAGTAATAATATTGCTAAGTCAACCTCCCGTTTGATTGAATACGTTGACGATCCGATCAACATGATTTATGAAAAAAATATAGTGCATGGCGGACCACTGGGTATTGAACAGCCTAATGGAATTAGTATTGTTGATCCGCAATTAATTGTTGAGGCAGATGGATTATGGAGATTATCCTCCGGCAGTCCCGCAATTGATTCCGCATCCGCAAACTATGCTTTTGTAAGCGATGATATGGATGGTCAATCACGTGACACTTTCTCGGACATTGGATCAGATGAATTTTCAAGCGATCCTATATTAAGAAAGCCGTTAACTAAAGATGATATCGGTCCCTCATGGTATCCGCCGGATTTACCTCCTGTAAAAATTATTCAAGTATACGCCGGCATAGATTCTTTAAAGAATGCTCTTACATTAATTGAAGATGGAGAAATTATTGAATTAATGTCTGATGGCGGAATTTATTCTAACAATGCTGATCTTGAAATTACTAAATCAATTGCGATTAGAGCAGCAAGCGGACTATCGAATAAGCCAATAATTCGTCATACTGATATTTCTGCAAGTACAAGATCCTTGATAGTTATTAGGGACGGTGGAAGCTTAAAATTAAAAGGTGTTGACCTCGACGGTATGGCAGGCACTTCAACTCCGGCAAAATATTTAATTCGCACAGATGATAGTCCAATGAACGAATCATATAAATTACAAATCGACAGTTGTTATTTTCATGATGTTTCCACCGGTGTTGATGGAAATTTTTTTAGAGCATATCCGGGAACATTTGCAGACTCAATAAAAATTACAAATACATTATTTACTAATTGCGCTAAAGAAGGTCTAAGATTAAAAGATGAAGATTCCCAAAGCGGAAATTATAATGTAGAAGTATTTGAATTAAGTAATTGTACATTTTGGAATACACCAAGAGAAGCCGTTTATATTTACGGCGGAGATAATGTTTTATTTACTCCCGGACCAAAAATAAAAATTAACCATTCAACATTTGATAACTGCGGATACGAAAACACTTTAGTAATTCGCCCCGAAGAATGTGATGACACTTTTTTAACAAATTCAATAATCAGCAATAGTTCCGGAACGGCTGCCTCTGTTGAGTTATATGGTAATAACGCTTCTGTTAGTTACACCGATATTTTTGATTCAGGAGAAATATTGGTTAATCGCGGTGCCTCAATCGGCAATGGTATTATTGAGGTTGATCCTCTCTATCTAGATAGAACTGCAGGTGATTTTACTCTTCCGGGTAATTCATCAGTGCTTAATAAAGCTAGTGACGGTGAATCACTTGGTGACTTGAGATGGGCTGTTAACCCAGCTTCATTTGTAACTTTATCGCTTGCTGTTTTCGGATCAGGATCAATTACAACGGATCCATCAAATCCCTTTAATGATTTTACAATAGGTTCGGATGTCACTCTTACAGCTATACCGGATGCGGGTCATGAATTTGTACAGTGGAGCGGAGATGCGAGTGGAACAAATCCAGTAACTCAGGTTACTATGGATTCCGACAAAGATGTTGTAGCAGTATTTCAAATGGTTGTTTCAGTTGCTGATGATGGGGTTATCCCAAATGAATTTAACCTGTATCAAAATTATCCTAATCCATTTAACCCATCAACAATAATTAAATATGGTGTCCCTTCAGCATCACATGTTAAAGTTGATATTTATAATACTAATGGGGAACACATTTCAAATCTGGTCAATGACACTTTCAACCCTGGATACTATGAGCTAAGCTGGTCGGCAACCGGACTACCTTCAGGAACATATTTTATTAGAATGATTGCCGGAAATAAAATGCTTGCAAAGAAAATATTACTAATTAAATAATGAAGCGGTTAATGAAAATTAGTGAAATAAATATACTCCGGATTATTATCAGCTTACTGGTATTGATATTTTCAGCAGTGAATGTTTCGGCACAGGATTGGCAGTCATCCATCGTTTACTTTGGAAGCGATGATAAACTAGTTTATGTAAGAGATTCATTAGGAAACTCTATACCAGACTTCAGTTATGCAGGCTATAAAAATAGTAATGATACAATTCCCTTTATTCCAGTGGTTAAAACAATCTCTCCCATTGCGGGGGATAATACTACCCATATTAATAATGCGCTAATAGACGTTGCTTTTAATCCCGTTGGTCCTGATGGATTTAGAGGAGCATTATTATTAACTGCGGGGACATATGAGGTTTCGGGAATACTTTATATGAAGTTTCCGGGTGTTGTTATTCGCGGAGTTGGTGACGGCGAAGATCCTGCTTTAAACACAATAATTTATGCTACTGGTAATTCACCTCAGCAAAGAACAATATTAAAAGCAGGCGGCGGTTCAAATTCGGAATGGAAAGAGAAAGTAAGCAACACACAAACAAATATTATAACTGATACTGTTTTTGTCGGGGAAAGAAAATTTGAAGTAGAAGATGCATCTTCTTATAGTGTTGGTGATAATATAATTATCTATCACCCTTGCACCGAAGCTTGGTTGGAATCAATTGATTTTGGCGGTACACGTTCCGGAGACCCTGGTGCAGAACCCGGTGTTGATATTCCTTGGGAAGTTGATAGCCATCCAATATTTTTTAATCGACATATCACTGCTATAAGTGGTAATGAAATAACAATTGACGCACCGGTATTCAATCATTTAATAAAATCATTATCTCAATCCTACATTTATAAATACGCAAAGAACGGTATAGTTAAACATTTGGGCATTGAAAATTTAAGAATTGAAATTGAAACATCAGGTAACCCATTTGATGAGGCGCATGCCTGGGATGCAGTTGAACTAATACAAATTGAAGATTCATGGGTTCGGGATTGTACATTTTTACATTTCGGATTATCTGGAATTGAGACAAGCACTGCATCAAGAATTACTGTGGAAAATTGCAAAGCATTAGAACCCGTCTCAATAATTGATGGCGGCAGAAGATATAATTTTAACACATACCGATCATCTCAATTAATTTTATTTAAGGATTGCCATGCGAGTGAAGGCAGGCATTCTTATGTTTCAAACGGTACTTCATCTGCCTCGGGAAATGTTTTTTTAAATTGTACTTCAGAAGGTGCATACGCAGCTAGTGAAGGGCATCGTCAGTGGAGTACAGGATTCCTTTACGATAATCATCGAGAATTGGATAATGCTAGATCCGGTTACAATCCAAGGAGAATCGGATTATATAATAGAGCATACTATGGCACAAGTCACGGATGGGCAGCAGCTCATTCTGTTACCTGGAATTGTGATGTTAGGACCGGGCAAATATTAATTCAAAAACCGCCTTCAGCACAGAATTATGCAATTGGCTGTTTTGCTAGTTTAGTTGCGGGATATGGTGATTCATCCTTTGATGAACCCGAAGGATATATTGAAGGAACGAATCAAGCAGGCTTAAATCCGCAATCTCTTTTTATGGCTCAGCTTACTGAAAGATTAAGCACACTTGTTGATGTTAATGATAATGATATTAATCCAATACCGGCTGACTTCACACTTTATCAAAATTATCCTAATCCGTTCAATCCAAGCACAACAATAAAATTTGAATTGCCGAATGAATCGAATGTGAATATCGAAGTTTATAATTCTCTTGGTGAAAAAATTAAAACTATAATTGATAATTCTATTGCAGGCGGAATTCATTCATTGCAATGGAATGGTAAATCCGATGATAACACTCAAGTGACATCGGGGCTCTACATAATAAGAATTAAAACAAATTTTGGCAGTCAAGCCATTAAAGCATTATTATTAAAATAGTGATACGGAAAAATGAACAGAAAAATTATTCTTAATAGAATTATTGATAACGGTGCTGTTGCCGTAGTTAGATTGAGAGATCCTAATAAAGCTATGCATGTTGCTGAAGCCCTTTATAATGGGGGTGTTGAGAATCTTGAAATTACAATGACCATCCCAAATGCATTATCGATAATTAAAAAAGTTTCTGAAGAAATGTGTGATTCTGTTCTAGTTGGAGTTGGGTCAATTTTAGATAAGGAGACAGCGGAAAAAGCTATTGAAGCAGGTGCTAAATATATCGTAAGTCCAATTTATGATGAAGAAATAATTAGTGTGGGTCATAAATTTGATTTACCAGTGATGCCAGGAGCATTCACGCCAACTGAAATACAAAAAGCATATAAAGCCGGTGCTGATATTGTAAAAGTTTTTCCAGCGGATGTATTGGGTATGAAATTTTTTAGCGGAGTGAAAGCACCGATGCCTCATCTTAGATTAATGCCTACCGGCGGAGTTACACTAACCAACGCCGATCAGTGGTTCGACGCGGGTGCATGTGCAGTTGGTATAGGAAATGCACTAGTTGATCAGGAAGCAATTACCCGGAATGATTTTAAAGTTTTAACAAAAAACGCAAAAGTATTAATTAATAATATTCAAGAATATCGTAGTAAAAAGAAATTGTAGGAAAGAATATGTCACGGCAGAAAGTAGTTACATTTGGTGAAATAATGCTGCGTCTTTCAACCCCTGGGTTTACAAGATTCGTTCAAGCGCAAAATTTTGATGCAACTTATGGCGGAGGAGAGGCAAACGTAGCTGCAGCTTTAGCTAATTATGGTATAGAAAGCTATTTTGTTTCAAAAATTCCAACACATGAAATAGGTCAATCAGCTGTAAATCATTTAAGAAGATTTGGTGTAAATACAAATTTTGTGTCCAGAGGCGGAAATCGATTAGGAATTTACTTTTTAGAAACAGGCGCAAGCCAGCGTCCTTCAAAAGTTGTTTATGATCGAAGCAATTCGGCAATTGCAGAAGCAGCGATTAATGACTTTGATTGGGAAGAAGTATTTAAAGATAAGGACTGGTTTCATTGGACAGGTATTACACCCGCAATAGGTAACAATACACAAGCACTTCTTAAGGTTGCATGTAAATCAGCAAAAGCACATGGTTTAACAATAAGCTGCGACTTAAATTTTAGAAAAAAAATGTGGAGTGAAAAAGAAGCTCAATCAGTTATGATTCCCTTGATGGAGTATGTTGATGTTTGCATTGCCAATGAAGAAGATGCTGAAAAGTGTTTGGGGCTCCATGCTGATTCTACCGAGATTGAAAAAGCGGTAATTGATGAGAAAGGATATTTTGATCTGGCAAAAAAACTAAAATCAAAATTTAAATTTAATACCGTTGCTATCACCTTAAGAGAAAGTTATTCTGCATCCCGCAATGGGTGGAGTGCATTACTCCACGACGAAAAAGAGTGTGCTGACCCAGCAAGAAGTACCATTTATGATATACAAATTGTTGATAGAGTCGGCGGAGGTGATTCATTTGCAAGCGGTCTTATTTATGGATTGTTGAGCAAGGATAATACAAAAGAAGCATTAGAATTTGCTGTTGCAGCTTCATGTCTAAAGCAAACTATTCCAGGAGACTTTAATCTGGTTAGCGTTAATGAAGTTGAATCATTATTAAAAAGTGGGGGATCAGGCAGAGTTGAGAGATAATATAAAAATTAATATTCCCAAAATTCGGGAGGAATATGTTTAATTCAATAAAAGATCGTGTTCCAATAAAGCAAATTATTACTTCGCAAATTGAAGATGCAATTCTTTCAAAAAAATATTTACCAGGGTCAAAATTGCCAACTGAGAATGAGCTTTGTGCCCAATTCAATGTAAGCAGAACTTCAGTGCGTGAAGCACTGCAAACTCTTTCAGCTCATGGATTAATAACTGTTGAAAAAGGAAAAGGAATTTTTGTCAATCGAATTAATTCGGAGAGCGTTACTAATCCATTAGCAAAGTATTTAAAGCAGCATCTCGATAGGCACACTGTTACTGACATTGTTCGCGCTAGACAGATGATAGAGCCATTGATCGCTCAAAACGCAGCTTTAAATCATACTGATAAAGATATAGAATCTTTGGAAAATGATATTCTGCAGATGGAGAAAAGCACAAAGGGTTTTAATGAGTTAGTAGAGTTAGACATGAGATTTCACTACAACTTATCGTTGGCAACAAAAAATCAAGTGATACCGTTACTTCTTAAAGTCATACAAGGATTATTGCCTGGGTTAAAATCTCAGGTGTACGCGAATGTTGATGACGCAAAAGAAGCAGCAATAATTTGGCATTCAAAAATATTAGATGCGGTTAAACAAAGAAATGCTGAGCTGGCTTATCAAAGCATGGTAGAGCATCTTGAAAAAGCCGAGGAACATGCAGAACAAGTTTTACTATTAAAAGAAACAGAAGACGAAATAAAAAATTAGGAGAAAGAAATGAGTGATTTTAAAAACAAAGTTGCAATTGTTACAGGCGGTGCCAGAGATATTGGTCGTGAATGTTCATTGAAATTAGCAAAGAATGGCGCATCGGTTTGTATCAATTATTATGATAATAAAGAACAAGCTGAAGAAACAAAAAAAATGATTGACGATTTCGGAGGCAAAGCCATTATCGTTCAAGGTGATATGACTAAGCAAGAAGACGTTGATAAATTAGTGGCGGAATGTAAAAAATCCTTTGGAGATAAAATTGATGTACTGGTTAATGTTGCAGGCGGATTAGTTGCCAGAAAATCTATGGGCGAAATGGATATTGAATTTTGGAATTTTGTACTTGACTTAAATTTGGGAACAGTATTTAAAGTAACAAAAGCTGTCTTACCATTTATGCCCGAAGGAAGCGCAATTGTTAATTTTGCTTCCCAAGCGGCTCGCGATGGCGGCGGTCCAGGGGCTTCAGCTTACGCAACTTCAAAAGGCGGCGTACTTACATTCACGCGCGGATTAGCCAAAGAATTAGGTCCTAAAAACATTAGAGTAAATTGTGTATCACCGGGAATGATAAACACAACTTTTCATGATACATTTACAAAAGATGAAGTACGAACAAAAGTTGCAGCCGGAACACCCTTACGCAGGGAAGGCAAAGCAGGTGAAGTTGGTGACTTAGTGGTTTACTTAGCATCTGATGAAGCTTCATTCATAACAGGCGCAAGTATAGAAATTAATGGCGGAACTTATTTCATTTAAGCAAAATTGACGATTATGAAGACTAATATTTTTAATACATTATTCTTACTATTGTTTTTATTAAGCATAACACTTCATGGGCAGAGCAATCACCCCCAATTAGTGCTTACCAAAGATGATGTTGTGAAAATCAAAAGCTCAATTGGGAGTAATCATCTTTTTGACAATTCACTCGATAAAGCAATTAAATTTGTTGATGCTGCAATAAGTAATCAAATTGATGTGCCTTTGCCTAAGGATGCAGGCGGCGGCTACACGCACGAACGGCATAAACAAAACTACAACGAAATGTATCAAGCAGGAATTTTGTTCCAGATAACGGGTGATGAAAAATATGCTCAGTTTATAAAAGCTATGCTTGATGAATATGCCGTATTATATCCTAAACTAGGAAAGCATCCCGAAGGGAAAAAGCAAACACCAGGAAGAATGTTTTGGCAAAGTTTAAATGAGACTGTTTGGCTGCTTCATACAATTCAGGCTTATGATAATATTTACAATTGGTTATCGAAATCGGAAAGAGAAAATTACGAGCAAAATATATTTAACCCAATGGTTGATTTTTTTATGAATGATTGCAAGCATGAATTTAATCTTATTCATAACCATGGTACCTGGATAGTAGCAGCAGTTGGTATGACCGGGTATGTATTGGATAATGACGACTATGTTAAAAAGTCTCTTTATGGTTCTGATTTAAGCGGCGAATCAGGATTTTTAGCACAATTAGATAAACTATTTTCACCAGACGGTTATTACACTGAAGGTGGTTACTATGTTCGTTATGCGTTATGGCCATTCTTTATTTTTGCAGAAGCTATTCATAATAATCAAACCGACTTAGAAATATACGAGTATCGGGATCAAATTCTCAAAAAAGCATTGTATTCGGCACTCCAAGTGACCTATACAAATGGTGCATTCATTCCAATCAATGATGCTTTAAAGGAAAAAACTTGGCTTACTCGTGAACTAATTTTTGCGAGTAATTTTGTTTACGCTCATTATGAGCAAGACAAGCAGCTTCTAAGTTTAGTTAAACTGCATGATGAAGTTTCACTGACGGGTCCGGGATTATTAGCTGCAAGGGACTTACAAGAAATAGAAGCCCCACCGCACTTTGAATGGAAAAGTGTTGAGTTCACCGATGGTCCGAATGGCGACATGGGCGGGGTTGGAATTTTAAGATTTGGTTCTCCTGATGATCAAGAAACTCATCTGATGAAATACGGTTCTCATGGTTTGTCACACGGACATTTTGATAAATTATCCTTTTTGTTTTATGACCAAGCACGTGAAATTATTCAAGATTACGGAGCAGCAAGATTCTTAAATGTTGTTCAAAAATTCGGTGGAAGATATTTACCGGAGAATGATTCATATGCTAAGCAAACTGTAGCTCATAATACAGTTGTTGTTAATATGCAGTCACAGTTCAAGGGTAAAAGAAGCGATTCACAAAAACATCATTCGGAGCGTTACATATTTTCAGCGGACGATAAAGATTTTCAGTATGTAAGTGCTGTTGAAAATAATGCCTACAAAGGTGTTAAGATGCACCGCACAATGGCATTAGTTAATGATGAACTTTTAATGCGACCTGTAATTGTAGATATTTATAAAGTTGACTCGGATAAAAATAACACCTATGACATGCCATTTTATTATATGGGTCAGTTTATTTCTTCAAATTTTGAGTACAACCCATTTACTACACAGCGAACAATTATGGGCAATGATAATGGTTATCAGCATTTATGGAAAGAAGCCGAAGCAGAGTTAAAAAGCACTTCACAGGTAACATGGCTTAATGGTGAAAGATTTTATACACTTACTTCGAATACGGATAAAGGTGATGAGTTTTTCTTTACTAGAATTGGTGCATCGGATCCAAATTATAATTTGAGAAATGATGCAGGTTTGATGATTCGAAAAAGAGGTGGCAACAAGATATTTGCATCTATATTAGAACCGCATGGAAGGTTCAATCCAATACTTGAATACACTAAAAATTCACATAGTACTTTTACTGATATAAAAGTTCTTCATTCAGATGATAATTATGTTGTTGTGAATATTATTGGAGGAGATAAAATTGATTGGATTATGGCTGTTTCGCTTACTGATGCGGCTGAAGATAAATCACATTCAATGAATATCAATGAAAAAGAAATTAACTGGGTTGGTCCGGTTGCAATAATTAAATAAGAGGAATTTATGAAATACGAAAGCAGCAGATTTATAAAGACCGGCCGAATGGAATGGGAGCCGGTAAATGATAAACTGAAAAGAAAAATAATGGGCTTAAATGATGAGATAATGATGGTGCTTGTACACTTTAAAAAGGGCGGCATTGGTGAAAGGCATGCCCATTTTCATAGTCAAACTACTTACGTGGAGAGCGGAAAGTTTGAAGTTTACATCGACGGTGAAAAACAAGTTTTGGTAGCCGGTGATGGCTTTTATATACCGCCGAATTTAGAACATGGCGCTGTATGTTTAGAAGAAGGAAAGCTCATTGATGTCTTCAGCCCGACTCGTGAAGACTTTCTTGAGGGCGTTACAGGTTATTCAAAATAATTGAAATATTTTCAAACACGGAGCAATAAATGAAAAAAGTGAAAGGACTGCGCTGGTGGATTGTTTCATTAGTGGCACTTGCAACCGTAATAAATTACATTGATAGAAGCGCACTTGCGATAATGTGGCCCTCAATTGAGGGTGACGTTGGATTAGGCAAAGATGACTATGCATTCATCGGGATCATGTTCACTATCGCGTATGCAATTAGTCAAAGTCTTTCCGGTAAACTTTATGATAAAATTGGCACTCGACTAGGATTTATTTTTTCAATCGTTTTATGGTCAATATCAGTAGGCCTATTAAGTATTGCACGTTCGCTTGCAACTTTTAGTTTATTCAGATTTCTACTTGGTTTAGGTGAAGCTGGCAACTGGCCCGGTGCTACAAAATCAAATGCGGAGTGGTTCCCGATTAAAGAGAGAGCATTCGCGCAAGGTATTTTCAATTCCGGTGCATCTATGGGTGCTGTTATCTCAGCACCGCTAATTGCAATATTATATACCTGGGTTGGCTGGCAAATGACGTTTGTAATTCTTGGTGTTTTAGGATTGCTTTGGATCATTCCCTGGGTTATGATTAACAAAGCTATTCCCAAAGATCACCCTTGGTTAACTGATGAGGAAAAAAAATATATCATTGAAGGCCAAAAAGAAAGTGATTCTGATAAAGGAGAAGATGCAAGAGCAGTTGGCTGGGGTGAAATGCTTACTTATAAACAAAGCTGGTCAGTATTAATATCAAGATTTTTCTTAGATCCTATTTGGTGGCTTTTCGTTTTTTGGCTTCCAATTTATTTGGCAGATCAATTCGGTTTTAATATTAAACAAATCGGGCTTTTCGCTTGGGTTCCATATGTAGGTGCAGCTGCAGGTGCAATATTCGGTGGATGGATCGTTGGGAAGTTTATGAATAAAGGCTGGTCTGCTAACAAAGCTCGTAAAGTTGCAATTATTTTAGGCGGAATTATCATGCTTCCAGCTTTACTTCTAACTGCTGTTGCAAGCACACCGTTAATGGCAGTACTATTAATAGCGCTGATTTTATTCGGTTTCCAGATCTCAATTGGAAACATACAAACCTTGCCAAGTGATTTTTATTCCGGTAAGTCAGTTGGTTCACTCGCAGGACTCGGTGGCACTACAGCTGCTATAGGTGTTGTTATCACTACTTACTTAGTGCCTGCCTTAACAGTTACTAGTTATGTTCCATTTTTTATGCTAGGCGCATTGTTAGTTCCTCTTGGAATTGCTTCGGTATTTATATTTGGCGGTGAAATTAAAAAAGTTCAGCTAAAGGATGAGAACTAATGTTTTATGATTTACATCATGACAATATTTTTATTAAAAGTATCTTCAATATTTCAGAAAATTAGAAACTCCTGCGATATAGTTGCAGGAGTTTCACTTACAATATTTTTAGTTCCTCAAGTTCAAATTTCAATAGTTTACACTCATCAAAACAAATTCACTAATCATCCAATAACTATATCGTAAAATGAAAATTTTTTTCATGTTATATCTTATAATATCTTTCGCTACAGTTTACGGCGGAGAAAAAATATTTGTTAATAACGATGATCATCTCAAAAGTCTGGTAAGTTCAGTTATGCCGGGCGATACTATTGTAATTAGAGACGGCTCATTTGATACGGATGGTTCTGTAACCATTAGAAACAACGGAACTGCCGAGAACAGAATTGTGATAATGGCAGAATCATTAAATGGCGTTCAACTTGTTAATGAATCCTATTTTGATTTCAGAAAATGTTCGTATATCACTCTATCAGGGTTCATATTTCAAAGCACGAATGTTACGGCTGTAAAACTTCAGGCTAGTCATCATATAAGAATTACAAATAATATATTTAGTCTAAACGAAACTGATTCTAGAAAGTGGGTTTTAATTGGCGGAATTTGGGATGATCCAAATGCCATAAGCAGCGATAATAGAATTGATCATAATATTTTTGAAAACAAAACACAGCCGGGCAATTTTATAACGATTGACGGATCCCCAGACCCCGTATACCTTTCCTCAATCCGTGATACGATAGATCACAACTATTTTAGAAACAATACACCACGTGTGGTAAATGAAAAAGAATCAATACGCGTTGGGTGGAGTGAGTTATCGCAATCCAGCGGTTACACAGTTATTGAGCATAATCTTTTTGAGGATTGCAATGGTGACCCTGAAATAATTTCTGTAAAAACCTGCGATAACATTGTTCGGTACAATACATTCAAACGCTGCAAAGGAACTGTTTCACTTCGACATGGAAATAGAACGGAGGTTCACGGAAACTTTTTCTTTGGAGAAGGTGTGGAAGGTACCGGCGGTGTTAGACTTTACGGCGATGACCATCTCGTCTACAATAATTATTTCCAAGACCTAACAGGAACTATTTGGGATGCGCCAATAACATTAACTAATGGTGACTATGACGGCGGAAGCAGCCTTTCAAAACATTTTAGAATTAATAGAGCGAAAATTGTTTTTAATACACTTGTAAACAATACGAATGCAATTCAAATCGGTTACACGAATAACGGTAATTACAGCAAACCTCCCCGCGATGTTGTAATAGCAAATAATATTATTGTTGGCAGTGATAACGATTTGGTTCAGACATTTACAAGTCCAATTAATATGGTTTGGCAAGGTAATATTATGCATCCAACTGGAACAGCAAGTTTAGGCATAACAGCAGCAACTACGGAAATAAAAGAGATCAACCCCCAACTAGAATTTATAGATGATTACTGGAGGCTTTCGAGTTCAAGTCCGGCAATAGATTCAAGCTTGGGGAATTGGGATTATGTAACTAATGATATGGACGGTCAAGAACGTGATACACTTTTAGATATTGGTGCTGATGAATTTTCGAATACTGAAATTATTTATAAACCACTTACTCCGGAAGACGTTGGACCAGGAACTGAAATCATTACAAGTATTTCTTATGATAATATTATTCCAGGCAATAAATCATTCATACTAAAACAAAATTATCCAAATCCTTTTAACAGCGGGACAAATGTTGAAGTTTATATTTTTAAGCAAGGCAATTTTAATCTTGAAATATTTGATACAAACGGGAAATTAGTTAAAACAGTTTTCAGCGGTAAGCTAATTCCAGGCTATAACAAATTTTCAATTGAAATGGATAAGTATAGTTCAGGAAGATATTATTTCAGAATTTCAGACGGTAAGTTTTCCGATACAAGAAAATTAGTTCATTTGAAGTAGGATTTATGAAAATAAAAAATTTAATATTTGTCATTGTATTGTTACCGCAAATACTTTTTGCAGACTTACCAAATGATTTTGAGAATGAAGTAATCTCTAATGATCAACTTATATCAATGCTTGACACTTCAACCGAAGAGGTTAAGCTAATTGTTGATATATATGAATTGGGGAATAAAGAAAAAGCTATTGAGCAGTTAGCTGCTTATTTTAAAAATAAAATGGCATCATCATATTTTTTTAATTGGAAAAATTTTGAAGAAAGATTTAAATATTATACCGAAACCTACCCCGATAGAATCGACGAACACCTAAGAAGAAAAGCGGAACACTTATCATTGTTCCCCGCAGAAACTAAGTGGAAACTTCCTATAACTGGACTTAACGGTGAAGAAATAAATGCATACAAATTAAGGCATCTTGCGCGATCGCATAAAATGATAGATATTGGATTTTGCTATTATATCGACGATAATAACATCGAGTATAAAAATTATTTCGTTGAGCAGGTCAAATCACTTGGCAATGCCTATATCACAAAGGAATATGAAACTGACGGCAATGATGTTTTCGAATATTTTAGAAGCGGGTACAGGGTATTCAACTGGTTATTTACTCATAATTTATTTTTAGCTAGTGAAGATTATTCAACCGAAGACCAAATTTTATTGATCAAAACATTTCTCTATCACGGTACTGACCTTTACGATAGAACTAAAAAGTATAATGACGGAAACCATCATACAAAAGGATTGATGGCGTTGTCATTAATCTCGATACTTTTTGATGAGTTTAAAGAATCAGAAAAATGGCTTGAGCATACAATTAAATTTTTAACAAAGCATTTACAACAAGAGATAAATGCAGACGGATTTCAATTTGAAAGGTCTGTGCATTATCATGTTGGCGACATTGATAATTACTTTTATGTTTACTATTTGGCGAAGCTTAACCAAATAGAAGTTTCTAAAGAATTTGAACAGAGATTCAAATCAATGTTTGATGCATTAATAAAAATTGCACTGTCTAATGGTAAACTGCCCGTTTTGCAAGATGACACTGATTCACCTTGGGCTGAATACAATCATATGCACTCACCAATGTATATCGGTGCTTTGCTCTTTCGAGAACCGGAATACAAATATTTCAGTAAAAGCAAACCTTCATCAGGTAAATATTGGTTTTTTAGAAATGAAGATTTTGATGTGTATGAAAAAATTGATAAGCAGCGTCCCCAATTGGGTTCAACATCGTTAGAAGAGACGGGCTATTATGCTATGAGAAACGGCTGGGACGATGATGATCCGGCAATGATAATTTCGGCTGGGCTTAGCGATAAAAAGCCTGATCATCAACACGGTGACATGCTTGGAATATATGCCTATGCGAACGATCACGTAATTTTACCGAATTACCAGGTTAGATATTTTCTTGAAGACTTTCCCTTTTTCAAAAATTCCTTTGTTAAAAATGTAGCACTTGTCGACTCAATTCCACATGGACAAAATTGGAAAGGCAACAGAGGCGGATCAGGTTTTGGTAAATTTAAAAAACTTCCGATTCCGAAAACAATAAGCTGGGTAACAAATGATCAATTTGATTTATTTGTCGGCACACATGATGGCTATTCAAATATTGGTGTGAATTATTTCCGAAAAGTTATTTTCATTAAAGATGGATTTTGGATAGTCAAAGATGAATTTCATTCAAATGAAAAACATAATTATCAGCAAGTATGGCAGGGGCATTTTACTCTGGAAAATAATAAACATCTCCGAACAACATTTGAAAACGGAAGCGGACTCGATATTATTCAGATGAATGAGGGAAACTATAAGCATTCGTTTGACAGTTTTAGAGGTAAGGGCAATGTAGTTATCAGGAATGAAGGCTATGATAATTTTAACTTCACAACAATTCTTTATCCCTTTGCAGATTTTGAAGAAAGAGGTGAAACAGAGAATAAAATAGAACTTTCAGGCTTGGGAGGATGGTCTTTTAATAATAGCAGCATGGAAGATGAAAGAGTATCTATTATCTCCGACCAAATAATTAAAAATGGTGACATTTACATTTGCTTGAATACAAAATCATTCAGTTTACCCAATAATATTACAGCGCAATCTGAAGGGGATTACATCTTAAAAATTACTGAAAACGATATTGAAATATTTGTTTTGAATTCGTCGGAAGCAGAAATGATTTTTGATAGCGAAGTGAACTTAAAAGATGAGGGCAGCAATAGAAAAATTAAAAAACTTAGCTGTTTGCCAGGTGAAAGGTATTCGTTAATACTAGATAAATAATAAATGAATGAATTTTTCAAAATATCAGTCTTAGTTATTATTCTGCTTGGTTACTCATGTTCGAATGAAGATACTGCAAAAATAAATGTGAAAAACATTTATCCATGGTGCGTGGTTGCGTTTGATTCCTTAGATCGATCCCCTGAAGAGCGTATCAGCATGCTGAGGGAGTTTGGATTTACTAAATACGCATATGATTGGGAAGTTGACAATTTAGATGAAACAGAAAAAGAACTGAAGCTGGCAAAAGAAAATAATTTAGAAATAGTTTCAGTCTGGTTCTGGTTGAATGCAAAAAGAGATAGTGTTGGAAAACTTAGTCCGCGAAATGAAAGAGTGCTTCATATATTAAAGAAATCAGAATTAACCACAACTCTCTGGGTCAGCTTTAACAATAATTTTTTTAAAGATCCTACTCATGAACAATCATTACATAAAGCCAAATCAATGATCCGCTTTATTTATGAAAAAGCTGATAGCATTGGATGCAGAGTTGAATTGTATAATCACGGCGGATGGTTTGGGGACTTGAATAATCAAATTGAAATAATTAAATCAATGCCTGAATATGATCTAAAGATTGTTTACAACTTTCATCACGGTCATCAAGACATTGAAAACTTCACTCAGCTAGTAAAGAAAATTAAACCATATTTATCATCAGTTAATTTGAATGGAATAAAAAAAGATGGTCCTAAAATTTTAACTATAGGTGAGGGAGATTACGAAAGGGAAATGATCAAGTTATTGATAGATGAAGGCTTTAACGGACCTTGGGGCATACTAGGACATGTTAAGAATGAAGACGTAAAAGTGGTATTGGAGCGAAATCTATTAGGATTGAAGTCGTTAAAAATTTATGATAATTCGAAAAATTAGAAAACATTGAATACCATTTCAGAGATAATAATTAATAAATAAAATTAAATATGGAATACATGAGAATGCGTAAAACAACAAAACTCATCGCGGCACTTACACTTTTGATCAACATTAGCTGCTTTGCGCAGACTAATAAAAAATTGGTAACTAATCCTACGGAATTAGAAAATGCTATCAAGTCTGCTGAACCTGGAGATAACATTGTTCTTGCTAATGGAGTTTGGGAAAATTTGGAAATAATATTTTATGCAAAAGGGGAAAAAGATTATCCGATTAAACTTACTGTTGAAACTCCGGGAAAGGTTACGCTGGAAGGTCAGTCATGTTTAAGAATAGGGGGCAAATATTTAGTAGTTGATGGACTGTACTTTAGAAATGGATACACGCCAAAAAATACGGTTATTGATTTTAGGATTAGTAAAAATAAAATTGCTAATAACTGCAAAGTGATCAATTGCGTTATTGAAGATTTTAATCAGCCAAACCGTTACGATCAAGATCACTGGGTAGAATTTTATGGGAGATACAATCAATTAGACCGATGCTACTTAGCAGGCAAGTTTAATCAAGGACCAACGATCAGAGTTCATTTAAATGGCAACGAGCATATTCGTAATTATCATAAAATAACAAACAATCATTTTGGACCGCGACCAAGAAAAGGGGGACCGAAAGCTGAAACCATGCAGATCGGCGACAGCTATACTTCCATGACTCCATCTTATGTGCAAGTTAAGAACAACTTTTTTGAAAAATGCAACGGGGAAGTCGAGATCATTTCAAGCAAATCAAACTTTAATGAATTTCGAAATAATATCTTTTTCGAATGTGAAGGTTCTTTAGTGATGAGGCATGGTAATTATTGTATCATTGACGGAAACATTTTTATTGGTAATGAAACAAATGAATTTATAGGCGGAATAAGAGTGATCAATACCGGGCATTGGATAACAAATAATTATTTCTATGGCTTGAAAGCTGATGAGTTTAGAAGTCCATTAGCCATTATGAACGGGATCCCTAAATCTCCGCTCAATCGTTATAACCAAGTTACAGATGTGGTTATAGCTTATAACAGTTGGGTAAACTGCACGTCGCCTTGGCAGTTCAGCGTTGGTGCCAACATGAATAAAAAAGATGTACTTCCGCAGAGTGAAATTCGTTCCGCACGACCCGAGCGTATTGTTATGGCAAATAATTTAATATACAATGAGCTCTCTGATAGCTTGCCCTTAAAATCTTATGATAAAATAGATGGTGTGTTATTCAAAAATAATTTTATTGATAATCCCGGGTATGAATCAGAATTTGAAGGAATAGAAGTTACCGAATTGAAAATGAAAAAAAATAATGATTGGCTTTTCATCCTGACTGAGGTTAATGGCAATAAACTCCAAAAGACATTTTCCGGCTTTGGTTTCGAAGATATAAAAACTGATATTTTCGGAAACTCAAGATCAAATAAAAATATTGCCGGTGCTGTAATTAGTGAAAAAAATATTTCTAGTTTTGAATTTGATAAAAATAATTATGGACCTGAATGGTATTCGGCTGCGAAACCTATAGATAAAATTTCAATAGTTCAAGTGTCAGCATCTGATAATTTAACTCAACTTTTAGCTGAAAAATCGTCAGGAGATATTTTAGAACTAGAGGAAGGGACTTACAAAATTGATGAGTCTTTAATAATAGATAAACCAATTTCCATACGTGCTAAAGAGCAGGACAATAAAGTTAAATTAATTTATACCGGCAAAAATAATTCTTCACTTTTCCAAATGCATCCTAAAGGAAATCTTACACTTGAAAATATTTCTATGTTCGGTAATAAAGAACTGCTTGCATTTTCTACACTCCAAGAGAATATGTCAAACTCTTATATACTAAATATTGATAATTGTGAGATAAATGATTTTGGAATAGTATTAAAAGCATACAGAGGTTCATTTGCTGATTCAATATCATTTACTCAAACCAAAATTGTTAATTGTTCAAGCGGAATTGAATTGGCTTCTGAGACTGATGATAAAGGGGATTACAACGCTGAATTTGTTTCAATCATTGGTTGTGAGTTTGAAAATGTCGATAAGGACGTAATCAATTTTTACCGCGGCGGTTATGATGAATCAACTATTGGCGGTAATTTAACTGTCAAGAATAGCACATTTAAAAATTGCGGAAAGGATGAAGAGAGTGAAATATTAATTAAGACTCGCGGGATAATAAATGTAAATATTTCCAATAATTCTTTTATATCTAACCCTGTTAAATTAGTTGCTCTGCTTTGGGGTGAAAAAAATAATAAGCATTCAGAAAATGAGATCAAGGATTCAGGAGAAATAAGAGTCGATAAATATTTAAAACAAAAACTTGTTTACTAAAATTGGATGAAACGATAATAATGAAAAAAATAATAAGCTTTGTTCTAGTTATAATTCTTGCAATAGTTTTATGCAATTGTGAAAGAAGTGAAAACAAAGAATGGATGCCGAAGATATTAAGCGAGGACTCGAATGTATTTCTTCCAAACTTTTCATATGCTGGTTATCATTGGGGTGAAAAAGAAATTCCAAACTTAAAACCTACTTTGAATGTAAATGATTATGGTGCCGTAGCGGACGATGGCAAGGATGATACTGAGGCATTGTTAAAAGCTTTTAGTGACGCTCATAAAATTGAGGAACCTGTAGTTATTAAATTTCCTGCGGGTAAATTTATACTGAAGGATATTTTATACATTCAGCGGAGTAACCTTGTAGTTCAGGGATCCGGCAGAGGTGAGGACGGAACGATAATTTACATGCCGCAGCCGCTTAGTGAGTTGGGACGCATTCCGGAAGAACTTACAGAACTAGAAGAATACTTGCGCGTTAACAATAAACGGCAGCGCGAACCGAAACGAGGAATTGATGAACCGTTTTCTTTGTATGCTTGGTCAGGAGGCTATATTTGGGTTGGACCAAAAGGGGAGCGAGCTAAAACTTATATGCAGAAATACAATGAACCGGAAATTGAACTGGCAAAAATTACAAATGGTAAAAGAGGTGAATATAGCTTTACCGTTGAAAATAGTTCCATGCTATCTGAGGGAATGCTGGTAAGAATTAACTGGTATAATAAAGATGGTGAAGAATCATCTTTGATCGATCACATGTACGACGGCAAAGATGTGCCGATTGGTTCACGGCATTGGGAAAGCCCCGACATGCCGCTAATCAAACAAGAAGTGACTGTTACAAATGTTGATGAAAATACAATCACCATAAAAGAACCATTGATGCATGATATGAAACCTGAGTGGTATAACCGGCTTACTGAATGGAATCATTTAGAAGAAGTAGGTATAGAAAATATTCGATTCGAATTTTCGATGGATGAATACTTTGCTCACCATTTGGAAGAAGGCTATAATGCAATTTACTTTACCAATGCGGCACACTCTTGGGCTAGAAATATTTCATTTAAAAATGGCGACAGCGGAATAATTTCTGATGTGTGTTCAAATATAACAGTTGAAGATGTAAATGTAGAAGGACGCAAATATCATTACGCGGTTCAGTTCGGTGATGTTTATAGCATGTTCGCAAAAGGAATTAATGTTAATGCTGAGATTTGGCATTCATTAAGTTTTAATACCGGTGCAAGGAGTTCAGTTTTCACAGACTGCAATGTAACTATTTATCCTTCACTTGATCAGCATAGCGGTGCAAATCATCAGAACTTATTTGATAATATAAAACTTGTTGAAGAGACACCAGATCGTTCATTCTTTTATGTTGGCGGCGATGGCTATTGGGCTCCTACACATGGTGCGTTTTCGACTTTTTGGAATATTGAAATTGATTACAAATTTCCTAACCCGAACAATGATACTCTAAAAGTAAAAGGTGTACATAATGGTCCATCAGCAAGGTTGGTTGGTATTCATGCAAACTATCCGATAAACATAACGTACGGACCGGATGCATACATTGAAGGAACAAATGAAAAGAATATTGCCGTTCCATCTTTGTACGAGTATCAGTTAAAACAAAGGTTAAACAATAAGTAAATTATGAATAGAATATTACTAAATATTTTAGCTATCATTTTTCTTTTAAGTTCTGTTTCGAATTTGAGTATAGTTGCACAAAAAAAAGTGCGACCGGAATTTCTTAAACCAAAGATCAATCAATTTTTTGAAGTGAAGTTAGCTGAAGCTAAAGTATTAGTTGATCAGAATTCGCCTATAACTGAACCGGCTTTTAAAAAGCTTATCGCTCTAGCAGAGGAAACATTTACGAACGGAACTTATTACTCAGTCGTTGATAAAAAATTTACTCCGCCAAGCGGAGATAAACATGATTATATGAGTCTCGGTCCGTACTGGTGGCCCAATCCTGAAACCGAAGACGGACTGCCCTACATAAGAAAAGATGGAATAGTGAATCCCGAACGGAATGAATATGACAGACGTCCGATGTGGCTAATGGAAAACAATATTATCACATTAACACTTGCATATTATTTCACAAAAAATGGTCGTTATGCTGAAAGAACTGCGAAGCTAGTGAATTACTGGTTTTTGAATCCTGACACAAAAATGAATCCGCATTTTAAGTATGCTCAATCAATTCCCGGCAAAACTGATGGCAGGGGAATTGGTATAATTGACGCAAGAGGATTCCTAAAAATAATTGAAGCAGTAAAAATTATTGATGGTACTGAATATTGGACTGAAAAGAACAACGAAGAACTCATTCTGTGGTTTAAAGAATTTCTAAACTGGTTGTTAACAAGTAAAAATGGGGCTGATGAATCGGCTCAAGAAAATAACCATGGAACTTGGTATGATGTTATAGTTTCTCAAATCGCGTTGTTTGTTGGCGATGAAGAAACAGCCAAATCGATTCTATATAAAGTGCCCGCAAAAAGAATTGATACTCAAATTGAACCGAATGGCACTCAGCCTCATGAATTAAAGCGTACAAGATCATTCCACTACTGTACAATGAATTTACATGCGTTTTTTAATCTTGCATTCCTTTCTGAAAAAGTGGGGATAGATTTATGGAATTATGAAAGCAGTGACGGCAGAAGCATTAAAGCTGCATTGGATTATTTAATTCCATATGCTCTGCAAAAAGCAGAGTGGCAGTACTCTAAAATATTAGGCTGGGAAGATGATTTATACATGATGTATTATTTACTTAGAGTAGCGAGTGAAAAATATTCCAATCCTAGTTATGAGAAAGCATTAAGAAATATTATGGAAATTAAAGAAGAGAATAATATTGTTGAACTAATTTATCCTGCGTCAAAAACGAATTTAGAAAAGATTAAATAAAAATTATGAAGATAAATACTGGTTATAAAATAATTTTCATATTACTTGCTTTAATTTTTTCTGCTTGCGGTAATCGAACGGTTAAAAACAGCCTTGGTGAACATTCAAAACTAATTATGGCAATTGACGAAACTAGAATATTAAAAAGCGCCAATGATTATTTACAGCTGGAACCGGTTCCTTTAACAAACTTTAGTTGTGATAGAAGTTTGGGGACTGTACATGATTTCTATTCAGAGGGAGATTATTGGTGGCCCAATCCTGAAGACCCGGATGGACCTTACATTAGAAGAGATGGATTGAGTAATCCCGACTATTTTAAGGAACATCGTGAAGCAATGAGGAACATGAGCATTCAAGTTGCTTCTTTAACAGCCGCATATAAAATTACAGGTGAAAATAAATATGCGGTCCATGCAGTCAATCATTTAAAAGCGTGGTTTATTAATCACGAAACTAAGATGAACCCCAATATGAATTATGCCCAAGCTATTAAAGGTGTTTGCCCGGGAAGAGGAGTTGGACTTATCGATGCGATTCATCTTGTTGAACCTGCACGCTCTATATCTGTATTGTATGAACTAAATGGACTTGATGAAAAAACTTTTAAGCCGTTGCAGAAATGGTTTGCTGAATTTTTAGAATGGGTGACCACTCATGAATATGGAATTGATGAACGTGAAAGAAAAAATAATCATGGAACTTGCTGGGTAATGCAGGCGGCTGAATATGCAAGACTAACTGAAAATGAAACTATGTTGGATTACTGCCGGGATAGATATAAAACAGTTCTCCTGCCCAATCAAATGGCGAAAGATGGAAGCTTTCCTATGGAATTAGAGCGGACAAAACCTTACGGGTATTCACTTTTCAACATTGACATCATGGCTGCAGTCTGTCATATACTTTCTAATGAAAATGAAAATTTATTTGTATATAAACTTGAAGACGAACGAGGGATGGAAGCAGCATTGAATTTTATCTATCCATTTATTGAAGATAAATCAAAATGGGAATTGGAACCTGATGTAATGTATTGGGATGAATGGCCTGTTAGGCATCCCGCATTGCTTTTCGGCGGATTTGCACTAAACAAAAAGAAGTATATAGAATTATGGAAGGAACTGGAACCGCTTCCCAAATCGCAGGAAGGTTTGCGAAACTTTCCTATAAGAGAGCCAATTTTATGGGTGGACTAAAGTTGCATGAAATCCAAATCAAAAATTAAAAAGGTTTAAATGAAAAAGATGAATCAAATTTTAATCATAGCTGCAATACTGATTCTTAATCTTGCGGTGAATATCTCAGCACAGGTCTCCGATGAATATCTTTCAAAAATAAAAGATCAACTGATAAGAATGGATGATACTTATGATGGGAGATTCCCTGAATATACAATCGACGGAAAATATAAATACCGAGACAAAGTAAACTGGCTTTCGGGATTTACCGGCGGCGAGCTTTGGAACTTATACGATTTAACGAGTGACGAAGAATTAAAGAATAGAGCGATCAAACATGCAGATGCTCTGATTGAATTTGCATCGATTGATTATACACATGATATGGGGTTTATTTTTTTGCCTACTGTTGTTGAGGCATACAAAAGAACCGGAGAAGAAAAGTATAGGAAAGCAGCAATCAAAGCCGCTGAAATGCTTGCCAAACGATTTAACCCAAATGGGAATTATTTGCGCGCATGGGGCAAATTAGGAGACCCAAAGAAAGCAGGACTATTGATAATTGACACGATGATGAATTTGGAACTTTTATTTTGGGCATGGGAGGAAACCGGTAATACTGAATTTTATGATACTGCTTACAAGCATGCAATTATTTGCATGGAGCAAAGTGTTAGAAGCAATTTCAGCTCTTATCATGTAATTGAATTTGATCCGGCGACGGGAAAGGTAATAAAAAAGTATACCCATCAAGGTGCTGAGGATGAATCAACTTGGGCAAGGGGACAAGCATGGGGAATTTATGGTTTTGCAAATGCTTACCACTATACAAACGATAAAAGGTTTTTGCAAACTTCACAGAGGATGGCGAAAGTATTTTTGAGCAGGTTACCAGAAGATCATGTTCCTTATTGGGATTTAGATTTAAGCGGAGATAGTGTTGTGCGGGATGCATCTGCGGCTGCTATCGCTGCATCTGGAATGTATTTGCTTGCAGATTTATGCATTGATAAAAATACTTACAAAAAATATAAATCAAGCGCAGAAAAAATTTCTAAGTCGATCATAAACAATTATACATTTTTGAATTCAATAAGAGAGAATGTAGAAGGACTGCTGATAAATACGGTTTACAATTATCATAAGGATTGGGGAATTGCTGAATCATATACTTGCGGGGATTTTTACTTTACTGAAGTATTAAAAAAATATGTGAATGCTTCAAAAAATATAATTGATAAAACTACAGAGCTAAGAAGTAAATATTTGCTAAATGATAATTGGTTCTATCTTGAAGAAAATATTGAGCAGATAGAAAAATTACATCTCACAACAGAGTCTTGGCAAAAAGTAAATCTCCCTCATTCATGGAATAAATTTGATGCAGTTGATGCTGAACCGGGATACAGAAGGGATGCAAGCTGGTATCAAAAGGAAATGGTGTTAACGGAAATACAAAAAGATAAAAATTATATAGTCTATTTTGAAGGCTCAAACATTACAACAGAAGTATTTGTGAATAATAGCTTTGCCGGAAAGCATGTCGGCGGTTATGTAGGATTTGAAATTGATGTTACTGAGTACCTTCAAAAAGGAAGTAACGAAATATTAGTTAGAGTTGATAATTCAATTAATAAAGAAATCCTTCCATCGCAGCTTGCTGACTTTTTTATATTTGGTGGAATTTGCCGGGATGTTTGGCTGAAGATTGTACCGCAGATGAATATTTCTCGAGTAAATATTTCAACTCCAAAGGTCAATAAGGAAAAAGCAAAAACATCAATAGAACTTCAAATTGAATCACGTAAAGCTGGCAATGCACAATTGATTGTTGAACTTTTAGATAAAAATGGAAAAATCGTTGTAGAAGAAGAGCAGGATCTAGTAATTGGTATTGGAAATAATATAAATAAAGTTGAATTGCCCGAAATTAAAAACCCAATTCTCTGGTCAGTTGATAATCCAAATCTTTATACAGCCAGACTAGTCTTAAAAGTTAATAATGAAATAATTGATGAAGTAACTCAGCAATTTGGATATCGCTGGTTTGAATTTAAAGAACATGGAGCATTTTATTTAAATGGTGAAAGAATTTTGCTAAGGGGAACTCACAGACACGAAGAACATGCTGGCTTGGCAAATGCACTTTCAAATGAGCAGCATAGAAAAGATATTAAAATGATCAAAGATATGGGCGCAAACTTTGTACGGCTCGCGCACTATCCGCAAGATCCTGAAGTGTATAAAGCTTGCGACGAACTTGGATTGCTTGTTTGGGATGAACTGCCCTGGTGCCGCGGTGGAGTTGGAAATGAAACATGGAAGAAAAATACGAGGCAGCTATTCAAAGAAATGATATATCAAAATTATAATCATCCATCTATCATTTTATTGTCAGTCGGTAACGAGGTTTACTGGCTTCCCGAATTTGAAGGGGGCGGTGAGATCGATGCTTTGAGAAACTTTACTAAAGAACTTCATCAAATAGCAAAAGAACTTGATCCGTATCGTTTAACAACCATACGAAAATTTTACGAGGGCTCTGATATCGTTGATGTTTTCTCTCCGTCAATTTGGGCAGGCTGGTACTCGGGAGTTTATACGAATTACGAAAAAGCGATTGCAGATGCTCAAAAAAAATATCCAAGATTGTTTCATGCAGAGTATGGAGGAAGCAGCCACATTGGAAGACACACTGAAACACCAATTACAGGTGAGGGATTTGTAAATCCCGATGAATGGACGGAGGCTGTAAACCAGGTGAGAGTTGAAAATATTGCAAAGATCGGTGACTGGAGTGAGAACTATATTGTCGATCTATTTGATTGGCATTTGCGATTTACTGAAACAAGCGAAACATTTACAGGAAATGCTCAATGGGCGTTTAAGGATTTCGGTACGCCGCTTCGACCCGAGAATGCAATCCCATATATCAATCAAAAAGGCTTAGTTGATAGAGCGGGCAAACCGAAAGACGCTTATTATGTTTTTAAAAGTTACTGGAACAAGGATGATAAGTTTACTTACATTGAGTCTCACACTTGGGATGAGCGAAGCGGGCAAGAGGGAAAAGAGCGGGAAGTTTCGGTTTTTAGTAATTGTGATGAAGTGGAATTATTATTAAATGGAAAATCTCTCGGAAAAAAGAAAAAAGATATTTCAAAATTTCCGGCAAGCGGACTCACTTGGAATGTAAGTTTTAACGAAGGCACTAATACTCTTGCTGCAATTGGCTTCGATGGAAGTGATGCAGCTGCTAAAGATTCAATTAACCTTGTATATCACTATTCCCAAAATGATAAGCCGGAAAAGTTTATTTTAACTGCAGAGAGAATTTCAAATGGGAATTATCTTGTTACAGCAATTGCGGTAGATAAAAACGGAAGAAGGTGCATTGATTATAATGAGCGGGTTTATTTATCAGCGGAAGGAAAGGGAGAATTGATTGAAAATTATGGAGTGCCGACAAAATCATCTATTATTGAAATGGCAAATGGACGAGCGCAGATTGAGTTTAAGTCGGTGCCTTTTGAGAAAATTACAATTGAAATAAGAAATCAAAATTTCAAAGGTGATTATTTAGTAATAAATGGAATGGAATAAAACAGAGCTAACAATGAAAAAAAAAATTCAAATATTTTTATCCGTGCTATTATTCTTAAGCACTGCTTATGCACAAGATGAATCTGCAATTCAGCTTTTTAAGGAGATTAGATTAACAGTAACAAATCCAAGCGATATTGAACGGGCTGATGAATTGATTAAAATAGAAGTTGATAAATTAATATCTATTCATGGAAAATTTAAAAAAGACGCATTTGTAGTTTATGAAGGCGAGGATGAAATACCTAGCCAATTATATAATCATGAAAATGAACATCAAATATTATTTACGTCAGATTTTCATTCTGAAGAGTCAAAGTCATTTTCAATAAAATATTTAGAGAATGGAAAGATAAGAAATGATTATAAGCCGAGAACTTATGCTGAACTTGCGATGAAATTTGATGCTGAGTTTAACGGTAAAAAGTATATTGGAGAAAATTTTATTAATATGACACAAGTTGTTGTTCCCAAGATCCGTAGCGATCATGATGCTTTATTCAAGTATGAAGGACCGGGCTGGGAATCAGATAAAGTAGGATATCGTTTTTATCTTGATTGGAGAAACGCAATAGATATATTTGGGAAAAAAGTGAGTGATTTAATTCTTTATAAGGTGGGTCTAAAGGATAATGGATCTGCGAATGATTCTTATCACGAAATGCAGGATTGGGGAATGGATATTTTTAAGGTCGGCAGCAGTTTAGGAATTGGTTCTATCGGAATGATGAACGATTATAAAATTGAAATGGTATCAAAAACTGATAATGTCATTTGCGGAATTTCTGCCAACGGTCCGGTCGTTTCAACTGTCTCAACCAATTACCAAGGCTGGAAAGTGGGAGAGCAAAAATATGACCTAATATCAAATATGTCGATAGCTGCAGGCAGCCGCTTAACAAATGTCGATTTGAACATTACCAATGACCCTCCTAACATTACAACAGGTTTGGCTAAGTATGAAAACACGGATTTTATTTCATCTGAAAGTGATGGTGATTGGCAGTACATTGCTTTGTACGGAAAACAATCTTTAGCCGGTGATAATCTTGGGATAGTATTATTCTATGATAAGAATGATTTAATAAAAAAAGGTGAAGATAAATTAAATTATTTTATCTCGCTGAAACATAATAAAGGTAATATAAATTATTATTTTGCCGCCGCCTGGGAAGGCGAATTAAATGGAATTAAAAACAAAATAGAATTCGAAAAATTTATTAACGATGAGCTAATAAAAATGAATAATCCTCTAAAATTAGAGATCAATTAGGAATAGGGATGAGTGAATATACATTAAACGAAGATCGATTTTTTGACTCTGATCCGGCAATCAGAAATGCAGCACGGGAATTGTATAACGAAATAAAGGACTATCCGATTGTTTGTCCCCATGGGCATGTTGATCCACAAATATTTGTTGAGAATAAACCATTTCCAAATCCGGCAGAATTGTTCATCACACCCGATCATTACGTTTTTAGAATGCTCTATTCACAAGGTATTTCGCTCGACGATTTAGACATACCGACAAAGGATGGAAAAAGGCAAGGCAAAGATCCGAGAGACGTTTGGCAAATATTTGCTGATAATTATCATCTATTTACCGGCACCCCCTCGGGAGTTTGGTTAGATTATGAATTCAATATTGTTTTTGGAATAAAAGAAAAATTAAACAACGGCAATGCTCAAAAAATTTATGATCAAATAAATGAAAAGCTGCAGACAGAAGAATATCTTCCGAGAAATCTTTTTAAGAAATTCAAAATTGAAGTTTTAACTACCACAGATGCTGCAACTGATTCATTGGAGCACCATAAAAATATAATTGATTCAAACTGGGATGGGAAAATAATTCCATGTTTTAGACCCGATGGAGTTACAAATTTAGCAGACCCAAACTGGAAGAAAAATATTATTGAATTGGGAAAACTTACCGGGACTGAAATAACAAATTATAAAAAGTATATTGCTGCGCTTGAAAATAGAAGAGCGTTCTTCAAATCAATGGGAGCAACATCAACCGATCACGGTGTGTTTTCACCCTTTACCCATAAGTTATCTAATATAGAAGCAGATAAAATATTCGGTAAAGCGCTGCAGGGCAAAGTATCTGAAAATGATGCACGATTGTTCACAGCTAACATGCTTATGGAAATGGCAAGAATGAGCTGCGAAGATGGATTAACAATGCAGCTTCATCCGGGTTCATATCGAAATCATAATAATTATATTTACGATAAATATGGTGCAGATAAAGGCTGCGATATTCCTGTTCAAACCGAATACACGCAAAACTTAAGTGAACTCTTAAATGCATACGGCAACAATCCAAAGTTTACATTTATTGTCTTTACATTGGATGAAACAAATTACGCAAGGGAACTCGCTCCTCTTGCCGGGCACTATCCTGCTGTAAAATTAGGTCCCGCCTGGTGGTTTAACGACAGCATTGAAGGAATGACCAGATATAGACAAATGGTGACAGAAACAGCGGGTTTTTATAACACAGTTGGTTTTAATGATGATACACGTGCTTTTGTTTCTATTCCGGCAAGGCATGATGTTGCACGCAGGGTTGATGCAAACTTTTTAGGAGGGTTGGTCGCACGGCATATTATTAGTCTGGATGAAGGAAGAAAAATTATAAAAGATTTGACTTATAACTTAGTTAAAGAAGCATATAAACTTTAGTGATACATTAGTAAAATGGAGACGAAATGAATAAATATTCATTCGATGATTTGAATGGAAAGGTTTGTGTAATAACCGGCGGGGGTGGAGTAATTGGTGCCGTGCTTGCAAATGGATTAGCAAATGTAGGAGCAAAAGTAGCAATACTAGATTTGAAAAAAGAATTTGCTGATATAGTTGCAGATGAGATAAACAAAAACACAAACTCAGAAGCGATTGGTGTTGAGGCAAATGTTCTTGATAAAAAATCACTTGAAAATGCAAAGAAGGTAATAGTTGAAAAATTTGGTCAGGTTGATATACTAATAAACGGAGCCGGCGGCAATTCTCCAAAAGCAACAACCAAAGATGAGTTTATTACTGATAAAAATATTGATTCATTAAATGACACATTTTTTGGATTAGAGTTGGAAGGGTTTCAAAAAGTTTTTGATCTTAATTTTCTAGGAACATTATTGCCGACAATGGTATTTGCAAAAGAAATGGTTGAAAGAAAATCGGGAGTGATCCTCAATGTTTCTTCAATGAATGCATTCAGACCATTAACAAAAATTCCAGCTTACTCGGCTGCAAAGTCATCAATAAATAATTTTACCGAATGGCTTGCAGTTCATTTTGCAAAAATGAATGTAAGGGTGAACGCAGTAGCACCGGGATTTTTCTTAACAAATCAAAATAGGTTTTTACTCGTAGATGAAAATACAAATGAATTAACCGCACGGGGAAAAAAAATTATTGATAACACACCTATGGGAAAATTTGGGGAAGTCGAAGATCTAGTTGGAGGAACCCTATTTTTATTATCTGATGTGTCGAGTTTTATTACAGGAGTTGTTCTGCCGATTGATGGCGGATTTAATATCTATAGTGGAGTTTAAAGAAAGGAGTATTTTAAGTTTATGAAAATGATGCAAACTTGGAGATGGTACGGACCAAATGACCCTGTTTCACTAACCGATATTCGTCAAGCCGGTGCTAAAGGAATCGTGACCGCGCTTCATGAAATACCGATTGGTGAAATTTGGACAGTAAAAGAATTAGAAAAACGTAAACGAATAATTGAATGGGATGATTCGCAAAATCCACCACGCAAGCGCGGTTTGGAATGGAGTGTAATTGAAAGTATTCCAATTCATGAAGATATAAAAATCGGCAAGCCTTCCCGTGATGAATGGATCGATAAATATAAGCAGAGCTTGAAGAACGTAGGCAAAGTTGGTATTCATACAGTTTGTTATAACTTTATGCCGGTGGTAGATTGGACGAGAACAAATTTAGATTTAGAATTGGAAGACGGGGCGAAAGCATTAGCTTTTGATATGGTTGAGTTTATTGTTTTCGATCTCTTAATTTTGAAAAGAGAAGAGGCGGAAAAAAATTATTCTGAGGTATTAATTGAAGCTGCCAAATCCAAATATAAAACAATGACGAATGAAGAAAAGCAAGTACTGCAGGAAAATATTATTGCCGGGCTACCGGGCGGACAAGAAGGATACTCACTTCAGGAGTTTCAAGAAAAGTTAAATGAGTATAAAAATATTGACTCAGACAAGTATAGAGAAAATTTAGCTTATTTTCTAAAAGCCATAATTCCAACTGCGGAAGAAGCAGGCGTTAGAATGGCAGTCCATCCGGATGATCCGCCGATATCTTTATTTGGATTGCCTCGAGTTGTCAGCACCGAGAAAGATCTTGCATACCTTCTGAATACACATGATTCAATATTCAATGGTTTTACTATGTGTACTGGCTCATTTGGTGTTCGCCCTGATAACGATTTAGTTGGAATGATCGAACGATACGGCAGCAAGTTAAACTTTGCACATTTGCGCAGTACACAAAGGGATGGTGAAGGAAGTTTTCACGAAGCGGGACACTTGCGCGGCGATGTTGATATGTTTAATGTTATTACTGCAATTTTAAAAGAGCAAAAGAAAAGACATGCCGCACATAGACAAGATGAACAAATACCGATGAGAGCCGATCACGGACATACAATTCTTGATGACTTAAAAAAGAAAACTAATCCAGGCTATTCCGCAATTGGTTTATTGCGCGGTATGGCGGAACTTCGCGGATTAGAATTGGGAATAGAAAAAAGCGGCATTGTTTAATAGTTGAACTGAAAAAAGTAAAAATAAAATTGGTGTTTAAACATGATTGAAAATCCACATGAAATATTAAAAAATATTAAACCAACGAAAGAATATTTTATTGGAATTGATTCCGACGGATGTGCTTTTGATACAATGGAGATAAAGCATAAAGAGTGCTTTTGCCCAAATACAATACTTCATTGGGATTTGCAAGTAATATCAAAATATGCACGAGACGCATGGGATTTTGTAAATCTATACTCAAAATCTCGCGGCTTTAATAGATTCCTAGCGCTGATAAAAGTAATAGAACTGTTAGATGATCGAAAAGAAGTTCATGCAAGAAATGCGAAACTGCCTGATCTTACGCCTTTAATTGAATGGACAAGGAATGAAACAAAGTTAGGCAATCCGGCGTTAGAAAAGTTTGCCGCAGAAGCAAATGATCCAATAATATCAAACGCATTAAAATGGTCGCTGGCAATTAATAAAAGCATTGCTGAAATGGTCCACGGTGTTCCGCCGTTCCCTCTTGTAAAAGAATTGCTTGTAAAATTAACAAAGAAGGCAGATGCAATGGTCATCTCTCAAACTCCCGTTGAAGCGTTAACAAGAGAGTGGGAAGAGAATGATATGTCGAAATTTGTCTCGGTTATAGCTGGGCAGGAATATGGGACAAAGACGGAGCACTTGAAGTTTGGTGCTAAAGGGAAATATGATGACGAGAAAATTTTAATGATCGGAGATGCACCGGGTGATATGAAAGCGGCAAAAGCAAATGGCGTTTTATTCTATCCAATTAATCCCGGGCATGAAGAAGTCTCTTGGGAAAGGTTCTACAATGAAGCTTTAGATAAATTCTTCAATGGAACTTTCAAAGGCGAGTACGAAGAAAAATTAGCAGATGAGTTTGAAAAACATTTGCCCTCAACTCCTACGTGGAAAGGAAGTAATTAAATGCTTCTATTTGCAAAAGGATCAGAAAGCGATGTACTCGATTCAAATTTCTTAAAAGAAAGTTTGATTAAAGCATTTGAAGATCTTGGCGCTAAGAAAAAAGTGCTGGCTATTCCGCCCGACTATACACGCTATCATTCAAGAGCAGGTGAGCTTACTACTTATATTTATGATTACTACAAAGAAAAACTGACAGATATACTTCCTGCTTTGGGAACTCACTTTGCAATGACAGATTCAGAAATTGATAAAATGTATCCCGGTATTCCTCACGATTTATTCAGAGTTCATAATTGGAAAAATGATCTTACAACATTGGGCACTATCCCATCCAAATTTGTAAAAGAAGTTTCAGAAGGTAAAGTTGATTACAGCATGCCTGCACAAGTAAACAAGCTTTTAGTTGACGGCGGATTTGATCTGATATTATCGATCGGTCAAGTTGTTCCGCATGAAGTAATTGGAATGGCAAACTATAACAAAAATATTTTTATCGGTACAGGCGGCTCAGAAGGAATAAACAAAAGTCATTTTCTTGGTGCGGCATACGGAATGGAAAGAATAATGGGCAGAGCCGATACACCCGTTCGCAAAGTCCTAAATTATGCTTCAGATAATTTTGCACAGCATCTTCCTATCGTATATGTGCTGACCGTTATTGGTAAAGATGAGAGCGGCAGACTTGTTGTTAGAGGATTATATATTGGTGATGATGAAGAGTGTTTTAATCTTGCAGCAGAATTATCGTTAAAAGTAAATTTTGAAATGCTTGATGAGCCTCTTCAAAAAGTTATTGTTTATCTTGAACCGGAAGAGTTTAAGTCCACCTGGCTAGGTAACAAAAGTATTTATCGCACAAGAATGGCAATTGCCGATGGTGGAGAATTAATTGTACTTGCACCGGGTTTACGAGAATTTGGTGAGGACCCGGGCATTGATAAACTTATTAGAAAATACGGTTACTTAACCACTCCGGAAATATTAAGATTAGTTGATCAGAATGAAGATTTAAAGAATAATTTAAGTGCCGCTGCACATTTAATTCATGGTTCGTCCGAAGGAAGATTCAAAATAACTTATTGCCCCGGAAAAATTTCTAAAAAGGAAATTGAATCTGTAAATTTTAATTACGCAGATTTAAAAAAAATGATAAAAAAGTATAACCCAAAAGAATTGAAAGATGGCTTTAATACTTTGCCCGATGGTGAAAAAATATTTTATATTTCTAATCCTGCATTGGGTTTGTGGGCTTATAAGGATAAATTCAAGTAAAGGAATAAATAAATGGAAAAATATTCATTAGGATTAATTGGTGCTGGAGTGATGGGACAAAACCTCACTTTAAATTTTGAAAATAAGGGATACAGTGCTGTTATTTATGATAATGATAAATCCAAAGTAGAATCATTTTTAAGTAAACCTGCAGAGGGAAAAAAAATTAAAGGTGCGGCTGATTTAAATGATCTAGTCAGTTCATTGGAACTGCCTAGGAAAATTATGCTGATGGTTCCTGCCGGAAAAATTGTTGATGAGATAATTGAAAACCTTATCCCGCTTTTAAGTCAAGGAGACATTATAATTGACGGCGGCAACACACATTTTCCTGATACAATAAGAAGAACCAAATATGTTGAGAGCAAAGGAATGCTCTATATTGGAACCGGTGTTTCGGGAGGTGAAGAAGGAGCTTTGCTGGGTCCATCGATTATGCCCGGCGGTTCACCTAAAGCTTGGGAGCATGTAAAAGAAATGCTGCAAGCGATCTCCGCAAAAGTTGATGACGGTACACCTTGCTGCGATTGGGTCGGAGAGAATGGAGCCGGACATTTTGTAAAAATGGTTCACAATGGAATTGAGTATGGAGATATGCAGCTTATCACGGAAGCATATCAAATTATGAAAGAATTACTTGGAATGAACACTGACGAAATGCATGAAGTTTTTAAGGAATGGAACGAAGGTGAATTGGACAGTTACTTGATTGAAATTACTAGAGATATATTAGCATTCAAAGATGAAGACGGCGAACCTCTGCTTGAAAAAATATTGGATACTGCAGGACAAAAGGGAACAGGTAAATGGACTGGAATTACCGCATTGGATTTAGGAGTGCCATTGACCTTAATCGGGGAGGCAGTTTTTGCACGCGTCCTATCTTCACAAAAAAATGAAAGAGTTAAAGCTTCAAAAATATTTAGGGGACCAACGCCGAAGTTTGAAGGCAGCAAAAAAGAATTTATCAAAGATATAGAAAAAGCTTTGTACGCATCCAAGCTGGTTTCTTACGCGCAGGGTTATGTATTAATGAGAGCCGCGGCGGAAGAATACAATTGGAACTTGAATTACGGCGGCATTGCGTTGATGTGGCGCGGCGGATGCATTATCAGATCGGCATTCCTTGGAAAAATAAAGGAAGCATTTGATAGTAATCCCGATATAACAAATTTGCTGCTCGAACCATTCTTCAAATCCAAAATTGAAGAAGCACAGAATAGTTGGCGCAAAGTTATTTCTACTGCAGTACTAAACGGAATATGGGTGCCGGCACTAAGCACAGCACTTGAATATTTTGATGGTTATAGAAATGAAAGACTACCGGCAAATTTACTTCAAGCCCAGCGTGATTATTTTGGCGCACACAACTATGAAAGAATTGATAAACCAAGAGGTGAGTTTTTCCATACGAACTGGACAGGGCGTGGGGGAGAAACTGCTTCAACTTTATATAATGTTTAATACCAATTGGTGATATGAAAAATTTCTCTAAAATATTACTATTTCTTCTGATAGCGATTTTAATTAATTCCTGCGGTAAATTGACCGGAGTAAAAAAACTCAAGATTGGGCACGGATTGGATCAATCGCATCCGGTACATCAAGCCATGCTTTATTTAGCCGAACGTGCAGAGGAAAAATCAAACGGGACGTTGCAGATTTCTGTTTATCCAAGTCAGCAGCTTGGTACTGAAAGAGAGTGCTTAGAGCTTTTACAAATCGGCAGTTTAGCAATGACAAAAGTTTCTTGCTCTGTGCTTGAAGGATTTGTTCCGATATTTAAGGTATTTAGTCTTCCCTACATTTTTAGAAACGACGAACATAAGTTTAATGTTTTTGAAGGTGAGGTTGGGAAGGAACTTTTGCTGAGTCCAGAAAAATATTGGCTGCGCGGACTATGTTTTTATGATGCTGGAAGTAGAAGTTTTTATACTAAAGATAAACCGATTAATACTCCTGATGATTTAGTTGGACTTAAAATTAGAACGCAGGAAAGTGCAACATCTGTAAAACTTGTAAATTCATTAGGCGGTTCCGCTACACCAATATCTTGGGGTGAACTTTATACCGCTTTGCAGCAAGGAGTTGTTGACGGTGCAGAAAATAATCCACCGAGCTTTTATTTATCACGCCATTATGAAGTTTGCAAATTTTATTCAATCGATGAACATACGTCTGTGCCCGATCTACTAATTGTAAGTACCATTATTTGGGAAAGCCTGAATGAGCAAGAACAGCAATGGCTTCAAGAATCTGCGATTGAGTCATACGAATATCAGAAAAAACTCTGGAAGGAATCCACATTGGAATCGTTGAAAGCAGTTGAAGCGGCAGGTGTACAGATTACTTACCCAGATAAAAATCCATTTATTGATAAAGTTCAGCCGCTGTTGGACGAATTTAAAACTGAAAAAGAAGTTTACGACCTTATTCAAAAAATTAAGAATGTAAAATGATACTAAACAAAATCAAAAGTAAAGTTGATGTTTCATTAAAATGGATTTTGGTTGTTATCATGGCAGCAATGACAATCAATGTTCTCTGGCAGGTTTTTACCAGGTTTATTATGCAGGATCCAAGCTCTTACACAGAGGAGCTAGCAAGGTATATGCTTATCTGGATTGGTATTCTTGGAGCTGCTTATGTCGCCGGGCAAAAAATGCATCTTGCTATTGACTTGCTTTCAACAAAGCTGAACAAAAAAAATAAAAAGTATCTAGAAATAGTTATCCAGCTATCGATATTTTTATTTTCATTTTTTGTAATGGTTATCGGCGGAATTCGTCTAGTGCAAATTACATTAACACTTAATCAAATTTCTGCGGCTCTGCAAATACCGCTTGGATATATTTACACAGTGCTGCCGATAAGCGGAGTGCTGATGATGTTTTATTCATTAACATTCATTGTAGAAGAATTAAAAAGAAGTCACTCAAAATAGATACATAAAACTACAGAGAAAATATTTATGGAAGTTTTTGAAATTCTAGTTTTAGTAATAACATTTGTTGTTCTCCTATCTATCGGAGTCCCGATCTCTTTCAGCATAGGGATTTCAAGCTTATTAACAATGATGCTGAGTATAGATGTAATTCCATCTGTAACAACTGTCTCGCAAAGGATGGCAACCGGATTGGATAGTTTTGCACTACTCGCAATTCCATTTTTTATACTTGCAGGACAGCTGATGAACAGTGGAGGAATTGCTCGTCGGCTGATTGATTTTGCAAAGGTTCTAGTTGGGAAATTGCCGGGCGGTTTAGCATTCGTTAATATTCTTGCAGCAATGTTTTTCGGTGCAATATCAGGGTCGGCGGTTGCGGCAGCTTCTGCAATCGGCGGATTCATGACACCCGTTATGGAGAAGGAAGGATATGATAAATCATTTTCCGCGGCTGTAAACATTACTTCAGCAACTACTGGATTAATTATTCCGCCAAGTAATATTTTAATTGTTTATTCACTTGCCAGCGGGGGAGTATCAATAGCCGCATTGTTTTTAGCAGGCTATATTCCCGGGTTACTGTTTGGGTTGTCTTTAATGATCGTTGCATACATTTATGCTAAAAAACATAACTACAAAGTAAATTTTGAATTTAGTTTTAGTGATGCGGTTAAAAAGTTTTTTAATGCACTGCCGAGTTTACTGTTAATCATAATTGTTATAGGTGGAATAGTAGCAGGTTATTTTACCGCGACCGAAGCTTCGGCTGTTGCAGTGCTATATGCATTCATCCTATCCGTATTTATTTACAAAGAAATAAAGTTGAAAGATTTGCCGGACATTTTATTAACAAGTGCATCTACAACCGCAATTGTAATGCTGCTTGTTGGAACTTCAATGGCAATGAGCTGGGTAATGGCGTATGAAAATATTCCGCAGAATGTTGCGCAAGCATTATTAGCTTTATCAGATAACAAAATTGTAATTTTGATAATCATTAATGTTATACTTCTGTTCATTGGCACTTTTATGGATATGACACCTGCGGTTTTAATTTTTACGCCAATCTTCCTACCGGTCGCCATTCAATTGGGAATAAATCCGATTCACTTTGGAATAATGATGGTTATGAATTTAAGTGTCGGGTTGTGTACTCCGCCGGTTGGGAGTGTTTTATTTGTCGGCTGCTCAGTTGCTGATCTGCCGATCACCAAAGTGATAAAACCATTGATCCCAATGTTTTTAGCTATGCTCGTTGCATTGCTTCTTGTAACATACATTGAAGAGTTAAGTTTAATTGTACCGCAATTTTTTGGATATTAAAATAGAAAGTTAAAGGAGAAAAAATGGAAGTCAGATATTCACCCGATAAAGAAGGATTTAAAAAATTTACTACCGATGAGATTAGAAAAAGTTTTTTGATCGAAAATTTATTTGTTAAGAATTCAATTCCGATGGTTTACTCAGATGTTGATAGATCAATTACTGGATCTGCAGTACCTTCCGGTAAAACATTAAAACTCACGGCTTCTAAAAAGGAAATGGCTGCTGATTATTTTGCACAGCGAAGAGAAATTGGAATAATTAACATCGGCGGAAAAGGTACTATTACTGTTGACAAAAAAAATTATGTAATGAATAATATTGATGCATTGTATATTGGTCGCGGGGTAAAAAATATTTCATTCAAAAGTGCAAGCAGCAAAAATCCTGCAATGTTTTATTTTGTAAGTTATCCGGCTCACACTTCCTATCCAACAAAACAAGTTAAACTGAAAGATGCTGAATCAGTAAACCTAGGCAGTGTTGCAGATTCAAATAAAAGAACAATTCATAAATATATATTGCCCGGCAAAGTTGATACATGTCAGCTTGTAATGGGATTAACAATGCTTGACGAAGGAAGCGTTTGGAACACAATGCCTGCCCATACACATCAACGCCGTTCCGAAGTTTACATGTATTTTGGATTGCGAAAAGAATCAGTAGTAATGCACATGCTTGGTGAGCCCGAGGAAACTCGTCACGTAATTATTAGAGATAAGCAGGCTGTGCTTTCAACAAGCTGGTCAATGCATGCCGGAGCCGGAACTCAAAATTATTCATTCATTTGGGCTATGGGCGGCGAGAATCAAGACTTTGATGATATGGATTGGATTCCAATGACAAAATTGAAATAAAACTATTAGAGGAAAAATGATTTTAGATAAATTTACACTTGATGGTAAAATTGCAATAGTGACAGGATCAAACAGAGGAATTGGTCAAGCCATGGCAGTTGCCTTAGCCCAAGCCGGGGCAGATATTATTGGTGTTTCTGCAAGTGGTGATTTTGAAGAAACGAAAAAAGAAATCACAACTCTCGGAAGAAAATTTAATTCATACAAATGTGATTTTTCAAATCGTGATTCGCTATACGAGTTTATAAAAAATGTAAAATCAGATTTTGAAAAAATTGATATACTGATAAACAATGCTGGTACAATTATGCGAAAACCTGTATCGGAACATCCAGATGAATATTGGGATAAAGTGCTGGAAGTAAATCTATCATCACAATTCATTTTAACCAGAGAATTTGGAAAGGATATGATCGCACGGGGATATGGAAAAATAGTTTACGTTGCATCATTGCTCTCATTTCAAGGGGGAATTACCGTTCCTGGATATGCTGCTTCTAAGGGAGGAATAAAACAACTTACAATGTCATTTGCGAATGAGTGGGCTTCAAAAGGTGTAACAGTAAATGCAATTGCTCCGGGTTATATTGCTACTGATAACACGCAAGCCTTACAGGATGATGAAACCAGAAACAAGGCAATCCTTGAAAGAATTCCACAAGGAAGATGGGGAAAGCCGGAAGACCTTATGGGTGCTGCTCTCTTTTTAAGCTCCGATGCTTCCAACTATTTAAACGGCAGCGTGATAACTGTTGACGGCGGATGGATGGGCAGATGATCATTGGTATCGAATTAAAAATTTTTTAATGTGAAAGGATTCAAATGTCAATCAATACTTTAACCGCAGGGAAAAAATAAATTCAAAAATTTTAGTATTTGATTTGCTTGCATTGACAGCAATTTATTTTGTCCCTGTTCTTTCTCATCAATTCAGCTTACCAATTTATTATATAGAACCAATGCGTATGGCAATTGTTTTTTCATTACTGTTTGCTAATTTAAATAACAGTCTAATTCTAGCTGTTACACTCCCATTTTTCTCATTTTTCATTTCAGCACACCCGATACTTGCAAAATCATTATTAATATCTTCTGAGCTAGTTGTAAATGTTGTTTTATTTTATTGGCTTAAATCTTTTTTTAAAAACCTTACACTTTGCTTGGCTTATTCAATAATTCTGTCAAAAGTTTACTATTATTTTGTTAAATATTTATTATTAAAATTTGCAATTCTTACTGGTGCTCTAGTATCGACTCCTATCAGTATTCAATTAATTGTTTTCATAGTAATAATTTTCTCTTATTTATTGGTGTTAAAATATTCTGCTAATAATAATAAAAAGAAGTTTTCTTAATGTTACTAGTATGTCAGCTTTTCTTTATTGCGGAAAAAGTAGGGAAGTAATAATTGATGTTTTTGGGCCTGATGCAGATCAAGAATTGATTAAAAACTGCATAAATAGCCTAAATTATTACTTTATTTTAATCTTACAAGCAGAAGGCCATATGTGCCTACACAATTAAGCCACGAAATATTTTCAGGACTTTTTCCCTTTAAATCCATTAGTAATTTAGTTATTAGTTAGTCCTAATTATTGATAAGGTTAATTGACTATCCAATTTTCTCAGAATAAAAAAATTAACTAAAATAACATTCAATATTATCAATTTACACTTTGTCCTTTCAAACCTAAATATTAAGAAAGTGACTTTTCTCTAAATTAATATAATTCTAATCGAATACTAAAAGTTTACAAAATTTATATTGACAATGTCTTAGTTTAAGCATATACTTAATCATACACGATATCTTAATATAGTTTTTTTTACTCTACTACCAGTTTTGATCTTTTAAAAAATAAAATACCCACACTAGAATTTAATTAATTAAATATTTTGCATTTATAAATGGAGAATTATCAATGTTATATAAGACAAAATATCTTGTAATATTCTCATTGTTTTTCACTTTGTATTACCTTCCTGCAGTAGCCCAAAATAAATCAACTTTGAAACAACTTGCTTTGGATTCCGATGTAATTTTATCGGGGAAAGTTCTAAATCAAAACTCTGATTGGAATAAAAGCAAATCGAAAATATATACTATTGTGACTATTGAAGTCGACGAATATTTGAAAGGGAATATCAATGAGCAAAGGATAACGGTAAAACATCCTGGAGGCGAGGTTGATAATATTGGAGAATTATATTCACATATGCCAAAATTCAGCAATGATGAGGAAGTATTTCTCTTCACAAAGAAAAATGATGACGGAATTAACTATAAAGTTGTAAATGGGGAAGAGGGGAAGTTAACAATTTTTTTCGATCAGCAGACCGGAGAGAAGATTACATCTTCAAACAAAAAAGTTTCGGAATTAAAAAATGAAATTAAAAGCTATGTTGAACAAAAATAGTAAAGCACCTAATACAATAGCTGTTCAATAGTTTTTAATTAAAATTAAAAAGAGGTCAAAATGAAATTTTCCTATAAAAAATATTTATTTCTGATACTAAACGTACTAATTCCAATTTTAGGTTTTAATTCACTTTTTGCACAAGGGGGAAACAATTTTGCATTTGTATTTAACGGTGAATCAAGTGGACTTTATGTTAATGATAATTCACCAGCAAATATTGATGCCGACCAAAATGGATTTGAATTTTTTAATTCGGATGAATTGAACGATCAAGTTACCATCCAAGCATGGATTTATCTTATTGGTGATTCACCCGAGAACGAGGAAGTACCTATTGTTTACCGTTCAGTTGATGGGGGAACAACTTTTTCATTATATATCAAAAACAATAAAGGATATTTTACTGTCGGAAACTCCCTTCCGGTAGTAACACCAGAGTTTAATGCATTTGGATGGGTTGCCCTAACCGGAACGTATGATGGGAATCAGTTAAAAATATATTTGGGAGGTGATCTTGTAAATACGACCCAATATTCTATTACTCCGGATTACAATACCTCAAGTGGCAGTGGGTTGTTCATTGGTAAAAATAGTAATGCGGCATTTAGAGGTTTAATTGATGAAGTTAGAATTTTTGATACAGCTTTGGGCGCAAATAATATTAATGGATCGGGTGGCAACGGAAATCCGGCGGAACCTTTCCCCTCATCTCTTTCACAATATTTAAAAGGACAATGGTCATTTACTGAATTAAGTTCGAGCGGTTTATTGTATGATTTATCGAGTTATAAAAACCATTTATATGCAGAGAACATTAATCAAATAGTTCCTAGTAAAAAACCAAATTTGTTTGTCGTAAATTCTTTTGGTGATGAGCCGGATTCAAATCCCGGTGATGGAATAGCAGTAACAAATAACGGAAGTACAACTTTAAGGTCTGTTATCCAAGAAACAAATGCTTTAGCCGGAAGTCAAACAATCTACTTTTATTTACCTGGTTTAGCACCATTTATTATTGAACCGGTTTCAGCATTACCTGCAATTTCAGAAACAGTTATTTTAGATGGTACATCTCAAAAGGGTTATTCTGGAACTCCATTGGCTCAGATTGCCGGAAGTTTTGGAAGTTTAACATTAAGCGGTGGCGGCAGCATTGTTCAGGGTATAATAATTAATTCTTCAAGTGACTATGGATTAAAAATTACGTCTACCGGCGGAAATAATATTAGAGATAACCAAATTTCAGGCATATCAATTAGTTCGGCAGGTAATAGTATTAATAGTAACAATATTACCAATTCACCAACAAATGGTATTTTAATTACAGCCGGTGGTGAAAACAATCAATTAGGAAATTCAATTCCCAATTCAATATTCTCAAACAATGGATATGGAATTTCTATTAACGGCGCAAATGCTAATTTGATTGAAACAAATTCAATAAACTCAAATACTGCAGGCGGAATTTTATTAAACAATAGTGCAAGTACAATTTTAGAAAATTCAATATTTGATAATAGTGGTTATGGAATTTCAATTACTGGTGGAGAAGAAAATACAATATCGAATAATTCAGTTATTGGCAATGCTGGCGGGGGAGTAAATGTTGTTACCGGTTCAGTTGATTTAATAAGTAATACAATCTCTGAAAACTCCGGATTAGGAGTTTCTTTAAGTAACAGTCAGTCTAATCTTATAACCGATAATTTAATTGATGCGAATACCGCCGGCGGTATTTCCATTGTGAACGGTTCAGGCAGCATAAATGAAAATACAATTACCTCAAATTCTGGTATTGGAGTTTTGATAAGCAATTCGGAAGGTAATAGCTTAACTGAGAATATTATCTCAGATAATAACGGTATTGGAATAAGTGTGGCTGATGGGGGTGAAAATTTCATACGAAACAATACGATTGAAACTAATTCTCTTGGAGGTGTTTTAGTTAACAATAATATTTTAACATTAACCGGAAATACTATTTCAGGAAATTTAACTTTTGGAATATCATATAATGCATCAGGCAATAGTCCTACAGAGAATACAGTGTCTGGAAATTACAGTCATGGTGTAATTATTAATGGAAGCAGCAATTATCTTCATGATAATCACATTTTCGGCAATGGTCTTTCAGGCAGTGGTGCTGGTGTTTTTATTGAGTCTGGTAATAACAATTCAATTTTAAATAACTCAATTTATGGAAATTCATTTTTAGGAATTGAATTGGGTGAATCAGCAAATAACTCACAAGCATTTCCGGTACTAAATCAACTTTATACATGGCAGGATAATACCGCATTGCCTGCTGTTAAAGGCGGAACTTATATTCAAGGAACATTAAATGCCGCGGCAGGAGAAAATTATAAGATCCAATTTTTCGCAAATAATGATCAGCAGAATAGGGAAGGTAAACGCTTTCTTGAAGAAATTTTAGTCAGCGGAGATATTTCAGGCAAGGCTGAAATTATTGCTAATCTAAAAGATATAGTTTTGTCAGCAGGTGATGTTGTGAGCGCAACAGCTACAAGATTAGGGACAAATAATGAAAATTTAAGTACATCAGAATTTAGTGAATCGATTGAAAGAAATTTTGATGAGGGAGACCATTACATTGTAAATACAACATTAGCAGGAATTCCCCTTCATTGGAAAGATGGAAAAGGTGATTATCAAATTTACGGATCGGTACAGACATCGGGCGGAGTACAGCCTCCTCAAGGGTTTAGTAATGCAGTTATAAATGGATTTGACACTTGGACGGAACTTGAACAGTTAGAATACATTAACAAAAATTTATCAGTTAATAATACAGGGAATTGGGGCGGAAATGCTGATGGAATAAATAATGTTGTCTGGTTTCCAACTTCAGCAATGTGGGAAGACTCGACAGAAGCACCCACTAACGTAGTTGCTGTTACAAGGGTTAGGTACAATGCATTAAATGGGGAAATGACAGATATAGACATTGCATTTAATGGTGAGCCGATTTCACTTATCGGATTGGGTCAATTCCATTGGGCAACCAATGGCGATGCTGAAAAACTCGATGTACAAGAAGTAGCAACTCATGAAATTGGTCATTATTCCGGATTAGCTGATCTCTATAATCCCGGTGATTTAAACTACACGCCGGAAATGACAAATAATAACCAGCCTGCAACAATGTACGGGCGTATAAATGTTGGCGATACGTATAAGCATACTCTTCATCCTGATACTTATAATAACCCATCAGATGTAACTAAATATGATATTGGAGGTATTAATTACATCTACAATAATCTTGGTGAAGTCTTTTATGATATAGTCATGGTCTTCGATGGCACGACTAACTTTACTTCCGCTGAGGTGCTTAATGCTTTTGAACCATCGAAAAATGCAGGATTTGAACTTGTATATAAACTGCGGGGCGGCGATAGAATTGGCTGGGTAAACGGTTCAAGTACTGAGCCAATTGGAAATGATTTTAATTCAAAATTAAACAAGCTTAGTGAAATTGAACCAAATAGAACGGGGAATTTAGCTGAAAGATTATCTGATGCTGAAGAACTATTTTCCAATACTTCAAATAATAGAAAAATTATTTTACTCTTCAGTGCGGGGGAGGTATCGCCATTTTCCATAATTACTGAATTGAACATAGACGCGGAAATAAAAATTTACACATTAGGATTTGAAGAATTAAGCCTTGGACAGGATTTAATGAGTTGGCTTGCAGATGAATCTGGCGGGGAGTATTATGAAATTGCCAGTTCTGCAGAAATACCTGAAGCAGTAAATATTGCTTGGCTTAGATTGTTAGGTTTACAAATATCCTATCTATCCGAGGAAATAAGCAGCGAATACTTTGCAGGAGGCTTACAATGGCAGGGTGGATTACAGTGGCAGGGCGGACTCCAATGGCAAGGTGGATTACAATGGCAGGGTGGTCTTCAATGGCAAGGTGGTTTGCAGTGGCAGGGCGGTTTGCAATGGCAGGGCGGTTTGCAATGGCAGGGCGGTTTACAATGGCAGGGCGGAACTCTTGAAATGGGTCTTCAATGGCAGGGAAGTGAATATGAAATTATTTTACTACCGCCGGGAATATTTGTTACAGACCCGCCCAACATTCCAGCAGGTGCAATTACAGAAAATAATTATACCTCATCTAACTATGATGTAGAATTTTTTGATGGCTATGCGCCGGGTCAAGAATATCCGCATAAATTTTTTAGAGTTAATGATCCCGGATTAGGAGCATGGACTTATGCATTAGTTGAAAATGTGCCTCCTGATACCACAGAACCTTTAAGAGTTTATATTGCGAATGAAGCAGATTTAGTTTTGGAATTTAAAACAGATAAGGAAAGATATACTATACTGTATGATCAAAATAATAATCCCATACCAATTGAAGTAAGCTCTATTGCCGAATTAAGAGAAGGCGGCGAAACTAGCGGTTTGGATGATCATACTCAAACTGCAGGCGCTCCTGTAACCGATGCTTTAATAGGTGTGCAGGTGACTGCACCCGACGGACAATTGGTTGTTGGTCCTTTACAGCATACAGGAAATGGAATATATACACTTACTTTAGAGACCACTCTGCTTGGTAATTATGATATTGAGATAATTGCTTCAGACAATTCTGTGAGCGGATCTTCTAATAATTCTCAGTATTTAATAACAACAGAACATTCATTCTTTATTTCTCCTTATGAGAAGCCAACAGAGTTAACAAGTAAAATATATATTGAACGTGCATTAAGTTTGCTTAATGGAATAATGAATGAATATTGTCCTGCGAATAATAATTGCAGCCTTGATAATAAAACTAAGAAAAATCTAAATGGTGCCATCTCATCTATTTCTTCTGCACTTGGTTATTTTGAATCCGACGGGAATCATTTGAAGACGAATAAAGGATTAAGTTTTTACGATAAAATAACCTCTGCTGTAAATAACATCTATGCTTATATAAGCGAGCCTACATTTGGTAATAATATTGATGAAGCAATTGGATACTTAAAAGAAGGTTCTTATAAACTTGCTATTATAGTAAGGGATGAAGCAGAAGAGGATGGTGCCTGCCAAGCTTCAAATTGTGATGAGCTGCTTAAAAATGTTAATTCCGAAATTGGGAAAGCGTTAAAAGACTCTAAACAAAATAATTATGTATATATATTTAATCATCTTACAAATGCCTGGAAGTTTGCCATGAATGCTATGGGAGCAAACTTAAGAAAGGATGGTACAGAAAGTACTGCCGATATCGGAATTCCTAATACTTATGGATTGGATCAAAATTATCCAAATCCGTTTAATCCAAGCACCATAATTAAATATCAGCTTCCTGAGAATAATCATGTTTCAATAAGGGTCTTTGACATACTTGGCAACTTGATAACAACTTTAGTTGATGAACAAATGAATGCCGGTTTCCACAGCGTAAATTGGAATGCAAGCGGTTTAGCAAGCGGTGTTTATTTCTACAGGATAAACAGCGGAGATTTTTCATCAATAAAAAAACTAATACTAATGAAATAAATTTACAAGCCCTTGGTCTTTTTCGTAGATCGAGGGCTAATATTTTTGCAGCAGTAACGCAGTAAATATTTTAAAAATTCTTATTCTTGGAAGAATTTTATTATTAAATTTTATTTTTGGAGCGTACAATATTTATGATCAGATATACTCTGCTTTTTCTTATTCTCCTTTCAATAAAATTATTATCTCAAAATCATATTGCTTTTAATCATCTAACTGTTGAGGATGGATTGTCACAAAGCTCCGTCACTTGCATATTTCAGGATAGTAAAGGATTTATGTGGTTTGGTACTCAAGATGGGCTTAATAGATATGACGGTTATAAATTTAATGTTTATAAAAGTAATTCTTCAGATTCCACAACTTTAACCCAAAACTTTATTTTTTCAATTTTCGAAGATGAATTTCTTGAACTTTATATTGAGACTCAAAACGGGACTATTCACAAATTCTTTCCTAAAACGGAGTCGTTTGAAGTTGTTGATAAAGATTCAATAGATTTAAGTCATGCTCGAATAAGCTCAGTGGGCGCAGTATTTACCGAACCAAATGGAATAAAGTGGATGGGGGGACTTGGCAATGCGACAGGGTTAGAAAAAATTGATACAAAAACCGGAGCAATTATGGTTTACAACCATAACGAAACGGACCCACATTCTTTAAGTTCCGATAAGGTTTATTCTATTTTTAGAGACAGTCGGAGAAATTTGTGGATTGGTACTGCAAATGGTCTGGATAAACTTGATGAGTCAACCGGCAAATTCATTCATTTTAGAAATAATTCCAAAGACCCAAATAGCATTGCTGATAACTGGGTATGGCCTATCTTTGAGGATTCGAAGGGTAACTTATGGATTGGAACAGTAAGAGGAGGTTTATGTAAATTTGATTACAAAACTAAAAAGTTTACTAATTATCGAAATGATCCTAATGAGCCGACAAGTTTAAATGATAATTTTGTGTTTTCGATAAATGAAGATAAGGGAGGAGGTATTTGGATCGGTACAAATTTAGGCGGTGTTAATTACTTCCATCCAAATACACTAGCTTTTGAACTTTATAAATCTTCTTCAAGTAATTCAAACAGTTTGAGTGACAATGTTGTTTATTCAATGCTGGTAGATAAATACGGTGATTACTGGATTGGAACAAGATCTGGCGGGTTAAATAAATTTAATTATGATGAGAATAAATTTACAGCATATAAACATGATCCTAAAAATTCTAACAGCCTTCTAAGTAATTCTATACAAAGCTTACTTGAAGATAGATCGGGAAATATTTGGATTGGTACATTCAGCAGCGGCTTAAATAAATTAAATCGCGCTACAAATACTTTTACAAAATATATTAATGATCCTTCCAATGCTTATTCATTAAGTGACAATCGAATTTATTCCTTGTTGGAAGATAATGACGCTAATATTTGGATAGGGACTTATAGAGGGGGGCTGAATAAACTGAATGTTAACACAAATAAAATTACAAGAATATTCCATAACCCAAGCGACTCAACTACAATTAGTTCTGATGCGGTATGGTCGCTTTCCTTGGATGATAAAGGGAATTTATGGATTGGAACATTTGGCGGAGGTATCAACATACTTAATTTGGAAGATAATACAATAACAAAACTTCAAAATAATGTTAATGATTCAGGAAGTATAATTGATGATAATATTATTAGAGTATTTAAGGATCGTGATGGAACAATGTGGATTGGAACCACAAAAGGATTGAGCAAATATTCTTTTAAGAATAAAACTTTTACTAATTATGATGACAAAGATGGATTATCAAATAATTTTGTGTACGGAATTCTGCAGGATCATAAAGGCAATCTTTGGTTAAGTACTAATGATGGTTTATCATGTTTTAATCCAAAGGAAGAAACATTTAAAAACTATTATAATGAGAATGGTTTGCAAGGTGATGAATTTAATCAAAATGCATTTGCAAAAGATTATAAAACGGGAAGACTATTATTCGGCGGAACAAATGGATTTAATGTTTTTTATCCGGATAGTATAAAGGATAATAATTATGTTCCGCCAATTGTGCTTACTGATTACTTAAGGTACAATACTGATGATGAAGAGGGAAAACCAATATTTGAAAAGGGCATATCAGAGAGAGACAGCCTAATGCTTACCTATAAGGATAACATTATCAACGTAAAATTTTCTGCATTAAGTTATTTTAATAATTTCAATAATCAGTACAAATATCATTTAGAAGGCTTTAATGAAAACTGGATACAACTTGGTAATAACCATTCAGTTACTTTAACAAATCTTTCACCCGGGGATTATACACTGCAATTGATCGGCAGCAACAACGAAGGTGTGTGGAACGAAACAGGGGAAACTCTATTTATTAGCATAATGCCGCCTTGGTGGAGAACAAATATAGCTTACATAATTTATGGTTTAGCCCTCGCAAGTATTCTTCTTACAATTCGACGAGTGGAAAAAAAATCTCAAGCACAAAAGGCACAGACGCGTGAGTATGAATTGTTAGCAATAGCAGCAAATTCTGAAAAACGTGCATTGGAAATTGAGAATGAGAGGCAAACCAAGGAACTGGAAGAAGCCAGACAGCTTCAGCTTTCAATGCTGCCTAAAGAATTGCCGAAACTAGCCCATTTGGAAATAGCAGCATTTATGAGAACAGCAACCGAAGTCGGCGGTGATTATTATGATTTTATTGTTCAGGAAAATGGAGTGCTTAATGTAGCTTTTGGAGATGCAACCGGACATGGTTTGCAAGCAGGAACCATGGTAACTTTAATGAAAGGTTTTTTTACTTCAGATGCGGCTAAACGTGAGTTGCCCGATTTTATGAACCACTGCAGTAGTATGATAAAAGAAATTAAGCTTGGGCGTATTCTAATGTCATTTAGTTTTATAAGAATTACGGATAATAAAATGTCAATTACAAGTGCGGGAATGCCACCTATTTATTATTACAACAGTGCTTCAAAAGAAATTGAAGAGATAATTATTCCAGGGATGCCGCTCGGAGCAATGCGTAAATTTGCCTACAATGTTATTGAGAAAGAATTAAAAAGCGGCGATACTATTTTGTTGCTTACAGATGGTTTACCCGAACAAATGAACAATAATGAAGAAATGTTTGATTACCCGCGTGTGAAAGAATATTTTGGCAAAATTGCTGAAAATAACCCAACTGAAATTATTGAAAAACTAACTCAATCCGGAGATGATTGGATGAATGGATCACCACAGGGGGACGATATTTCATTCATTGTAATTAGAAAAAAATAAGCCTACATTTTTACTATTCCGCATAAGCATCACCTTCAACAAATTGATACTATCCAAAGTTATTAATTCCCCTTCCCCAAAAAAGTAAAATAATTTTACCCTTTTATTAATTTATTTCACTCGGTTAAGTATTTTAATAATGACTTAAAATGAGAAAATAGTATTTTGAAATGTTCGAAAATGGACTAAAAAGTGTGTTTTAGCGCACATTGGTTTTTAAAAGTCGCATTTTGAGACTAAAAATAAAACTTTAAAATAGTAAAAAAAATGGCACGTCAGTTGAGTTTTACATAGCAGTTATTAAAAAGAAGGTACCCAAAATGGAAGCGATAATAAAAGTAATTTCAAGTAAAAGCAGTTTTGTAAAAGGGTTTTTAATCCTTATCTCTGCCATCATATTTTTCAATTTTTTTGTATCAAAAATTAGTGCTAACCAAAAATACTGGACCGGATCAGTTAGCAGTGAATGGTCAACTGCAGAAAATTGGTTTCCGGCTGGTGTTCCTGAAAGCGACTCACATGTAACAATTCCATTTATTTTTGATAAAGAATATCCTGTTATCGAAAATGATAATATTGTAATTGAAAAACTTACAATAAATTGGGCAGCTGAATTAACAATTAATTCTGACAGTTTAAAAGTTACTAATCTTTTCAAAATAAAAAGATGGGGTACAGTTAATCAATACGGCGGAGTTGTTACAACTAAGCATTTACTAATTCAGAAAGATGGTAATTATAATATCTACGGCGGCTTCCTTAATATTACAGATCAGCTATCCAACAGCGGATTATTAAATGAGGCTGGGGGAGTTGTAACGGTTGGCGGCGAACCTTTGCCGGTTGAATTAACTTCCTTCACATACAGCATAAATAAAAATTCAGTTGTACTTAACTGGCAAACAACAACAGAGATAAATAATTATGGTTTTAGCGTTGAAAAATCTGCTGACAAACTAAAGTGGGAAAAAGTAGGTTTCGTTGAAGGTAACGGCAACAGTAATTCACCAAAAATTTATTCATTCACTGATAAAAATATTACATCTAAAAAATCGTTCTACAGATTAGTACAAGTCGATAATGATGGTACTACTCAAACAACAGATGCCATTGAAGTAAACTACTCTGGAAACTTAGCCGGATATGAGTTAGCACAAAATTATCCAAATCCATTTAACCCCACTACAGTTATTAAATACTCTATTCCTGAAGCAGCTAATGTTGAAATTAAAGTTTACGATATGCTTGGCGGAGAAGTTGCAGATTTAGTAAATGAAGTTAAAGATGCTGGCGCACATGAAGTAAACTTCAACGCATCCAGCCTTTCAAGCGGCATATATATTTATTCAATCCATGCCGGCGAATTTGTACAAACAATGAAAATGACCTTGTTGAGGTAGCACTCTTGTATTGATATGTCATGTTAAAGCCCCGAAATTTTCGGGGCTTTTTTTTTTGTGTTTTAAAGGACATCAAGTTGTTTGAACTAGTGGACTTTGTTAATTAAATTATATCACTTAAAGGGACAACCCAATACATTATTGTACTGGAATTACTCACACCACAAATATTACAGAACCCGAGATCATAATAGCTATATCAATTAGTCTTCTTCTTGTTGAGTTTGATGTTTCAGCGAGCTTATCAGATAAATGAAAAGTATTGCTAGATGAATAAGAAAACTATCATAAACTCACTCTTCAACAACTTTGAAATACACGAAATATTAATCGATATTTGTATTTAATGGAGTATTGTGGTTGACCTTTTAAAAATATTAATTCCGCTGATTTTTTCTACAGTATTTTTAGCTCAACAGCAAAATTATAAAGTTGAATATCTAACACCTCAAAATGAGCTGGCTCATGGGTGCATTCAGAGCATTATTCAGGATAGTGATGGTTTTATGTGGTTCGCTACTGAAGGGGGATTAAATAGATACGATGGATATGAGATGAAATTATTTCCGCTGCCGGACAATTTTATTCACTCAATAGTTGAAGATACTATAGATGAAGAAAAGTACCTCTGGGTTTGTACAAAAAATGGCGGGCTCATAAAATTCAACAGAGAAAATGAAACATTTATACAATATGTGAAGGATCCGTTAGATTCAACGAGTATCAGCAGTAACCACATAAAGTGTATTTTTAAAGATAGAAGTGGGATCTACTGGATTGGAAGCATCGGTACAGGACTAATAAGATTTGATCAAATTACAGGTAAATTTATTTCCTTTCGAAACAACCCAAATGACAGAAATAGTATAAGTTCGAACGCAGTTTATAGTATTTGTGAAGATTATTTGGGAAACCTATGGGTTGGAACATATAAAGGCGGTTTAGATCTTTTCGATCGTAAAGCATCAAAATTTATTCATTTTAAATATGATCCTAATAATCCACAAAGCTTGCCCTCAAATGAAATCTATGTGTTATTAGAAGACAGAAATAGAACTTTGTGGATTTCGACAAGTTGGGGGCTTTTCAAATATGATAGAGAAAATAAAAGATTTATAAGACATGAAATTGAAGATATTGATACAAAAATTCTGAATTACGGATTATTTTATTCACTTACATTAGATTGCGAAAATACACTTTGGATACCCCATCAGGCAAGAGGCGTTATAAGCATTCCAAGCGATCGGAAAAGCTATAAACTATATCGCTATAATCAAAATAATAAGGATTTACTTATTACATCCTTGGTCTCGTCTGTCTGGAGAGACCGATCCGGAATTATTTGGGTTGGTACTTTTTGTAAAGGGATTAATAAGATAATTCCCACCAAAAAACAATTTGAGTCTCACCAGCATGTACCGGGTGACAGCACAAGTTTAACTGATGAAAGAGTGTATTCTTTGTATGAAGATGAAGACAGCATTTTATGGATTGGAACCGGCGAGGGATTGGCAAAATTCGATAATAATAAATTTATTAAACATCCTTTCTTTGATGATTGGTTCTATGAAAATATTGTTAAAATTGTTGAATCTAAAACGGGGAAACTTTGGCTGGCTCGAGGGCGCAGTCTTACCGAGTATGATCCTAAAACAGAAAAGTATAACAATTATTTCAGTAAGCATTTAATTTATTCTCCGTCTGTCTTTGAAATGGTAAAAAAAGTTGTAAGTGATTCGGCAATTATCTGCAGCATTGAACAGGTAACAAACAATCAAAATCTTATCAAAGAATTTGAAATAAAAAAGCTTACACATGGATTAGTATTATCTACAGGAGAGGGTAATCTTTCCGAATTGGTAGATTACGGCTGGATTACAAACGAAGATAGTAATGAGGTCATTTGGGAAATGATTAACGAGGACACAAGATTTGCCGGCGGTGGATTTAATAATAGAGTCCAAATATCTGTGCTAAAATTAAAGCCGGGAAAATATCGTTTGAATTATCATTCAAATGATAGCCACGCATATGGTAATTGGGTAATTAGGGCTCCAATTCCAAATGATATTTATGGAATATCAATTTATCAAATTACAGAATCCGAATTTCAAAAATATCAAAATAGTATTGCTGCAAAATATTTTCAAAAGTTAAATTGGAATGATCTTTATCATATTGTCGAAGATAATGAGGGAAGGGTGTGGTGCACTCTAAGTGAATTAGAAAACACAGTATATTATTTCGATAAAGCTTCTGAGCAGTTTTTACCTTTCCCGATAAATGTAAATGGCACAACCTATAAATTTATTAGTAAAATTATTAAAGACAGTATGAATCAGCTTTGGTTCATTACAATTACTAATGTTCTAATAGTAAAAGATAAAGATGGAAACTGCGAAATTAAATTTGATTTGAGAAATTCTTTACCCGATAGTTCAGTCTATATTAAATATAATGCTATTAATCATGTATATGAGGATAGTAAAAATAATTTTTGGATTGGGACAGACTTTGGGTTATTTAAGTACAATTTGAGAACTGAGAATGTTGAACACTTTAAGAATAAGGAATTTACTTCGCCAAATAAAATTCAAGGTATCATTGAAGACAACGAGGGAATACTCTGGATTAGTACTGAATTTCAGATATTAAAATTTGATAGTAAAAATAATACAGTTCGTTCATTTGATTATAGTGACGGAATTCCAGACGTACTTTTCGGTCCCGGCTGCTGCTTAAGAAGAAAAAATGGACAAATAGTTTTCGGGGGTGGAAATGGAATTGTAAGTTTTAGTCCTGATAAAATTATTGAGAATAATGTAATTCCGGTTATTAAATTTACTGACTTTCAAATTTATAATAGTTCCGTTATTCCTGGTCCAAACTCACCCCTAAAAAAGACAATTCATGAAACCGAGGAAATTGTTCTTACTCACGACCAGGATAATATATCATTTAAATTTGCCGCACTTGATTTTACTTCCCCCTCCCAAAATAAATATGCAGTAATGATGGAAGGTATTGACACAAGCTGGATTTATCAGGATGACTCTCGCCGATATGCAAGATATACAAAAATGGATCCGGGTGAATATGTTTTTAGAGTTAAGGGATCAAATAACGATGGGATTTGGAACGAAGTTGGGGCTTCAATTTTAATAACAATTCTTCCCCCCTGGTGGGCAACCTGGTGGTTTCGTGCAATTATGCTTTTCTGTTTTGCAGCATTAATTTATGGCATTTATAAATACAGAGTAAAAAGAATTTTAGAAATAGAACGCATGCGAATTCAAATAGCGTCAGATCTTCATGACGATGTTGGTTCATCATTGACAAAAATAACAGTCCATTCTGAAATTATTAAGAACACAGATGATTTAATTAAAATAAATAATTCATCAGCAAAAATTGGAAATATGAGCCGTGAAATTATTACATCATTCAGTGATATAATTTGGTCAATTGATGCGCGCAATGATAAGGTTGGCGATTTAATCGACCGAATGAGAGATTACCTTGATCAAGTATTCCCGGCGGGCACAGTCTCAACTGATTTTCAAACACAAGGATTGAAATTTGAAAACAATATTGACCAAACACTGCGGCAAAATATCTATCTAATTTTCAAGGAGGCTGTGAACAATGCTGCAAAACATTCCGGCGCATCCGAGATGAAAATCCACATGACAAACGGCAGCGGAAAGTTTCGCTTGGAAATAATTGATAACGGGAGGGGAATTGATTTGAATGGCAAGAGTAAGGGCTATCACGGAATTGAGAATATGAAACTACGTGCTGAGAGGATTAGCGGTGAATTAAAAATTGAAAGTGAAAACAATACTAAGATTATTCTAATAGTAAAAGAGCTTTGAAAAACATCAAGAAATTTGAAAGAGACAAAATAAGAAGGATGTGTCATTCCGGCATTCCGCCGCGGCGGATAAAGCTGGAATCTATTGGAACAATCAAAATTAACTGGACTTCCGATAATCCGTCGGTTGACGGACGGGAATGATAGAAAAACTAAAAATCCCATTAACATGGGATAGGATTATGAAAAAATATTCAACAGATTTAACCATGATCAGTGTTGCCATAATAGAGGACGATCAGGAAGTTCGTCAGGCATTTTGTGAATACATTGCCGACCAGGAGAATTTTATATGCAAATTTGCACATGAATCTGTTGAATTATTTCTGAATAAATTAGATTCTGAAAACCTGCCTGATATTATCTTAATGGATATTGGTCTGCCGGGAATGTCGGGTATTAGCGGAATTAAAATAATAAAAGAACGTCATCCGGAAATTGAAATTGTTATGCTGACGGTTCATAACGATCCTCAGAAAATATTTCAATCTCTTTGCGCAGGCGCTAGCGGCTACCTTTTAAAGACCACTCCGTTTAAAGAAATCACAAAATCACTCACTGAACTTTACTTCGGCGGTGCGCCAATGTCCCCACAAATTGCACGGAAAGTAGTTGAATATTTTAATCCCCTGGAAAAACCGGAATCAAAATCAATTCTCACAAAAAAAGAAAACGAAATTGTAATGGATTTGGTTGACGGACTTAGCTATAAAATGATTGCAGATAGACAGAATATTTCCATTGAAACTGTCCGTTCGCACATAAAGCATATCTACTCAAAACTTCACGTACACAGCAAAGCTGATGTAATCCGCAAATCTTTGCAGGGTGAAATTTAGGTCAGCATAAATAAACAAGTATTTCTCCTTGTCATTCCGGAATTTTAATTTATTAAAATATCCGGAATCTACTATTAGATTCCCGCATTTCGCGTGAAGGATGGAACTATGAAATATTCAATTCATTACTAACTCCGGCTTTTAGGGGCTGTGTGAAAATTCATTTATTAAATTAACCCACAGATTTATCTGTGGGAATATGAAAAAAACAAAATATCTTTAGCTGCTTCAGCAGCTTATTTGTAATTTTAACACAACCTCTTTAAGTCGGAGAAAATACACTACCACAATACCGTGGGCTTTAGCTCGTAACATTTTATCAGCAAGCGAATAAAATAATTCAAAAATCACATCTTCATGGTATTTTTAAGTTGTGATCGGTTTCGTAATATTCCTTCAAATGTTAAACAAGAGAGGGAGTAAGCAAATGAAAAAATTACTTAACAAAGGGATATTATTTTTTGCTTTATCGATGCTGCTAATCAGTTTCAGTAATGCCCAGCACAATTTTACAGCTTACCCGGGAAACCCAGTTTTGGATAAAGGAGTAACCGGTGCATGGGATTCCTATATTGTTTTTCTTCCACAGGTAGTCGTCAAAGATACTTCAATTTATTTATTCTACACGGGCAATAAAATGCAGCCCACCTCAGCAAGTCCTAATTCCGTTGGTTTTGCTGTATCTGAAAACGGGTATAATTTTACTAAGCACCCAAGTCCGGTTATAACAGGCGATGGCAGCGGGTTTGATTCTGCTTCTATCACAACAGGTGCGGTTATGGTTGAAAACGATAGTATTATATGTTATTACAATGCTGGGAGTAATTTACCCATGGGCGGAGTTGGCAGAGCTGCGGCGGCAGATCCGGCAGGACCATGGAATCGTTTAAGCAATCCAATTCTTCAAAGTGGTAGTCCCGGTGCGTGGGATTCGGGATTTGTAGCTGTTAATAGCGTAGTCAAAATGGAAAGCAGCTATTTAATGTTTTATACAGGCGGCAAAACTCCACCACCGGGCGCCAACAAATATTCAATTGGACTGGCAACCTCACCTGATGGTTTTAACTGGACGAAGTACGATGATCCCGCAACAACAACAGCGCCGTTTGCGGAAAGTGACCCTGTTATGACTGCCGGTATAATCGGTTCATGGGATGATTATTTTGTCTGGCTGCCATTTGTTTTTAAGGGCAATTCCGAACTCGAAATGTATTATTTCGGAGGCACGGAGACTACTTTCGCTTTTGGTTATGCAACTAGCACCGATGGAATAACTTGGAATAAGTCAGCAAGCAACCCAATATATTCAAGAAATGATGATCCTTATGCAATGAGCAGTAATGGAATTATAGAATCTCCAAGCCTGGCTCTTATAAATGAAAAAGTATTTATGTACTATGATTACGGTCTTTTTGTTGGCCAGATTGGCCTGGCAACTGCTATTCGAAATCCAAAAATATTAAATGTTCCCGGAGACTATTCTTCAATCCAAGCCGGAATTGATGCAGCAATTGATGGCGACACTGTTCTCGTGGCAGATAGCATATACTATGAAAACATTAACTTCAAAGGAAAAGCAATTACAGTTGCAAGCCATTTTATGGTTGATGAAGATACGTCACACATATCCGCAACCATTATTGACGGCAGTCAGCCAAGTAATCCTGATAGCGGCTCTGTGGTTTATTTTACTTCTGATGAAGATACTAACTCAATACTAATGGGGTTTACCATTAAAGGAGGAACGGGTACTTATCTGACCGTTAATATCTCACCGAATCCAATATTTAATGTAAGAACAGGAGGAGGTATTTTTATTCATGGGTCCAATGGTGCATCAATCCTTTGGAATATAATAGAAAATAATTCAATCGTTTCAGATCAACTCGCGACTGGAGGCGGTATTCATGCTCTTAAACCCGATGATATCGGTTTGACCATTATTGAAAATAATATTATTAGGAATAATAACATTACCGGTGAATTCATCTATGTTGGCGGGGGTGCAATTTTTATGGGGGGAAATGGAAGAATTATTAATAATACTATTGTCGATAATTTATCTCATTCAGTAAATAATGATGCAATCGGGGGTGGAATCCGTTTCCTTAATACCGAGGCAGAGACTGGACCAAAATTTTGTTTATTGGAGAATAATATTATTCAAGGAAATCAAGCAATATCCGAGCATCGAAATAGCTTTGGCGGTGGCTTAGTAAGTTCAGGGATTCGATTAACTTTAAGGAATAATCAGATTATTTCTAATTCTGCAAAAGGACATTTTGATTACTCCGGCGGCGGGGGTGTTTATATTGGATCATTAATAAATGGTAAACATTTAATTGAAAGGAATTTGTTTAAGGGGAATGAATTGGATGGAGCATATTATGGCGGAGGCTTGGCACTTTATAATTCTGAGTCTTTGGTAAAAAATAATATTTTCCAAAATAACTCATCTCGTTATGGTGGGGGAATATTTCTGGATAATGGAAGTAACCCAGAGATTTATAATAATGTAATATTTGAAAATAGTGCCCTAAGTTCCGGCGGTGGAATTTTTTCAAGGAATTCCAATTTAATAGTTATGAATACAATTCTTTGGGAAAATTCAGCATCAAGTGGAAATCAAATATTCCGAACAGGTGGAAGTGAATTAATCACATATTGCGATATACAAGGCGGTTGGGCTGGAGAAGGTAATATTGATTTAGATCCTTTATTTCGCGATACACTAAACGGAGATTTTCATCTCATGTCAACAGATTGTATTGATGCTTTTAACTCACCTTGTATTGATGCAGGCCATCCAAGTTATGATGATTTACTGCTTGATTGTGATTGGGGATTAGGGATCGAACGATCTGATATGGGGGCTTATAGTCTGACTGATGTAGGAGTTTCTGTGATGGATAATAGTACGGAATTACCAACAAAATTTAGCCTTTCCCAAAACTACCCAAACCCATTCAACCCAACAACAACAATAAAATATTCTATTCCGTCATTTACACACCCCTTAATCCCCTCTCGAGAGGGGAAGGAGCGAAGCGACAGGGGTGTGTTAGTAAAGCTAATCATCTATAATATACTCGGCAGAGAAGTAGCAGTACTAGTAAACAAAAAACAAAATCCCGGTAATTATGAAGTTCTTTGGGATGCAACTGAGTTTAGTAGTGGTGTATACTTCTATCAATTACTTACAAATGATTTTCAGCAGACAAAAAAACTTTTACTAATAAAATAATGGGGATGCTTGTGAAAAAATTAAAAAAGCAGCAATTCTTCTAATTATTGTAATTAAGTAATAAATAATTTTAGGAGGTAGATATGCAGCGTTTTATATCAACTATTTTTGTTCTTCTTTGTTTTACTTCAGTAACATTTTCGGGCATTGTTGAAGTGCCTAGTGATCAACCCACTATTCAAGAGGGGATCAACGCAGCTAACAATGGGGATACGGTTCTTGTAGCAAAAGGTACTTACTACGAAAATATTAATTTTATGGGTAAAGCTATCACTGTGGCAAGTCATTTCATTTTAGATCAGAGGAAAAAACATATCCGTAAAACAATTATTGACGGAAGTCAGCCTGCTAATCCTGATTTCGGCTCAGTAGTAAGTTTCGTATCAGGCGAGGATACAAATTCAGTACTTTGCGGATTTACAATAACGGGCGGCAGCGGAACTGCTCAGGTGTTTCCGGGTTTTCCGCCAATGCGGAATGGAGGCGGAATTTTCTGTAATGGTTCCGGGGCAAAAATCATTCATAACATTATAATAGATAATCATGTTGTGAGCCCCGGATGGGCAATGGGCGGCGGTTTTTATTATGGTCCACCCTTCGTACCAAATTATGTGGTTATTGAAAAAAATACTTTTAAAAACAATTCGTTAAACGGAACTGAAAGAGTTACAGGCGGAGGCATAGAAGCTGGCTGTTCCGGAAGAATTGTTCATAATATTTTTAAGGAAAATATCGTTTATGCAAACGAAGGAAGTGCAGCAGGAGGTGGAATATCTGTAGATTCATGGGATCCCGCAGTACTTCCGCCACATGTAGTTTTAGTAACTAATAATATTATTACAAACAATAAAGCCTTGCAGAATGATGATGCAGAGTTTTGGCTTGGAGGTATAGGCGGTGGAATTTCCTTACTTGGCAGCGAAGGAATTATCTCAAATAATATTATTCAGCATAACGAAGTAAGTGCTGCCAACAATAGTTTTGCGCCAGGAATGCTGTTTGATTTTCCACCGGATGAATTGTATTTCCGAAATAACATTGTATCACATAACTACTTTAGCGGTTCCGGTCCTTGCTTTGGTGGCGGCTTTGCTGTTTGGGACGGCAGCCCAACTTTGGAAAATAATTTGTTCGAAAAGAACAAAGCAACATTCGGCGGCGGAGGATGGATAGGTGATGCTTTCAGTTTTACAAAAATTATTAATAACACAATTACAAAAAATCATGCTGATGAAAAGGGCGGAGCAATTTACACAAAAAGTGCGGCTCCTACCGTTATGAATTCAATACTTTGGAATAATCATGCACCGGAGGGGAATGAAATTTTTGTTGAAAGCGGAACCATTGATGTAACTTATTCTGATGTCAAAGGCGGATGGGTCGGGATAGGAAACATTGATAGAAATCCCCGTCTATTTGGCTGGATGAAATTTTTAGGGTTTAGGTCACCTTGCATTGATGCAGGTAATCCCGATGAAATGTATAATGATCCAGCAAGTAATTATTTTCCCAACTATGCAATGCTGCCTGCTCGAGGAAAATTAAGAAATGATATGGGCGCATACGGCGGTCCATATGCTGCCGATTGGTGGAACTTCTTCAATTTTAGAAAGGAAGTAGAATCACTTGAAACAAAGGATGAAGAACTTGCATCAAACTTACAAGCAGAATCAATCGAAGTTAGTCAATATCCCAATCCGTTTAACCCAACTACAAATTTTGAATTTCAGATTCCTGATTCAAGATTAGTATCATTAAAAATCTATAATCTACTTGGACAGGAAGTGGCAGTTTTAGTTTCTGATAAACTGGATGCCGGTAAATATAGATACACTTGGGATGCTTCCTACTTAAGTAGTGGAGTTTATTTTTATCGGTTGGATGCCGGAGACTATTTCGAATCTAAGAAAATGATTCTTTTAAAATAATATTGGAAAAGGTGATGAGACAAAAGCCGGTTCGATGCCGGCTTTGTTATTTTATAAAGTAGATTTTAAAGATGGTACGAATTTAATTTTTTCATTAAAATAATAGATGTCTATTAAATAAAGATTTTTTTGAATTAAGAATGTAAAATTGTATAATTGCAGATAAACAGTCCAAATTGAAATTGAAACTGAAAATGAAAAAATTAAAACCAATCATTCTCTCAATTACCTTATTAATATTTGCTGCTGGTAGTGTATCTGAATTCGATCCATCAATAATCTTTACTTCAGAAACCATTGATCCTCAAGGAAACGGGGATGCAAAAGCATTAGCAGATATTGACGGTGATGGAACAATGAATCCGATATTAGGCGGTTCAAATTTAGGATGGTATTCCACAGATAGCATTTGGAGTTTTCATGAGATTGCTTCAAATCCGCCATTCATTGAGTTTAGCACAGATATGCAAGCAGCTGATATTGATAATGACGGTGATCCTGATGTTATTGTAGGTAATGCAGGCGGAACCAATAATTTAATTTGGTTCGAAAACCCAAGAATAAATCCGCCTACCGGAAGTGGAAATGATCCAACGATTGCTGCAAACTGGAGTAATCATATAATTGGTACACACGGCGATTGGGTGCATGATATTGAAATAGGTGACCTGGATAATGATGGGAAATTGGATATTATTTCAAGCGGACATGGTTTTACTCATATTTGGAAAAATGATTTGCCTTTTGGTTGGATCGATATTCAGCTTTCCAATGCAGGTAAAGGTGTTTTTATTGGGGATATAAATTCCGATGGATGGAAAGATATAGCAACTCCATTCGGATGGCTGGCAAATCCGACAGTAACAATATTAAATAGTTGGGAGTTCTATCCTATAAGCGTTTCGGCTCCAAACGATGAAGTTTTGTTGGCGGACATTAATGGTGATTCAAGGTTGGACTTAATAACTATTGATGCACATGGTCCATCCGAATTTGCTTGGTATAAATCACCTTCAGATCCGACTTTATCATCATGGATAAAAACAATAATTGATGGATCAATGGGTGCACATAAACTTGAAGCTGCTGATTTTAATAACGATGGTTTCGTTGATATTTTAGTCGGCTTAGAACTTGACGATTTGAGTATCTATTTTAATTCTACCGATTCGATGGGGATATTCACAAAACAGCAGTTAGACACAAAAGCGGCTCACAATGCAAGGGCAGGGGATATTGATAATGATGGAGATATTGATGTATTTGGTGCTGATTATGCCGGTCATCCTCCCTCAGTCGTTTACTTTAATGAAAGTGTTGTTCCGGTTGAATTAACAAGTTTTACATATGCTGTTTCAGAAGGCACGGTTGTACTAAACTGGACCACTGTAACAGAAACTAATAATTCACATTTTATTGTCCAAAGAAGTTATGATAATATTAGTTTTATGCCAATTGCAAGAATTGAAGGTAATGGTACTACATCTGAAATATCAAAATATAGTTACGCTGATGATTCATTAGAAAATGGATTATATTTTTATAGATTAAAACAAGTTGACTATGACGGATCATATAGTTATTCGCAAGTGATTGAAGTTAGATTAGGTATTCCTATCAATTTCTATTTAGCACAAAATTTTCCCAACCCATTCAATCCAAATACAATTATTGAATTTCAGATTACTGAGGCTAGTTTTGTATCATTAAGAATATTTGACCCAACCGGCGGGGAGGTCGCTAACTTAGTTTCAGATGAATTAAGTGCGGGAAAATATAAATATTCATGGGATGCTTCAAACTTGAGCAGTGGCGTTTATATATATCAATTGGATGCGGGTAATTATTTTGAAACTAAAAAAATGATTCTTTTAAAATAAGTTTTTCAATTTTATTATTATAAAAATGGGCGGACAAATTATGACCGCCCAATTAATAATTTATTTTCTTTTAGGCGCCGGATACTGATTTCGAATTGTGTAAATATTGTCCTTGTGCGCTTGGAAATGTTTAACCATTTTACCCCAAGCGTCAGGATGTCTGTCACCGACTCTTTTTACGTATTCAGCCCAAAACTTATCGAATGTACCCATATCTTTTGCAGTATACCAATAGTGAACATTCCATTCATCTCCCCATGTATGATTAAAACTGCCAAAACTGTAAATAAAACCCTCATCGACAAGTTCCTCTAAAATAGGTACAAATATGGAATCACCCATCTGGTTCACTTTTCCTACTTCCCCCATGTGAACCATGTTAGAACTTACAATTAATAATGGCTGATCATTATCCTGCGCGAAACTGCTGCCGGAAAGAAAAAGAATAAAAACTGCTGCAAATATTTTTATTGTTTGTTTCATTTGTTACTCCTTTTTGATTGTTAAATAAGTAAATAAATATGCTGAAGAGTTTTCTTATTCTTAAAAACTATTAGCACTTTTAGATCTATTTTTTCTTTTTAGTTTTCATCTCAATTTGAATTGCTTCGAAAGGTTTATCACCAATATTTTCAGGTTGATGTTTACTTTTTTCAGACCAAATTACCAGGCCGGCATTAGGATCCATTTCTTTTGATTTACCATCAGGTAAATTCATTTTCAGAGTTCCATCCGTTAAGAAAACCACAACGCCTTCAGGATGAGAATGCATTTTCGATATTTCATTTGGACCGTAAGTAATTCGAAGTACTCTTACCTCGTCATTTTCAAACTCTACTTTGTAATGTTTAGGATCAACTTTGGCTGCATCCTGTGCAATGCTACTGTTTGAAATAAATAGTAGAACAAACAGAAAGAATACGGTTTGAGAAATATATTTCATTTTACTGCCTTCCTAATAGTTTAATTATATAATTGGAAAAGATAGATCTTTATTTTATCCCTTCCTTTAAAGATGTTGTTAACTTTTCTAATCTTCTTTTTTAATTTCACCACCATGATCCCCAACAATCATCCATGTACCATTCTTTTTCATTAGAACGTCAGTCCATCGGCCTTTTTCAGTAACGGGTTTACCCTCATTATTTTCACTCACCTGAGTATAATAATAATGTACGTAAGCAAAATTTCCGTTAATCCAAATTCGGGCAGGTGTTGTAATATTAAACTTTTGTTTTCCTTTTGTTGAAAAGTACTTACTTGATTTCATGGCATCAGCTTTTATTCCCGGAGCTTCGTTTTTGTAGGACCAACCATAATATGAATCATCAAAGTATTTATAGTAAGCAAGTGGATCGTTACTATCTATTTCCCAGTATTTCTGTACGCCTGCCCATACCTCTTTTTGCTCAGCGGACCATTCTTGTGCGTATTGCTTTCCACTTAAGAAAAGCAGTGCAAACAGAATTATTACAGAGAGTTTTGTTATTTGTTTCATTTATTACTCCTCAAATTATAATTGAACATTGTTTTTGCAATTAATTGAACTCGTGCCTTCAACATATTGCTTATTATTATTTTAGTATTGTAGCGCTTACTAATCGGTTTCCGGCGGAGATATAGAATAACCTAATTGTTCTATCCAATCTTGCCTGTCGAAAGCGACAATCTCTTTGGAAATTTTGCCATTATTAAAATGTACAATCGTCATCCCCCATAGTTCAACTGCTTTACCGGTTGCTGGTATGTCAGTTGCTCCGGTATTTATTCCGGTTAGCTCCCATTTGAATGCAGCTTTATTATCAGAATAAATTTCCTCCGCAAAGACAATTTTAAGATCAGGATAGCCGGTTCTTAATCCTTGCATTACTTCTTTAAGCCCATCTAGTCCTTCAACTACCGGCTGTGAATTTGATATGCGTACAAAGTTTGGATCAACTATCGTATTAAGAGCATTGTAGTTTCCATTATTCCACACTTCTAGAAATTTATCTGCTAATGGTTTCAATTCTTTTGAATGATCCATTTGCTGCTGGCATCCGGCAATAATTATAATTGCTGATAACAATATCAAAGCTCCTTTAATTATTGTCTTCATTTTTTTTCTCCCTTTTTATATGGTGTAGTAAATGATTAATTGAACATTATTAAGAAATGAAGCTACTTGGTGGATGTTTCATGTTTTTATGAATATATATTTTTACTCTTTCTCTCAGGTATTTCACTTTTCTTCATATATATAATTAAAGAGTTTCGCTTATTATTTCGGATGATAGTATTCGTAGGAGAGAATTATAATAAGATGTTGTATCTTATAATAAAAAATAAATTAAGTTAAAACAAACAATATTTAATAATAATTTGTAAAGACTATTTATTTTGAAATAATAAGACATTAAGTTGTTTGAAGTATTAACAGATTAACATTACCTTTCAAAAAAAATCCTTCTGGTTATAAAAATTGTATTCAATTTTTTAAATAAAATAGGAGGTAGAAAAATGAAGAAATTAGTTTTTCTATTTGTTTTAATATTTTTTATCATGCCGCAGTCACCAATCAATTCACAATTTAACATCCTAAAGAAAAAAATTAAAAAGAAAGTCGAAACAAAAGTTGAGCGAAAAGTTGATAAGGAAATTGACAAAACTATCGACAAAGCTCTTGAAGGCGATACAAATAAAGAGGAAAAAGTCGAACCCGAGAAAAAGGAAGTAGATGCAAAAACTGAGAAGCATTCTGAAACCGAAAGTTCAGAAGAAAACACAAAATTATTAAAAGCATGGTCGAAATATGACTTTGTACCTGGTGATGAAATAATTTTTTATGACGATTTAATCGATGAAGAAAACGGAGAGTTCCCATCGAGGTGGGATTTATTAAGAGGCAATGTTGAAATAGCAGTTTACGGCGATGAGAACGTTATAAACTTTGCCACGGTTCAACCTTGTGGTATAGTTCCTTTAATGAAGGAGGAAGGGGACTATTTGCCCGAACAATTCACGATTGAATTTGACGCATACTTTAGCGAATTCTGCACGAGATATCATGTTGAATTCTATGATATGGTCAGTCAAAAACCTCCTAAAACAATTCCAAGAGTAAATATTGATCCCGGTTATGTTAGCGTTGAGGGATTCAGCGGAACAAATTTAACGAATAGTGAATACCCCTTTTGGGAACACATTTCAATTTCATTTAATACTAGAGCACTAAAGGTATATTTTGGAGAGCAAAGAGTCTGTAATATTCCAAACTTGCGTGCCGAGCCAATAGGTATTACAATAAGCAGCCGACAGTGTCATAAAGATAATCAAGCATTGATAAAAAATATTAGAGTAGCAAAGGGAAGTAAAAAACTTTACGACAGAATAATGGCAGATGGAAAATTTGTAACACGCGGAATATTATTTGATGTAAACAAGGCAACTCTTAAACCAGAATCTATGGGCGTGATAAATAACTTTGCTAAAATGATGAAGAAGCATCCAGAATTGAATTTTAGTATTGAAGGGCATACAGACAGCGACGGCGATGAAACTATGAATCAGCAATTATCTGAGAAGCGCGCAGAGTCAGTAAAGTTAGCACTAGTTGATCTAGGAATTGATGCTTCCCATTTTCAAGTAAAAGGATTTGGTGAAAGCAAGCCTGTTGATAGCAATACAAATCCTGAAGGAAAGGCAAATAATAGAAGGGTTGAGTTTGTTAAGTTGTAATTCTATTGATTTTTAATAACTAACTATTATTTAGGAGCCTGCTTAAAAGCAGGCTTTTTTGATGTATATAAAATAACTGAAGAAAAATTATAAAATAGTTGAACAAAATTGAATCTCGAGGATTGTACTATTATACGCAGTTCATAAGCTGGATTAGATAAAAAATTGAGGTTGAAATGAAAAAGTTAAATTTATTCAACATAGTTTTTCTTATGATGCCAATTTTTATAAGCGGCTGTAAGATCGATATTAAAAATATTGAACGACCTGAAAAAATTGTGAGTAAGCGCCAAGTAGTTTACGATACTGAAACTTACGACAAACTTGCCAAACTTTGGGAGACATACTATGAAGAATTTCCGTCAGAAGATGCTTATGCAAATTGGATGTACGCAGCACGTTACGCAGGATGGGAGAATTACGAGTTGCTATTAAAGGAAGGTGTAAACGAATTTTCCGCAAACCCAACTCTACTTTATCTTTCAGCATTAACAAAGCATGGAGCTAAAGATAATTTAGAAGCAATAAGTTTACTCGAACGCTCTGTTGAATTGGATCCAACATTTTTAGACTCTTGGTTTGCATTAGCTGTTGATTACATGGGTAACGGGAATATGGAGAAAGCTGATGCAGCCTTTAGAAAACTTTTAGAAGAAGGCGCTATTAGTGATGAAGTGATGGATTATAATTTTAATGTATTAACACTCCTTGATAAAAATGCAATTTTAATCACAAATGGGGATAACGACACTTACCCGGTTTGGGTTCTAACAAGAATATTAAAATACAGACCGGATGTGAGAGTGGTGAACCGATCACTCTTAAACTCCGAATGGTATCCGATTCATATAATTAAAAATGAGGGGATACCAAATTATATAACGCAAAATGAATTTAATAATTTAAGGGATGAAACATTTGAAAAGTTAAAGTCACGAAAAATTAAAATGCCCCCAATGGGACCATTCAGCGATACATTGCTAACACAAATTGTTTACTCTGCTTCAGAGGAAAATAGACCGTTGTATTTATCTGTAACACTCTCGTCCACTAAAGTAATAGACGATTATAGAAACGATGGCACCAATCTAGGGTTAGTCACACAAATTTTACCGGGGAACAAAAACTATTCAAATCAAATTAAAGAAGCTGTTAATAATTGGCTCTATAAGTTTAGAACAGCAGGATTAAAAAGCTGGAAGCTTAATCATAGCAAGGAAGCAGATGCCGGTAAACGGCTGACGATGAATTATGCAGGTGCTCTTAGTTCATTGATGGAAGCAATAACTAAATATACTCCGGAAAAAAGGCTTGAATTATTTAGCTGGTATAAGGAAAACATTTTAAATTTGTTATCGGCTGAAATAGTAGATAAGATGAATTCAGCCTGGTGTAGATCGACCGACATAAAAGAGATAAGCGATTGGTGCAAAAGCAAGAATTATATAAAATGAGCACTGACTGGGAAATTTTAAGCAGTGCAAAAAATGACGACGATAAAGCTGCAGAAATAATTTTTAACAAGTACAAAAAACCAATAATAAGAATGACAGCTTTAATTACCGGGTCACTTGATTCTGCAAAAGATATTTATCAAGAAACATTTTTGCGGTTGATCAATGGAAAGATAAGACATCATGAAGGAAATTTTAAAACATACATTACAACAATTGCATATCGATTGGCTCTTAAAGAAAAATATAGGATAAACAAAACTTCGCCGGTTGATAATGAAGAATTTTTAGATACTAAAATTTCTCCCGTTGAAGAACAGATTAGTGAAGAAACTCAAAAAAATATTTTTACTCTAATTAATTCTTTGCCGCTCAACCAAAAGGAAATTTTAGTTTTAAGATTTTATGGCGGACATAGTTATGAAGAGATATCGGAAATAACAAAACTGCCTATTGGAACTGTAAAATCAAGAATATTTTATGCAGTAAAAGCCTGCGGTAAAAAAATAAAACAAACAGGAGTAATTTGATGCAGCACTATAATGAAGATACTTTGCTGAAGTATCATTTGGAATTATTAGATGGTGATGATCTAATAAATTTACGAGCTCATTTAGAATCTTGTCAATTATGCCATACAAAATTAGATGATATTAAAAATGATGTCGAGTTGATAAGCAGTTATGATCCGGATATTAATGATGTTCAAATACCGATCATTAAAAAAAGAAAAAGTTATGCAGTTTGGTTAAAGAGGGCAGCAGTGCTAGTGGTAGGTTTTGTAACCGGCTATTCAACATCAGTGTTTGTTCAACCGGATCACGTTGTGGTGGTTGGACAATACTTAAATACAGCAAAGACAAATGTTGTAATGACTGATTATACAGTTTGTCCAAGTATAGATATTTACCTGTTGGAATGAATTTATTAAAAATGTTTTCAATTTTTCACTTCAAAAAAAGTGCTTTTTTTATTTGATTAAACTTACCTGCACTTAAGGAATAATAATAAACTCCGCTGCTTAAGTTTTCAGGTACAAATTCTACTTTGTAAATCCCTGCTGATTTATATTCAGAAAGTATTTGCTGAATTTCCTTACCTAATGCATTAAATATTCTTAGCGATACAAATTCGATCTTCGGAATTTCAAATTGAATTGTCGTTGATGGATTAAATGGATTAGGATAAGCATCATGAAGTTTGTAAGAATTAATTGATCCATTCAATTCAGAATCGAGATCGGTAACTGCAATTTCAAAATGAAGTGAGTCAATAACTACCGGTGATTTATCTGCTTCATCATAATAGCTTTTAAATGTATTTATTTCCGGAGTATCATACTGAAATAAATCCTCTGCAAATCTAGGAGCTAAGGATTGATAAAGTAATTTTATATTTATTTTGTAAGAAGATGATTCCGGTACATTGCTAATTTTATATTTGATGGAATCAATTCCTGTACCTTCACCAGATAAACTTTTGTTAAAGTTTGGATCAATTTCGGCTTGACCTGAAATTTTTGTTGAATCATAATACTGACCTGAGGTTTTAAAACCTTTTGGAGGCAGCCGATTATCCTTAATGTATTCTGCACCTCTTAATAAAGTGTAGGTAACATTATTATCAACATCATGCATCAGTGCCTGATAAATTTGTACTTGATCTTCCTGAGTTATCACATCATGGTGCACTTCGTAAGGATCATCTAATCCTATAATTTCTCCGGTTTCCATATTCCAATTGCCGGAGGAAAAAACTAACTGATTTTCAGAATCAAATAATTCAAGCTGAACCCATGCTCTCCTGCTTGGGTAAGCAGTAGGAAACTTATGTCCGCTTAAATTTTCAATAGATACATTTACTTCAAGTTCATTTTCACTATTAAAATTATATGAGGCTTTTAAATTTGCAGTGTTTTGTTGAAGCAATTTTAGTGTCTGTGCAATTGTACTGTCAATTTGTTCATTAGTTGCTGTTACTCCTATCATTTCACTATTATTCTTAAGAAGATTAAGCATAAAAACATTAGCTCCGACAAAGACATGTTTAGCATAATTTTCTCTTCTGCTTAACCAAGGCGGTCTGTTGGACATTGCAATTAAACCCGGTTCTTCCGGCATGTGACAAATTTGGCAAGTAATATTTTGTTCCGCATAGATACTATTTTTCCATTCAAGGTATGGCGTTTGTTCAGCAATTTCTCCAACTTCATTTCCATCGTTATCTAGTGTTGGAGTAAATAGAGTATGACAAGTAGCACACAATTCCGAATCTAAATTATGTGAACCAAATTTTGGGGTATAATCAACACTCATGATCATTGGATTTGCTAAAGGATTTTCAAATGGTCCATAAATAATTCTATCATTTTCAATTAAGTAATTACCGGACCAGCTTTCGGGCATTCCCATATTATCTTCTTTTATTTGATGGCACGCAGTGCAGCTTACACCATCCAAAGCAAGCTGATCTTGCTGCATTTGCTGAAGTGAATAATATTCTTGCCCGTTAAAATGTGCTTCTGTACTTCCCATGGGAGAATGGCAGGTAATACATTTATTCTCAATAAATTCTTTGTATTCTGGGTGTGCCATAACTTCGGCAGAAACCTTTGCTTGCCAAAACGGATCACGGGCAGCATTAGCCATCATTGTGGAGCGCCAAAGTGTTACAGGTGAAATATCGGCACCGATAGAACTTAAAAGTGCGCTGCTGTTTGGTGCGCCGGGTTCATGGCATACTGCACAGTTTCCCGATCCACTGAATATATTTGAAGATTGTGTTGTGAGAAGTTGTGCGGATATCTCTTGCAAAAAATTAAGAGAAACTGTTAAAATTATGAAGGCGGGTTTTATTCTATTATTCAGGATCATCGGATTTTCTTCAAATTAATTGAAAATTTAGCAATAGTATATGATTTGATTCCCGGAATTAGTAATAGATTCATAAAAATATTTTAAATGTAGGAATTCCAATTTTCAAACAAATTTCGTACATTTCAAGCGGTTAGTATAATACCTTTCAGCACTATTTGATTTACAGAAGTTGCACTTAAATACATATTAAAAATTTATAGTTAAATAAATTAATGAAGCAATTTCTACGGATTGATAATCTTATTATTACGGTCATAATATTCGTGTTTATGTGGCTGTTTACTCTTATTCCATTCAAGTTAATTTTTCTTGATCCGGTCACAAAATCTTTGGCGGATTTTGAATTATATGATGTGGTATTTTCAAAAATTAGGGAAGAACAGCAAGTGGATACTAATATTGTACTTATCAATATTAGGCAGTTGGATAGGCGGGGAATTGCTCATCAGATTGCGTTAGTAAATTCCTATGAACCGAAAGTTATTGGTCTAGATGCATTATTTTTGGAACGGCGGGATACTCTGACCGATAACCTTCTTGCACTTGCCTTTTCTCAATGCGAAAATTTAGTTATTGCCAGCAAGCTGAGCAATTTTTTAGAAGAAGAAAATTGTTACGACAGCTTGGTTCTACCGGAACCTATTTTTAGGGAACATGCAAAAACCGGTTTTGCAAACCTGCCCACAAGCGGAGTAAATGCTCGGACAATAAGAATGTTCCAGCCGGAAGCTCAGCTCAGGGATGGTGTTGCGTCATCATTTGCAACCGAAGTAGTTAAGCTGTATGATGAGCGGGCTTACATCGAACTTTTCCAAAGGGAAAACAGTTTTGAGACAATCAACTACCGTGGTAATTTTAATAAATTTTATCTATTAGACTTTGTCGATTTACGCAATGCTGAGATTAATCTATCCTTCCTAAAAGATAAAATTGTATTGCTGGGATACATAGGTCCAAGTGTTGCACAAAAAGATTTGGAAGATATCTATTTTACTCCGTTAAATAGCAATTATGCCGGAAGGTCATACCCGGATATGTATGGTGTTGTGATTCATGCCAACATAATTTCAATGATTTTGAATAGAAATTATATTAATGTTATGCCTATGTGGTTAAGTTTTATTTTGGCATTTCTTCTCTGCTATTTTAATGTGTTCCTTGTAAAATTAATTTATGAAAACATCACAGACTATTACGGCGGATTGGTAAAGCTATTAATATTTTTCCAAATGATTTTATCATTGATTTTTACAGTACAAATATTCCACTTTATGCACTATAAAATAAGTTTGACTATTGCCTTAATTGCTATTGTACTTACCCCAAGTTCAGTTGTTCTTTACGAAAAATTATTTAAGAATTATGCAAAATCATATAATCAGAAACGAAAGAGCAAAAGAATAAAATGAAAACCGTAATAAGTAAATTAGTATGGATGGTTTTATTTGTTATCATCTTCAATCATAAAGGTTTTTCTCAAAGTGAATTGTTTACTGTTTTAGCTGCCGGCGGTAAATTAAATTTAAAGAAAGCAAACACGCTTGAATGGAGGAATATAACGACCGGACAAAAAATATTTTCGGGTGACTCAATAAAAATTTCCACTCATGCCTACATAGGATTAGCGCACAAAAGTTTGAACACGTTGGAACTTAATAAAGCGGGATTATATTTTGCCGATAGCCTGGCGGAGCAACTGGATACTTCACAAAAAACTGTTTCAAAAAAATTAGTAGCTTTTATTATAGATGAAATGGCTGATAAGAAAAAAGGCAGTAATGAAATGCGCACTCTTGGTGCAGTTGTAAGGCTGAGTAAAAATAAAATTGATGTTAATCTTCCTACAAATGTTTTTCTTTTAGATACAACATTTCAATTTTCCTGGTATCCTAATGCAAAAACTGAAAAGTATGTGTTTCAATTGCTCAACCCAACCTTTAAAACAATTTATATGAAGGAAATTTCAGATACTTCTCTTAGTTTGGATTTACAAACATTAAACTTGCAGAGCACCGAAACATATAACTGGCTTGTGTTTGATCCCCAAAACAAGGAAGTATTATCTGACACAATAAAATTTAATGTGTTATCAAAGGCGAGAAAAGAAAGCATCATGAATGATGTTTACCTTCTATCCTTAGAAAAGAATGATGAAAAAAATATTTTGGATCATCTAATGTTAGCATCGTTTTATAAAAACAATAAGCTGTACCTCGAAGCACTTAAGGAGTATAAAAATATTTTAAAAATAAAACCAGATGTAGATGAATTTTGGGAATCATACTTACAGTTTCTCATGGATATAGGATTGAAGAGAGAAGCTTTAAACGAATGGCAGAGAAGTACTTTCGCAAATAGATCACTAATAAATGATTGATTTAACTATGAAACTTCTAACTAAAATATTTTTACTATTTATTCTTTATTCAAGTATTTCACTTGGTCAGAAACCCGGAATGGGTCTGTTCCTTGATGACAAATATTTTGAGAACAGTCCGAAAGCCGCGCCGTTGATGAGAGGCGATTACGACAATTTACCTGCTTCTTATTCACTTAAAGAATTTGCGCCGACACCGGGTTCGCAAGGACTGCATGGAACTTGCACAGGCTGGTCAACTTCATATGCGGGCAGAACAATTTTAGAAGCGATAAGAAATAAATGGAGGGGAACTGAAGTTAATGAAAACTCTTTTTCACCTTCCTATGTTTACAATCAAATTCGATCAAGCGATGATTGCTTTGGCGGTGCTTCAATAATTGATGCATTGGATGTATTAAGATTACAAGGTGATGTGAAACTAAACGACTTTGGATATTTATGTGAAAGAAATGTTACCAACGCAGATAAAAACTTAGCTCTGGAATATAAAATTATTGAGTACCGTGAAGTTGCCTACAAAACGACAAACAACAAAACGGAAAGAGTTAAAAAAAGTTTATCGGAAGATAAACCTATAGTAATTGCAATGGATATCCCAAATTCTTTTATCGATGCGGGTGAAGTCTGGATACCGGAACAGGAGGACTACCGTTCATGGTCGCAAGGACATGGTATGGCTATTGTCGGGTATGATGACAACAAATTCGGCGGCGCGTTTGAAATTATGAATAGCTGGGGCACTGATTGGGGAAATGACGGCTTCACTTGGATGCGTTATTCTGATTTTGAATATTTCGTCTTGTTCGCTTTTGAACTGATCGATGAATCGAAACCAAAACCTAGTGTTCCTGATCTATCTGGTAAACTTAGTTTTATTGAAAGTACAGGATTCCCTATCTCCGCAAAGTTTAATGGTAAATATTTTAAAACTAACGAGCCCTATTATTCAGGTACTCTTTTCGAATTAAGAATTTCGAATAGTGAACCTGCTTATGTCTATGCATTTAGCTACGACTTATCAAACAGTACTTATAAAATATTTCCATTTCATGATAAGATGGTTGCGTATTTACCTTACCGGCAAAATAATATTGCAATTCCTGATGAAGAAAGTTATAATATGCTCGATGCCACAACGGGAACCACGTATTACTGCTTTTTGTATTCCAAGGAAAGCTTGGACATTGATAAAATTATGAATCAAGTTAAGGAAGCCCCTGGTGAATTTTGGGATAGATTAAATAGAACCATCGGAAGCAAATTTGTTGCTCCCAATAATATAAAATATAATGACGGCAATATGATTGAGTTCAGTGCACTCAGCAATGGAAAAACCATTGTACCAATTGTTTTAGAAATACCTCACAATTAATAAAAGTTTTAATAATAACCTTCTAAAAGGGAGAGTTATGAAAAAGCATTTTTATATTAAGCATCTTTTTATTGTAATAATATTTCTTATCTCAAAAATATCTTTTGCACAGGAGAACATTACTATTTCCTTTGAATCGAAAGAGGATAAGATTTATATCTACTACACACTAGATGCAAATTTAAATTATGAATATGAAATTGATGTCATTTTAAAACGATCAAGTGTACCCTCATTCGAATATAAGCCCACGGCTTTAACCGGTGATATTGGAACAGGCAAATTTGCCGGTAGTCAGAAAACAATAATTTGGCAAGTGAGTGAAAGCGAAATGGAAATGTTCGACGGTGATGATTTCTTCTTTGAAATTGATGCGCAAAAGATTGAAGAGGGAGGCGGCATTCCTTGGTATGTTTGGGTTGGCGGACTTGCAGCTGGGGGAGCGGCGGCAGTTATTGTTTTATTAGGCGGCGATGATGAACCGGAAAGCACTACTTTCGCTGATCCGCCGGCAAGACCATAATTATTTATTTAACCAGGTTTAAACATGAAAAAGTTAATAATATTTTTATCGCTGATTTTATTTTCGTCCACCGTATTTGGACAGATTTCCGGTAAGTCAAAATCGGGAAGATTATTTTCAAAAAAAGAAATTGAAAAACCTGCCGAAGTTTCTTCACCTATTATTAATTTACTTTTCCCAAAACTAAATGAGTCGGGACAAATAAGTGTTGCGGATAATTTTATATTTGTTGAGGGTAATGTTGTTGACGATTATGGAATTCAAGAGCTAAGTATAAATCGAATAAACTATGGCGTAAATAATAAAAATGAATTTGCACAAAAGATTTTATTAAACCCCGGTTTAAACAATGTATTTATTAAGGCTGTAAATGTTGAGGATAAAATAGCAACTAAATCATTTACAGTTATGGTAAATATAAAAATTGAAGCGCCTGAAATTGTAATTATTGAACCAGTATTAAATTCTTTTGATGAGGTAACTCTTCATGAAAGTATAATTTCGGTTAGAGGTAAAGTAATTGATTCACATGGAATTAAAGAAATAAAAGTGAATGACGCATCAGCAACAATAATGCAGGGTAATGAATTTTTTGCAAATGTAAAATTGAAAGACGGTATAAATAATATTTTTGTTAAAACAACTAATATTAATGATCAGTCAGTTGAAAAAAGATTTAAAGTTATTACCCCGATAGATGTTGAAGGACCTCAAATAACTTTAATTGAACCTGAAGCGACAAGGGGAGTGCAGGTTGTTAGGAAAAAAGATGTTCTGAAAATATTAGGCAAGGTTGCAGACCCAAGCGGAATTTCCGAAGTAACAGTTAATAATCGGAAAGCAAAAATTCTTGCCAACAATGAATTTACAATTGATATGTTTTTGGCAATGGGTGAAAACAGAATAGTTATTAGCGCAGTGGATAATAAATTTAACACTTCATCCGATACTTTTTATGTTACAAGAAAATTGGATGAAATAATTAAGGCAGGCAGATATATAGCTTTATTGATCGGTATAAACGATTATGAGGGTTATTGGAATCCATTAAAAAATGCTGTTAATGATGCCGCAGAGTTAGCGGAAGTTTTGGAGAAGGAGTATAACTTTGATGAAGTTTATACATTGCTAAATAAAGAAGCAACTCGAAGAAATATTATTCAAAAGTTGGAATGGCTTACTGCTAATATTAAAAGTGATGATAACGTGTTGATATTTTATGCCGGTCATGGACAGTTCAATAAAAGCTTAAACAAAGGCTATTGGGTTCCTGCTGATGCAAAAACGAAATCTGTTGCAGACTACATCTCTAACAATGATGTAAAAACTTTTATCGGCGGAATACCATCCAAACATACTTTGCTTATTACAGATGCATGTTTTGCCGGAGATATTTTTAGAGGTCCGAATGGTGAGAGTGTACAGTTTGATCCGAATGACATGAGCAGATATTACCGCGAAGTTTATAGAAAACCCTCACGTGTTGCATTAACATCCGGCTCGGTTGAACCTGTAATGGATTCGGGAAGGGATAATCATTCCATCTTTACTTACTATTTGTTGAAAGCTCTAAAGGAAAATAACAGAAAATATTTTGATGCGAGTCAATTGTTCAATGAATTTAGAATGGCTGTAGCGAATAATTCAGAGCAGACACCGCAGCTAAACATAGTGCGTGATACGGATGATGAAGGCGGGCAATTTATTTTCATTAAAAATAATGTTGAATGAAATGAATTTTAACTTCAATAAAATAACTGAATAGTTAGAGGTTGATAAATGAAATTAAAAATGAATATCTATACGAGTTTAATTTTATCACTATTGTTATTATCGATTAGCATAAATGCACAAAACAAAAATATAGGCTCAATCGAATTTTTAAATGACTGCGGTATATCAAATAACAGTAGCATTTCGTCAATCTCGGCAGCAATTTTTGAAGATCGAATGAATGGAGATAATTCCCTAACTGGCTTGCAATCCAGGAACTGGGTAGTAATAAATCAAGATGGCGGCGGTGATTCTGATCCATGGTTCATGGGTGATAATACAGTCTTCAATTCATTTGAAGGTCCATCAAACGGTTTTGTTGCTTCAAATTTTAGCGGTGCTAATGCATCGGGAGTTGTAAATCATTGGCTTATATCTCCATTAATAAATGCCAGCGAAAATGATACTTTATCATTTTGGTTTCGTTCGCCCGAATCGTCACAGTTTGATGATTCAATATCTATTTATCTTGCTTTGGATGGCGGCTCTACAATTTCATCCTTCTCTATAAATTATGTTAATGCTAATGATAATAATAATCCCAGATGGCTTGTACCAAAAAATAATTGGACTAACTGGCAGGGTTTAATTCCGCAAACCGGAAATATTCGTTTTGCAATTCAGTATTATTTAGAAGATGCAGATGCAAATGGCGATTACATAGGCATCGATCTAATTCAGGTTTTATCTACCGGCGGTGGAACAACTTATCCGCAAAATATTACACTATCAACTACTCAGGGTTTTGGCGATCCCAATCAAAGTTCCAGTTTTAGAATGATTGGACTTCCCGGAAATATTAATACATCAATGTCACAATTTTTAGGCGGAAATAGCGGAACTGATTGGGTGGCATTTTACGACAATGGTGCTGCAACGGATTATCTTGTAGGGTACAGTTCAACCGGCACATTTAATTTCACTCCAGGCAAGGGATTTTGGATTTTAAGTAAAAATAATTTTAGCGTTAGTCAGCAAGTAAATACTGTTACATTAGCAGGGGATAATTCATATTCGATTCCGCTGCATAATGGATGGAATATAATTTCCAATCCTTTTGAAATAAATGTAAGTTGGGCAAGTGTAAGAGCTGCAAATTCAATTACGGAAAACTTACATGATTTTAATGGGTCGTATACACTTGCTCCAAATATGGTTCCTTATAAAGGTTATTATTATTTTAATGCCGTCAATGCGCCAAATCTTAAAATTCCATATGCGCAGTCTGTCATTGCTAAAAGCACAAATCCAGTTGATAAGAAAAGTCTGAAAATTTCACTCGTGGCAAGTGGAATCACAAAATCGATTATTGAAATAGGCTTTGACGAAAATTCAAAAAACTCGTACGATGAATTGGATAAATTTTCCCCGCCAGGTGATTTTGATGAGTACAAATTATCAATAACGAATAAGAGTCTCGAAACACCATACAAATATTTAATGAGTGATTTTAGAAAGGAAATTGAAAACGGAAAGATATTTGATGTTACAATAAAAACAAAATCGACAGAAAAAGTTGTTTTGCAAATTGATGGTGCCGATAATTTTGCTGACTTCAATTTGTTGCTGATCGGAGAAACAAATTCAAAAGTTTATGATTTAAATAAGTCGAGCGAAATTGAAATTGTTCAAAATAGTAAAAGCAGCAATTACAAACTTGTTATTGGAACGGACGAATTTGTTGAGAATATTCAATCGGATTTAATTCCCGAAGAATTTTCATTAGTCCAAAATTTCCCGAATCCGTTTAATCCGGAAACAATTATTAATTATTCAATAACGAAAAATTCATTTGTCAGCCTCAAGGTATTTGATGTACTTGGTAATGAAGTCAGCAAACTTGTCGACGAAATAAAATCAGCCGGTCATCATGATGTCAAATTTAGGGGTGAGCAATTATCAAGCGGCATTTATTTTTACAGATTAGAGACTTCAGAATTTGTACAAACTAAGAAGATGATTTTATTGAAGTAACAAAGTTTATACAACTATTATTGATAGTATGAATTTTAAGTATTGGTTACTTATTTGACGGTTTTATTTTTAATCGCAGCATAACAAACAACGGTCTTATATTTATAATGGAAGCGATATCATTTTAAGGGGTTGATAATTTATTTTTATTTGAATGGGATAGTCTATCCTAATATTAAGACATTAAGGTTGTGTTTAATCTAAATAATCTGTATTTAGAAATATAGAATTTATGTACCAGTAATTCAAAGTATTTATTTTATGAGGTTGTAAATGAAATCATTTAATGAAGACATTACCGAACCTCTTTTCACTCTGCAAATTGCCTCCGCCCTAACTAGGACTTCAGTATATTCCATTCGTAAGTATATAGATAAAGGTTTGCTGATCCCGTTCAGAAAGAAAACTAATCGTCACCTTTTTTCTCACATGGATATTATAAGATTAAAATGTATTCGTAAAAACTTAGATGAGCAAGGATTAAACTTAAATGGAATTAAAGCTCTCTATTCTCAAATTCCCTGCTGGCAGATCAAACCTTGTACATTGCAAGAAAGAGAAGAATGCGGTGCGTATCTTACTTCTACTCAACCATGTTGGGAAGCATCAGAGAAAAGTTTACAATGCAGGAACGATGATTGTAGAACATGCAATGTTTATAGAGTTCCGGAACAAACACCTGATATAAAATCGCTTTTGAAAAAGTTTATTCAGTAAAACTAAATATCTAGATAGTTTCACCTTGAGAGGAACATCCTGACTCACTGTTTTGGATTACTCTCTCTTCCCATCTTTTTTACTTCTTCCAAGGACCGAATCTTAAGAATGTTTTTAATGAGTTCACTAGTGAACTAATATGACATTACTTTTTACGTTTTGTTGACAATTCTGTGACAATTTATTCTTTGTGAATTGCAATACTGCTAGTGGAGACAAAAGATAATAACTAAAATGAAAAAATTTATTACATCAATTATTGTATCAGCTTTACTACTTGAATTATTTGGTTGTTATTCAATGCGGCAAGTTGCTATTGATGAACTTAATTCCGAGGAAGAAAAACCTGAAATTGAAGCAATTACAAAAGAAGGTCATATTTATCATTTTGAGGAGGGAAACTACTATTTCTCAGTTGATTCAATCGCCGGTAAAGGATTGATGAAAACAAATAAAATATTGATGGATCAACATAAAGAATTTAAATACCAAAGCGTAAAACCTTTTGAAGGCAAAATAGCTTTGATTGACATACAAACAATAGAAACTAATAAATTTAATATACCTCTTTCAATATTTGCCGCTGCCGCTACTATAACAATACTATATTTCGCATTAAAGGATTTTAAGCCGCTTGGCGACTTTAAACCGCTTGGTGGTGGCAGATTATGAAATTAAGGTAGTATAAATATTATTAGTCAATTAGCACTAAAAGAAGAAAGGAAACCTAAACATCAAACGCGTATAGCCAAAGAAAGTTTAAAATAAAGTAAGGAGGTCAATATGAAAAAGTCACTATTAGTTTTCATTAGAATATTGTGTATTAACTTCTGCTTAACTGCCATAATTATACCTCAAACTTTGCAGACTCAACCGGAAATTATGGGAAACAGAGAGGGGAAATGGAATCTTGACAGACCATACTATTCTACTTTTGATAGTGAAAAAATAATTGTTCTGTATAGTTGCAGCAGATAATTCAAAGGAGAGAAAAATGATAAAATTAATTACTTCATCTTTATTAATAATTGTATTGAGTTGCTCGGCATTCCCACAATCTCATCCCAACAGCGTATATGTTGAATTACTTGGTAATGGAGGCTTATATTCAATTAATTATGATCGTTTATTTACAGAAACTATCGGTGGACGAATAGGTTTTATGTATTTTTCGTCGGACCGAGGATTAATAATCTTAACTGATGTAGAGCTATTTTTATTCCCTGTTATGTTGAATTTTTTTCTAGGATCTGGAAATCATAGGCTGGAATTAGGTGTCGGACCAGTATTTGGAACAGCCAGCGCAGGAATCTTTGGAAGTGAAACTACCTCCGGGAGCGGTATCTTTGGTACCGCTGTAATAGGGTACAGATATCAAAGTACTAGAGGTGGATTAGTATTTAAAATTGGATTTACTCCTTTGATTGGAGCGGGAGAGTTTAAACCATGGGGTGGAATGAGTATCGGTTTTTCTTTTTAACAAATAATTAAAAATACTGATCAAAAACTTTGAATACAAAATCTCAGATAATAAATCTATCAAGTAATAACAAGTAAAGGTAAGAGTATGAAAGCGACAAAAACATTTGCACTTATTTTGAGCTTACTTCTGTCTTCTCACGTTTTCTCTCAAACAAACAGCGCTATTGAAATAATATTAGCTGAGCATTCATCTACTCCTTTTCCTCAGGTATTGGCTCATCCAATTAAAGTAAGCCCTTTAATAGGAGAAAAACTTGATCCAGTTGAACGTATATATTTCAATCTCTTCCCAAAAATTCAAGGATTTCAAGAAGCTGTTTTCTATCTTAACCCCGATAGTTCATTAAATGCCAATGTTACATATAAATTAAATACGGGAATAAATGACACACTAATATTAAATTTTAATTACTTGATAAAATTACAGAGCCACATCCTTCAAATATTACAAAAAAACGTTGATCAAGGTGCAACAACAACAGTAATTCTTCTACTTACAGATGAGACAGAACTGCAAGGAATAATAGTCTCGATAGATCAGGACACAATAACTCTACTTGATCTAATATCTTTAAGAACTGTGTCGGCAGGCAATCTAAATTCCATTATTTCCAAGAATTCATACGATAACATTCTTAGTGTACTGATTGAGGAAACAGGACCTGTTTTTGTGTTCGGAACTGGTGGGTTATTAATCGGAGCCATGGGCGGGTTCATTATTGGGAGTAATATTGCCTCATCCGGAGATACACCTGAAGATTTTGGTGATGCACTAGATCAATCAGCGAGTAGTTGTGTAGGGGGTATTTTGGGGAGCATTTTGGGGGGTGCTATTGGTGCAGGTGTCGGTGTGGCAATTGGTAATAATTCGACCGTAACCAATGAGTATGAGGCTGATGTAATATATGGCTTTTCAGAACTTCAGAAATATACTCTGATTCAAGGTAGTATCCCAGAGACTGCATCAAAAAAAAAATAAAAGATTATTATGCTCGTTATTTAAAATGGGAGCGTCTAAATGAAAAAAATAATTACATCAATTATTACAGCGGCATTGCTTTTTGAATTAGCTGGTTGTTATTCCAGATATACCGTTGATCCAAATGACTATGTTGAATCAGATGTATTTATGAATCAAAGGATTGCGGGAGCAAAAGTATTTATTGATTTGAACAATGGTATGGAATATACAGGCGAGTTATTATCTGTCAGAGATAGTATTATGCTCTTATGCGAACAGTATGGGGCCAGTGAAGAAGACTTATCTAATTCGGTTTTCGAAATTAAAATTTTTAAGAATCATAATATAGAATTCATGGAGGTTCAGGGTGAAAGTAAAATTTTGAGTGGGGTAGCGATTGGTTCAGCTGCTGGAGCAGTGGTGGGTATTGCTATAGGTGCGGCTGACGGTGATGATCCGGAAGGCTTTATTTCTTTTACAGCCGAAGAGAAAGCATGCTTAACCGGGTGTTTAGGTGGAGGGGTTGGCGCGGTGATAGGACTAATTGCTGGCGCATTTAATTCCACTGATGATGCAAAAGTGTACAACTATGAGATCAAAGAAAATTATGATTTTACACAGCTTAATATATTTTCGCGTTATCAAGGTAATGAACCGGTTTATTTGAAAGAAATAAGGTAAAGTAATGTTTTAACCAAATCAATGATCATAAACTCATATAAAATCGTAAAAAAATAATATTGTTTTAATGATTTTACTTTTCCTATCCACAAAAAATATTATCGTAATTTTTTATTGCAAAAACACACATAATATCCTAAAAAGCTATTTTTACATCCTAACGGTAACACTTTCCTTTCAATGACATTTAAAAGTTTATTTATCGCTGAAATACTAAATATCCGCGATATTTAAGTGTCTTAATATGGCACACTACTTGTCTATTATAACTTGAGAAAAATTTCAGCTAATCGGATTTTGGTTAGTTTGGTACATATTTAAGGGAAAAATAGGTTTTACCTTGGGAAGGTGAAACCAAAATTTGAAAGTACTTGTAGTTGAAACTGAGTTCATTTTTTAAAATGCAAAGCTCAAGTTGTTTGCTGCCTTCAAAAATCCCTTCACTTACGCCAACTAATTTATTCCATGCTTTCATTCTTCTCAAAGAAAAAGTACAATTTTATATTTAATTATTGCAGTGAGAGGAAGATGAAAGCATTTTTAAAACAGTTTCTAATAGCGCTAACTTTTCTAATTTTTCAATCAGGAATAAATTTTGGGCAGGCTATATTCAGTGACAATTTTGAATCGGGCACAGGCAAATGGGTTTTACAGGGTACATGGGGATTAACAACTGCTCAATCGGTTTCTCCAACCAGGTCATTAACTGAAAGTCCTTCCGGAAATTATGGACATAATTTAAATATATCGGCAACAATGTTAAACAGTGTTGACCTTTCAACAGCGCTTGGTGCCGAAGTTAAATTTTGGGCAAGATACAATATTGAAGTGGGACTTGAATTCGATAATATGTATTTAGAAGCCACTAAAAATGGAACTACATGGACAAGATTAGCACGGCTCGAAGGAGAGGGAATTCCTTGGACACAATACAGCTATCAGCTTGATGGTTTTCTCGGCAGCCCGAATGTAAAATTACGATTCAGATTTTTCAGTGATCAGGGCTATGCTGTGGATGGAATGTATATTGACGATTTTCAAATTCTTACATCAATAGTTGATACAGTACAGCCGCTTATAGTTTATGATGGTCCGGAATATTATGAAGGAAGTGCGGATGCTTTTAATGTTGTTGCAACTATTAATGATATCTCAGGTGTGGGAAGTGCGGAACTACGATATACGGTAGATGGCGGAACAGAGCAAATCATATTGCCAGATAATGTTTCCGGTGATGAATATACATTTATTATTCCGGCAGTATCTCACGGAAGTAATGTTGAATTTAATATTTTTGCGACCGATTTAGTCAACAATACAACTCAAAATCCTCCGGTTCATTCATACATTGCAGGCACATATGTTTTTTATGATAATCCGATTGTGTCATTCTTAAACGCTGTAAATGCAAACAGAGGTGTAGCAGTTAGAATGACAGCTCCGGTAGGCGATGAACGATTGATGACTGCCCTTATTAGAAATTATACAGATATAAATAATCCCAATAATGATTTTGAATTTCATGTTTGGGCAAATAATAACGGTGTGCCGGGTGCAGATTTAATTACACCATTCATGGTTACTCCCGAAGCAAATCTGCAAATAACCAGTCCGATGACGAGAGTTGATTTAAGAACTTATGGCGTGCAACTATCGGGAATTGTGGGAGACTTTTTTATTGGGTTTATGGTCCCAACCGGAACAACTAATATTACACAGCATTCTCCCGTAAGCGCAAACCGATCATTTGCATGGAATGGCAGCGCTTGGAGTAGCGTAAACTATGATTACCATTTTAGAGTTGTAATGAGTGATGAAAGCGCGCTGCCGGTCGAGTTGACTTCATTTACTGCATCTAATAAGGGAATATCTATAGAGTTGAAATGGAATACAGCAACCGAGATAAATAACTACGGATTTGAGGTTCTTCGCGCTACTCAAAATGAAAAAAGTAATTGGAAGAAGATTGGATTTGTTGAAGGACACGGAAATAGTAATTCGCCGAAAAACTATATCTTTACCGACAATCCAAATAATGGAACTAAATTTAATTATAGACTAAAGCAAATTGATACCGATGGACAATTTGAATATTCTGATGTTGTTGAAGTAGAAATTCAACCGACTGAGTTTTTACTTTCACAGAATTATCCTAATCCATTTAACCCGGCAACAAAGATCAGTTATACTTTGCCTGAAAGAAGTATGGTAAGTATTGTAGTTTATGATGCTATTGGAAATGAAATTATAAAATTAGAAAATGGCGAGAAGGAAGCAGGTATTTATGCAGTAGAATTTAATGCAGAGAATTTGCCGACGGGAATCTATTTTTATCATTTCAATGCAGGTAAAATTTCGCAGACTAAGAAGATGATGCTTCTAAAATAGGAGTTAGGAGCCAGCAGTTAGAATTTAGTATAAAAATTAAAAATACTTCAAAGCCGCCTTTCAAATAAAATGATTGGCGGTTTTTTATTGTAACTTTTTATATATAAAAAGCGTCTTTAAGGTAGAGACCTAATAAATCGGGGGAGAAAATGGTCACTACCAATATTGTAAAGAAGTTAAGAACAATTAGCACATTTACTTTAGTTTTCTGTTTGCTCTTTTCGAATAATTTATTATCCCAGACAAAAACTGAAAGCCAAGCACAGCTTACTGAAAACTCACTTACTAATTTCATATCAGGTATTCAATCGGATAATTTAGGAGTAAAAAAATGCTGTATATATTTTGCGGGCAAGTACAGATTACGTGAAGCGGCTCAAACACTAATCAACGAATTTGACAAATCTAATAATCAGGATTATGAGTCTCTTATTGTGTGGAGTTTATGTAGGATTGGTGATGAGGGTTGTATCGACAAGTTGAAGAAAATTATGGAATCTCATTCGCGAAATGATTTGAAGTTATTCTGTTCAACTTTACTTAGTATAAAAGAATATGGATCAGAGTTAGAAAAACCGCATCTGTAATTAATCTCTTTGGGTATTCAGAAAACCCAGTGCCGCTGGGTTTTCTTCCTGCAAAATTTTTGATAAACCTGAAAACGGAAGCAGCAGAAATGTGTAGTAAAATACTTTTGATGAACTAATTGCACCCTGAACATACTGATGATAAATTGTATTCATTTTACTGTTCATTACTAAATATTTGTAACAGAAGTTTTGATTGCGGTAAAAAAAGTTTGCCATTATTCGAGAGTATTTAACTCGATTACGAATTCTTGTTCTAATTAATTTACTGTATTGGTTGAGTGAAAGATCTGATTTAACTTTCTGCTCAATACAATCAGCGGCGAATCGTGCTGATAATAATCCCAGATAAATCCCTTCGCCAAAAAAATTTTCCGCTGCGCCGCATGCGTCACCGACTAATACACTTCTATTCGTATTGTAAAATTTATAGTTAATCTTTCTTGGTATGGGGTAGCCCTTTAGTTTGTCGAATATTGCTTCTTTCATCCAATCGAACAAGTTTAAAAAATCGAAGTATAATTTTTTTTGCTGCGGCGTAATGGTTTGTGAATTATAAAAATATGCACCCGTATTAATAGCGCCGTTCTTAGGAAAAATCCATGCATAGCCGTTTTTAATTGAGCCTGTATCAAAAAACAAATTGTCATTCAGTTTTTCAATTTGGTGATCAGGATAAATATTCATCTCCAGCGCCATTGTAATTTTTCTTGTTCCGCTGTAACCAAGCTGCTTGTGGAGCTGCCCGTTTATTCCTTCTGCCAAAACTAAATATTTTGATTCTACACTTGATCCGTCATTTAATTTTACTGTTATAAAACCTCTTGTCTCTTTGATTGATTTAACAGTTGTTGGCATTTTAACTTCCACGCCAAGTTCAATAGCTTTATTTAGCAGAAGATTATCAAATGCGGAACGCTCGATTGAGTATGCCGGGACAGGCTGTTCAACGTAGAGAAGGTTAATATTTTTATTTGACATATAAATGCCATTAATTCTTTTCGCTCCCTCTGCATCCAGATCAATATACTTCAAAACCATTTTTGATGCTTTTGGCGAAATACCGCCGCCGCATAATTTTACACGGGGAAATTGCTGTTTCTCAATTATTAAAACATGCAATCCTGCTGATGCTAATCTTATTGCGCTGTAAGAACCGGATGGTCCGGCACCAACGATAATAACATCATACATATTATCCCTTTCACAGTTCAGCTTAAATTACAAATATTGAGTTTAATCTTCAAAATAAATTATGCATGCTGATTAATATTGAATTCCAGTAAAATATTTTTAGATTATAATTACTCAACCTCCTGTAAATGTATTTAATAATATTTTGGAGGATAAAATGCACGACAATTATTTGTGCCCGCACTGCAAAGGAATTATTAACATTGATGATGAGATTATTTTTACGGTAAATACCGAAGAAGGTAAGCCGGGATTGATTTCACTAAGCGCCCACTTAGGGGACTACAAGATCAAGCACAACAAGTGGTTTAATGTTGCGCAAGGTAAATACCACGTGTTTTTCTGCCCAATTTGCCACAAGGATTTAAGTTCTGCTACACATCCGGGATTAGTTTGGATCGTACTAAAAGATTTAGCCGGAAGAGAATTCAATATTTACTTTTCAGGTATTGCCGGCGAAAAAAGTACATTCAAAGTTATTGGCGATTCCGCAGAAATATATGGCGATGACTCAAACAAGTATTTGGATTATTTTAATTTGATCCAGATGACTTAAGAGAATAATATTTTAATGCTTTATCTTTTTAATCACAAACTTATCGTAAAGCCAAACAAGTATTGCAGTGCCGAGTGCGATTAAGGCAAACACTAACCACATTAAATCGGGTCGCTGCATGTCTCGTGCAAAAAGAGCATAAAACTGTCCCGAAAGAATTCCTCCGAATAAATTACCGAGCGCGACACACCAGTAAAAATATCCCATATACATTGCAACTTTATCGGGCGGTGCAATTTTACCCGTGTACTCTTTGGATTTAGGGCTTGCCATCATTTCACCGAATGAGAATATGAGCAGTCCGGCAACAACGATCCATCCAGTTGTACCAAAAATCAAAACTGTAAAACTTAGCACAGTAATTAGAGTACCCCAAAAAATTGTGGTGAAAGGTTTTAATCTTGTAACCAAATAGGAAACCAACACTTGGAAGAAAATAATTCCAAATGCATTAATGTTAATAATATATTCCGGATTCATCTGCCCTTCATTCGCCATCGAATCTCTAAATCCTTGAACGGAGCCTTCCAAACCGACGAAAGCCATTACTGATGCAGCGGCATTCATTAGATCGGTTGTATCAACAAAATCCTGTATGTATAAATTTAGTGTGTAAAATATTTGGTTGAATGAAGTCCAAAAGCCTGACATCAAAAGTAGAAATAATCCGAATCTCCAATCACCTAATTTCATCGGCTGCTGGACCCATGATTTTTCGGGGGAAGGATTTTTCTTTAGGAACAGATCAAGCGCAACATTAATTCCGCTCCAAACAACTACCATCCAAATTATCTGCATCCATGTAAATGTTTCATCAGCAGTAAATTTTGAACCCATAACAAGAATAACAAGCAGCCCGAATACAAAAACAAAAAATCGACCGTTGCCAAGTACTTCAACCATTCCTGCAAAAACATCTTTTAACTTTTTATTTTGGGTATTATCAAGTTTAACGGGTTCTTTATAAAATAGAGCCAATATTAAAAAGTTTATAGATATCCAAATGGCGGAAGCGACGAATACATAATCCCAAGACCAACCTCTTACAATACCCGCTACGATTGGACCAACAAACCCGCCGATGTTTACCATCATATAAAAAATACCAAATCCCATGGACGATGTTCTATCATCAGTTGTTTTACTTATGGTTCCGATTATTACGGGTTTAAAAGTGCCGGCGCCGACTGCAACAAGCATATAAGCCAAAAAGAAAGTAGGGAAGGAAGTGAACTGACCCAATAAATAATAAGCGGGAGTTAATATTAAATATGCCGCAAATAACACTTTCTTAAAACCATATCTATCTGCAAGTGTGCCGGAAACTACAGGAAATAGATAAAGGAAAAATGTAACCACACCTTGCAGCACACCCCTATCTTCATGACTAAATCCTAGTCCGCCATCTTCAACAGAACCGCTAATGTATAAAGATGAAACCGCAAAAAATCCGTACCATGCCATTCGTTCAAAAATTTCCATGGTGTTGGCTGCCCAAAATGCACCAGGAAAATCACTGAGTTTTATTTTTGTTTTTACCATTAAAAATTAACCTTATGGTTTTAAGAAATTGAATTGTCGAAAATACCCTTGTAGGAAAGAATAATCAAGCAAAATCCAAAAATCATCAGCTATTTGATACCTCTCAAAAATAAAACTGACAGTTTTCGAAAAGACTAATGGAACGCAGATGACGCAGATTTTTATGATTTACACTGATAAAAAACTGTGGAAATCTGCTTTATCAGTGTCATCTGTGTTCTATTGATAATTTTTCACAGGTTACTATTACTAAGCACATAAAAATAATTGCAGATATTTAACTATCTCAAGTTGAATTAACAAACCACTCTAACTATATTTAGTTTTTCAAATTGATGGAGAAACAGTGAGCCAAAAAGTACTTTTGCAAACAGACTATAAAGATCTAAAATTATTTAAGCGCGGCAAGGTTAGGGATGTTTACGAGGTTGGTGAAAATTATTTAATAATTTCATCAGACCGCCTATCCGCATTTGATGTAATAATGAATGAAGGAATCCCATTCAAAGGTCAGATGTTAACGGAGATATCTAAATTCTGGTTTGACTTTTCAAAAGATATGATCGACAATCATTTGATCTCGACCGACGTAAATGAATTTCCTGAAGAACTTAAAAAATATTCTGACGAAATTGCAGGCAGAAGTATGCTCGTAAAAAAAGCTGAACTGATTCCATTAGAATGTATTGTGCGCGGATTTATTTCCGGCTCGGGCTGGAAAGATTATCAAAAGTCGGGGAGTATTTGCGGAATTAAACTCCCATCTGGTATGGTCGAATCTGAAAAAATGTCCGAACCGATTTTCACTCCATCTACTAAAGCCGATATTGGTGATCATGATGAAAATATTTCAGAAAATAAAGCTATTGATCTCGTGGGTCAGGAAGTTTACGATACACTAAAGGAAAAAGCGCTGGAGATTTATAAATCGGCATACGAATACGCGCTTGAAAAAGGAATTATCATAGCCGATACAAAAATGGAATTTGGTTTTTACAACGGCAAAATAATTTTAATAGATGAACTGCTTACTCCCGATTCATCAAGATTTTGGCCGCAGGATAAATATGCAAAAGGAAGATCGCAGGAAAGTTATGATAAACAGTATGTGCGCGATTATCTACAATCAATCAATTTTAATAAACAGCCCCCTGCGCCAACTTTGCCTGATGAGGTAATTAGCAATACAAGCCGAAAATACCGAGAGGCTTTAAATCAATTGTTGGGGAAATAAGGTGATAAATGTCTCCGACTAAAATTGAAATTCAAAACAATTATTTAATTATTAATTGGGATGAAGAAGAAATAAGTAAAATAAAACTCACCAACCTTCGAAAAAATTGTCCATGTGCATTGTGCATTTCGGAAAAAGAGAAGCAAGGCAGCAAATATATTCCGTTGTATTCCGGTGATGAATTAAAAGTTGTTGAAATAAAAGTAGTCGGTCATTATGCAGTTGGTATTAACTGGAAGGACGGGCACAATACAGGGATATATGAATTTGCTCATTTAAAAAGTCTATCCGATAAAGAATGACTAACATTGTAATAATTTAATGATACTTCCAAACCAATTAACAGTTCTGCGTATAATCTTAACTCCGGTTTTTGTCTGGTTATTTTTATCCGATAGCGTTGTGCTGCAGCAAATATCATTTTTTGTTTATGTAATTGCCGCAATTACTGATTGGTATGATGGATGGTTAGCACGAAAGTTTAATTACATTACTCAATGGGGACAATTTTTAGATCCGCTAGCAGATAAAATTTTAACATCAAGTGCATTTATAGTTTTTGTTGTTACTGATGTACTTGAACTTTGGATGGTGATCGTAATTATAGTTCGGGATTTTATGATGACAGGATTGAGGCTTTATGCCGATACGCAGAAAAGAACATTCACAACAAGTCGTTTAGCAAAATGGAAAACTTTTATTCAGATGGGATTTATTTATTACCTACTCGCAGTGTTCATAATTAAAACCATTGATTCCGTGTATATTGGAAATGAAAGAATTTTTGAAATTTTAACTAATCCTTATTTGATTTACTTTATTATGCTTTTCGTAACTCTTTTTACTTTATTTACAGGTATTTCATATCTTTATAAAAACAGATCATTAATAAAAAAAATATTCTCTCTTGAAACTAAATCTAATTGAAAAAATACTTGGCTCGGGATTTTTTACCGGCTATATCCCTTTTGCATCGGGTACATTCGGCAGTCTGGCTGCTGTAATTATTTATTTAATTCCCGGTTTCGAAAATCCTACAATACTTTTATTGTTAATATCAATTTTTACGGTAGTTGGAGTAAATTTGGGGAGCAAGTTTGAGAAGATTTATGGAAAGGATCCGAAAGAATGTACAATTGATGAATTTGTTGGAACCTGGATTAGTTTGCTTTTTTTACCCAAAAACTTAGTTTATGTGTTGGGAGCATTTTTAATTTGGAGAATTTTCGATATCATTAAACCATTCCCCGCAAATTATGTTGAAAAAATAAAAGGCGGGTGGGGAATAATGTTGGATGATATAATTGCCGGATTCTATTCCTTCATTGTTATTCAAATTATCCTATATTTTATATACTAATATATTTTAAAACTAAATCGTGAAAATATGAAAGCTCAAATTATAACTATTGGTGATGAAATTCTGATTGGGCAAACTTTAAACACAAATGCCGCATTCATCGGCGAAAAACTAACTGAAATTCAATTTGATGTTGTTAAATCGAGTACTGTTGGTGATGATCATTCAAATATTTTGAAAGAATTTGAGGACGCCTTTAAAAATAACGATGTTGTTATTGTTACCGGCGGATTAGGACCGACACATGATGATGTAACGAGAAAATGTATTGCTGAATTTTTTGAAACTGAATTGACTCTTGATAAGAATGTTTTAGAAGACATTCATGAAATATTCACGAAGCGCGGTCGTAAAATGACGCCAACAAATGAGAATCAGGCGCTCGTTCCTAAAATTGCAAATGTAATGAGAAACAAAAGAGGAACAGCTCCAGGTAACTGGATTGAGAAAAATGAGAAAATTTTCATATCAATGCCGGGCGTACCTTTTGAAATGAAATTAATGATGGAAGAATTTGTGATTCCAAAATTAAGAGAAAAGTTTAAAACAATTGACGGCAAAATATTAACAAAAAATTTACTTACCACAGGAATTCCTGAATCTTATCTTTACGAAAAACTTGGTGACATCGATGAGCTATTAGATGGTGCAAAATTAGCTTTCCTTCCAAATCAGTTTGGCGTAAAAATGAGGATTACTGTTATTGGAGAAAATGAAGAAGAAACCAAAAACAAGATGGTAGAAATTGAGCAGAAGATTCGTGCTCTTGTGGGAAGGTATATTTACGGTTATGGTGATATACTAATTGAAGAAGTGACTGGTAGGTTACTTAAGGAACGAGGATTAAGAATTGCGGTTGCAGAATCTTGTACCGGTGGATTGATCTGTTCAAGGTTTACAAATATTAGCGGCAGCAGCGAGTATTTTGATCAAGGAATGGTTACATACAATAACGTTGCAAAGGTTGAAAGCTTAAAAGTTAATGAAGATACATTAGAAAAACTTGGCGCCGTTAGCTTGGAAATAGCAATGCAAATGGCTGAAGGAATTAGAGCGGTAAGTGGTGTGGATATTGGTCTTGCCGTAACCGGGATAATGGGCCCAACAGGTGCTTCGGAGAATAAGCCCGTTGGACTTGTTTATATTGGAATTTCTGATGAGAAGGTATGCACCGCAAAAGAATTTAGATTTGGCGACGATAGACTGCTTAATAAAGATAGAACTGCCCAGGCCGCTATTGACATGGTGAGAAGGCATCTGCTTGGTATTACTGATGACAAGTAGGTTATTTATTGCTCTTCATATTCCCGAAGAAGTAATTGATAGAATATTATCTCTTCGCGATGAGATTTACCCAAGTGATAGTATTGCAAAATGGGAACCAAAATCTAAATTGCACATAACATTAAAATTTTTAGGCGATACTTCGCAGGATTTAATTGAGCAGATTTGTAATCATTTAGAAGAAATTATTAAAGAATTTTCTAAGTTTGATTTAGCCTTTGAAAAGTTTGGAATATTTAAAAGAAAGGGAGAGCCGAAAATTATTTGGGCTGGGTTAACGAAAAATATTGAATTACAAAATTTTGTCGAAAAACTAAATGCCTCACTTGATGACTTGGGATTTGAAAAAGAGGAAAGAACTTTTAATCCTCATTTAACTTTACTAAGAGTAAGAGGCAGGGAAAATTTAGAAAATATTAGTAAATTTTATAATTCAAATTTTGAAAAAATAAAGTTTACCGGATACAAAATTTCACTTTTTGAAAGCACACTTTTGAATAGCGGTTCAGTTTACAATACGATAAAAAGTTTTGAATTAAAATAAAAATGGAGGAATAATGGCTACTGATAAAGAAGCTAGAATGAAAACACTTGAAGATACGCTGTATAATATTGAAAAAACCTACGGCAAGGGCGCAATTATGAAATTGGGAGATGGTGTAATAAACCCTGTTGAATCAATTTCTACAGGCTCAGTTTCACTTGACAACATTTTGGGAATCGGCGGTGTGCCGAGGGGAAGAATTATTGAAATTTACGGACCTGAATCATCCGGTAAAACAACTGTTTGTTTGCATATAATTGCAGAAGCGCAAAAAGCTGGCGGACTTGCAGCATTTATAGATGCTGAACATGCACTTGATGTTGGATATGCAAAAAAACTAAAAGTTGATGTGAACAATCTTTTAATTTCTCAACCGGATTATGGTGAGCAAGCTCTTGAAATTGTTGATACTTTAGTTAGAAGTAACGCACTTGATGTGATCGTTATTGACTCTGTTGCAGCACTCGTTCCCCGTTCGGAAATTGAAGGTGAAATGGGCGATGCTCAAATGGGCGTGCAAGCTCGTTTAATGTCTCAAGCTTTGCGTAAAATTACCGGTGCGGTCAGCAGGTCAAAAACTTCCGTAATATTTACAAATCAGCTGCGAAGTAAAATTGGTGTAATGTTCGGCAGCCCGGAAACAACAACCGGCGGTAACGCATTAAAATTTTATGCATCACTTCGTATGGATATAAGAAGAATAGCAGCAATTAAAAATGGCGAAGATGTTGTCGGCAACAGAACTAAGGTGAAAGTTGTAAAAAGTAAAGTAGCGCCGCCATTTAAAATTACAGAATTTGATATTTTATATAATGAAGGAATAAGCAAAGCCGGCGACTTGATCGACCTTGGTGTGAATAATGGAATTATTAAGAAAAGCGGTGCCTGGTTTACTTATGGTGAAGACAGGTTCCAGGGTAGAGAAGGTTTTAGAACAAAACTTAATGAAAGTCCGGAAATACTTGATGCTTTAGATCTTGAGGTAAGAGCGAAATTAGGAATGGTGAAGGAAAAACCTCCGGTGGAAGAAAAAGAGAAAGAGAAAGAGACAAAAAAGAAATAATATTATTATAAAATTAGTTTCATTATAGCCCCGTTTATAGCGGGGTTATTTTTAAATATCAACTAAATTATGATTATAACCAAGCTGACTAAAAAAGGTGAAAATGTAATTTTATACTTCGACGACGGCAGTACGCTACTGCTGGATTTCAATTCAGTCATTGAAAAAGGTTTTAGAAAAAATGATGAAGTAAGCGAAAATGATTTTGAATCGTTAAAAAACTACAGCAGTAGAATTGTTATTAAAAATTCAGCTTTCCTTTATCTTTCCAGAAGGATCCATTCGAAAGGTGAGCTATTTCAAAAGTTAAAGAAAAAAGAGTATGATACTAATATTATTGATGATGTATTAAACGAGCTTGAAGATAAAAAATATTTGGATGATGAATATTTTACAAGAAAATTTACTGAGGAAAAACTACACCGTAAAAAATGGGGGCTCGATAAAATAAAATCACATTTGTTTGTTAAAGGAATTAAGAGAGAACTTATTGAAAAAGTATTATCTGAATTTGCAGACGATGAAATAATTCTTGTGAATGCTAAACATCTTCTAGAAAAAAAGAAAAATTTTTATACTTATACTAAAAAAAAATATTCCGAGCAGCAATTAAATCAAAAATTATTTTCATTTTTACGTTCTCGCGGATTCAGCTACGAAATAATTTCAAAAGCTATTTCACTTTCAGAAGATCAATAAAATTTTCTCTTAATTGAGTTTTTAATCGAACATATAAAACAAAATTACACAACAATTTTGAAGCATTTAGTTGATTTTAGGTAGTGCTTTCAATTAACTTTAACAATCATTTTATTAGGATTTTAGATGCAAAAATTTTCAGGCGTAGATTATTTTGACATAGAAAGTCTTCTTGCTGATGATGAAAGAATGGTCAGAGATTCAGTAAGAGAATTTGTTGATTCAGAAGTTATCCCAATTATTGAAGAGAATTATGAGAAGGGAACATTTCCGTTTGAACTTGTAAAAAAAATGGGTGAGCTTGGCGTTTTCGGAATGACACTTCCGCAAAAATACGGCTGTGCTGAAATGAATAATGTTGCATACGGCTTGGTTATGCAGGAATTAGAAAGAGGCGACAGCGGAGTTAGAAGTTTTGCGTCGGTTCAAAGCGGATTGGTAATGTATCCCATCCTTACATTCGGTAGTGATAAACAAAAGGATTACTGGCTGCCAAAATTAGCAAGCGGAGAAAAAATTGGATGCTTCGGTTTAACTGAGCCTGATTATGGTTCAAATCCCGGCGGCATGATTACACAAGCTGAAAAAGTTGAAGGCGGCTATAAATTAAATGGCGCAAAAATGTGGATCACCAACGGCACAATTGCTGACGTTGCGGTTGTTTGGGCAAAGTTAGAGGGAGTAGTTCATGGTTTTCTTGTTGAGAAAGGTTTGGATGGATTCTCAGCACCGGAAATGAAAGGTAAACATTCACTCCGCGCTTCAATTACTTCAGAACTAATTTTCCAAGATGTCTTTGTGTCGGAGGAAAATCTTCTTCCAAAAACTAATGGTTTAAGATCACCCTTGATGTGTTTAAACCAAGCCCGCTATGGAATTGCATGGGGTGTGGTCGGCTCGATGATGGAATGCTACACAACCGCTCTAAACTATGCGCAGTCAAGAATACAATTCAGTAAGCCTATTGCTGCTTATCAAATGACACAAGAAAAATTAGTTTACATGCTTACGGAAATAACAAAAGCGCAATTTGTAAATCTCCAAATGGCAAAGCTTAAAGATAAAGGTAAGGTTAAACACACTCACATCTCTCTAGCTAAGAGAAACAATTGCGAAAAGGCTTTAGATATTGCAAGGGTAGCTAGAGAAATTCTTGGTGCAAATGGAATTCTAAATGAATATCCGATTATGAGGCATTCGGCAAATCTTGAATCTGTAAAAACTTACGAAGGCACTCATGAAATGCACACGCTTATTCTTGGCGCGGATATAACCGGCTTTGAAGCATTTGAATAAAAAGTAATTTTAGATCAGAGGAAAAAATGCAGTTACCAAAAATAGAATATGAAGCACTTACATTTGATGATATCCTATTAATCCCGGCAAGGTCGCAAGTACTGCCGCGGGATGTTGATCTTTCATCTTTTTTGACGAGTGATATAAAATTAAATATACCATTTTTGTCCGCTGCAATGGATACTGTTACAGAATCTGAAATGGCAATTGCAATGGCAGCACAAGGGGGAATTGGTGTTGTACATAAAAATTTAACAATTGAAAGACAAGCAGAAGAGATTGATAAAGTTAAACGTTCCGAAAGCGGAATGATTCACAACCCGATTACTATGACTTCCAATAGATTAGTTAAAGATGCGCTTGACTTGATGACGAAATATAGAATCTCCGGAATACCTATAATTGATGGCGGAAATAAATTAATTGGAATACTAACCAACAGAGATTTACGATTTGAAGTTGATGTAAACAGTCCTATTAGTGAATTTATGACTAACGAGAACTTGATAACCGCACCGGTTGGAACTACACTTGAGCAGGCTGAGCACACGCTTCAAAAGCATCGTATCGAAAAACTTCCCGTTGTTGATAAATCCGGTATTCTTAAGGGGCTAATTACATTTAAAGATATTTCAAAGAAAAAAAAATACCCTAACGCGTGTAAGGATGAGTTAGGAAGATTAAGAGTCGCCGCTGCCGTTGGAATAGCTGCGGATACTATGGATCGAGTTTCTGCTTTAGTTAAAGCGAATGCGGATGTTATTATTGTTGATACAGCACATGGTCATTCCGAAGGTGTTTTGAAAAAAGTAAAAGAAATAAGAAAAAAATATCCTGATCTTCAGCTTATTGCTGGGAACATTGTCACCAAAGAGGCAGCGATGGATTTAGTGGATTGCGGAGTAAATGCTGTCAAGGTAGGTATCGGAGCCGGTTCAATTTGTACAACAAGAGTGATTGCTGGGGTTGGAGTTCCGCAAATTAGCGCAGTGATTGAGGTATCGGAAGCATTAAAAGGAAAGGGGATTCCTGTAATTGCAGATGGCGGCGTAAAACAAACTGGCGATATTGCAAAAGCATTAGCTGCCGGAGCAGATACTGTTATGTTTGGCGGAATGCTAGCGGGTGTTGATGAAACTCCCGGCGAGAAAGTATTATTTGAAGGAAGAAGTTTTAAAGTTTACAGGGGAATGGGATCACTTGGTGCTATGAAAGAAGGAAGCAAGGATAGATATTTTCAGGATGCGGAAGACGACATTAAAAAATTAGTGCCTGAAGGAGTTGAAGGAAGAGTGCCATACAAGGGACCTTTAGCAGATACTGTTTTTCAATTTATCGGCGGCTTGCGTGCAGCAATGGGTTATTGCGGTGCAAAAGACATTAACGCTTTAAAGAATGATGCGCGGTTTGTAAAAATATCTAATGCAGGCTTACGCGAAAGCCATCCGCATGATGTAATTATTATGAAAGAGTCACCGAATTATCAGTCAAAATCCAGTTATTAATTATAGAGATTTGAATGTTTAAAGTTCTTGTTATTGCATATTATTACCCACCAATGGGGCTTAGCGGGGTTCAGCGGACTCTTAAGTTCACTAAATATATGAGTAAATTTAAGTGGAAACCTACGGTCATTACTGCTGGAAGCACAGGCTACTATGCACATGATAATTATCTTTTAAATGAAGCATTAAATTCTGATATTGAAATTATTAGAACGGAAGGTAGAGACCCTAACTCATTATTATCAAGATATGGTACTATTAAGATGCCGCGTGAATCTATTCGTAAACTTCTTGGTAAAATTAGTAAAGCGATTTTCATCCCGGATAATAAAAAATCATGGGCAAATCAAGCATATAAAAAAGCAAAACAATTATTAACTGATGAAAATTTTGACATTATCTATGTTTCAATACCTCCATTTTCATCATTTGATATGACTGCAAAGTTAAAGAAGGAATTTGGAATACCTTTATGTGTTGATTACCGGGATTTGTGGACGGGGAATCAATTTGCATATTATCCAACGCCGTTCCATAAGTCGAAACATAAAAAACTTGAAGATGCAGCACTTAGAGTTGCAGATAGAATAATTGTTGTTAATAGGAGAATAAAGGAAGAGTTATTGCAAAATTTTCAATTTTTGAAATTTGAAGATGTATCAATAATTCCTCATGGTTTTGATCAAGTAGATTTTGAAAATGTAAAACAATTACCAAAAGTAAATTCCAAAATCAAACTAACTTACTCCGGAATATTTTATGAAAATATTACTCCAAAATATTTTCTAAAAGCCTTTAAACAGATTACAATTGAAAGACCCGATATAGCGGCAAACTATGAGTTACATTTTGTAGGGCTATTCAGAAAAGAAAATTTTAGATTAGTAAAAAAACTTAGATTGGAAAATTTTGTTCATATTCACGGTTATCTAAATCATAAAGATGCACTTCAAAAGGTTGTATCAAGTGATATTTTATGGTTTACGCTTTCGGACACACTCAATATGGATAAAGTATCAGCGGGTAAATTATTTGAATATTTTGGAACAAGAAAGCCCATAATTGCCATGGTACCTGATGGCGCATCTAAAACAGCTGCCAACGATTATGGAGCTTCATTTATAACTGCTCCTGCTGACATTGAGGAGATAAAGCAAACTTTAATAAAAGTTTACGACTTGTATCAGGCAAATAAACTTCCAATACCGGATGAAGAATATGTTATTGGTCATAATCGAGAAGGTCTAACTGAAAAATTAACAAAGGAGTTTCAGTTTAATCTTAAGGAAATCGAATGAATATTTTACTAATTGGCTCAGGCGGCAGGGAGCATGCAATTGCTCTTAAAATTAGTCAATCACCAAAAATCAAAAAGTTATTTATCGCACCTGGTAATCCTGGAACAGAAAGGCATGGCGAAAACGTAAAATTAAATGTCAATAACCATTCAGAAGTTATAGAATTTTGCAGAAATTGGAAAATAGATTTAGTTATTATTGGACCGGAACAGCCATTAATTGAAGGGATAGCAGATAGTTTAACAGAAGAAAACATAAAGGTATTTGGTCCTAAAAAAGAAGCCGCATTAATAGAAGGAGATAAGGCATTTGCAAAAGAGATAATGATAAAGGCGAATGTACCAACGGGATCATATAAAAAGTTTCATAATAACGATAAAACAGAGGCCCTTAACTATTTGAAAACAATAGGTTATCCTATTGTAATTAAAGCTATAGGTTTGGCTGCCGGCAAAGGTGTATCAATATGTAATTCGCATCAAGAAGCTGAAAATTCGATTGAAAATTGTTTTGATAAGCGGATATTTGGCGATGCGGGAGATACAATAATAATTGAAGAGTTTTTATCCGGACAAGAGGCATCTGTTTTTGCAATTTGTGATGGTGATGAATTTGTAACACTTCCTGTATCTCAAGATCATAAAAGAATATTTGATGGGGAAAAGGGAAAAAATACAGGAGGAATGGGAGCATATGCACCTACTCCAATTGTAAATGCCGATTTGCTGAATAAAATTGAAATGAAAATTATTAAACCGATTTTACGCACAATGTCTTCAGAAGGTAAACCTTTTGACGGGTGTTTATATGCGGGTTTAATTTTAACTGAAGAAGGACCAAAAGTAATTGAGTTTAATTGCAGGTTTGGTGATCCTGAAACGCAAGTTGTTCTCCCGATCTTAAATGGAGATTTGCTCGAACTTTTATATTCAGCAGCTGTAGGTAAAATTAATAAAAATGCAGTTTCTCATAGCAGTAAAACTGCTGTTTGCGTTGTTGCTTCATCAAAAGGGTACCCCGATAGTTATGAAAAGGGTTTTGATATTTCCGGTATTGATCATGCTGAAAAAGATGGTGCGATTGTATTTCACGCAGGAACCAAAATTGTTGAGGACAAGTTAGTTACGAATGGGGGACGAGTCCTCGGAGTTACAGCTGTGGTTGAAAATGATGATTTAAAATTGTGCAAGCAAAATGCTTATGAGTACATGTCAAAAATTAATTTTGAAGGAATGTATTATAGAAAAGATATATCTGATAAAGCACTGAATTAAATTAGCCGGGAGGCCACTTCATTTGTCTTCCGCCGAGTAAGTGCATGTGAATGTGATAAACTTCTTGTCCGCCTGCAGGTCCGCAATTAAAAACTAATCTGAATCCATCATCAGCAATACCTTCACTCTTAGCGATCTTATTCACAGCATCGTACATATTTCCTAACAGCTCAGCATGCTCGGATCCTTTTAATTCTTTTACAGTTGGGATTTCAATTTTAGGAATTATTAAAATATGTGTTGGTGCTTGCGGATTTATATCTCTAAATGCAATAACTGAATCTGTTTCATAAACAATATCAGCAGGAATTTCACGACTTATAATTTTTGAAAAAATAGTTTGACTCATTTTATTTCCCTTTTTCTATACCATACTTTTTCATTTTACCATAAAGGTGGCTGCGCTGTATCCCTAAAACCTCAGCAGTTTTACTAATATTCCAACTATTTACATCTAGTTGCTTTTCAATAAATGCTTTCTCTGATTTTTCTTTGAACTCCTGAAATGAGTTTGAAACATTTAGGAGTTCATTGACAGGTGTTTTCGAAGTAGGTGACATTGCTACAATATCTTTATCAGTAATTTCATTTCCTGGAATCATGATTACAACACGTTCGATTAAATTTCTTAATTCACGAACATTTCCCGTCCAACTAAAACTTTGCAAAGCATCCAAAGCACTTTTTGAAAATGTTTTAGTTCCAAATTTATTTTTTCTGCAAATATCTTTTATGAAATGATCGGCGAGAAGGGGAATATCATCTTTTCTCTCCCTAAGCGGCGGAACCTTTATTGGTATAACATTCAACCTATGAAAAAGATCTTCCCGAAAGTTTCCTTCACTTATTTCTTTTTCGAGATCTTTATTTGTGGCAGCAACAACTCTAACATCTACATCAGTATTTTGACCGCCGCCTACTTTTTCAATCGTGCCGTCTTCAATTGCTTTAAGTACTTTTGCCTGAGCATTCAAACTCATATCACCAATTTCATCTAAAAATAATGTGCCTTTGTGCGCAAGCTGAAACTTACCAATTCTATCTTTATGAGCCCCGGTAAACGAACCCTTTTCATGACCGAATAACTCTGATTCTATTAACTCATTCGGGATTGCTGCACAATTTACTTCAACAAGTTTGTTATTTGCCCTGTTGCTTTGTTTGTGAATTGCTCTAGCAATAAGTTCTTTACCCGTTCCATTTTCACCAGTGATTAAAACTCGAGCTTCTGTTTTTGCAACACGACTAACAGTCTCTAAAATATCTTTAAGTGATTTGCTTTCACCAATAATTTCATCTTCAGAAATGAGTTCCTGCTTTAACTCTTTATTTTCTTTTAGAAGATTATTTTGTTCAACTGCGTTTCTAACACTTATTAAAAGCTTATCTCTGTCAATTGGTTTTTCAATGAAATCAAATGCACCGAGTTTAGTTGCTTTAACAGCATTCTCTAAACTGCTGAATGCCGAGATCATAATTACAGTAAGGGGAATATTATTATTGTTCAGCCAGTCTAAAACTTCAAATCCGTTCATATCGGGCATTTGAATATCCAATAAGGCAGCATCAAAAGTCGAGTACTTCAATTTTTCCAGTCCTTTATTTACATCATTGGAATATTCAACATGATAATCCTCGTATTCGAGGATCATCTTGATGCTTTCACAAATTTCTTTTTCGTCGTCAATTACAATTATTGATTTCATAATTAAAAGTTTGAATGTTTATAAAATAGTATTGAATAAATTTTTAGTACGTCAGATGGAAGTAAGTTTTCATTAGCGTTTAACAAATCACCGAACAACTCTCCAAGATGATTAATTCTCATATCTCTTAAATCAATATAACCACCTACGCTAAATGCATCCTCAATTAGCTCAACTAAAATACCTAAAAATTTTGATAAATTAAAAAAGCCCACATTGTTTGATAGAAAAGCGTTCCCAAAAAAATGAGCCATTTTATCCTTATCACCAAAATATGTTTTCGGTGAGTCAAAGAAAAATTGTTTAGGAAGATTATTTGTTTTTATATAGAAAACAGAGTCGGAAGCTGATGGGAGAGGGATACCGAATTGAACATTAATCAGAGGTAATTCAAAAGGAAATTCGTTAAACGGCAGTGTCACAAATGTCAATAGCAGCAGTGCTTCCGAATGATCATACTGCATTTGATATAATGAGCGCAGATAAATTGTATCAATCAATGCTAAGTCATCATGTTTATATTTTAATTCAGCAAAGTATTCTGAACCGATAAAATTAGATAAGACTTCAATTGAATGATAAAGTTCTGAGTTTGGTTTATCAGTCTCGGGATCAGTTGCATGAAGAAGTGATAGGGAAGTAAAAATTAAGAAAACAAAAAGTATGTGATGACTTTTATTCATTAATATATTTACAAAATGCTTTAGTTGTTTAAAACAAAAAAGGGGACAATTTATGTCCCCTAATAAATACCAATTATGATGTTACTTTTTCTTTTCAGAATCGTTTAACCTATGCTCTAAAACAGTATCAATCAATTTATATTCTTTCGATTCTTCGGAAGTTAAATAATAATCTCTATCGCAATCTTTTGCAATCTGCTCAACAGATTTATCAGTATGCTTTGAAAGAATTAAATAAAGTTTATCTCGAGTTTTAATCATTTCTTTTGCATGAATTTCAATATCTGAAGTCTGACCTTGTAATCCGCCAATCCAAGGCTGATGAATCATAATTTTTGAATGAGGCAATGCAAAACGTTTTTTATCATGACCGCCTGCGAGTAAAACTGCGCCCATACTTGCTGCAAGTCCAACACAAATTGTAGAAACATCAGATTTGATGTACTGCATGGTATCATAAATTGCTAATCCTGCAGAAACACTTCCGCCGGGCGAATTGATATAAAGTTTAATATCTTTTTCAGGATCTTCAGCCTCTAAAAAAAGCAGTTGTGCAATTAAAAGACTAGCAACGTGATCATCAACTGCAGTACCTAGAAAAATTATTCTTTCTCTTAGCAGTCGCGAAAAGATATCCATTCCGCGTTCTCCGCGTCCTGTTTGTTCAATTACATAAGGTACCAACTGATTATAAATTTCAGGTTTCATTAACATTATTCCTTATCATCTTTTTTTGACTTGGTTGATTTAGCTGATGCTGCTTTTGGTTCCGCTTTCTTCTTAGCAGCAGCTTTCTTTTCACTCTCTTTTTTTGCTTGCTCTTTTTCTGGGTCTACTTCTTTTATCTTAGCACTATCCTTCAACACTTTTAAAACTTTATCTTCAAGTATTGCATCTGTTCGGTTATTTTCTTTGTAGAAACTAATTAATTTTTCAACAGGTAATCCGGTCGATGCAGCTTCTTTTTCAGCAAGTTCCTTAAAGTCGGAATCCTCTACTTTTATATTTTCTGCTTTTGCTATGTTGTCCATTATAATTTGCCATTTAGCAGTCCATACTGATCTTGGCTTCAATTGCTCTTTAACTGCCTGCTCGTTAAAGTTAGGAGTTTTATTTCTCTGAGCATTTTGTTTTTCATATTCTAATAATCTCTGTAGCCATGAATCAACATATCCCGGAGGGGGAGTGAAATCATTATTTTCAATAATTTTATTCAGCAAACTGTTAGTAAAAATATTATCAGATTGACCTTCAAAATATTTTTCAAAGTTATCTCTAATCTGAGCTTTAAATTCCTCAAGAGTTTTTGCTTTTTTATTTGAGATTTTCTGAATGAACTCTTCTGTTGCCTCGGGTAATTTTATTTTTTGAATTTTTGTTAATTCACCCTGATATTTGTACTCTTCCTTATGAACTTCCTCGCCATGCTTGTGTTCATCAACAAAAGTAAACTTAAATGAATCGCCAACTTTCTTGCCTTTCACACTTTCAACAATTTCCGGATTAACCGTCGGCGCACCAAGATCAATTTCAATATTTTCTGATTTACTTCCAACCATTGGAATATCATTATCATCAACTCTTTGAAGATTACTTGTTATCTTAAAACCTTCGCCATCCACTTTTTCCGCATCTTCAAATGTTGCGTTGGATTTCATTAGATGTTCAATTTCTTTTTCTACATCTGCATCCTTCACTTTGAATACTGGTTTATCAACCTCGATGCCTTTATAGTCCTTTAATTTCATTACCGGCATTACTTCGTATTTAACTTTAAAGGATAGCTTGGAGCCTGGTTCAAAATTAAGATCAGTTAGTTGAGGTGTGCTGATAGGGTCTAAATTATCGGATTTAACTATATCCCAAAATTTTTTATTGGCAATATCTTCACTTGCTTTATATTCAATTGCGTCGCCATAAACTTTTTTAAGAATTGATGGGGGGACTTTACCTTTACGAAATCCAGGGTGAGTAAGTGATTTGCGTTCTTTCTTATAAGCCTCATCAATTTCAGGTCGTATTTCATCATATTCCAAAGATACTTCAATTTCATTCTCAGAATCAGAAATCACATTTACTTTTTTTTCCAAATTAAAACCTCGTCAAATTTTTTAGGGAACATGCGATAAGTTAAATGGTGCGAGAGGGGGGACTCGAACCCCCACGTCCTAGGGACACTAGATCCTAAGTCTAGCGTGTATGCCAATTTCACCACTCTCGCAAAGAGCTTACAAACTTATAGAATTGGATTTTAAAATGCAAGAAATTTAACTAATCTCGGCTTGTTTTACAAAATCTCCCCACCAAAATTATAGCAATAAAATTTTAGTGATCTTGATGTCAAAAAGAATCAAACTCTACTTTTTACTATATTAAAGTTCAAATTTCAACAAATAATTATTATTAATTAAATTATACGCAGAGGACAAGTGGATAAGTATTTAATTAAAGGCGGAATACCCTTAAAAGGAACAGTAAAAGTAAGCGGTGCAAAGAATTCAGCTTTAGCGCTAATGCCTGCAACTCTTTTATCACCGGGAAAAAATATTATTAGAAACACCCCAGAAGTAAACGACATTTATACAATGCAAAAACTTTTAAGATTTATGGGAGCAGAAGTAACCTTTGCAAATCATGTGCTTGAAATTGATACTGCCGATATAAATACACAAGTTGCACCTTATGAGCATGTAAAAAAAATGCGTGCTTCTGTGTATGTGTTGGGTCCTCTTTTAGCTAGATATGGATATGCAAAAGTTTCTATGCCCGGAGGATGTGCTTGGGGACCCAGACCAATTAACCTTCATTTAGAAGCGATGGAAAAATTAGGCGCTCAAATTGAACTTGAGGAAGGTTATATAATTGCCAAATCTAAAAAACTGCAAGGCGCAAAAATTCACTTTGATGTTTCATCGGTGGGAGCAAGCGGTAATGCTGTAATGGCTGCTGTGCTTGCAAAAGGAACATCCATGATCACCAATGCAGCAATAGAGCCGGAAATAACACTTTTAGCAGAATACCTTGTCGATATGGGAGCAAAAATAAGCGGTATTGGAACCCCAAGTTTAGAAATTGAAGGTGTTGATGAACTTCATTCTGCAGAAGTTGAGAATATATCCGACAGGATTGAAGCAGGAACTTTGCTAATTGCGGCTGCATTAACCAAGGGAAAGGTAAATGTTGAGACAACAAACGTAAATCATCTAACTGCAGTCTTGGATAAACTTGAAAAGAGCGGAGCTAACTTAAGTATTAACAATAATATAATTACAATTGATACAAGTAATATATCGATTAAAAGTGTTGATGTGAACACTTCTGTGTATCCTGGCTTCCCAACAGACATGCAGGCACAGTGGACGGCGTACATGAGTCTGGCTGAAGGCACATCAACAGTTACAGATAACATCTATTTTGATCGATTTAAGCATGTTCCTGAGCTAAATAGATTGGGAGCATCAATCGATGTTGCTAAAAACAGTGCTATTATTGAAGGTGTAAAATCGTTAAAAGGTGCAAAGGTAATGTCAACTGATTTACGGGCAAGCGCTTCACTTGTTTTAGCCGGACTCGCGGCAAAAGGTACAACGGAAGTATTACGAATTTATCACATTGATAGAGGGTATCAGAAGTTGGAAGAAAAACTGAAAAGTTTGGGAGCAGATATTACGAGAGTAAGCACAGAGGAATTTTAATTTTGTGGAGAAGCAAAATAAAAATATTTAGCATTCCGAATGTTCTGATATTAATTACAATATTATTTAGTGTGATGCTCCAACTCATACCATTAACAAATGTGATCGGCTATGAGTTTTCAATCTTGACAGCATTTTATTTATTTCTTTTCGGTGGAATTACCACCTCCATGTTTCTAAATAAACTTGAGAGTTTTCTCTCTCCTAAATCAAAAGTCATTTATAAAAGAAGAATTGAATATTTAGTACTAATTTTTTCACCACTAATTATTTCAGTGTCAAATACTATGCTTAATAGTGTTTGCCCAATATGGGACGGATTGTGGTTCTATTTTGTTATTACAGTTCCATCTTTTTTAATTGGAATTATTCTTTCACTCACAATTTTTGAATTATTTAACCGATTTCAAAAATCAATTTTTCTTATAATCTTTTTGCTCCTTTGTTTTGGACCCATTGCAGAAATATACTCGAATCCGCAGGTTTATTTTTACAATCCAATAATCGGATTTTTCCCCGGCAATATTTATGACGAAGATATCCCGGTAGATTCTCTTTTGATTTTCTATCGGTTATTTAACATTTTTTTCTTTATTGGCATTTTATTCTTCATTTATAAACTCAAAAAAATAATAGGCTTTTATAAAGAGTTTACTATTGCAATTAGCATACTAGTTGCAGTTGCTTTTAGTTTGATGAAGCCAACATTGGGATTTGCAACAAATGATTCCAGAATTTTTGATGAGTTAGGTGCTCATTTATCAACTGAGCATTTTAATATTATCTACCCCAAAGAAGCAGATAAGAAATTTGCTGAGATGCTCGGTCTTCATCACGAATACTATTTTGAAGAATTAGCAGATTATTTTGAGTTTGAACCAGATCAAAAAATTACTTCATATATTTTTGAAAATGACGATCAAAAAAGAAAATTATTCGGGGCGGGGCAGGCTGATGTTGCAAAACCATGGATGAATCAAATATATATTGAGCTTAATAGTTTTGATCGATCATTAAAACATGAACTGGTTCATGTGTTTGCAGCGGAATTCGGAGCAACACCATTCAAAATTGCGGAGAATTTTAATCCGGCTATGATTGAAGGATTGGCAGTTGCTGTCGAAGACAATTACAACGATAATGATGTGCATTATGTTGCAGCACTGGCAAAAAAGTTTGGCTATGAAGTAAATATTGAAAACCTCTTCAGCGGGTTTAGCTTTTTCTCCGGTCTCTCAACTTTATCATATATTTATTCCGGATCATTCATAAAATACCTTTTTGAAAATTATGAAAAGGAAAAAGTTCTAAAACTTTATTCCGAAATAGATTTTCAAAAATATTTTGGTAAAGACATTAACGAGTTGTCAAAAGAATATTCAAAATTTATTGACTCCCTTGATTATAATTTTAATGAGCATAAGGCAAATTTGTATTTCGGAAGAAAACCGCTTATCAAAAGAGTTTGTCCGAGATATACAGCTAATAAATTGAAATCAGCGTGGGCGAACTATAACAATAAAAATTTTGATTCTTCACTTGAACAATTTTCCGAGTTGTTAACAACAACAAATTCATACTCGGCTTTGCTCGGAAGAGTTTACTCGCTTAATAGATTAAATAGAGATGAAGATGCGCTTAATCTTTTAACTGATAATATAAATAATTACTTAAACACATCTTATTTGTATAACATTGAATTGATCCTTGCTGATAATTATTTGCGGAATGATAATGTTGGGAAGTCAGACTCGGTACTTACACTACTATTGAAACAATCACCAAGTGAAGCTCATTATTTTACATCATTAAATAGGTTATTTATATTAGAAAAAGATACCGCAATTTATAAAAAATATATTACGGCAGATAATAATGCGAAATGGGAAATTCAGTCAGAAATTAATAAAGATACGCTATATTTAGAAATGGTTTACAGTCTGATTAGACTGGCACAAAGTGAAAGTGAAAAGTATAATTTGCTAAAAACTAAAATTAATAAATACTTTGAAGTAGATGATGAAATAACGGGATACCACGCATTTTTATTTTCAAAGTTAGCACTAAGGTACTCTGATTTTGAAACTGCAAAATATTGGGCAGTAGAATCAGTAAAAAATGAATCAAAAAATTACAGTTTGATCTACAGAGAAAACTTAAAAATTATTAATTGGTTTTTTAATTTCGGTTTGGAAAAAAGTGAAGGATTTAAGTTCTCAATAAATGAATAAAATAGCCGAACATATTAACAAACTAAAATTTTTGAAGATCGCTTCGGAAATTGCAGAAATCACGAATGTTGATCTTTTTATAGTCGGTGGATTCGTTCGGGATATTATTTTAAAGCGTAGCAGAGCTGATATTGATTTTCTTGTAATTGGTGATGGACTAAATTTTGCGCAGCAATTTGCTCACTTATTAAAAGTTAAAGACGTAAAATATTTTCGGAATTTTGGGACAGCTCATTTTGTTTATAATAAATATGAGTTGGAATTTGTCGGCGCCAGAAAAGAATCTTACAATAGGGAAAGTAGAAAACCGGTTGTTGAAAACGGAACTTTTGACGATGATATAAACAGAAGGGATTTTACAATTAATACTCTCGCGGTTTCATTAAAGAAAAATAATTTTGGTGAAGTTATAGATAAGTTTAACGGATTAAATGATATAAAAAATAAACTTATTAAAACTCCTCTTGACCCTCTGATAACATTTGATGACGACCCTCTCCGGATTATGCGAGCTTTTAGGTTCGGTTCACAATTGGATTTTGAAGTTGATGTAAGAATAATGGAAGCAGCTGAAAAACTCGCGGAAAGATTAAAGATTGTTTCTCAAGAACGAATTACTGATGAATTTCTTAAAATTCTTGCTTCACCAAATCCATCAATTGGATTAAAATTATTATTCAATTCCAAAGTCATGAAAGTTGTCTTTCCTGAAATATCAATTATGGGCGGAGTTGAACAGATAAACGAACATCATCATAAAGATGTTTTTCTGCATACTTGCAAAGTTGTGGATAATATTTCCAAACACACAAATAATGTTTGGTTAAGATTTGCGGCATTAGTGCATGATATAGCAAAACCGCAAACTAAAAAGTTTGTTGAAGATACCGGATGGACGTTCCACGCACATGATGAAATTGGTGCGCGAATGATGAAAAGAATTTTCAAACGAATGAAATTGCCGTTAAGCAAATTAGATTATGTTAAAAAATTAGTCAGGCTTCACTTAAGACCAATAGCTTTAGTGAATGACGGTGTAACCGATTCAGCCATCAGAAGATTAGTTGTTGCAGCGGGTGATGATCTTGATGATTTAATTACCCTATGTAGGGCGGATATTACAAGCAAAAATCCGGCTAAGGTTTCTAAGTATTTAAATAATTACGAAAAGGTAGTGCTAAAGGTAAAGGATGTTGAAGAAAAAGATAAACTTAGGGCATTTCAATCGCCTGTGCGTGGAGAGGAAATTATGAAAGTTTGCAACATTCCTCCTTCAAAAAAAGTAGGTGAAATTAAAAAAGCTATCGAAGAAGCCATTTTGGATGGAGTTATTGAGAATAACTATGAAGATGCATTTGAATTTTTAATAAAAATAAAAGAGAAATACTTAAATAGTTAGATTCTTTCCTGTTATATTTTTAAATAATTAAAATTTTAATTTATTTGTAACTTTTTTAAAGCTATTTACGTCAAATGAGCGGGGGAATTAAAGAGACTTTAAAATTGATAATTAATACCAAACTTGATGTTATAAAAGGAGATTATAATAATGAGAAAATACTTGATAATTATCTTAACCTTGATATTATCGACAAGCTTATGCGCTCAGAAAAAACTGACATTAGATGAAGCAGTTTCAATAGCACTTCAAAGAAATTCCAATCTTATTAAAACAGCAAATAGTATTGAGATCGACAGATCTCAACTTAAAAGTGCCTGGGGTGATCTGCTTCCAGATTTTGGATTGAATGGTAGCTGGGGCTGGTCACGTAATGTTGATGACGTTGGGACAATTATTTTTCAAGGGCAAGAAGTCGAGACAGGAACTTTTTCTAATGATGTAAGAACCTATTCACTTTCTGCCGGCGGTGGTGTAACATTGTTTAACGGCTTGGCGAACTACAAAAGAATTGGTCAGAGCGAAGATGATTTGGATGCTGCTGAATATAATTTCGAGAAAGTGAAACAGGATATCGTACTTTCCACAATTGAACTTTATTATGAAGTTCTAAAAGCAAAGTCATTATTGAAAGTTGGTGAAGATAATCTTGAGTTTAATAAAAAGCTTTATGAAACTATAGAAGAACGAAACAAGTTGGGGGTTATTGCAATTGCAGATGTTTACACTCAGCAAGTACAATTGGGTAATGCCCAGCTCACAGTAATTCAGGCAGAAAATGCTGTGCAAATTGTAACAAGCAATCTGCTTAACTATTTAGCTTTGGATGTTCTCGAAGAATATGATTTTGAAAATCCATTTGGTTCAATTGTTCAACCCGATTCTGAAAGTTTATTAAATGAGTTTTCTGATTTAGGCACAATGGTAAATGAAGCATTGACAAATCGCTTTGATTACAAGAGCCAAAAATCAAATGTAAGCAGTGCAGAAAAAGGCGTTGGTATTTCCTATGGAGGATTGTTTCCAAGCATTTCTGGTACTTACGGATATAGAACTACTGTAAATAGAACTTCTGATCTATTTGACCAGAGGACATGGAGTGTCGGTCTTTCATTTAACTTCCCGATCTTTGCAAATTTTAATATTGATCACCAAATACAATTTGCACAAGTTCAGGAAAAAAATGCTTATGAAGATTTAGCTGCATTAGAAAGATTAATCAAAATCGAAGTAAAGCAAGGATACTTAAATCTGCAGGCATCAAAAAAGGCGCTTGAGGTAAGTATCAATAATGTTCAGGCCGCAGGTGAAAACAGACGCGTAAATACTGAACGATATAATCTTGGCTCGGGAACTATTTTAGATGTGCTTCAAGCTGATAAAGATTATACTAATGCATTAAATAATAGAATTGAATCTACCTACAAATTTTTAATTGATTACGATGACCTTAAAAATAAGTTAGGCAAACTTGATTATAAAAATTATGAATAAATTTTTCAGAGGAGAAAAGTATAATGGCTAAATCGAAACCAAAAAAATCCAAAAAGAAATTATTTATTTTCGGCGGGATTGGATTGATTTTATTAATTGTGGTATTACTTTTAGTTTTTGGCGGCGATAAGGAAAGAATAATATCTGTTCAGACGGAACTAGTGAAAGAGAGAGATATTACACAGGTTGTTTCGGCAACGGGCAAAATTAATCCGATAGATAAAGTTGAGCTTAGACCTGAGGTAACCGCAGAAATTGTTGAACTCCCTGTTGAAGAAGGTGATAAAGTCAAAAAGGGACAGTTGTTAATACGATTAAAACAAGAAACCTACATTGCCAGAAGAAACAGTGCTAGAGCAAGCTTAGACGGAGCTAAAGCAAATTTAAAAGTTAGACAAGCGACATTAGATCAATTGAAATCGGAGTTTGAAAGAGTAAAAGGTTTATATCAAAAACAATTAGCAAGTGATAAAGAGCTTGAATCCGCTAAGGCAAATTTTTTAACCGCGGAAGGATCTTTCGAAGCTCAAAAGGCACAAATATCTCAGGCTGAGGCAGCTTTAAACGATGCTTTAGAGGAACTCTCAAAAACTGCAATTTATTCTCCTATTGACGGTACTGTTACCCAGCTTCCGGTTGAGTTAAACGAACGAGTACTCGGAAGTTCATTCAGCCAGGGTACTTTACTTATGACCGTTGCCGACTTGAGCCAAATGGAGGCGAGAGTTGATGTTGACGAGAATGATATTGTTTTAATATCTTTAGGTGATACAGCCAGAGTTGAGATTGATGCTTTTTCTGATCAAAAATTTGATGCCGTTGTAAGCCATATAGGCAATAGTGCAATTTCGAGCGGGTTAGGCAGCCAGGATGAGGTAGTGAATTTTGAAGTTAGAATTAAATTGATCGATCTTGATAAAAAACTTCGTCCGGGAATGTCTTGCGATGCTGATATTGAAACGGATACTAGATTAGCAGTTTTATCGGTTCCAATTCAAAGTGTTACAGCTCGTATGCCTAAACCTGAAAAGAAAGGCGGCGGAAATGAAGCCGGTTCTGATACTACAAAAGCCGAAAATGCAGAAATGGGTGACGAAGAAAATGAAGACGAGCAGACCAAACCTAAAGAACCTATTGAAGTTGTATTTTGTGTTGAAGGCGGGGAAGCTGTTATGAAACAAGTTAAAACTGGGATTAGTGATGATACTTATATTCAAATAATTGAAGGTTTGGAAAACGAAGAAGATATTGTTAGCGGTCCGTATCGTGCAATTTCAAAAGAACTGGAAGACGGTGCAAAAGTTAGTGTATCTAAAAAGAGAGGATCCAAAACAAGTGCGCCACAAGAAAACTAAAAAAACGGAATTAGTATGAACATAATAAATATTGAACATATTGCAAAAATATATGAAGTGGGTATGGAAAAAGTTCACGCTTTGGCAGACGTTTCACTCACCATCGATAAAAACGAATACGTTGCAATTATGGGACCTTCCGGTTCAGGTAAATCCACTCTCATGAATATGCTCGGCTGCTTGGATACTCCTACGAAAGGTCTGTATGAATTCAAGCAGGAAAACGTAAGTCAAATGAGCGATAACGATCTTGCAAAAATTAGAAATCGAGAGATTGGATTTGTCTTCCAAACTTTCAATCTTTTGCCTAGATCGGATGCACTCCATAATGTTGAACTTCCGCTCATTTATTCTGGTATGCCTGGTTATGAACGTAAAGAGAGAGCTCGTGCCGCACTGGAAAGTGTTGGTCTATCTGATAGGATACACCATAAACCGAATGAACTTTCCGGTGGACAAAGGCAGCGTGTTGCTGTAGCGAGAGCATTAGTTACCGACCCGGCAATTATACTAGCAGATGAGCCAACCGGTAACCTCGATACAAAAACCGGTGAAGAAATAATGGCTTTGTTTAATGAGATTTATGAACAGGGTAATACAATTATTTTAGTTACTCATGAAGAATATATCGCAGAACATGCTAAACGAATTATTCGTTTAAGGGACGGCTTAGTTGAGAGTGATGAATTTGTAACAAACAGAATATTGCCGAATGCGAATAAGAATGTTCCGGCTTAATTTGAAAGGAGCAGTTGAATGAAAAGTTATTTGTTTGAACTTAAAGAAGGTCTTATAATTTCATTAAAAGCTATAGGTGCAAATAAAATGCGCTCCGTACTAACTACTGCTGGAATTATTATCGGCGTTTGGGCGGTAGTGCTAATGTCAACTGCTGTCAAAGGTGTTGATACTTCTTTCAAGGAAGGTGTCGCTTCTTTAGGATCGGATAATTTATACATCGATAAATGGGCTTGGTTTAATAATGATATTCCTTGGTGGGAACTTAGGAATAGAAGAAATATTGACATGAACGATTTTAAAAGGTTCAAAGAATTGGCTAAGCTTCCGGCAGCCGTTTCTCCAAGTATTTTTTCAAACCTAACCGTTAAGTATGAAGAAAACAGTGCTGAATTTATAATGGTTCTTGGTACTACAAATGAATATGTGAACACAACTAACCTTTCCTTTGAACAAGGTAGATTTTTTTCGGAGTTAGAAAGCCGCGGCAATAGAAACATTATAGTACTTGGAAGTGAAATTGCAAATAATCTTTTTCCACGTGGAAATGCATTAGATAAAAATGTGAAAATTAGGGGGAAAAAATTTAAAGTAGTTGGAGTTTTAGAAGAACAGGGCAGCTGGGTTATGGGCAATTTTAATCCTGATAAACAAGTGTTTATTCCAATTGGAGTTATGTTTAAATACTTTAGACCTGATAGGCATAATACTATTACAATAAACGTTAGAGCCCAAAACAGTACTATGGTTGCTGCTACTCAGGAGGAAGCGATTGAAGTGATGAGGAGAGTTAGAGGACTCTCTTACAAAGAGATGAATGATTTTTCAATAAATATGCAGGATGGCTTGCTTGATATTATAAATCAGCAAGTTGGTGTTATTCAAATTGCAGGATATTTTATTACCGGGTTGGCGCTTTTCGTTGGAGCAATTGGAATTATGAATATCATGTTCGTTTCTGTAAAAGAACGAACAAAAGAAATCGGCGTAAGAAAAGCTATCGGCGCTAAAAAAAGAACAATACTCGGACAGTTTATTTCTGAATCTGCAATTATTTGTTTGTTGGGGGGAATGATCGGTCTTGCTCTTGCGATTGTTGTTGCAATGATTATAAGACAGTATGATTTTCCAATGGCGATCCAAATTGATGCTGTTATACTTGCGATTGTAATATCGCTGGTGACAGGGGTGCTTTCAGGCTTTGCTCCTGCTTATACCGCAGCCAATATGGATCCCGTAGAAGCTTTGAGGTATGAATAAATGGAAACAATAATTCTCGCTTTAAGATCTTTAACAACAAATAAGTTGAGGTCTTCTTTAACAATTCTTGGCATTATTGTAGGTATATTTTCCATAATTGCTATCAGTACTGTAATATCAATGCTCCAAAATAGTATTGAAGAAGGGTTATCGGGATTAGGACAGAACACATTTCAAATTCAAAAATGGCCCCGTATTAGAACAAGCGGCGATAGAAGTGAGTGGGCAAAAATTAGAAATCGAAAAGAAATTACTCTTGACGATTTTTATAGCTTAAGAGAAAGATTAACCGAGGCTAAATCTATCGGTGCTGAAATGTGGCGCGGAGGGAGAACATTTAAATATAACCGCGAAGAAACAAATCCCAATGTGACATTAGGCGGTGTTACACCGGAGGCTTTTCCAAATAATGATTGGAATATTGCAATCGGTAGAAGTATAAACTTTCATGATGTGGATCGTTACGAGAATGTAGTGGTTTTGGGAACTGACATTACAAATAAACTATTTCAGTTTATTGATCCCATTGGGCGGGAAGTTTGGATGAACGGAAAAAAACTTAGAGTTATTGGAGTGCTTGAAGATGAGGGCGCAATCTTTGGAAATAGTAAAGGGAATAAAGCATTAATTCCAATCACAACTTTTCAATCATTTTATGGAAAAAGAAATAGAAGTATAAATATTACTGTTATGTCTTTCGACAAGGAATCGTACAATCCATTAATTCAGTTAGCTGAAGGACATATGCGGCTGATTAGAAAAGTACCGCCAGGAGATGAAAATGATTTTGACATTTGGTCAAATGAATCTGTGATCTCTCAATTGAATGATATTACTGCTAGCATTAGAATTGGTGCATTTGTTATAGCAGCAATTGCTCTTCTCGCGGCAGGTGTTGGAATTATGAATATTATGTTAGTATCAGTTACCGAAAGAACTAAGGAAATTGGAATCAGGAAAGCAGTCGGTGCTAAAAAGTGCAACATATTGTATCAGTTTTTAACAGAAGCAATTGTACTCTGCCAGGTAGGCGGAATTATTGGAATTGTATTAGGAATCATTGTCGGTAACATTGCCGGGTCCATGTTGGAGGCAACCGCAGCAGTTCCGATTGATTGGATTGTTATCGGAGTATTGCTTTGTGTTATTATAGGTGTAACATTTGGAACTTACCCTGCTGCAAAGGCAGCTAATCTTGATCCAATTGAAGCTCTGAGATATGAATAATTTAGAATTTGTTGCCTCCAAAGCACAAAAATGTCATGCTGAACTTGTTTCAGCATCTCAATTTTAGCACAAATCAAAAGATTAGATTCCGGGTCAAGCCCGGAATGACAGTTTTGAAAGAGTCACTATTAAAATTTTGAAAGGTTTTTCATTCAATCGTAAAATTAACACCATATAAATTAAAAGCCCTTGGGGGGACTTTACTATGCGTATCTTTGAATTTATCAAAATAGCTTTATCATCTTTACACGCAAATAAATTAAGATCAACACTAACCATACTTGGAATTGTTGTTGGTATCTTTTCCATAATTTCCATTAGCACACTTATATCCATGCTGCAGCTAAGTATTGAAGAAGGACTTTCGATGCTCGGCAAAAATACTTTCCAAATACAAAAATGGCCTGCAATGATGGAAGGCGGTCCGGGTGCTAGAGCAAAGTATAGAAATAGAAAAGATATTACTTATGAAGATTATACTTTATTAAAAGAAAAATTGACAGACGCGCAGTATGTTGGGGCAGAACAGTGGAGTTTTGGTAAAATGGTTAAATTCGGGAATAAAGAAACTAATCCTAATATTCAGGTTTGTGGAGCAACTCCGGAAGCCTTTCCAAATAATAAATGGTATTCCGAAACCGGCAGAACTTTTAACCAGCAGGATGTATTTAGGCATGAGCGTGTAATAATTATAGGTTCAGATATTGCCGAAACATTATTTGATTTTATCGACCCTATTGGTCAGGAAGTTAAAATTGATGGAAATAAATTTAGAGTAATCGGAGTTTTTGAAAAACAGGGTGCAATGTTCGGGGAGTCACAAGACAATTTTGCCATTGTACCAATTACTACTTACCAAACTTTTTATGGCAAACGAAGCAGAAGCATAAATATCACTGTCTCCTCTTACGATAGTGAATCTTACGAAGACTTGATTGAAAAGGCGATTGGTGAGATGCGAATTATTAGAAAAGTACCTTTGGGAGAAGAAGATGATTTTGGAATATTTTCTAATCAATCTTTGCTTACTACCATGGATGGAATTACATCAGGAGTTAGAATTGGAGCTTTTGTTATTGCAGGAATTGCACTGCTTGCCGCCGGAGTTGGAATTATGAATATCATGCTTGTTTCTGTTACGGAACGAACAAAAGAAATTGGAATTAGAAAAGCAATTGGAGCGCGCAAGTCCAGCATACTAATTCAATTTTTATCTGAAGCGATAATCCTTTGTCAGATTGGAGGCATTGTTGGAATTGTGCTGGGCGTTTTGGTAGGAAACTTTGCCGGATCAATGATAAATGCTGCGGCAACTATTCCAATGGATTGGGTAGCGATTGGCGTATTTATGTGTGTTTTGATCGGAATAACTTTCGGTACATACCCGGCAGCAAAAGCCGCCAGCCTTGATCCAATTGAAGCTCTGAGATATGAGTAATCAGATTTCACTATAAGTTTTGTTTTTAAAAGGTAATCAAAAAAGATTTAAGAAAATCGATTAACGAATTTTGATTTTTGATTTAATTTATCTTTAAAATAATCCTAATTCAATTATCAAATTCAAAACGATACTGAGCAATAAATTTTATATTTAATAATCTAAATCGTTATTTTTTTCGATTTCCGATTATTGCTTCTTGCCATTTCAACGTCCCGACGTTTTTACATTTTAACAAAAGAATGTCACTTCTACGGAGTTCTATCGGAACACCTTAATCATTCTTCTATAAATATTTCATCCCTACGGGATTATAAATAAAATTTGACTGCTCCCAGGTAAGGCAGGATTATTCGATTAGTGATTTTCGATTATCGTAAATTCATTTCACATTTGCCCTTTTACGTCTCAACGTCTCAACGTCTCAACGTCTCAACGTCTCTATGTTTTAACATTTCTACGTTAACTCCGCAATTAATTTAACCTTGCAATAGTTGAGCAGGCGATATAGATTTGAATCGTGTAAAATATTGAACGCAAACAATTAAAATATAGATTTTTTATTTGTAATTTTACACTCTCAACTAATGTTCAATAATCCGCGACTATCGTTGAAAGGTAAATCCCTTCTAATAAATATTATTGCAGTATTCTTAATTTCACTTAGTGGAGTTTACGCACAGGGCTATTACCTTACTACAACTGTTACCGATTCAATTAAAATTAATTTTGAAAATAAGTACAAGATTTCCTCAGTTCACATTATTCCATTAACAGAAAAAATTAAACTCAGGGATCGCACACTAAAAAAAACTGAGTATAAAATTTCTTATGAAAAAGGAAGTTTCAGTTTATCCGATACATTAGCCTACTCAATTTTTGATACAGTTTTTATCAGCTACGATGCTTTGCAGCTTAGTCTTAAAAAAAATTATAACCGGCGAAGTTTAGTAGTTAAGTATGATGTGGAAAAAGGGGATACGATAAAAGTATTTAAAACAGAAAACTCTCTTCTTAGTTCAGAATCAATTTTTGGGAAGGGGATACAAAAAAGCGGAACATTGGTTAGAGGTTTTACTGTTGGAACGACTAGAGATTTTACTGTTAGCAGCGGTTTGCGGTTGCAGTTATCCGGACGTTTATCTGAGGAAATTGAAATTGTTGCAGCTCTAACGGATGAAAACTCACCAATTCAGCCCGAAGGAAATACGGAAAGACTGGAAGAGTTGGATAAAGTTTTCATTCAGGTAAAACATCCAAATGCAGTAGGTACTTTCGGCGACTTTGACTTAAATGAAAGTATTGGCGAGTTTGGCAAGATAAATCGAAAACTTAAAGGGTTAAAAAGTGAATTCATTTTTGATAATTATCAGGGAACAATTGCAATTGCCGGTTCCCGCGGTAAGTTCAATACAAATCAATTTAATGGCACGGATGGACTTCAGGGACCGTACAGGCTAAATGGAATTAACAGCGAGCGTGATATAATTATTATTGCCGGCAGCGAAAAAGTTTTTATTGACGGCGAACAAATGAGGCGCGGTGAAAATAATGATTACGTAATAGAATATTCAAGTGCAGAGCTAACATTTACGCCGCAAAGAGTTATTACTTCTTCAACGAGAATTACCGTTGATTTTGAATATACCGACAGGCAATATGATAGAAATTTTTTCAGCGCAAATTTTAAATCAACATTTTTAAATGACCGCTTAAAAATTAAATTAAACTATGCCCGCGAAGGAGACAATGAAGATAGTCCGATAGATTTAATTCTCTCGGAAGATGATATAAAAATTTTAGAACAAGCAGGTGATGATAGATTTAAAGCCGTGAAGTCGGGAGTTTCATTGGTGCCGCCGGATTCCCTGGGGAGACGAGTAGGAATTTATACTCGTATTGATACAACAATTAATAACACTGCTTTTGAAATTTATAAATACGCTCCGGGTGATACTAACTCAGTTTACTCGGTTAAGTTTAGTCAAGTAGGTAAAGGTAATGGCGACTATGTTAGAGAGAGTTTGGGTAACTATACATTTGTTGGAATTGGATTGGGGGATTATCTTCCAATAAATTTGTTACCTCTTCCGCAATCAAAGCAGATGGGGAATATTTTAATTGAAGCAGAACCATTCAAAGATGTAAATATTGGATTAGAACTTGCGGGAAGTCTTTGGGACAAAAACAGATTTTCGCAGCTTGATAAAAATGATGACGGCGGTAGCGCGAGAACCATAACGCTTAATGTGAAACCCAGGGATTTGAAAATCGGCAGTGTAGAACTTGGTAAAGCGGGAATAAGCTATAAAGATAGATTTGTTCACAGCCGTTTTACCAGTTTGGATAGATTTAATGATATTGAATTTAATAGAGACTACAACGTTGGAACTGATGCCGGAGAAAATGAAGAGCTTAGAGAATTTGGACTTAACCTAATTCCGGTGCAGCAATTAAATATTGTTTCTAAATATGGATTTCTTAAAAGAGGAGAGAGTTTAACCTCAAACAGATTTTTTACTGATGTGAACTTAAATGATGAAAAATCCTACAATGTTAAATATGATTTTGATTACGTTGACACAAAACGCCCAACCCTAAAAAGTAATTGGACAAAACAGCTTGGTGATGCTTCATACAGAATAGGAAAATTTCGTCCCGGTTTTAATTTCCTTTCAGAAACAAAAAAAGATAAAATACCGAATAGAGATTCTTTGAGCAGCGGCAGCTTAAAGTATTTGGAAGGCGCGCCATATCTCGAAGTAAGCGATATCTCCGGGTTCAGTTTTCTTGCTAAATATTCCATCCGTGATGAATCTTTCCCGATCGATGGAGAAATGGAAAAGGAATCCAGGGCAACAATGTCAACGTTTTCAACAAACTATCGCGGAGTTAAGGAAGTTAATTCCACACTTGATTTGACTGTAAGGAAGAAAAATTTTACCGATGAATTTAAAGCGCGCGGATTACGAGACAACGAAACTATTTTGATAAAATCACAAACAAGATTGAACTTCTGGAACAAACTTGTTGATAGTGATATTTTTTACGAGGCATCTACGAAAGCATCTTCGCGATTGGAAAAAGTTTTTATTAAAGTTCCGAGGGGCGATGGTAATTATATTTTTCTTGGTGACTTGAACAATAACGGTCTGCCTGACGAAAGCGAGTTTGAGCAGGTAACTGATGACGGTGATTTTATTCAATCGACTGTTCCAACAACAAAGCTTTTTCCTGTAATTGAATTGAAGGCAAGTACAAGATGGAAGTTTGATCTGAAAAAACTTTTTAGAAATGCTGGTACTTTTATTAAAAAGTTAGTTGAGCCGATTTCAACCGAAACATTTTTACGAGTTGAAGAGAACAGCACAATTGAAGAAACAAGCAATATTTATTTGATGAAATTTTCCAAATTCTTAAATGATTCAACAACGATCCGCGGATTTAACCAGGTACAGCAGGATGTTCATTTGTTCCGCAACCGCTCCGATCTTTCTTTGCGCTTCAGATATATTGAAAGAGAAAACTTGAATAGATTTACTGCCGGAATTGAAAGGGGATCATTTACTGAAAGAAGTTTACGGCTGCGATTAAAATTAGTTAAGGAAGTAAGCAATCAGACGGAAATAATAAACCAGTCGGACAATGTGAACGCCCCCGCAACGTCAAACAGAGCAAGACAGGTAAGCAATAATTCATTCAATACCGATTTCTCATACAGACCAATTAGAAATTTAGAAGTAGGATTCAAAATAAGTTTCGGAAGAATTGAAGATAATTTTCCCACAGCACCAACTGTGATTGATAATAATTTTCAATCGCTTAGATTTAATTTATCCTTTGCGGGTAAAGGTAGAATTAGAGCAGAAGCTGAACGTGATGAACTAAATGCGAATACAACAACAAACGCAATTCCTTTTGAAGTTACACGAGGAAAAGTGATAGGCAAAAATTATAGATGGCGTTTCAGTTTTGATTACAGAGTTGCGGCAAATTTTCAAACAACGGTTAGCTATGACGGCAGAAAGCAGGGGGAAGGAAAAGTTATTCATACGATGCGGGCTGAGGCTCGTGCATATTTTTAATAAATTTGTATAATAAATTAGGTTGTTGAGTAATTCAGCCGGGATTTCAATTTTGAAAATGGATTATACTATTTCCGGCTGAATGTATCGAAACAACCGGCAAGCAAAATGAAAGTCATCACTGCCGTATTCGATACGTCCGCTAAATTGCAGCGGACTACTCAAACTACGATCAAATGATAAAATAAATTGTTAAATTTGATATAGAGAGATTATGAAAGTTGAATCGTATTTAATTGAAGCGCATATTTTTAGGAAAGTAGGAAATGAATTAGAATTCCTTCTGATGAAGCGGGCGGAAAATGAAAAATACCCCCGAGTTTGGCAAATGGTTACCGGAGCCGTTGAAGAAGATGAAAAGGGATGCGAAACAGCAATAAGAGAAATTAAAGAGGAAACGAATTTAACTCCGGTAAAATTTTGGGTTGTGCCACGCATGAATTCATTTTACTCACCAGAAAGAAACAGTGTATGCATGGTTCCTGTGTTTGCCGCATTGGTGGAAGATGGAGAAGTTATTTTATCAGAGGAGCACACAGAATTTAAATGGGTAAAATTAGAAGAAGCACAAAAACTTTTAGCCTGGCCCGGACAAAGAAAATCTGTGCAGATAATTGAAGACTACTTTACAAATGAACAAAGTTTTCTGAAGTTTGTGGCGATAGAATTAAATCTTAAATAAATTTTCAGTCACGGTACGACCAGGACTGCCATAGAGGATTGAAATATTATGATTAGTAAAAAAAATTATAAAGCATGGATTGATAATGACCATGATAATTCTTTATCAATGATAGCTGTTGGTTATGATCCAGCAAGTAAATATGACTTAATAAAACTTGGTGGATTTGACTTAGAAAATAATATTTCTGACAAGATTTATTTTAGTTCACTAATCTCAAAAATTTCTAAAACATTTATCGGACGCGATTTTCTTGCTAGAGTGCAGTTTCCCCGAAATGGTTGGTTGAATTCTGATGTGATTGCTGATAGCTCTAATTACGAATTAATAAAAAATTATCTTAATAAATTTAATTGGGAAAAAAAATACTATGGTCATATTGAAGTAACTAATTTGGAGGAATTTTTAATTACGTTTATCGATTTTCCAATAAAGTATTATGGGCAAGACTTTGAGTTATATTCGCTTGATAGTGATTTTTTATTAGTGATATCTAATCATGGTACTCTATGGATTATTTCGAAATTGGAAGAGCAGTTATATGAGATTGGGAAATTGTTAGAGGCGGATGGTGCAACTGTTTTTCCTCGCAAATATATAAGGTAAAATTTTAGGCAGTCACGGTCGCACCGTGACTGAACAAAGAAGACATGGGAAGACGAGGAAGAAATAATTTAACCAACGAGCATTTTTATTTTGTTACAACTACAATTGTAAGATTCTTGAATCTTTTCAGCGATAGGCAAAATTGCAGAATCTTAATCGATAACATAAAGCACTACCAAAAGAGATATAAATTCGAAATCCTGGGTTATGTTATTATGCCGTCTCACTTTCATTGGATCGTTGAAGTGAATCCGAAAGAGGGAACTATATCAGATATTATGCGGGATATTAAAAAATTTACCGCTTATCAAATAATTGATTGGATTAAAGAGAAGAAAGACCTGATAGTTGATAAAATATTAATTGAAGAAGCAGAAATATATATTGATCAAGAACGGAAGGTCTGGCAGAAACGATTTGACGATGAAGTGATCAGAGATCAAAAAATGTTTTGGACTAAACTTAATTACATTCATAATAATCCGGTAAAAGCAGGGTTAGTTAATAAACCGGAATTATATGAATTTTCAAGCGCGAGGAACTATATTTTGGATGATCATTCTGTAATTAAGGTTAATACAAGTATGGGTGGTGTTCAAATTAAATAGTGGTTCAGTCACGGTGCGACCGTGACTGCCACAACTTACAAATATAAGTGTTGCCTAAAGCAATATAAATTATTGGAGCAAATTAAATGAGTAAAGGTTTGATATTTGTATTAATTTTAATATTAGTTGGCATTCTTATGCTGTTAGCTAAGAACTTCATAATTAAGTTACAAGGTCCAAGTCAAAAGAAAGACTATCCTTTAGATGTTAGGAATAGACAGATAATTATTGGAGGCGTCTCGTTTATAATTACTGGAATAATTTTATTTATTCATTTTCTCTTAAATTAAAAGCCAGTCACACCCCCACAGAGACCCAACAAAACAAATTTTACCTTTTAATAGACTTTTGCCTCACAATTTCAGATTTTTACACTTCGAATTTAAAATCAATAAACGGAGAAAGTTTTGGGATTATTAATAGTCGGTTCTGTAGCACTTGACACAATTGAAACACCTTACGATAAAATTGATAACGCACTCGGCGGTTCAACAACATACATTTCTGTGGCGTCAAGCTACTTTACCGATCCGGTTGACATAATTGGCGTTGTTGGCGATGATTTTGACGAAGCACATATAAACATGCTAAAGAGACACAACATTGGAATGGAAGGGCTGCAGATAATTAAAGGGGGTAAAACTTTCCGCTGGGGGGGCAGATACCACGAAAATTTTAATGTCCGCGATACTCTTTTCACAGACTTAAATGTGTTCGAAACCTTTGATCCAAAAATTCCGGAAAACCTACGCAACTCAGAATATGTAGTGCTTGGAAATATTCATCCTGCATTACAATTAAATGTGCTCGATCAAATGAACGATCCCGAATTTATTGTCTGCGATACAATGAACTTGTGGATTGATATTTCAAAAAATGAATTGCTCGATGTTATTAAGCGTGTTGATATTCTTATCATCAACGATTCCGAGGCGCAAATGCTTTCGGGTGAACCGAATATTATTAAAGCTGCAAAAATGATTCAGGATATGGGTCCCGAATATTTAATAATAAAAAAAGGTGAGCATGGCGCGCTGCTATTCGGAAAAGATAATATATTTTCCGCACCTGCATTTCCCATGTTTGATGTTTTTGATCCAACCGGAGCAGGCGACACATTTGCCGGCGGATTTGCAGGTTATCTTCACAAGAAAAAAGATCTAAGTTTTGAATCGATGAAGCAGGCTGTAATTTACGGAAGCACACTTGCGTCATTCTGTGTTGAAAAATTCAGCACTAAAGGAATTGAGGATTTGCCAAAAGAAAAAATTTATGAAAGATTTACAGCATTCAGAGAGTTAAGCAGGTTCGAAGATGGGCAGCTTTAAAACCATAGAGTTTGCTGATGAGAAACTAATTCTGCTCGATCAAACAAAACTGCCGTTGGCTGAAGAATATATTTCCACTGATGATCATGAAAGGGCTGCAGTTGCGATTGAACGGCTTGAAGTGAGGGGAGCACCCGCAATTGGTGTTGCCGCAGCTTATGCCATCGCTCTTGGAATGAAAAACTCAAATGGCAAAAATGCAGAACAATTCGGCAAAGTGTTTCATAGATTAAAAATTACTCGTCCAACCGCTGTAAATTTATTTTGGGCACTAGAAGAAATGAAAAAAGCTTTTGATGAATCCAGTGAAAGTGATGACATTTACAAAGTTTTGTTACAGAAAGCAAAAGAGATTCATCAAGATGATATTGATAAATGCGATGGAATGGCAGAAAACGGTTTGCAGATATTCAAAAAAAGATCGGTAGTTTTAACTCACTGTAATACCGGTCAATTAGCTACCGGCGGCGGCGGTACAGCTTTTTATGTTATTAAAAATGCATTCGAAAATAATTTAGTTGAATTTGTTTACGCCGATGAAACCAGACCATTGCTGCAAGGTTCCAGATTAACAGCTTTTGAATTGGAGAAAGCAGGAATCCCTTTTGCAATTAATACAGATTCAACAGCGGCGTTTTTGATGAAGCAGAACAAAATAGATCTGGTAATTACCGGGGCTGACCGAATTGCTGCCAATGCTGATTCGGCAAATAAAATTGGGACTTACAATCTTGCCGTACTTTGCAAACATCACAACATTCCTTTTTACATTGTTGCCCCTACTTCCACAGTTGATCTGAATTGTAAAGATGGATCGAAAATAAAAATTGAAGAAAGAAACAAACGGGAAGTGACAGAAATAAACGGAACACAGGTCACTAAAAATGATTACGGTGTTTATTCCCCGGCGTTTGATGTTACTCCCGCCGAATTGATTGCCGGAATTATTACGGAAGAAAAATTACACTCACCGCCGTATAAATTTTAACATGGCTGAAATTCTTAAAACTGAAGCGCTGGTGCTCCGTAAAATCAATTTCGGAGATTCAAGCAATATAGGCTCCTTTTACACAAAAGATTTGGGGAAGATATCCGCAATTATTAAAGGAGCGAGATCGCCGAAATCAAAAACCGGTAAAATTGCAGATGTACTTAACAGGGTTGAAATTGTAATTTATAAAAAAGCCAGCAGGGATGTTCAACTTATCAGCCAGATCGATTTAATAAATCATTATCCATCACTTAAAAATGATTTAGAGAAATTAAAATATTCTTCCGCGATTATTGAACTGATCGATCTATTCGTTTTGGAGAATGAAACGAACGACAGACTTTACCGGGGGACTACAAAAATTTTAGATCTTATTGATGCCGGCAATGACCCGTTACTATTATTTGCCAAGTATTTCATATTTTTTATAAGTGAAATTGGTTTTGAATTAGAGATTGAACAATGCCAATCATGCAAAAAAACACTTGATGGAAAAACAAAAATAGGATTCAGTTTTGAAGGAGGATTTTACTGTCCCGATTGCTCAAAAGATCATATGATTTCTTTTGAATTTTCTGCGGAACTTTTTGAATCACTATTTTGTCTAAGCTCCAAAAGAAATACAAATTCTTTAAACGAGGAACACTTAAAAAAAATCGTGAATATTTTAGAAAAGTTTTTAATTTATCACATGTCTGAGTTTAAAGGTTTACAATCGTTAAAAATGTTTTAACAAAATTATAAATTAAGGAGAAAATAAATGAAGGCAAGAAATTTTCTTGGTGCATTGGCTCTTGTTGTTATAGGTGTTGTGTTTGGTGCAGTGCTGGTCTCAAATTTTGGATGGGTTAGACCGAGTTATGCGGATGTAAATATTGGTAAAGAATCGGCACCGGTTCAGCAAGTTGATCCTTCGGCACAGGCATTTAATGATGCTTTTGTTAACGTAGCTGAAAAAGTCACTCCCTCAATTGTTCAAATTCGGGTACTGACAAAAACAGTTCAAAAAACACCCGACATATTTAAATTTTTCCACAACTTTAGAGATGATGTTCCTCGTCAGCAGCAAGGCGGCGGAAGCGGTGTAATTATTTCAGCCGACGGATATATTTTAACAAATAATCACGTTGTTGAAAATGCTACCGAAGTTGAAGTATCGCTTTACGATAAAAGAAAGTTTGATGCGGAAGTTATCGGACTTGATCCATTAACTGATCTTGCAGTAATAAAAATTTCCGCAGATGATCTGCCGGCAGTTCATTTCGGTGATTCGGAACAATTGAAAGTCGGTCAATGGGTAATGGCAATCGGTAATCCGCTTGCGCTAACCTCAACAGTTACAGCAGGAATTATAAGTGCAAAGGGTAGAAGTTTAAGATTAATCGATGATGCAGCAGGCGTTGAATATTTTATTCAAACGGATGCGGCAATTAACCCCGGCAACAGCGGCGGAGCATTAGTTGATCTTTCCGGTTCTGTAATCGGAATTAATTCCGCAATTGCAACAAACGGTATTTCAGGCAGCTACATTGGTTATGGATTTGCAATTCCTATAAACTTAGCAAAATCAGTTTCACAGGATTTAATTGCCCACGGAAAAGTAAGTCGTGGTTATATCGGAGTAAGCATAGTGGAAGTTGATGCTTCAACTGCAAAAGCTGTTGGACTTGATAAACCTCAGGGTGTCCTTATTCAGTCAGTTGTTGAAGACGGCGCTGCTTCAAAGGAAGATATTCAACCGGGTGATATTATTCTTAAAGTGGATGATAAAGAAGTAAACCAGGGTAATGAATTGCAGAATTATGTCGCAAGTCAGCGAGCAGGCCAAACGGTTACATTGGAAATTTATAGAGACGGGAAAAAAATAGAAAGAGATGTAACCTTAAAAGCTCCGGATGGTGAAAGTGTTGATGAAGAAAAAGTAACAAAGAAAAAAGATAAAGTTAAAAAGGATGTTGAAGTTACTGAGAAGCAATTTCCGAAGATAGGTTTAACGATAAAGCACCTAACTGAAAGCCAGTATGATGCTTACGATGTGGAAAACGGCGTGCTGATAAGTAAAGTAGAAACATACTCCGAAGCTTATAACCAAAGGCTTTTCGCGGGATTAGTAATTGTTTCTGTTGATAAAAAGGAAATTGATTCAGTTTCAGATTTTGAAAACATAATCGAAGAAAAGCGAGGCGATGCAGTTCTTCTAAAAGTGATAGACAAAGAAGGCAACGCAAGATTTGTAGGTTTGGAAATCAAAGAATAAAAATATATTCCTCTCAATTAAAAGCGTCCAATTGTTGGGCGCTTTTTTTATATTTGCCTATCCAATAAACATAAAGAGCTATAATGATTAGATATCTTACTGCAGGTGAATCACACGGTAAAGGATTGGTAACAATCGTTGAAGGTTTTCCTTCCAACATTCCCATCGATCTAGATAAATTAAATTTACAAATGAAGCGTCGTCAATCCGGTTACGGCAGGGGCGGACGCATGAAAATTGAAACCGACAAAGCCGAAATTATTTCCGGTATTCGTTTCAATAAAACGTTGGGCTCACCAATTTCAATGTTTGTTGTTAATCGCGATTGGGAGAACTGGACGGATATCATGTCCCACGAGAAAACAAATAAGCGGATTGAAAAAATTACTGTTCCTCGCCCCGGTCATGCTGATCTGGTCGGCAGTTCAAAATATAATTTTAATGATATCCGTAATTCCATTGAAAGATCAAGTGCGCGTGAAACTGCCGCTCGTGTTGCCGCAGGAAGCATTGCGAGATTGTTTTTGGAAGAGTTTGGAATTTCCGTTGGCAGCTATGTTGAAAATATTGGCGGAATTTATTCAAAGGAAAAATATTCTGATTATTTGCTGATGAATAAAACCAGCGCTGACTTTAAAGCTTGGACACTCTCGGAAAAAGCTGATCTTAGTCCGGTTAGAGTTTTGGATGCGGAACAAGAAAAAAAAATTATTAGAAAGATCAAGACAGCCAAGAAAAAAGGGGATACACTCGGCGGTACTTTTTATGTTGTTGCAACAGGTTTGCCTGTCGGACTCGGAACATACATGCACTTTGATAGAAAATTAGATGCCTCAATCGCCGGAGCGATGATGGGCATTAATGCTGTAAAAGCGATTGAGTTTGGAACAGGGTTTAATGCGGCAGATGCATTCGGATCGGAATCGCATGATGAGATAATTAAAAGTGATGTAGGCTTTGGAAGAAAAACCAACCGTGCAGGCGGAGTTGAAGGAGGCACTACTACAGGCTTGCCGATTATTGTTCGTGCCGCAATGAAACCAATTGCTACTTTAATGTCGCCCATTGAAACTGTTGATCTTGCTTCGATGAAATCAGTTCTTGCACGAAGAGAGAGAAGCGACTTTGTTGCAGTACCTGCTTGCGCTGTCATCGGCGAATCAGTTCTCGCCTGGGAAATTGCAAAATTCTTTTTGGATAAATTTGGCGGTGATTCAATTGAAGAGACCAGAGATAATTACAACAATTACACTCGCAAATTAAATAGCAGATTAACAAAAAATTTTAAGAAGAAATAAATTATGCTAAAACTTAAAAAATTTGTATTCAGCCCGTTCATGGAAAATACATATGTAGTTTGGGATTCAAAAACCAGAGAAACAGCGATAATTGATCCCGGGTGTGTTGAAGCTGAAGAGGAAAAAGAATTGAGTGATTTTATTGAATCGAATGATCTAAGTGTAAAATATTTAATAAACACACACTGCCACATCGATCATGTTTTCGGGAATGCTTATGTTAAATCAACTTACGATTGTGAATATTGGGCACCGGAAAAGGATGAATTTTTGATAGGTAATATGAGTGAGCAGGCAAAAATGTTCGGGATACAAATTAAGCCATCGCCTAATCCCGATAAATTTATTACAGATGATACTGTTTTATTTTTAGGAGAAATTCAGCCGAAGTTTTTATTTACTCCCGGGCACACTCCCGGCGAATACTGCATCTATTTTGAAAAAGATAAGATATGCATTACCGGCGACGTTTTGTTCAAAGAGGGAATAGGCAGAACTGACCTTTGGGGCGGCAATTATGATACACTGATCGAATCAATAAAAACACAACTTCTTACACTTCCCGAAGATACAGTTATTTATCCCGGACATGGAGAAGACAGCACAATTGGTGATGAGATAAAACTCAATCCTTTTTTGATAGATGTTTGATCTTTATAAATAATTTAACCCCAGACTTAAGTCTGGGGCTACAGTAAAATTTTAATTGAATTATCGGAGGAAAATTTGGGCAATAAACGACCCAACTACTACCTGCTAATAATTATCGTCATTTCTATCTTTTTTCATTCACCTCAATTATACGCCAATTCAAACACAGAATCTGATTCTATTAATAATATTGTAATTGAACTTTTTATTGAGAACAATGAGTTTATAAAAGGACAACTTTTTGAAATTTTTGTGCGATTTAAAAATAATGGAAATGAAAAAATTGTAATTCCCTGCTCTAAGATCTGGCAGAATGTAACACATAATCTTACTAATAATTTCAGTTATGAATTTAGAGGCACCGAAATTGTTTTAGAGCCTAATGAGGAAAAAGTGTTTCTAAAATCGCCTACTATTGATTATACTTATAATGAAGGTCTAACAGCCGAATATTTACCATGGCATTATTGGTTTCAAGGTGACTATGAATTTAATGTGACGATAAATACAGCAAATACTGTGGTTACTTCTAACACAATTCAATTTCTAATAAAACCTGTACCTGAAAATTTGCAAGAGGCCTTTAACACCTTAGGTTTTGATCTAACAAATATAAATAGTGTTGATCAATTAACTCTGAAAAATGAGGATAATGAAGCCCTTTTCGTAAAATACAAGGGAACATTTTATGAAAAGGAATTTTTCTACAAACTTTTTTTAAACAAGTATTACAGATTTGCTATTGAAAACAAAGAAGGTGCAAGAATTCTACGCAATAAAGCAGAAAAATTAGCGAAAGAATACATTGCAAAATATCCAAACACTCATCTTACTAAATTAATGCTTCATCATATACAACGCGGCGGGACAAAAAATCAAATGTTGATGGAAGAGATAGTTAATATTTTAAAGAAGACAAACATTCAAGATAAAAAGGTTAAACCAAATTCAATGCTTGAAGTCATATACACTGAACCAAAGTATACAGACATAAGTGAATTAATTAAATAATGACAAGGTTTAATTAAAGTACAGCTTAAGTGTGTTTGTTAAAGAAATGATAAAATAAGATAGCATAAAGTCAGTAACTCTAATTTGATTTCCAAACGCCCAATAGATATATTCATAAACGAAATCTTTACAAATTCAAACAATTAATAGATGATACGATCTTATAACTCAAGTATGTCAAAATCTAAAACCCCGATCTCAGTACTAGTAACTTTACTGTTCGTGTATGTAATTCTTTTCGAGTTTATTCTGCCATTCAATAATGTTTTGCCTAAACCTTCATTAGTTTTAGAATCGCTGGTTTCATTGTGGAATGATTACAATTTGTTCGACGCATTTGCTTCGAGCACTTCAGTGGTTTATGTTTCATTGTTGTTGGGGTATCTGATTGTAAATTTCTTATCCGGTTACTTGATCAAAATTTATTTTGAGTTTCCGGGAATTTATAACGGACTGAAAATTTTTCGATACTTCCCGGCGTTTTTTTATGCAGTACTTTTTGCATTCTGGTTTCCAACTTCGCTTTTAGCTGAGTTTATTTTTGTGTTGATTGCGGCAATATTCTTTTACGGTCTTTCTTTAATTGATCAATGCTCAAAAGCAGATGAAGCATACATTGATTCTGCTAAATCATTTGGATTATCAAATCAAAAAATATATTCAAAAGTAGTTATGAAAAACTGCCAACCGGAAGTATTTAAATCCACTTATAAAATTCATTATTATTTATGGATCTTAATTTTGCTATTTGAATTTATTGGCGGGGTAGAGGGATTCGGAAGCTTATATAAAAGCGTGCTTGAGTTTTCTGACTTCGCCGGACTGTTTGCACTTGCGGTTGTAATTGCAATTCTCATTTGGCTGGGTAATCTCGCAATAAAAGTTATTGAAAATAAATTAATTTATTGGAAGTAATAATTGGCAAATATTGAAGTAAAAAATATCTCGTTTTCATATCAATCTGCTGACACTGTTTCAAGAAAAATCCTTGAGGATGTTTCATTTTCAATTGAAGAAAAAAGTGTGACCACACTGCTCGCTCCTAATGATTCGGGCAAATCTACACTACTTAAAATTGTGTGCGGTTTATTAAAACCAAGCAATGGCTCAATCGGATCAGAAGAGAAAATTATTTTCATTCCTGAAGAACCATCATCATTCCCATGGCTTAACGTGGCGGAGAATATTAAATTTGCCTCACCTAATATTTCACAAAATGATTTAGAAGAATTAGCAGCATTAGTCGGGTTAGAAGGCTACACTGATCACTTGCCTCATAATAACAGCTATGGTTTCCGGTTTAGAATTTCACTTGCAAGAGCATTGGCAGTAAATCCACGTTTGATCGTGATTGATGATTCGTTCAAAATAATGGATGGTGAATCGAGAGAAGAATGTTATCAGTTGATAAAAGAAATTAACGATAAGAAAGACACCACATTTTTAATCGGGATGGCAAACATTTCTGAATCAATATTTTTATCAAACAAAATTTTGCTGATGTCAAAAAAATCCTGCCGCTATTGTTGAAACAATTACTGATGAACTGCCTTTCGGTAATGACTTAAATGAATTTGAGTCACAGCCATTTTCAGAACTTAGAATTAAGATCGAAAAAAGTTTAAAAGAAATTCACCAACAACGAATGTCCAACTTTACTATTTGAGATATGAAAGATAAATACGAAAAACTGAATAAGATTCGCGAGGAAGCAAAACTTGGCGGCGGGGAAAAAAGAATTAAAAGTCAGCACGACAAGGGAAAATTAACGGCGAGAGAAAGAATTAGTCTGCTTGTTGACGAAGGCAGCTTTGAAGAGTTGGATATGTTTGTAACTCACCGCTCAAGTGATTTTGGCTTGGATAAACAAAAAATATTAGGTGATGGAGTTGTGACAGGATTTGCTAGAATCGAAGGACGACCGGTCGCATTGTTCAGTCAGGATTTTACAGTTTTCGGCGGCTCACTTTCCGAAGCGCATGCAGAAAAAATTTGCAAGATCATGGATGCTGCTATGAAGATCGGTATTCCTGTGATCGGATTAAATGACAGCGGGGGAGCGAGAATTCAAGAAGGGGTTGTTAGTCTCGGAGCTTATGCCGATATATTTTTACGCAACACACTCGCTTCAGGAGTGATTCCTCAAATATCTGCGATACTTGGTCCATGTGCAGGCGGTGCAGTTTATTCTCCCGCAATTACAGATTTTGTTTTCATGGTGAAGAATAGTAGCCACATGTTTGTTACCGGACCGAATGTTGTAAAAACTGTTACTCACGAAGAGGTAACATTTGAAGACCTCGGCGGTGCGGAAACTCATGCTTCAAAATCAGGTGTTGCGCATTTTGCAATGGATAGTGAAATAGAAATATTTGAGAATATTAGAAAGCTAATGAGTTTTATTCCATTGAACTGGAAGGACAAACCGCAGGAAAAGAAATTTGATTTCGATAAGGATTTATCATTGCCGGCATTGGATGAAGTGATACCGGATAGTCCCAATAAACCTTACGACATGCACAAAGTAATAAATTTGCTTTTGGATGAAGGCGAATTTCTTGAAGTCCATAAAAATTACGCTCCGAATATCATTTGCGGTTTAGGAAGAGTCGGCGGACTTTCTGTTGGTGTAATTGCAAATCAGCCTTCAGTTCTTGCAGGAGTTTTGGATATTAACGCATCCGTAAAAGGTGCGCGCTTCATTCGCTTCTGTGATTCATTCAATATACCGCTATTGGTTTTGGAAGATGTGCCCGGATTTTTGCCGGGTACCGAGCAAGAATGGAACGGAATAATTCGTCATGGTTCAAAACTGCTTTTTGCTTTTTGTGAGGCAACAGTTCCAAAGGTTACTGTAATTACGCGCAAGGCATACGGCGGTGCTTATGATGTTATGAACTCTAAACATATCCGCGGTGATTTTAATTATGCATGGCCCTCTGCAGAAATTGCAGTGATGGGTCCAAAAGGAGCGGTAGAAATTATCTTCAAAAAGGAAATTGATGCCGCCGAAGATAGAACGAAAAAACTCGACGAGAAGTTATCGGAATACATTGAGAAGTTTGCAAATCCATATATTGCTGCTGAGCGCGGTTATGTTGATGATGTGATTCATCCCCATGAAACAAGGCTGCGGCTTATTAACGCCTTCCAATTATTAAAAACAAAAGTTGATTCCAATCCCAAGAAAAAACATTCGAACATTCCTCTCTAATTTTGGTACAAATATTGGTCAATATTAGCCGCGGATTAACAAATCCACATTTTTTAATTCATTGAAATTTTTAAGAAGAAAATATTACAACCCTCCGGAATTCTTCAATAGTTAAGTGCAATAATTACAAAGGGTAAGCCAATTTACCTTACAATGTACTTGACAAAATTTAGTTAAGGTGTTAACTTGCAATTACATTTCAGTATAGGAGTAGCAGTGCGAAAGTTCTTTTTTTTGAATATCAGTGTTATATTTATCTTCTTATCATTTTCATGCAGTTCCTTTAATTCCACAACCCGTTACGAGCAGGAGGAAGAGCAAGAAGAAATTCAATCCGACACAGTTGGAGTAGTTCAGGTATCAATAATTGTAAATGAAATGCTTGAAGAAGCAAGACAGGACTACTTGAATGCGTTAAAAAATAAAAAGTTAGGTTTTAAAATAGAAGCATTGGAATCTTTTGAAAATGCTTTAAAGGGTATTAATAAATTAAGTTATTTCCCTGGGATTGAACAGAATGAATCGTTTACCGAACTAGAAACTTCAATTTTTGAAGATTATAAAAATTATGTAGAAGGTTTAGATGAGATTCCGGAAAACACTTCTATAACTGCTCTTGATGAGTGGATGTCAAAAAATATTCCTGAACTGCCTCCATTGGAAGAAGATGAATTTGCGGATTCGGAAGAATTAGATTCTCTGGCAACTGATGTAATTGTTGTCGGTGATTTTCCATTGGAAGTAAATAGATATGTTGAAGAGTATATTGAATATTTTACCGGACGAGGAAGAATTCATCTTGAAACGTGGTTAAAAAGATCGGGAAGATATTTCAAAATGATGGCAAAGGTTTTTGCCGAAGAAGAGGTACCTCAGCAATTAATATTTTTGAGCATGATTGAGAGCGGGCTTAATCCGCGTGCAAGGTCATGGGCGCGGGCTGTTGGTATGTGGCAGTTTATCTATGGAACTGGTAAAATGTATGATCTGAATATTAATTTTTATGTTGATGAAAGAAGAGATCCCGAAAAAGCAACAAGGGCAGCAGCGCGTTACCTGAGAGATCTATATGTTTCTTTCGGTGATTGGTATCTTGCAATTGCAGCTTACAATTCCGGCGAGGGAAGAGTGAAGCGTGCAATCCGTCGTTCAGGCTCATCAGATTTTTGGAAGCTTCGGCGATTTATTCCAAGAGAAACAAGAAATTATGTTCCCCAATATATTGCTGTAACTCTTATGGCTAGCGATCCGGTCAGTTTTGGTTTTAGCGCTAATCATTATGATAAACCATATGAATATGAAACTCATTTAATAGATGAACCATTCGATATTAATGTGCTTGCGAAGTGCGCAGGTGTAAGTGGTGAACTTTTGAGAAATATGAATCCGGCTTTACTTCAGCACAGTACACCGCCAAATTACCAGGGAGGCTACCCGTTAAGAGTCCCTAAAGCTTCCTATGAAGCTTTTGTTGATAATTTAAAAAGTGTTCCTGATGAGGCTAAACTTCAATACCTGATCCATTTTGTTAAAAGCGGTGAAACTCTTTCCGGCATTTCATATAAATACGGTGTTAAGCAAAGCCATATTTCTAGTATCAATAAACTTTCAAGTAAATCAAGAATCTACCCTAAGCAGCAATTGAAAATTCCGATATCAAATTTTTCTGAGGATTCATTTACTCTAAGTACAGATATACTTCCCGCGGTTGAAGAAGAACTAAACGGAACTGATGAAACTGCACCGTATCAATTTCATCTTACAAAAAACGAAGACGACGAAAAATATCTTAAACTTTATCAAACAAAACTCAGTGACTCGAGTGAAGTGGTTGTGCCGGAAGATTTGGCTTTAGTAAATTATACTGTTAAGAAGAGCGACAATCTTGTTGATCTAGCTACCGTTTTCGATGTCCGAGTTTCCGATATTAGAAACTGGAACAATCTGCCTTACACAACAACCATACATGTTGGGCAGGAAATGAAAATTTATGTTCCGAAGGATAAACAAGAGCAGTATGCTGCAATAAATACTCTATCCCGCAGCAAAAAGATGCAGAAGGTTTATTCGGCAACGGGTGGAACTTGGATAACACATAAAATTCGTTCTGGCGAATCTCTATCGACTATCGCTTACAAGTACGGCGTTAAATCTAGTAATATTAAAAAATGGAACGGACTGAGGAGCAATAAAATTATCGCCGGTAAAAAGTTAAAAATATTTAACGGTAAATACGTTGCCTCTGCATCAGATGATTCAGACTCTTCGGAGCCTTCAAACAATAAGACTTACAAAATTAGAAGAGGCGATACTCTTGGAAGAATTGCTTTAAGAAATAAAGTAAGCATAGATGATCTCAAGGCATGGAACAACTTAACCTCAAACAAAATAGTAACTGGAAACATCTTAAAACTTTATGCCGATCCAAACACTGGTAACTCAAGTTCGTCCTACAAAGCAAAAGGAAATCTTGTAAATTATACTGTTAAGAAGGGCGATACAGTAAGTGAAATTGCATTGAAGTACAAAATTTCATCCGATGATATTGTGAAATGGAATGGAATTAGAAACAATAAAATTGTTGTTGGTAAAACCTTAAATCTATATCTATCCGGTAATGATGTTGTTCTTTCAACTGATGATGAAAATGAGAGTAAACCCATTATTGAAGAAAAAATTGCTAAGAGCAAATCACAAAGTGAAGAAAAAATTACATTAAGTGATTCTCCAATTCAGTACACAGTAAAAGAAGGTGATACGCTGGGGCACATTGCAGAAAAGTATAACATTAGAGCTAAAAATATTAGACAATGGAATAAGATTAGAGGCAGCCGGATAGTTGTTGGTCAGCAATTAGTAATTTATCCCGGAGAAAAAAATAGTTAGTTGTTGAATTAGTAAAACATTTAGCTTAGTTTTGAATCAATAAAAAAGCAGTTAGGGGTGCCGGAAAAATAACCGGCTGAGAACAAACCCTTGAACCTGATCTGGGTAATGCCAGCGTAGGCAAACGGCAATAGAATAGTTAAGTGAGCAGCCGTTTTCTTCTGACGGCTTTTTTATTTTTCTTAAAAATTTTAAGGAGAGTAAAATGCAGTACTTAGTTGTTCTATTTTTGTTTTTAAACACATTTATTTTTGCACAAAAACCAATTACCGGATTTGTATTCAGTGCATCCACAAATGAACCTCTTCCTCTTGCAAATATAATTGTTGAAGAAACATCTTTCGGAACTATCACAGATGATGGCGGTAAATTTTCTATTCCCGAAAGATATCAGAACGAGTTTATTCTCGTAAGTTATATCGGATATAAAGCAGAGAGAGTTTCATTAAAAGAGTTTGAAGGGAGCGGCTTTCAAAAAATATTTTTAGAGCGAAATATTATCCCAAGTCAAACTGTTTTAATTAAGGGGTCTATCGGCAGCAGCGGCACAACACCAATTACTTTTGAAAAATTTGATCGTGAAGATATTGAAGAAAACTATACCGTTCAGGACATTCCCGAATATCTCAGCTATTTGCCTTCTACAACATTTTACTCTGAATCCGGAAATGGAATTGGATATAATTATTTAAGTATCCGCGGATTTGATCAGAGACGAATTTCAATTTCAATTAATGGTATTCCCCAAAATGATCCTGAAGACCATAACATTTACTGGCATGATTTCCCTGACCTGCTTGAAAGCACGGAAATGATTCAAGTGCAGCGAGGAGCGGGATCAGGTGTTGTTGGTTATCCTGCAATTGGCGGATCAATTAATATTATCACTTCCAATTTTTCAGACGAACCAAAGTTTGATATCTCTTCATCTTTCGGAAGTTATAACACACGCAAGTATAGTGCAGCATTTTCCAGCGGCTTGATAGATAATAAATATTCCATCTATGCAAAAGTCGGACAAATACTAAGCAGCGGTTACAGAAATTTAAGCTGGGTCGATCTCAAGTCCTATCACTTATCAGCCGTGCGTTATGATAAAAATTTTACTACGCAGATAAACATTTACGGCGGACCTGTATCAGACGGATTAGTTTATAACGGCTTGCCAAAGCAAGTTATTAAGGACAAGGATTTAAGACGCGAAAATTATTCATATTTTGATTGGGATGAAGGGAGCAATACATTTCAGCCATGGTCGAGTAAACGCCGGCCTGAAGAGATCGAGGAGTTCTCGCAGCCTCATTTTGAGTTGCTGAATGAATATAACATCAGCAAAAATGTTACTCTTAACTCTGCACTGTTTTTAGTTTTGGGTAAAGGTTTTTTTGATTTTGACGGTTCGTGGGCAGATACAAATTATTTACGACTAACTTCAGCAAATGGATTTAATAGCGATGGCGTTTCGCTTTCAAACATTTTAATTCGTGCGCAAGTTGAAAACAAACAATGGGGATGGATACCAAGAGTAAATATTGAACATGCTAAGGGCAACTTAATTCTTGGCGGAGAGCTTCGCGTTCATAGGTCTGTTCATTGGTCAAATATTAACTTTGCGGCAGGCTTGCCAACCGGAGTGGATAGATTTTTTAAGTATAATTATTACGAAGGCTCGAAAGATATAATTAATTTTTATGCTCATGAAAATTATAGAGTAAATGAAAAGTTAAATTTACTCGCGGAAGTTCAAGCGGCGTATCATAATTACGGATTAGGTAATGAAAAGTTTGTAGGTACAAAATTTAATGTGGATGATCTTTTTATAAATCCCAGATTTGGAATTAATTATAAATTTACACCGGAATTGAATTCATACTTTTCCTTTGCAAGAGTAACACGTGAACCAAGATTAAAAAATTATTATGATGCGGGTGAATCAAGCGGGGGAGCAGTTCCGCAGTTTGAGAAAAATGCTGACGGCAGTTTTGATTTTGATAATCCCCTTGTAAAACCGGAAAGCATGAACAGTTTTGAACTTGGAACAACTTACGATGATGGTGAATTGAAATTGAATGCAAATCTATTCTATATGCTATTCAATGACGAGATCGTTAAACAAGGACAAGTTGATCGATTTGGTCAGCCGGCAACAGGTAACGCTGATAAAACTATTCACAGCGGAATTGAATTATCCGGCGATATTAGTTTCCTAAATTATTTTCAGCTTGCTGTTAATGGTTCATACAGTCAAAATTTTATTAGCAAAGGCAGTCAGTTTATTGATTACACAGACCCGGTATCAAATGAAACAATTATTACTGCTATTGATCTAAAGGATAATAAAATAAGCGGTTTCCCGGAGCTTACATTTAACGCCATTCTTAATTTTAGGTACAGCGGAATTACAGCAAAAATATTAACAAAGTATGTCGGTGATTTTTATTCAGATAATTATGATAATCAAATAAACCGTTACCTGGAGTTGTACCCAGATTTTATTGACTATAATGATAATAAAGTTGAAGCTTATTTTGTTGCTAACTTATTCGCAAGTTATGAATTTCAACTTGACCCCGTATTTAAAAATGTTAAAATATATGGACAAGTAAATAATTTATTCGATAAACTTTATGCAGCTTATGCAATTGGTAAGGAGTTTTTTCCCGCTGCAGAACGAAACTTTTTAGCCGGAATAAAAGTAGGCATCTAATGAAAAAATGTTTAATACTTGCAAACGGAACACCGCCAAAGAAATCAGTGATAAATTATCTGATCAGAAAAGGATACGATACACTCTACTGCGCTGACGGTGGAGCAAACTCAGCTTTCAAGTTAAAAGTTATTCCTGATTATATAATTGGTGACCTCGATTCAATCAAAAGTGATGTACAGAAATATTACTCAGATAAATCAAAAATTATTATGTACAGCCGACAGAATGATACAGACGTCGAAAAATGCTTAAAACATGCTGTTGGAAAGGGTTTTAGAGAGGCAATACTAATCGGCGGAACCGGTGACAGGCTCGATCACTCTTTTTGCAACCTGGGCATTGTTCTAAAATTCTTTGATAAAATAAAAATTAAAGTTGTTCATCAATCATCTGTGCTGGAAGCATTAAAAGGCGAGGTTAAGTTGAACACAATTCCCGATGAAACAATATCTTTATATGGTTTTGACGGAAAAACAAAAATTACTTCGAAAGGATTAAAGTACCCGCTTAAAAATATTTCATTACCATTTGGTGAAAGTGAAAGCACAAGCAATAAAGCATCATCCCAAGTTATAAATCTTAAAATATCCGGCGGTAAAATATTTATTGTACGCCAATTTGAAGTGCTGAGAAAACATGATCTCTTTTGATTCGATTGACATAGTAATTGTTGTACTCTATTTCATAATAGTAATATCAATTGGAATTTTTGCATCTAGAAAATCGAGCGGCAGTTCGGAATCATATTTACTATCCGGAAGAAAAGTTGGATTGTTTTTATTTGTTCTAACAAACGTGGCAACGTGGTATGGCGGCATACTTGGAGTAGGGGAATTCACATACCGTTATGGACTTCTTAGCTGGTTTACACAAGGATTTCCTTATTATATTTTTGCAATATTGTTTGCATTGTTCTTCGCAAAAAAAATAAGAACAGCATCACTTTTTACAATACCGGATAAAATTGAAGAGACATACGGCAGAACCGCTTCAATTATTTCGGCATTATTAATTTTTATTTTGGTCTCACCAGCTCCATATTTATTTATGATAGGAAGTTTGATCTCAATTGTATTTGGAATTGATCTTTTGCCGTCACTTCTACTCGGGGTTTTGGTATCCTCTGTATATTTATTTAAAGGCGGTTATAAAGCAAATATTTTTACTGATGCGTTTTCATTCTTCACTATGTTTTTAGGATTCATCATCGCGGTTGTAATTGCAATTACAAACTACGGAAGCATCGAATTTTTAAGCAGCAATTTACCTGAAACACATTTGCAATTTACCGGCGAGGCACCTCCTGCATTTATTTTTGTTTGGTTCTTGATTGCTCTTTGGACATTCACCGATCCCGGTTTCCATCAGCGATGCTATTCTGCTAAAACAGGGAGCATAGCAGTAAAAGGCATCATAATTTCTGTTGCATTCTGGGCATTGTTTGATTTTTTAACAACTTCACTTGGTTTATTTTCTAGGGCAATTTTGGGAGAGATTGATAACCCCGTTTTAGCGTTTCCGCTGCTGGCAGAAAAAATTATGGGTCCCGGAATTAAAGGAATTTTTTATGCAGCATTATTTGCAACCATTCTCTCAACATTAAATAGTTTTTTATTTTTAAGTGCTACAACATTTGGACGTGACTTTGTACAAAAATTAAAACCCAAATCGATTGAAAGTGAATTAAATAAATTTACAAAAATAGGATTGGTCGTATCTGCTGTAATCTCAATCCTTCTAGCAAATTATTTCGAATCCGTTGTGCAGATTTGGTACACGATCGGGAGTATCTGTATTCCTGGAATTATTCTTTTGATATTTGGCGCATACTATCCAAAGCTAAAAGTCACAAACAAAATTGCGATAATTGAAATTGTGGGAGCAACTAGTTCAAGTCTAATATGGTTTTTTCTTCGTGGTGGATTCGGAGAGGGGAATCCACTTGCGGTGATTGAGCCAATGATCGTTGGAGTTGCGACAGCATTAATAATTCATTTAATCGGACTAATTTTGTATAAATCAAATAGAATCTAATTCTAACTCAAAATATTGAACATCATATTTTTCATTGTTCTTCTCAAATCCATTCTTAAAAGTTTCTATCAGCTTAAAATTATTACGATATAACAATTTAGAACTTATTTCATTTTTAACAACGGAATAGGCACAAACATTTTCTACCGTTCTAAATGTCATTATATAATTGAGCAAACATTCAACTTCTTCCTGCATAATTCCTTGTCCGGAATCATCCGGATTCAATAAATACCACAACTCATATTTGACATCGGCTTCATAGTTGTAGCCCAAACCGATCATTCCAACAGGAATGTCTTGAAACAAAATTGAAAACGGACCGCAAAAAAAGTGGCGGGAATCATGCTTGCTTAATAATTCATCTAAAAAATTATCAAATTCATTTTGATCTATCATCGGATAGTAAGTCATGTACTGAAGAAAACTTTCCGAACTCAAAAAATTTTTGAAATACGGATAATCACTTGAGCTTGATTTTCTTAATTGGATTCTTTTCCAGGATAGAGTCATATATTAATATTTATCAAAATTTAATTGACCATCTTTATAAGAAAAATACTGTATGGAATTATTATTTTCAATTTTAACTTTATACTCTGAAAAATATGCTTCATCCATACTCGGGAACCATTTTTTATTATTCTTATCGATCAAAATAAATAGACCATCTTCATCACCGGCGGCGCAAAATCTTTCAAAGTTTCCATCATAAACATCTAGTCCTAACTTATCATTAAGCAGATTAAATGTTTCTTCAATATTAATAACCGGACTTCCAATTTCACTAATTCCTATAAAAGATTTTTCAGAGAAAGTTTTTTCGGTTTGATTTCTTAAATTTTTGCGAGCAATAAATTCAACAATATTATTTTCCGGATCATAAAAGAATATCGATCTTGCGTTCCATGATTCGAAAGTAATTATTTCATTGTGTTCATAGCTGATAAGTTCGGTATTTTCCTTTTGCCATTTGTGAGCTTCTTCAATTTTATTGCAGGGAATATTAAAGGCAAAATGATATGGTGTTTGGTTTTCATTAAGAATAAATTTGAGGATGCTTCCGCCTATTTGAAATTCAATTGATTCACTTTCTTCCTTTATAGCATCTAGTTTAAGAGTATTGACATAAAAATCTTTTACTTCATTCAATTTTGAAGTGAATAGGGTTAACTTTTTAATCCTCATTAAAAATTCTTTCAATTAGTCATCAATATAAAAATCATCCGAAATAAGGGATTGGCTTTCATTATCAATGTTAATAATTTTTATTCTGTAATGTCTGGAATGATCAATTAAAATAGGGATTCGCCATTCATAGCTTCCAGTATCTTCAGTGCTCGAAGTAATCACTCTTTGAAAAGTAGTTTTGCGGTAGAGTTCTATTCTTAGTTTTTCTACATTTTGAACTTTTACCCAGCTAATTTCCATTGTTGCACCGGGCGAAAATTTTTCCAGTAATGTTGGTGAATTAAATTTTGTGAAAATAAATTCTTCATCAACTGAAATATTTGAAGGTTGTTCGGGTTCATTTAAAGATTCTCGGCAGCCGGATAGAATCAGAATAGAAAGTATAATTAAATAAAAAATAATCTCTCTCATTTTAATTCTCTTTCTTGTTATGATTGATTTAATTTAATAAAAAAATATTTCAAATCAATATAAATTTGAATATTTAAGTATCGCTTATTGATTTTGAAATCAAGAAAATTGTATAAGGCCAGATGAGAGATTATACCCGTTCAAATTTCTTTTTAAGGTCTAAAAATTTATTTTCAAAAATTTTCTTTGATAATCCGGAAATTAGAATTATGCAAAATGTAACAATTATGTAAAAAACTATTGTGGAGAGAGATGGATTCAATCCATTTAAAAAATTCTTTAAAAATAAAACTATGGCAAATATAGTAAGCATGTGATACATGTAAATGCCGTATGAAATATCGCCCAAATAATCTAAAGTTTTATTACTAAGTTTTACAAAGCTGTTTTTATTGAGCGAAATTGAAATGATTGTCCAGCAAAAGACTATCATCAATATTAACTCAGATATGACTGGTGTTTCAAAAAATACTGTGTAGAAAATTGATGATTTATGAAGTGTATTTGCAAGGAAAAATTTTAAGACAATAAAAAGTAAAACAATTATCTGTACCCATTTTGAAAAGAACCATCTTGATTCAATTGTCCTTTCAGTATGATAAACATAATATGCACCGAGTGCGCCAATTGCCATAGCCTCAAATTTTAATAATCCGATTAGCTGTACAACAACTGAATTGAAAATACCAATTTTTGAAAGTGTCATTAATATTATTTTTATAAACAACACACTAAGAATCAATGATAGTAGATACTTTTTAAAAATTTTTGTTAATGGCGCCCACATCAAATAATATATTTCTTCTACACCAATTGACCAAAGTGGATCCAGTAGGTGAGTGCCATGAAGAATATTAACAACAAAGGGCATAAAGAAAATAAAATATCCAATTGTTTCACCGAATGAATATGGCATTTCGTAAGAGTAATTAAAAATATTGAGTATTACCGGCAGAAGTACAGTACCAATCAAAACAAGTAAAAAATAAAGAGGCCAAATTCTTAGTACCCGTCTAATATAAAAGTTTCGGACACTTATATCACCGGTTTTCTTTTCCTCCTTTAATAGAAGAAAAGTAATTAGGAAACCACTCAATACGAAAAAAAAAGTAACAGCGATTCCGCCGTTATTAAAAATTGTAAATTCTTTTAAATTGAATAAACCATATTTCAATCTAATTTGTTCGGCATGATGAATAACAACGAGGTAGGCAGCAATAAATCTAAGCGCATTTAAGCCTTGGAAAAACTTTATTTGTTTATACATTTTTCAACAGAATAATGAGAGGGAACAAGATCTGTATTTTATTTTGCAATCAGTTATCCAACAATTTTTTTTAGAATAAAAATAAAATTAAACAATCCTGAATGTTTTAACAATCTTTTTGCGGTGTTATTAATTAGTTAAATATTCAAGCAAGTTTGATTTGATGAAAATAATAATTTATTATTGATGTGAAATCTGAGCAGTTATTCCGAAGATGTTTAATTTATTTTATTACAATAATACGAGGAGTAATCATGGCAAAAAAAGACGATAAGAAAAAAGAGAAGAAAAAAGAAAAAGCAAAGGCAGAAAAAAAAGCTTTGAAGAAAAAGGAAGCTAAAAAAGCCAAAAAGAAAAAAGAGCAAAAAAAGAAAGACAAGAAAAAAAAAGACAAAAAGAAAAAAGCGAAAAAGTAATTATTGATTATTGAAGTCAGCGGAATCAATGGCAAGTAATGCTTTGTTTCTTCTGGCTTCAAACATTTGATCCATTGACAATAATTAGAGGATACTAACCTTCTGTTTCAGCAAATTGCTTGAACTGATTTAGATATTTTTGCGTTTGCTTTTTGAATGCGCCCGGCATCACAGCAGCCATTATTTTCATGAATCCTTTGCACTCGAAATCATTATCTGCAATCCACCTGGTTTGGGTTGGAGATATTTCCTCAAATTTATTGGAAATAGTGTTCAAAACACCTTTCGCCTCATAAGTGCCCGCAAACTTATTTGGCAGGTCTCTTTCGGTTATTGTTTCAATCATTTCAACTTCACGTTTATTCATTTTGTAAAGCATTTTGGATTTTGCACCAACCTGCCCCGGCGTACCGCTAAGATGTTCAAAACTTATTAACTCAGGCTGCCACTTTTTAAGATTATCAGCATTATCAAAAAGTTCAATTACTCTATTTATAGGTAAATTTATTTCAACTGTAGTAGTATATTTCATGGGTACTTCTCCTTACAAGTTGTTCTAAATATTATGCTAAGGTAAAATTAAAATATAAAGATTAATTTCAACTATCAGAAAATCCTATAATCGATTTAATTTTATTTTTATAAAACTCGCCAACAAATGTACTCTGCGAAAATGAATTATCAATTGCTTCCATTTTTATTCTAAATCTAAAATTTTCATGATGAAAATCAGGCTCTCCAATAATGGTCAGATTACTGCTTACAGCAATTCTAAATTTATTAATAAAAAAATGAAGCTCATTTAAACTTTTTAATTTTTTCTGAGTATGTGGATCAACATAACTTCCGTCATCCGAAAAACACATTTGCAATAATCGATGTCGTTCGGAATTATCTTCATGATTCCATGCAGCAATAAAATTTTCAATAATTTGTTTTTCCATAATCATCCATATAAAAATTCAATAAAATTTGTAAAAGATCAGCAGCGAGCCATTTTTCTTTTTTTACCTACTCTGCCCATGTTTTTTATTTTTAGTATATATTCTTTTGAAACTGGAACCTTGCAAGCAGTTCCGCCAACATCCACATTCACTTTACCTATTTTTTCAGCAGTGACTAATGCTTTATCGGTTAGTTCTGGAACATAAGAACCTAAAGCGATAACGAAACCATTCATAGAGTATCGTACTCTATTTCTTTCTTGATGGATATCTTTTTCAACTCGTTTTAGTAATTTTGTTAATAATTTTATATCAAGTTCGCTATCATCTATTATTGATACTAAATTTGAAAGAGTTGACCATCCAGCCGAGGCGATAAATTCTTTATCCGATTCAATCCACTCTAATCCTAATTCTAACCCGAACTTACTTTCTGCGGCGATCCAGGGAACAGTATAATCACTAAGCATATACCAGTAAGCATTTTTAACCCATTTCTGAAGATCCTTTTTAGAAATTAATTTTTCATCAGCAATTAAACCCGCAAAATACATAGCATCGGAATTGCCCGTATCATATAGGTCTAGGGCAAGTTTATAATCTTTTTTGATCTTTTTTACAATGGGTTTCATGTCACCAACCTTAACACCGAAGAAGGGTTCTTTAGCGCCATGCTTGCTCAAAACATTTTTTGTTTGATCGTTGCCGTACTTTTTTAATTCTTTCATAACTTCATTTACAGTCATATTAAATGCCTTTCATTACTGTTTGATTGAAATAAAAAATAGAAAAATATTTTGAAGATAAATAAAAAAATAGAATTGCACTTAAAAAACTTTCAGTTAAAAAAGAAAAAAGGGGGGAGGATAAAATGTTATCAAAAAGTAAATTTAGAAATCAAACTTTACTTTCACATTTTTTAGCTAATTTAATATGCTCTAAATGGTGATTACAATGCCATGCATAGTGGGCAATATTTTCATAAAGTTTAACAAATTTATTCTGTTCCGGATGAAAATATGTTCGATTCAAATCTTCCTGGGTTAAACTTTTTAAAAAATGTGTCCAGCGTTTATGAAGCCCATAAATTAAACTTAGCGACCAATCAATCGGTGCATCTTTTGAATCAGAAAGTTCCGCCCAAATTTTTTCATTATATGGTTTAATAGTTGGATTGGCTTCTGTTATTGTTAGCTTGAATCTGATAAAACTATTCAAATGACTATCAGCGCAATGATGAACAATTTGCTGAATTGTCCAGCCATCAGGTCTATACTGCCATCGCCACTGCTCTTTAGTTAAGCTATCGACTTCTTTGCTAAGCTTTTCATAAAATGAACTTATTACCTCAATCCATTCAGAAATATTATCAAGCGAATAAATATTAGGGTTTACAAATTCACCAATCGGATATTTTAAATTGTAATCGTTCATAATATTTCCTCTAGTAAAAAAATGATAACTAGAATTCTAATTAAAAAACCCTGTATCGACAGGGTTTATTAAATATTAAACATACTCAAAATTATGGCAGTAAAATACTAGCTGATATTACCGTTGTCCACAATCCGTTTTTATTTCCTCTTGCAGATTTAGTGACATTAAAAGTTCTAACAATTTCACCTGACATTTTGAACACCTGTTCTTTTTCGTTCCAAGCAGTATCAGGATTAAAATCTATTCCCAATGTAGAAGCCAACATTGAAGCTGCTAAATCTTCAGCATAATCGCCGGCAACTTCATCATTTTCCCCAAAAGGGTGATGTTCAGAAAGATAACCGTACATTTTTTTATCGGCTGGAATTGCAACACCAATTGAAGAAGCAATTAATCTGTTCGGCTCATTGGTAGCGTTTCTTGCCATAACGGCATGAATAATTTGTCCAGGCTGTAAGTACTGCAAACCTTTTTCGCGCGTAATTTTTTTACAGCCAACTGGATAAATACTACTTACTGTAACTATGTTAAATTTTTCGATACCTGCATCTCGCAGAGCCAATTCAAAGGAAGCCAAATATTCTTTATGAACTCCAACTCCTTTAGTAAAAAATAATTGTGTTGGTACGTACAATTTTTACCTCTTACTTAATTATGAATTTTAATGAATTTTCTTTTACCAACTTTTAATATCATATCATCTTCAATTGAAATGTCTGCTTTAAAGTCAGTTATTTTATTGTCGTTAATCGTAACTCCTCCCTGAATAACTAATCTTCGAGCTTCAGATTTTGTTGGAGCAAAATTTACTTTTGTGATCAAATCAAGAATATTAATTGAAGCATCCTCAATTTTTATTTCAGGGATATCATCAGGTATTCCTTTTTTAATAAAAATATTATCAAACTCTTCCTCAGCAGCAATCGCCGCGTCTTTTGAATGATACATTTCTACAAGCTTTCGAGCTAAGGCTCGTTTTAGGTCTCGCGGATTTTCAGTTTCGTTTCCCAAATCCAATTTTATTTTAGCTAATTCATCATTGGAAACATCGGTCGTGAGTTCGTAGTAAATATAAATTAAATCATCGGGAACTGAAAGAGTACGACCGTAAATATCTTTTGGAAGATCATCAATGCCGATGTAATTATCATATGACTTGCTCATTTTCTCAACGCCATCAGTTCCAACAAGAAGAGGCATTGTTAAAATAACTTGCGGCTCCATTCTATGCTCTCGTTGAATATCCCGACCAACGAGTAAATTAAATTTTTGATCGGTTCCGCCAAGTTCAACATCACTTTTAATTGCAACAGAATCCATTGCCTGCGCGAGAGGGTAGAGCAGTTCATGCATGCTTATTGGAGTATTATTTTTATATCGCTTTGTAAAATCGTCGCGTTCTAACATTCGGGCAACAGTATATTTTGAAGCAAGTTCAATCACTTGCTGAAAATTCATCTTACCAAGCCAATCAGAGTTATGAACGATATTTGTTTTTTCCCTGCTTAAAATTTTTGAAGCCTGCTCAAAATAGGATTCACCGTTCTTACGCGCTTCTTCAAAAGTTAACGGGGGACGAGTAGCATTCCTTCCTGATGGATCGCCGATCATTCCGGTAAAGTCCCCAATTATTAAAATTGCTTGATGACCGAGTTCCTGGAACTGTGCTAGCTTACGTAAAACAACAGCATGACCAAGATGTAAATCGGGTCTTGTGGGATCGCAGCCAAGTTTGATGTTAAGAGGAGTATTTTTATCAATAGAATATTTGAGTTTCTTTTCCAACTCTTCTTCTGGAATAATTTCAGATGTACCTCTTCTTATGATATCCATCTGTTCATTTAACGGCGGGAAAATTATTTTATTACTCAAATTCATAACTCCGATAACTGCTTATAATTTAATTTTTCTTTCTTCATCACGTTTAGCATCTTTATCTGCAATATCTCTTCTCTTATCAAAAGTTTTTTTACCCTTTGCAAGTGCAATTTCAACTTTAACTTTTCCTTTTGAAAAATATAACCTTAGCGGAATTAAAGTAACACCTTTTTCGTTAACTGATTTTGTCAGCTTTCTAATCTCACTTCTATGTAGTAACAATTTTCTTTTTCGCAGCGGATCATGATTAAATCTATTGCCATGATCATAAGCTCCAATGTGTGCGCTAACAAGCCAAACCTCACCTCCGGAAATAGCAGCATAGCTGTCAATTAAGTTCGCCTTGTTTTGTCTAAGCGCTTTTACCTCGGTTCCAACAAGTTCAATACCGGCTTCAATTGTTTGAATTATATGATATTCAAATCTTGCTTTCCGATTTACGGTTATATTTTTTTCTTTGTTTTCTGTCATATCCTAAAAATCAAGAACGCAAGTTATTTTTATTGAGTAAATAATGCAATAACAATTCGTATTTATATTTATCAATTAATTATTGCTGAAAAATATTTAGCAAGCAAAAACAAATAATTACGAAGAAAAACTCACCTATTTAGGTAGGTATCATTTTGTTTAATTATAAATTATTTTGATTCAAAAATATAATCTAATAACCGGTTTATCGAAATCATTATTTCATAATTATATTTATTACATACTGTTAACGCCGTATATGCAAAGACTCATATTTTTAATATTAATTACACTTCACCTTCTTGCTAACTCTTCTTCTGCTGATGATTTCAGCATAAGAAAAATTGAACCTCCTAACTGGTGGGCAGGAATGAAAACTAATGCAATTCAGTTAATGATTTACGGCGAAGAACTAAATGATATTATTGTAAAATCCAACAACGCCAATCTCGAAATAAAAAAAACTCATCCTCCAAAAAATAATTCATACTTATTTGTTGATGTTGAATTTAACTCAAATGCAAAACCCGGAGATTATGAATTAGAATTCACAAAAGGTAAAGAAACAATTTGTATTGATTACCCGCTTCTGAGGCGCGAACTAAAACCGGAAGAACATTTGGGTTTTTCAAATGAAGATGCAGTCTATTTGATATTCCCAGATAGATTTGCAAATGGTGATACAACTAATGATAAAGTTAATCATAAATTAGACAGCTTTGATTTTTACAGTTTGAACGGAAGACATGGCGGGGATATCCAGGGTATAATCAATAAACTCGACTACATAAAAGAACTTGGTTTTACTGCAATTTGGGTAACACCAATGCTGGTTAATAATATGTATATGAGTTACCATGGTTATGCGGCAACGGATCTATATAATATTGATGCACGTTTTGGCATTAAAGAACTCTATAAAACAATGGTTGAGGAAGCACATAAAAGGGGACTGAAAGTTATTTACGATCATGTGGCAAACCACATTGGTATTAATCATGAATGGATAAATATTTTACCGATGAAAAATTGGTTTAACGGAAGTGCTGAAAATCATGAACATAATCTTCACAATAAAATGTCCGCCTTCGATATTCACAGTGATTCACTATTTATTACAAATGCTCAAACAGGCTGGTTCACTAATTATATGCCCGATCTCAATCATAGAAATCCGTTTATTGCAAACTATATAATTCAAAATACATTATGGTGGATTGAGTATGCCGGTATTGACGGAATAAGGGAAGATACTTACCCGTACAACGATATTAACTTTATGGCGAGATGGGCAAAAACAATTCTGGATGAATATCCGAACTTTAATATTGTGGGAGAGGTCTGGAAAGGACAAACATCTACGCTTGCTTCATTTCAGGGCGGTTCAAAATTACCAAACTCAATTGAAACTAATTTGCCGACAGTAACTGATTTTGCATTGCGTGATGCTGTGACGGAATTTTTGCAAGGTAAAACAAATCTGACTGCTATTTATGAAGTAATCGCAAAAGATTATTTGTATTCAAATCCGGATAACCTATTAGTTTTTATGGACAACCACGATATTGACAGGGGAATGTATAATGCAGGCGGTGATGTTAACAAATTTAAATTAGCTCTTACTTTACTTTTAACTTCTCGCGGCATTCCACAAATTTTATATGGAACTGAGATAGGGATAAATGAAGGCGGGCATCATGGAAGAATTAGAAAAGCTTTTCCGGGCGGATTCCCTAAGGATACAGTAAATGCATTTGTAAGCAGTGGAAGATCGGATAAGGAAAATGAAATATTCGATCATCTAAAAAAAATATTGCAGCTGCGTAAAGATAACAAAACAATTTCTGTCGGAAAACTGACTCACTATCCGCCGATCAATAATATTTATGTTTACTTCAAGGAAGATGAATCCGGCAAGTATTTTATTCTCCTTAATGGGAATGAAACTTCGCAAAGTTTTAATACATCGATATTATCTTACAAGTTCACCGGTTGTGTGAAAATGACTGAACTTTTAATCGGTGAACAAATTGAATATCAAAAAAATATTAGTATTGAATTAGAAAGCTTAACATCAAAAATTTATAAAATAGATTAATATTTAGAAAATTATTTTTACAGGTGCACAATGCTGAAAATGCAGAAAAATCTTTCAAACATCTTTTATTCAATACTAAGTTTACCGGCCACAGCAATGGGTTTCGCATTATCAATTCAAATTGCTGCGCTTAGCTGGATAATGAATACCCAATACGGGTTTGATGTTCACGAGGTTGGAATTGTTTGGGCTGCCGGTCCGCTTGCCGGAATCTTAGGTCAGCCGATAGTTGGATTGATTAGCGACAAGGTTTGGTTTTGGGGAGGACGCCGCCGCCCGTTTATAATTATTGGCGGAACACTTGCCGCACTTATGCTTTTAGCATTGCCGAACATCGATACCATAAATGAGTTTTTAGGTTTTGGAAGTTTAATTGTTGTTGCAAGTGCCGTTGCCCTAACTCTTGATTTAGCGATCAACGTAAGTTTTAATCCAACCCGTTCAATAATTGCAGATGTTACTCCCGAAGGAAACCCTAGAACAAAAGGGTATACTTGGATGCAGACAGTTTCCGGTACGTTTGGAGTTTTAGCTTACGCAATTGGAGCGATCTTTGGAAATTTTGTTTTAATATATTTCGGCGTTGGTTTGGTTTTGCTCTTCTCACTCGTTCCTATGTTTTTGGTTACGGAGATAAAAGATTATTCAAGTGAGGATGTTGATGAAACGAATGTTAAAGCAGTCGGAACAACCGACTGGAAGCAGTTAATTAAAATATATATAGCAAATGGGTTCTCGTGGATAGGCGTTCAGACGATGTTTGTATACATTATAATTTATCTCAAGCAAAAATTCTTTGGCGTTTCAGATTACCAGGCAGAGCTTTCGTCAGAAATAAATAATAATCTCGGACAAATAATTTCCATTTCTTTTCTAGTGCTGAATGCGGTCGGAGCGATTTTGCCTGCATTTGTATTGGAACCGATCACCGAAAAAATAGGAAGAGTAAAAACTCATTTGATATGCGTTGGAATTATGGCTTTGGGTTATTTCGGAATTGTATTTTTAGGAAAGAGTCCCATGTCCCTCTATATTTTAATGGCGGTTGTTGGAATCGGCTGGGCTGCAATTGTAAGTCTTCCGTTTGCTATCATGTCGGAAAAAGTTGAGAAGAACAGAATGGGTTATTTTATGGGGATATTTAACCTCTCGATAGTTCTTCCGCAATTGTTTGTTAGCCTTGTTTTAGGATACGTAATTGGCAGTGCTGGCGACAAAAATTTGATTTTTATAATCAGTGGTGTCACATTGGCACTTTCATCATTTTTCTGGGCATTTGTTAAAGAATCTCCTACAACTATTCCTTCAAATTCGTAAATTGTTGGTAGAAAATTGAAGGATACAGGAGACAATGAAAAATATTTTCAAAATGTTATTAACATTTTTAATTTTAATAAATGTTTCAATATCAGCACAGGCTGATGAATACCCGGTCGAATATTATGAAATGAAAGGCGAACTGACCAGCCGCGATCTATTTAAGAATGAGTTTGGCAGATACGATGGATTTGAACTGCCGCTCAGCAAAGATGAAAATGCATACTTCTTTGTTTACTCAACGGAGTTCAGCCCATCATTAATTTTAGTTTCTCCCGAAGGCAAAGTTTTTCAGCAATCTAATGCGCAGGGTGGCGAGTTTTCAACAATCCGCACCTCAATTCCTCAAACCGGCAATTGGTATGTGTACGTTGTAGGTAATGCCGAGGATGAAGGAGTTTATTATTTCCATTACGGCTTCGCAGGCAAAAATGCAATTAAGTTAAGTAAGGAAGCAGACTTCTGCTCAAAGCTAAATTACTTGATTGCTCACTCAAAAGCACACTTTGTATTTTTAGAAAATCCTGATCTTAAAATTGAACTGCCTCAGTTTGAAAATTCTACAGATGCGACTATTAATGGAGATGATGCATCGTATAACACAGTAATTTATGATGGTACAAGTTTTAACAAGGCAATAAAAATATTTACCGATTTTAATAAAGAAGTAAAATCTTGCCTCGGCGATGATTGGAAAACTCAGTTTAACGATTTTGTTGATGTAGGGGACCATCGTGAGCAGTCGATAGAATATACTTTAAAAAATGATGACCAGACCAAAATGATCCAGCTTATACTTGCTGACTTTAGGAAAACCAGCGAAAGATTTTTTAACGACTTTGCTGTGGTCGTAGTAATAAACAGTATATAATACTCACTTTACATAGAGTTTAAAAATGAAAAATAGAATTCCCGCATTATGTTTCATCATTTTGATCATGCTAAGTTTAAGTTCTATCCTTTATTCTCAAAAAAAAGAACAGCTATTTAAATCCGTTGATGATATAAAGCGCAAAGCCGAAATGAGTGATGCGGCAATACTATCTCCGATTAATTTTGAAAAAGCCACCAAGTTTTATAAAGAAGCAGAACAACTAGTTGGCAGAGGTGTTACCGCCGGAAGTGTTGATGCAAATTTAAATGCCGCAATCGATTATTATCAGAGAGCACATAATTTTGCCATTGCAGGCAAACAAAAACTAAATGTGGGTTTTGATGCAAGAAAAGCTGCTATTAGTACCGGAGCCGCAACTCATGCAGGAAGCATTTGGAATGATGCTGAACAAAAATTTGCAGACGCTGCTGAAGAACTTGAACTTGGACATATTGAAGATGCGGTTAATTTATCCGAAAGTGCGGCAAAATTATACAGGCAGGCAGAACTTATTTCAATTAAATCTTTTTACTTGGGTGAAGCAAATAAACTAATTGAGCAGGCTGAAGAGTTGGAAGCTGAAGAATACGCGCCGAAAACTTTGAAGAAAGCAAAGAGTCTTGCCGCGTTTGCCGAAAAAGAATTAAGCTTAAATCGCTACGACACCCAGCGCCCGAAAGAACTTGCAATTGAAGCATTGTACGAAGCAAAGCATACAATATTCTTTACAAATCTCTTCAAAAAAGTAAAAAATGATAACATAACTTACGAAGAACTGCTGCTCGAAGTTGAAGAGCCTTACAAGGCAATTGCCGCCGCATTTGGAACTAAAGCCGAAATTGATAAAGGTTACGAGCATGTGAAATTGCAATTGTTAAATGATATTGACAGTTTGAAAAAATTGAACAATGATCTGCAGAAAGAAAACTCGACACTCGTGCGCAAAATAAACATGATAGAAAGTGAAGAGGGTATTGAAAGTGTTGACAAAACAAAAGTAAACACAAGATGGGAATTTGAGGATGAGGTAAGAAATAAATACGCTGAAGTGAGAGACCTTTTTAAACAAAGTGAGGCAAGTATTTCCAAGGAAGGCAATGTTATTAAACTTCGTTTGGTCGGACTGCTTTTTGACCCCGGTTCAAGTGAATTGAAAGAATATCATTTTACATTGTTAAAAAAAGTCGTGGATGCCGTTAAAAAATTCCCCGAAGCGAAAGTTAGAATTGAAGGGCACACCGACTCAAGCGGCGACAGCATTGCAAACATGCGTCTCTCCGAAGAAAGAGCATATTCAGTTTTCAGCTACATAAAATCAAATGCAAAAATTGATTTGGCTAAATATTCTGCGGTAGGTTACGGACAAACAAACCCAATTGCCTCCAACGGCACAAGAGCAGGCAGGGCAATGAATTCAAGAGTTGATGTGGTAATAATGCCGTAAAATTTATTGTAATTATTTTCTTAAAAAACGGATTTAGTAAATTATTTCGCTTCCATCATCTTAGTAGCAGCATCTTTTTTGTTGCTGAATAATTCTCAGAAATTAATCTGTACAAATAAACTCCACTTGATAAAAAACTTGCGTCAAATTCAACTTCGTGAGTACCAGCATGCTTAAACTCATTTAATAATGTTATAATTTCAGAACCAAGTACATCGTAAATTTTTATTTTAACTTCTGCCGATTTTGGAATGGAATATTTAATTATTGTTGTTGGATTGAATGGGTTTGGGTAATTCTTATAAAGTTGATATCTGTCTGAAATTATCCTATCACTTTGCATAGCCGTGACCATATAACTTGATATATCTGCAACTTCAAAGTTATTTATCGCTGATATGTTTGATGAAGTTTGAGCACCACCAAATACATACAAACTATCACCAATGGCAATTGCTCCTGCATGTCGCCGTCCTGTCATATTCGAAGTAAGCATAGAAAAATCTAGTGTCTCAGTATTAAAAACAGCTAGTGATTGAGTTTCGGCATAATCACCAACAATCCAGACTTGATTTCCAACTACAGTAGTTCTATGAGCTGAAAACTCATTTGACATACCAGTTACTAAACTCCAATTATTATTTACAATATCATAAACATCAATCCTATTTGAAACTGTATCGGCAAAGCCGCCAAAAACATATAGCATCCCATTTATTATTTTACCGTGAGTGGTTTTTGCCTCGGGCATATCTGGTAGGCGGGTCCAATTAAGAGTTAGAGGATCAAATTCGTAAAGCCGATTTGAGTATCCTTCATTATTGGCACCGCCAAATGTATATATTTTACCATTCCAAACAGCTGAACCAGCATCACTCACAGGATATGGATTGCTTTGACTATAAATTAATTCACCGCTAATAACATTAAATATTTCGACTGTATCGGTGTATTCTGCTTGGACTCCTTCATAGGGATACTGGTAACCATTAAAAATAAAAATTTGTTCTAACGTTGGAATAAACTCCGCGGAACTATATCTCCTTGGTATGAGATCATTTCTTACTTCAGTCCATCCGCCCGTATTAAGGTTATATGATTCCATATTTGATAGAATATATCCTAAACTATCAGTCCCTCCAGCAATAGCATAAATTTTATTCCCGTCATAAGAATATCCCATACCAAATCTTTTCGAGATCATGTCTGGCAATGAAGAGAAAACAATATCAACCTGCGAATAAATATTTAACGTTATAAAAAAATAAATAATGTAAAATGAAATATTTATTTTCATAAAATACCTCAGTATTTAAATCACCAATTAGAGTGCAAATTAAAAAGTCTTTATAGTTTTTAAATTGTTATTCTGTCATAAATTTATGACGCCAATGTATAAAACTATACAAGATAACTGTTTATGGTGATCTTTATATAATGTTAATTTACTTATTCAAATCATTAAGTGCCAAAACATCTACCCAATACCTCTTCATATTCATACACTGCATAAAAATATAAATCTATCCGGTTAAATACAATAACAATAATTATTTGAGTTTATAAAAAATTCTAATTCACCTCATCGACATCATCAACTCTTAAAACCAGTATTGCCGCAACTATCATAGAGGCTCCGCCAAGCAGCAGTGCATAAATTGCCTGGTCTGCAAAAAGTGAGCGGACAAAAAAACCTAAAATTGCTGCGGCTGTAATTTGCGGTATTACAATAAAAAAATTGAAGATACCCATGTACACTCCCATTTTATGCGAGGGGAGTGAGCCGGTCAAAATTGCATAAGGCATTGCAAGAATTGATGCCCATGCTAAACCAATTCCAAGTTCGGAGAGAAGCAGCAAGTTTGGATCTTTAATTACATAAAATGATGCAAGACCAATTCCGCCTGCAACGAGACTTATCATGTGCACAGATTTACGGCTGGTTTTTTTAGCAAGCCACATTAACACAAAAGCCATAATTGCGGCAAACCCATTGTACACTGCCATTAACACGCCAACCCAATCGGCGCCCTCGTTGTACAATGCTGAACTTGTATCCATTGCTCCGTAAACATGACGTGTAACTGCGGGCGTTGTATAGATCCACATTGCAAATAAAGCAAACCATGAGAAGAATTGAACCCCGGCAAGCTGCTTCATTGTTTTCGGCATTTTGTAAAGATCATTAATAATTACGACAAGTCCGTTCTCTGTCTTCTTTTTGTTGGTGAACATTCCCGTTAAGATCTGAAGCAGTCCAAAAATTCCCGTGCCGCCGAACAGCACCATCAAACCGTAATCCATATAAATGAAAAATTCAAATACTACCAGCAGAACGATACTGACTGCCAACCAGATAAGTCCATTTTTGTAAAGGTAGTATGATGATAATAAATTTTCATCATACTCACGGCTAGCACTCGCGGATGCTTTTGAATGTTCATCAAATGCTTTTAATTGTTCGGGCGAGTATTCTTTTGAACTTATGACTGTCCATAAAACCGCGAGAAAGAAAACAACACCGCCGATGTAGAACGCAAACTTAACTGAAGAGGGAATTTCACCATCTGGTGCAACATTTGAAATACCGAACCAGTTGGTCATCATATAAGGCAGCGCCGAAGCCACAATTGCACCCGTTCCGATGAAAAAACTCTGCATCGAAAATCCTGTTGTGCGCTGTTCGGATGGAAGCATATCGCCGACAAAAGCCCTGAACGGCTCCATTGAAATATTTATTGACGCATCCATTATCCAAAGCATTCCGGCGGCAACCCAAAGCACAGGTGAGTTAGGCATTATAAAAAGTGCAAGCGATGCTAAAATTGCTCCGACTAAAAAATATGGTCTTCTTCGCCCAAGCCGGTTCCAGGTTTTATCACTCATGTGCCCGATAATCGGCTGTACAATTAATCCGGTTACAGGTGCGGCAATCCATAAAATTGGTATCTCGGAAATATCCGCGCCAAGGGTTTCAAAAATTCTACTAACATTTGCATTCTGCAATGCAAAGCCGAATTGAATTCCAAGAAAACCGAAACTCATATTCCAAATTTGCCATATACTTAGTTTTGGTCGCTGCATCTAGTTTTTCCTTAAAAGAGTTCCAAGTGGTTTATAATAATAATTACAAGTTAATAAATACTGAATATTTTTATTAGCTTGAATGAATAAAAATATAAGATTTCAGAGTTTTGTCATTCCTGTCTGCCGACAGGCAGGCCGTCAATCTTTAAGCCGGAATCAATATCCTTAATTGTAGATTCCCGCTAGAAACATGCGGGAATGACAGTTGATGCCAGGAAACAGGTAATAGGCTATAAATTTTAATATGCACATAGAACAACTCCTAAATACCGTAACAGCCAACAAAGACGCCGCGTTATTCTACACGCCGGCGTTCTATAAAAATGCAAAATCATATTTGTTTGAGAGTCCTCTCGAAACGATTAGCACCAATAGCCCGGATGAATTTACTGATTGCCTAATAAAAATAGATGAACTGCTGGAAAGCGGATTGAGCGGCTATGGTTATATTTCCTATGAATCCGGGTATCTACTTGAAGAGAAATTGATCGATCTATTGGATCAAAAGTCTGATCAGCCGTTACTAAAATTCCGATTCTTTGAAAAAGAAAATGTGAAGACAATTTTAAGCAGTGAAATAAATTTCGAAAAAGCGGCGGAGATCATTAAAAATTCCGATCATGAAATTTCTAATTTTAATTTAAACACAGATCATGAAAGTTATAGATCCTCAATTGGAAAGATCAAAAAATATATTGAAGAAGGGGACACTTACCAGGTAAACTATACCGTTAAAGGAAAATTTGATTTTGCAGGGAGCATTGAATCTCTTTTTCTAAAATTACTATTTAACCAGTCTGCAAGATATTCCGCTTTGATAAATGATGATGAAAATTTTGTGATCTCAATTTCCCCGGAATTGTTTTTTACAAATGAAAACGGAAAAATTAAAACTCTTCCGATGAAGGGCACAGCAAGACGGGGTAAAAATATTTACGAAGACAAGATCGTCAAAGATCAATTGATCGAAAGCGGCAAAAATAAAGCAGAAAATGTGATGATCGTTGATTTGCTGCGAAATGATTTTGGAAGAGTGAGCAAAACTAATTCGGTTTCAGCGGACTCACTTTACAACATTGAAAAATATGAATCCGTTTACCAGATGACATCTGAAGTGAAATCGGAATTGAGTACAAATAGCTTTGCAGATGTAATAAAAAATGTTTTTCCATGCGGCTCAATAACCGGAGCGCCGAAGATAAGAACAATGGAAATCATTAATGAATTGGAAGCAGAAGAAAGAGGAATTTATACCGGTGCGATTGGGATCATTCAAAAAAATAATTGGATTTTTAATGTCGGCATCCGAACTATTTTAATTGATAAAATGTTAAGCAAAGGTGAGATTGGAATAGGCAGCGGTATTGTGTGGGATAGCGATCCGGATGAAGAATACAATGAGGTTCTTCTTAAAAGTAATTTTCTAATTAAACCTAAAAACTATTTTGAGCTCTTTGAAACTATGCTGGTTGAAAATGGAAAAATCTTTTTGCTGGACGAGCATTTGCAAAGATTAAAAGAAGCTGCGGAGTTTTTCCTTTTTGTATATGATGTAACAAAGATTCTTTCAGCACTATCGGAGGGTCTCGCTACACTTGATAAATCAAGGAACTATAAAGTTAGATTGACTATATCTAAATGGGGAGAACAAAAAGTTGAGGTTGCCCAAACTGCCGAAACATTGAATAAGTTTAAAGTAGCACTTTCAAAAATTAAAATTGATTCTGAAAACAGTTTCTATTATTTCAAAACAACCAATAGAGATTTATATAATTCCGAATCAAAAAAATACACAGCACAAGGAATTGATGAGGTAATATTTTTTAATGAAAAGGATGAATTATGCGAAGGTTCATTCACAAACATATTTTTGAAAATTAAGGATGAATGGTTTACTCCGCCTGTTAATTGCGGATTGCTAAATGGAGTTTACCGGCAATATATTTTGGAGAATGATAGTAAGGCAACTGAAAGAATATTATATAAAGATGATCTTATGGAAGCCGAAGAAATAATTTTAACAAACTCTGTTAGGAAAACAATTAAAGTTGATTCAGTATTTATAGATAATAATTTGTTAAAGCAGTATTAGTGATGGTTGTAACCAGAATTAATCGATAATGTAGATTAGTATAAATTTCATTATTTTGTACCTCCATCAAGTAAATTCAAAAAAAGTATGAAAAGTTCGAAAAATAATACTTCAAATAGAAAGCAAGACCACATTAAAATTTGTCTGGAAGATGATGTTCAATTCAAAACAAAGACAACCGGTTTTGAGAAGTATGATTTTGAACATTATGCAATTACAGAATTGACGTTAGATGAAATTGATCTATCAACCGAAATTTTAGGTAAAACTATTTCTTATCCGTTTTTAATTTCATGCATGACAGGCGGAACAATTGAAGCTGAATCTATAAATGCAAAACTTGCTGAGGCGGCAAAGGAATTAAACATACCAATTGGAGTTGGAAGTCAAAGACAATTGCTTGAAGATGACAAATACTTAAAATCATTTAAAATTATTTCTGAAAAGGCAGGCTCAGTTCCCATACTTGGAAATATTGGTGCAGCTGAATTTTCAAAATTCACTAATCCCGCTGATAAAATTATGTATCTCGCCGAAGCAGTCAACGCAAGTGCTATGGTCATTCATGTAAATCCCTTGCAGGAACTTTTTCAAATTGAAGGGACTCCCGATTTCAAAGGCTTTCTGAAAAACTTAGAACTCGTTTGTAAGAGTAATTCTATCCCAATTATTATAAAGGAAGTTGGATCAGGAATAAGCAAAAAAGCTGGAAGAACATTGATTGACTGCGGCGTTAAAGGAATTGATGTTGCAGGCGCGGGCGGTACTAGCTGGTCGGCAGTGGAAATGAAAAGAAATAACAATTCTCACAGCGAATATTTTTGGGATTGGGGATTGCCAACATCTTATTGTATAAAGCAAGTGGCTGAACTAAAAAAAGATCACAATTTTGTTTTAATAGGTTCAGGCGGAATAAATTCGCCGGAAGACTGTGCAAAATCTATTGCATTGGGTGCGGATATTTCAGCTTCTGCAGGAATACTTTTAAAGGAAGTTGCAGCGAACGGCGTTGAAGGTGTAAATAATTTATTGTTAAATTGGTTTTCCGCAATTAAAAAAATAATGTACTTAACAAACTGTAAAAATATCGCAGACCTTAAAAATGTTAATCTGTTAAAAAAAGAGGAATTATTTTGAAATTAACACATAGCGATAAATATTATCAAAATATTTATGCTAAAGAAATTAAAAAAATAGAATTTAAACTAAACAGCTTGCTGAAGGGGAGAAAGCCGAAATCCCTTTATGATCCGTGTGAATATGTAATTACCGGCGGTGGAAAAAGATTAAGACCGTTTATTGTTCTGCTTGCCTGCAAAGCCGTTGGGGCAAAGTTCAACGATGCTTATAATGCAGCCATTGGTGTTGAGGTCCTTCACAATTTTACTCTTGTTCACGATGACATAATGGATAATGCCGACATAAGACGCGGGCGGCCAACAACGCATATTAAATACAATACTAACACTGCAATTTTAGCGGGCGATAATTTAATTGCGGAAGCATACCATAGCTTACTTAAAGACTGCAAGGATAATGACAAAACTGTGCTCGATACTTTTACAAAAGGCATTACTGAAATTTGCGAAGGTCAAAGCTACGATAAAGATTTTGAGAATCAGCAAAAAGTTACAATTGAAGAATATAAAACTATGATCCTTAAAAAAACTGCGGTGATGGTTCAAATGTGCTGCTCAATTGGTGCGCAGATTGGTAAAGGAACAAAAAAGGAAGTTCGTGCTTTAGAAAATTACGGACGCAATCTTGGAATGGCTTTTCAAATTCAGGATGACCTGCTTGATATTATTGGCGATGAAAAAGAATTCGGCAAAACTGTAGGCGGCGATTTGATCGAAGGAAAAAAAACTTTTCTCTTCTTAAAAGCATATGAAAAAGCCAAAGGAAAAGATCTTGCTGATCTTAAAAAAGTCATCGACAATTCCGGGATAAGAAAAAATCAAATTAAAAAATATAGAGATTTGTATATTAGTCTTGGTGTTATTGATGAAACAAAAAATGAAGTGGAAAAATATACCAAGTACGCACTTAGATCACTAAAGAATTTAAAAGATAGCGAGTCAAAAGAAATGCTTGTATGGCTTGCTAATACTCTAATTAAAAGAAGTAAATAATGCTGGAAAAGAAAGCCCTTATTGTTAATGATGCAGGTTTGCATACAAGACCTGCTGCCACAATTGTAAAATTAGCCGCAAAATATAAATCTGATTTATTCATAATTAAAGACGGTATGGAAATTAATGGCAAGTCGATTATTGGAGTTATGACACTTGCAGCTGAAAAAGGATCGGAATTGATTTTAAGATTTGACGGCGAGGATGAAGAAAAAGCAGCTGAAGAAATTTTAGATTATTTTAAGCGTGGTTTTGACGAGATGTAATTCGAAATGAAAAACACTTCTAACATATTACAAGGTATTGCCGCAGCACCCGGAATAGCAATTGCTAAAGCCTACCTCTTTGCAAAAGAAAAGGAAGATGTATCTCATGCATCCATTGAAAATGTTGAGGAGGCAATAGATCATTTAGATGGGGCTATTGCAAAATCAAAAAAAGAACTGAACAAAATATTTAGCCTGGCTATAGATAAGTTAGGCGAGAAAAGGGCGGCAATATTTGAAGCTCAGATAATGATCTTGGATGATCCAATATTAATTGGAAACATTCACCAGCGGATTCGGGAGGAAAAAAAGCATCCGGAATTTATCGTTCATGATGAGATAACTAAATATCAAAATTTGATGAATTCCGCAACTGAAGCATACATGAAGGAGCGTTCGCATGATATTGAGGATATTAAACTTCGAATAATTAGAAATCTAAAAAAGAAAAAGTGGAAATCAAGAATAACATCAGAGGCAATTGTTGTTACTACCACGCTTACACCTTCAGACACGGTTTTATTTTCAAGAGAAAGTGTAAAAGGTTATATAACTGATTTTGGCGGGCTTACTTCTCATGCTGCGATTGTAGCAAGATCGCTCGATATACCTGCAGTTGTTGGCGTGCATGATTCAACAAATAAAATTCAAAATGGTGACACTGTAATTGTTGATGGTTTTCATGGAGTTATAATTATTAACCCTGATGAAATTCAGCTAAAGGTTTACAAAAATAAAATTGATAAACTTTCGCTTTACGACAAAAAACTTGCAGAACTGCGAGATGAAGAAGCAATTACATCCGACGGACGAAAAATTAATCTATTGGCTAATTTGGATATCACCGATGAAATAGAAACGATAATTCAAAACGGTGCGGAGGGTATTGGACTGGTACGCACCGAGCAGTTATTTCATGAAAATGATCAATTCCCGGATGAAGAATCACAATTTATTTATTACAGTGAACTTGCTGAAAAACTCTATCCGAAAATTGTAACCATACGCGCCTTTGATGTAGGCGGCGATAAAGTTTTACCTTTTGATGTTAAGGAACCTAATCCTTTTTTAGGCTGGCGCGGAATTAGATTTCTGCTTGATAATTCTAAATTATTTAAGATGCAGATAAGAGCAGTGCTGAGAGCAAATCTGCATAAAAATATTAATTTCATGATACCGATGATTTCTGATATAACAGAAATTGATAGGACAAAAAAACTGATCGATACTTGTCGATTAGAACTACTGAATGAGGGAATTAAATTTGAAAGTGAGATCAAGCTTGGGATCATGATAGAAGTTCCTTCAGTTGCTGTAATGGCTGATGAGTTTTCCGATTGTGTAGATTTTATAAGCATTGGCACTAATGATTTAATACAATACCTGCTTGCGGTTGATAGAGGAAATGAAATTGTTTCATCGCAATACCAGGAATTTCATCCGGCGGTTGTAAGAACTATTAAACATATAATAAACAGCGCAAGATGCGAAAGTGACTGCGTAAGTATGTGCGGCGAAATGGCTGCCGATGTTGTTGCTGTTCCACTTTTAGTTGGACTCGGTTTAAAGTCATTCAGCGTTTCAGCTTCTGCAATTCCAAATATTAAAAAACTTATTAGGGGATTAAATTATTCTGAGGTAAAAGAGATTGCCGAAAAATGTTTAAGACTTAAAACAGCAGATGAAGTTTGTGCTGTTATGCAAAAATATTCTACTGAAAAATTAACTGACCAATTACAAAATATAATCTAAGAGCAAAGTGAATATTCCACAATTAGTTTCAAAACACGACCCACAAAATCAATTTGAAGTTTTAGTAAACTCATTTAAGCAAATTGAATTTGCGCACAAAATTAAAACTGATCTTTCATCAATCAATACAAACAACGTAAGCAATTTAATAGTTACCGGGTTGGGTGGTTCTGCAATCGGTGGTGATCTTCTTATCAATTTATTTAAAGATGATTGGGAAATTCCTACAACTGTTAACAGAAATTACAACTTGCCTTCTTATGCTGATGAAAAAACTTTAGTAATAGTTTCATCATACTCAGGCAATACCGAAGAAACAATTGCTGCCGTAAAAGATGCACTAAATAAGGGATGCCAAATTATTTGCATCACAACAGGCGGGGAGTTAGAATATATTGCCACCGAAAATAATTTACCCGTATTTAAACTTGAAAAAGGATTTCAGCCTAGGTACGGATTATGGATCAATTTTTTTACATTGATAAACATAGTTCAAATCTTAAACTTGATTCTTGATCAAGATGAATTTTTTAATGCTTCAATAAAACTATTAAAAGAAAAAGGACAAGAGCTAGGCAGAGAAAATAATAAAGCAATTCAAATAGCAGAAGAACTGATCGGATTCATTCCGGTTATATATTCTGTATCTGATATTTCTGCCGCAGCCGGAAACAGATTCAAATGCCAAATAAATGAAAACTCAAAACTCCATGCTTTTCATAATGTGTTTCCGGAACTGAACCACAATGAAATTATTGGCTGGGAAACTTTTAATGAAAATCAATTTAACTGTAAAACAATTTTAATAGATGATAAAGATTACAACGACCGGATAAAAAAAAGAACTGATATAACTTCCGAAGTTATTAAAAAATCCGGTTCTGAAATTATTGTACTTGAAAGTGAAGAATCAAACCCGAAATTAAGATTAATAGACATCGTTTACTTAGGAGATTGGATTAGTTATTATCTTGCTGTAGTTAGAGGATTTGATCCTTCGGAAATAGACAATATCAATTACTTAAAAGATCGACTTGCTGAAAATAATCCTTAAATATTTTGTACTCATTCTTTTTCTAACGGCTAATCAATTATCCGCTCAGTTTTATTTTTTCGGCAGGAATAAAGTTCAGTACGAAAAATTTGATTGGAAGGTAATCCATACCGAGCATTTTAATATTTATTACTATGATGATTTTAGTGAAATTGCCGAGATAGGCGCCAGCTATGCCGAAGAAGTTTTTGATGAATTAAAAATTAAATTTAACCACGTTGTAACAAGAAAAATTCCGCTCGTATTTTATAACACTCATATTCATTTTCAACAAACAAACATTACTCCCGGCTTTATTCCTGAAGGTGTTGGCGGCTTTTTTGAATTTCTTAAAGGAAGAGTTGTAATTCCATATCTCGGTAATATTGAGCAATTCCGCCATGTTGTGCGGCATGAACTTGTGCATGTTTTTATGACGAGCAAAGTACTCAACGTATTAAGTGACCATAGAGTGCCTGCTGATAGACTTCCGCCGCTATGGTTTACAGAAGGACTTGCGGAGTATTGGTCATACAAGTGGGATACTCAAGCTGAAATGATTATGCGTGACGCAGTTATTAATGGCAACTTTGCAACCTTGCAGGAAATGATAAGAATACGCGGATCATTTTTGATGTATAAAGAGGGACAAATATTTCTTGAATATGTAAGCAAAGTTTACGGCGAAGATAAAATATTAGAACTGATGGAAAACTTTTGGCGATTTCCAAAATTTTCAGAGAATCTTGAATATACTTTGGGTGAAAGTTTAGAGGACATTGACAACAAGTGGGTTTACAGTTTAAAGCAAAGGTATTTTCCATTGTACAAGGATAAACATCCGCATTTTATAAACACAAAAAAACTAACTGATTTTGGATTCAATTTTTCACCCCAATATTCTGAAATTGATACGAATAAAAATATTTACTTCATCGGTAATAGAGATGGCTACACATCCATCTTTAAATTGCCCTTTATGCCTGAATCGAAAGAAATTATTGATCCGGAAATATTGGTGAGAGGTGAAAAGGAAAAAGTATTTGAAGCTTTTCATTTACTTAAACCTTCACTTGCTGTAACTAACAAACAAAACGGATTGATGGCTTTTGTAACAAAGTCCGGCGGTTCCGATGCACTTCATCTTTATTCTCTTAAAGAGAATGAAATTATTACGACCTACCAGTTCGATCAACTAATAGGAATGAGCGGGCCTAGTTTTTCCAAGGATGGTAAAAGAATTGTATTTAAAGGGAATGACAGAAAAGGTTATAGTGATATATTTGTTTTAAATATTGAGACCGGTGAACTTAAAAGAATTACAAACGATTACTACGATGATAAAGAACCTATTTTCGGCAAAGATGATCGGGAAATTATTTTTACATCCGATAGGACTGAGAAGCCATTTGAAAGAAAATATAATTTGTTCAAATACGATGCTAATGATCACAGTATAGATTACTTAACATTTGTTGATGCCAATATTTCAACTCCACATTATAACCCGGATTTTTCCGAACTGTATTTCAACTCAGATTATGACGGCACAAATAATATTTGGAAACTAGAATACAATGAGGAAAACGTTCCGGGCGGAATGACTCAATATACTCATTATATAACAAGTGTTTTCAATTTTACTTTTACTGACAATAATTCAATTGTTACCTCCGGATTCGAAAAATTTTCATTTCAGTTTTATGCGCTGGATTTAGATACAGTACCTGACTCAGCTAAAAAATATGTAGCATTTGAGTTTGACTTAGTTGAAAGTTACTGGCATGCTCCAAGGATTTCTTTAGACTCAGAATCAGACAGGGTTAGTTACGAAAAAGAATATACACTTGATTATGCAGTAAGCCAGGTAAGCACCGATCCAATTTACGGCGCAAGAGGCGGTGCGCTTTTCCTACTTAGTGATCTTTTAGGGGATGATAAATATTTGTTCCTTTTATACAATTCGGCAGAAGTACAAAGCGAAATACTTGATAATTTTAATGTAGCAATATCAAAGATAAATACTGCCGGTAGAACGAATTTTGCATATGGCGTTTTTCACTTCAGCGGCAGGCGTTATGATCTTCGGGAATCGGATGAGTTTTTCTTTGAAAGAAGTTACGGCGGTTATTTTAGTTTAATCTATCCGTTGTCTGTTTTTCAAAGAATAGAAACAAGCATAAGTCTTGCAAATTCTGATAAGGAATTTTTTGCAGCTGATAACGATGAAGCCAACTTTGATTTTATTGCCCGCAAGGCATTGCTTATATCAAATACAATATCCTTTGTTCATGATAATACTTTGTGGGGCCCAACCGGTCCGCTTGATGGATCACGGTTCCGTGCTTTGCTAGCATACACAAGTGATATAAAATTCAGCAATGTAAATTTCTATTCAATTATTGCAGACTACAGACATTATTTTAGATTGAGTTTGAGAACTACACTTGCTGCACGTGCTTCAATTTATATTAATGACGGCAAAGAAGCACGCCGATATTTTGCAGGCGGCAGTTGGGATTTACGCGGTTGGAGAAGATGGTCCATACGAGGTCAGAAACTTTGGGTTTCCTCTCTCGAACTTAGATTCCCGTTAGTTGATCAATTGTATATTCGATTCCCATTTTTTGGTTTAGGATTCAGCAGTATTCGAGGTGCATTATTTTTTGACGCAGGCAGTGCATGGGATAAACAATACAAAGAAACTTACGGCAGTGTTGGCGGAGGAATTAGAATTAATTTCTTAAATGCCGTTACCTTTAGATATGATATCGGTAAAAAAATTGAAAATGATTTTAAGGATTTTCAACCTGGTTTGTTTTACCAATTCTTTTTCGGATGGGATTTTTGAAAAACACAATTTATATATTACTGATCGGCACACTTATTTTTAGCTGCTCCAAACAGTTGGTTCTAAATGATTTGAATTTCCAAAACGACGGTCATTTAATGTTTGGCAGAACAAATGAAAGAACATTTTATCATCCATTCGAGCTTGGCGATTCACTTAGATTAAAATGGAATACCGATACGAAGGGGAGTTACAAAAATACGTCAATGATATTTTTAGATAAATATATGTTCGTAGCAGATCTTGCCGGAAGTGTTTACGGCTTTGAATTGGATAAAGGTAAAGAACTTGGTCAGGAAAAAAATAAAGGTGCGGTTAATATTGCACCCATCATTTATAATTCTAAAATGGTTTATGTTGTTGAAGAGATAAAAGAACCATACTCAACAATTTATTTTTATGAATACTACAATGGTGATTATTCCAACGAACATACAATCCCCGGATCATGCGGAAACGAACTTATAAGAATCAATGATATGGTATTTCTGCTTTCGGATAATGGAATTTTATATAAATACACTCTTTACGGATTTAAAAAGTGGGACATGGATATTAATGCAACGGTTAAATGTACACCTGCCTTAAGTAATAATAAAATTATAGTTGGAAGTTTAAACGGTGAAATTATTTCTATTGATATAGATAATAAAAAAATAGTTTACCGGAATAAACTTACACGTAGCATTCAAAGCGGAGTGACAATAAACGATGGAAAAGGGTTTGTCGGCGATGAAGATGGCAATGTTTTTTGTTTTGATATTGAAACAGGTGAACAAATTTGGAAATTTGAAACCGGGGCAAAAATAAAAAGCATTCCAGTTATGAATGATAATAATTTGTTTGTAGGAAATTTAGAAGGAGATATCTTCTCACTCGATAAAGCTTCTGGAGAACTAATTTGGAAAAACTCCACCGGTGGAATAATAAACACTACGCCGCTGCTGTTTGATGACTATCTCGTTCAACCTGATCTATTTAAGAAAATTTATTTTGTAAATGCTGCGTCAGGTGAAGTCGCAAAACAAATTGATGTAAGCGGAAGAATGAAAATGAGTCCGGTTTATTTTAACAACACCATATATTTTGGAATGGACAAAGGTGAAATACTCGCTTATGAAGTTATTGGAGTAAAAGAGTAAATGAAAAACATTTTAGTTAAAATATTGATGTTTTTACTTATTGCTTCAATTATAAGTGCTGAAGATTCGCTACTGTACATTGAAACGAATAAAGATAATTCCAATATTTATTTGAACGATGATTTTATTGGAAACGGAAATATTATTGTAAAACTAGAACCGGGTAGTTATATAATAACGGTAAGGGAAGATGCAATCAAATGGAATTCGCAGGTATTTATTGATTCAATATTTATAAAGCCGGATGAAAAAAATAAAAAATTAACTTACGATTTTAACGAGCAAATATATTTAGATTCCTCTCCACAAGATTCAAGAGTTTATTCAGGCGACAGTCTTTTGGGAAACACTCCATTATTATTGGATAAATCATTCACTGAACTAAGCTTGAAAAAGAGAAAATATAAAAATAAGATTTTTAGTTTGAATGAAACGCAGAAGGGAAAACCAATTGAGCTGGACTTTACGGGTGAAGAAAAGAACGGCACTTTTGTCGGCTCAAATTTATTTTGGACATTAGTAGGATCAGCTGTAGCACTTGGCAGCACTGCCGTTTACTATAAGATTAAAGCTGATAAGAATTACGATAAATATTTAGAGTTTGGTGATAAAGCCTATCTTGATAAAACCGACCGGCAGGATCTCATAAGCGGAATCTCTTTCGGGACACTTCAGCTAAATCTTGGTGCGCTAATTTATTTTGTGCTGACAGAATAAACTTAGTGAGCTTCGAGCCAATTCTTGCCAATCCCACTCTCAACTTTAACGGGAACATTCAACGGAAAAGCGTTCTCCATCAATTCAATAATTAGCGGCTGCAATTCATCCACTTCATCTTTGTGAATATCAAACAATAGTTCGTCATGCACCTGCAGAACCATCTTTGTGCGTGTTTTTAATTCAGTCAGTTTGTTGTAAATATTGATCATTGCAATTTTGATCATGTCAGCAGCAGTGCCCTGGATGGGCATATTGATCGCAACGCGTTCTTCAAATTGACGTACAACACGGTTGCTGCTATTAATATTTTTTAGAAATCTTCTTCTGCCAGTTAAAGTTTCCGCAAACCCTTTTTCCTTTGCGTCGTTAACCGAATTATCCATATAACTTTTAACACTCTTAAAAGTATTAAAATAGTTATCAATAATTTCTTTAGCGTGCGTTTGAGTAATTCCAAGTCTGTTCTTTAATCCGAATGCACCGATGCCATAAAGAATACCAAAGTTTACTTCTTTTGCTTTTCTTCGCATGTCAGCGTTTACTTCTTCTGGGTCAACCATAAAAACTAAAGCAGCAGTTGCTTTGTGAATATCTTCATCATTTTTGAATGCAGACATTAATGCTTTATCTCCGCAAATGCTTGCCATAATTCTTAATTCTATCTGGCTATAATCGGCACTTAAAATTAAATGGTTTTTGTCTCTTGGAATAAATGCTTTTCTAATTTCCTTTCCCAGCTCAGTTCTTATAGGAATATTCTGCAGGTTGGGATTGAGGCTAGACAACCGTCCGGTTGAAGCAACTGTCTGATTAAATGTTGTATGAATTCTGCCCGTATTCTTATGAATTAAAGTCGGGAGGGAATCGGCATAAGTTGATTTTAGTTTGGCAACTTGTCTGTAGTTTAAAATTATATCAATAATTTCATGCTGACCTCTTAATAATTCTAAAGATCTAGCGTCAGTAGAAAAACCGGTTTTAGTTTTTTTGCCTGGAGTTAAATTCAACTTATCAAAAAGAATTACCTGCATTTGCTTTGGTGAATTAATATTAAAACTATCACCTGCTAATTTGTAAATGTCACTGGTATAGTTATCTAAAAGGATTTCTAAATCTTTGCTGAATGCATTTAATCCTTCAATATCAATTTTCACTCCCTGTCTTTCCATGTCTTCAAGCACCGGTACAAGCGGGAACTCGATCTCGTATGAAACTCTTTCCAAATTGTTAGTCTTGAGTTGTTCTTTGAAATTCTCATATAACCGGTAGGTTATATCCGCATCTTCGCAAGAGTATTCTGATATTTTTTCAAGATCAACATCAAATATTTTTGATGCATCCTTTTTATCACCAAGTAAACTGCTTAACGGAATTGGTTTATGATTAAGATAAACTTCTGAGAGTGCGTCCATTCCATGCTTCTGGTCGGGATCAAGAATATAGCTTGCCAGCATTGTATCGAAATAAAAATTCTTCAGGTTAATATCGTATTTTCTCAAAACTGCAATATCATACTTACCGTTTTGGCAAATCTTTTTAATTTTGGGGTCTTCAAATACATCCTTAAATATTTTTAAAAATTGATTAATATTTAATCGATCTGAAAGATCAAGGCTGAAAAGATCCTGCTTTTCAATGAAGGGATTAATCGCAACGTAAAAAGCCTCACCGGGTTTAATGGAAAATGCAACTCCGGCTAAGTTCACTGTTAGTACATCAAGCGAGTCGGTTTCAGTATCAAAAACAAAAAGTTTACTTTTTTTCAATTTTGCTGCAAGCGATTCAGCATCATTTTCATTTTTGATTAATTTATATTTTTGTTCATCCTTATTTAATCCCTTATCCTCTTCCTCAACTTCTTCAATTACTTTCGAAGACTCCTCTCCGAATAATTTTTCATACCGCGCAATTAAGTTTTTGAATTCAAGCTCTGTAAATATTTTTCTTACCGAATCTAGATCGGGGTCTTCCATCTTCGTATGAACAAGATCAATTTCCATCGGAACTTCAGAGACAATTGTTGCAAGCTTTTTCGATAGGAAGGCATTTTCTTTACTCTCCATAAGCTTATTTCTTAATCCCTTTTTTTCGATTGATTCAATATTTTCATAAATCCCTTCAATAGAACCGAACTGCTGAATGAGTGGTGTTGCAGTTTTAGGTCCAACTCCTGCAACTCCCGGAATATCATCTGATGAATCACCTACGAGAGCTAAATAATCAATCATCTGAATAGGGTTAAATCCGTAATCTTCTTTTACTTTTTCCTCATCAACAATTACAATATCTTCACTCGATTTGCCTGGTTTTACAATTTTAATATTTTTGGTCACAAGCTGTATGTAATCCTTATCAGGTGTAATTGCATAAGATTCATAACCTTCCTTTTCAGCTATCTTAACAGCGGCTCCAATTATATCATCAGCTTCATAGCCGGGTAAAATATAAAGGGGGAATTTGAGCGCATCAATAATTTCTTTTATCCGCCCTAACTGCGGTATCATATCTTCAGGCATTTTAGCGCGAGTCGATTTATACTTGTCATACATATCATGCCGGAATGTTTTTTCCTTTGAATCAAACGCAACCGCAACATTATCAGGTCTTGTATCTTCTAGAATTTTAATCATCGATGTTACAAATCCGTAAACTGCCGAAGTAGGCTCACCCGAAGCGGTTTGTAATGGTCTGTTTATAAAAGCAAAATAAGCACGGTATGCTAATGCCATTGCGTCAATTATAATGAACTTCTTTTTAGGTTTTATCATAAGTTATTTTAATATTTTTGAGTTATTTGATAAAATTAAGTGTTATTTTTTGTTTTTGAATATAATAAAACTGGCTGACCAAAAACTAATTTAAAGTAATATTATGCGGATAAAACAAACACTCATTTCTTTCATATCAATTTTTGTATTTGCTTTTATTAGTGTTTACTGTACTTCGGAAAACGATAATTACATTTATGTTGTCACATGGAATTTGGAAAATCTATTTGATACGATTGATGATCCGGAAAAGAATGATGAAGAATTTATGCCGGAAGGTAAAAAAGAATGGACGGAAAGAAGACTTGACAGAAAACTGGATAGCCTCGCAAAAGTTATTCAATATATGAATGACGGAAAAGGACCCGACTTGCTCGGAGTTCAGGAGGTTGAACATGAAAGACTGCTCAGCGGATTGATCTCAAAAATTGAAATTGATAAAGAGTACGATATTGTTTATGAAGAATCATTAGACAAGCGCGGCATTGATAACGGTTTAATTTATAACTCTGATCTATTTAAACTTTTTAGTCATGATAAACTTGAAGTTAAATTAGAGAGCGGTTACCCGACCCGCTACATTTTGGAAGCTGAGTTAGTTTGCTTAGATAGAGACACATTAATTGTTTATGTAAACCATTGGCCCTCGAGGGGTGGGGGACAGGAAAAAACTGAACCTAATAGAATTAGAGCAGCAGAAGTTTTAAAGGGGGCAATTGATATTGTACTTTTTGAAAATAAAAATGCTAATATTATAGTACTTGGAGATTTTAATGATGAGCCTGCTGATATTTCATTAGCTGATGTTCTTAAGGCGGAAAAAGAAATTGTAGAAAATCAAATACCTCTGAACGAAAGCTTGTATAATTTATCCTACAAACTTTTTGAAAAAGGGGAAGGGACATACCTTTACCAGGGCGATTGGAACATGCTGGATCAAATAATTGTTTCCGGCAATTTACTGCTGAAGAAAGGTTTGTACTATCAGAGCAAATCATTTGAAATTATTAAACCTGCTTTTACTGTTACCAAAGAAGGCAGATATAGCGGTGCTTCAATTCCAACTTACGGTGGAAGAAACTATTTAGGCGGTTTTAGCGATCATTATTCTGCTGGAATAAAACTATTGATTGTTGATTGAAAGTATTATATTTGATACGATATTAAGGAACTTAATTAGAATGACTTTTAATGTTCATTTAATTATTCAGTTCAGTTAAACCAAAAATGGTAGCGCATTAAAAAATTCTGAATAAAAAGAAACACTAAAAGAATGTAAATTGTTCTGAAAATAAGTTAAATAATACCTTTATGTAAAAATAATTCATTGACTTTTTTTTATTAAATCCTTAATCTTATTCAACATAATTTTCAGAATATAAACTATACATTTAGATAATAAAAAAAATAACTTTGGAGGTTACCTCTTATGGAATTTTCAGAACTAACAGGATTTGTTTCCTATATTTTTGCGCAAGCAGCTGACGGTGGACCGTTAACTTATTTACAAGAAAAATTTGTTCAGGGTGGCGGGTTCATGTGGCCTATCCTTGCTTGTTTAGTTCTTGGCTTAGGTTTTTCTTTTGAAAGACTATGGACACTTTCACGTGCAAGTATGAATACAAAAAAATTCATCTTAAATGTTAAAGACGCTCTTACTAAAGGCGGAGTTAATGAAGCCATGAAAGTTTGTGAAAACACTAGAGGTTCAATCGCTTCTGTTTTTCATGCCGGACTTTTAAGAGCTGACGAAGGTGTTGAAGCTGCTGAAAAAGCTATTATGGCTTATGGCGCAATTGAAATGGGATTCCTTGAAAGAGGCTTAATCTGGATTTCTACTTTTATTACAATCGCTCCTATGCTTGGTTTTACCGGTACTGTACAAGGTATGATCGAAGCATTCGACGCGATTGCCGAAGCCGCTCAGATCTCACCTGGCGTTGTTGCTAACGGTATTTCTGTTGCTTTGTTAACAACTCTATTCGGACTTGTTTCCGCTATTATTCTTCAAGTGTTTTACAATTACTTTGTTGCTCGTATTGACAAATTAGTTGGAGACATGGAAGAAAGTTCAATCGAATTAATAGACGCACTATACGAAATTAAAGCCAAAAAATAATTAACTTGAGTGGATTAACAGATGGTTAAAATTAAAAAGAAATCTAACAAAGGCGCGGAAATTCCAACCGGGTCAATGGCTGATATTGCGTTTCTCTTACTATTGTTCTTTCTAGTAGCTACTGTAATTGATGTTGATACTGGTATTGGTTTAGTTCTTCCTGAAGTATTGGAGAACACTGAAGTTACTCCTTTAAATAAGGAGAGAATGGCTGCGTTATTAATAAACGAAAATGGCGATGTTTTGCTTGACGGTAAGGTAATTGCGATTCCACAAATTAGAGAAAACCTAATTGAAAGAATTACTGGCAAGATTGAATTGCCAAAGAATAAAAAATTAGTGGTATCAGTCAAAACTGATAGAAAAACAAATTATAATCTTTACATTCAGTCTTTAGACCAGGTTAATGGTGCATACGCAGAAGTTAGAGAGAGTTATTCAATGCAGACATATGGTAGAAAAATGGATGATCTTAATGATGAAGAATCGCGTGATGTTAAAGACAAGATTCCTAAAATTATATCACTGGCTGAACCTGAAACTGTTAAATAAACGAGGATAAAGAATGAAATTTGAGAAAAAAAGAGCTTCATCTAAAACAGAGATTCCGACTTCCTCAATGCCGGATATTGTTTTTATGCTGCTTCTATTCTTTATGGTTTCAACTACATTAAGGGAAGTTGATGTACTCGTTCAGTTTCAATTACCTGAAGCCGAAGCCATTGAGAAGATAGAAAATAAACGATTAGTAGCATACGTCTGGGTTGGAAAAACCGGTCAAATTCAGATCAATGATAATTTAGTTGAGATAAAAGAGATCGGCGCAATAATGTACCAAAAACGTGTAGAAATTCCTGAAGTAATTGTTTCTTTCAGAGTGGATAAAAACTCCGATATGGGTATTGTTACTGACATCCAGCAGGAACTTCGTAAAGTTGATGCACGTAGAATTAATTATTCCGCGAGACTTAGACAGTAAGAATTAATTATAAATTATATTTTTAAGGCAGGTTATTTTTAATGGCCTGCCTTTTTTTGTTTGAGGTAAAAATGAATTTAAAAGTAAAAATATCGGAAGACCTAAAAGCTGCAATGAAATCAAAGGATAAAGTTCGTTTGGAGACTGTCCGATCGATCAGAGCGTTAATTTTAGAGCATGAAAAGAGCGGTGCAGATAAGGAGCTTACTCCTGAACTTGAAATTAACTTGTTGAGTTCTGCAGCAAAGAAAAGAGCAGAATCAATTGAACAATATTTGAACGCTAATAGAGAGGACTTAGCTAACATAGAAAAAGAAGAACTTGCGATCATTCAGGAGTACCTGCCAAAACAGTTGACAGAAGAAGAACTTTTCAATGAAGTTAAATCACTTGCTACGGAATTGGGCGCAACGGATAAAAGCCACTTTGCAAAATTAATGCCGGCGGCAATTAAAAAATTAAAAGGCAGTGCTGATGGAAAAGCTGTAAAAACCGCTGTTGAAAAGGTGTTGAGCAAGAGTTGAACTATTTAGATTATATATTTATACTCTTTGTGATTATCGGTTTTGTTCTCGGATTCAAAGATGGATTGGTTAGAAAAGTAATTGGTTTATTCGGATTATTAGCTGCAATATTTTTAGCCTTCAACTTCTATGAACCTGTGGGTGCATTTCTTCAGCCCGTGTTAAACAATGAATTACAGTTAGCCGAAATTGTAGCAGGGATTTTAATATTTATGTTAACGATGGTTGCAGCTGCTGTATTAAAAAGAATTGTGCATCCGTTGGACAAAGTAAATATGTTTTTGAATCAGCTGCTTGGCGGAGTTACAGGCACAATTCAGATGATATTTTTTATTAGCGCGGCTTTGGTGCTCTTAAATATTTTCAACATTCCCGGTAATTCTGATATAGATAATTCATTCTCATATGAAAAAATTTACAAAGTAGTCCCGGTAACTGTCGATATGATAATCGGCACCCAATACGAAACAAAAAAATTCTTTGAAGATTACATTGAAGGAAAAGATAAATTTCCATTTAAACTTGATGTAGATTCACTAAAATCAAAAGTAATAGATTCACTAAACACCAATGAATAATGTTTGAAAAAAGGATATTAGACAAATTAGAATTTTATAGAATCTTAGAATACGTTTCCAACTACTGTATCACAAATAACGGGAGAGAACTGGTTTTAAAAATTAAACCGGGAAGCTCTTTAGAAGAAATATCGAGAAATGGAAATTTTGTAACAGAAGCAAAAAATCTTTTAATTGATAACGACTCACCACCGTTTGAATACTTGCCCGACCTATCCAATGCTCTCTCTAGAAGCTCAATTGAAGGAACTGTTCTCACAATTCAAAATATAAAGGAAATACTAAATCTTGCTGCGGCTTCAAGGAAGATTTATAATTTTCTCAACGCACATTCCGAAGAAAGTTTGCTTAAAATGCAATTCAGCGAATTACTCTTCGTAGATAAAATGTTTGAGCATCATTTATCAAAAGTATTTAATGATGCCGGTGAAATCGCAGATAGTGCTAGTGAAAAACTTCGCGAGATTCGAAATGAAATAAATGACAAAAGTTCGAGGCTGCGTCGGGTCGTAAATAAATTGTTAAAGCAATTAAGCGATGCTTACTTAGTTCAAGAAGAATACATAACTCAAAGAGACGGCAGAATAGTTGTCCCAATAAAGGCAGAACATAAAAGGCATGTTAGGGGATTCATACATTCCGAGTCGGCTACCGGGCAGACTGTTTATATTGAGCCCGAGGAAACGCTGGAACTCAACAATGAAATACTCTCTCTCTCATTTGCAGAAAAAAGAGAAATTGAAAGAATACTTAAAAATCTTACAACTATTATCGGTAGTGAAAGTGCAAATCTTAGAACATCATTAATAGCAGTATCAGAATTAGATTCAATTTTCGCAAAAGCAAAATATTCAATTGAGGTAATTGGAGCATTTCCAACATTACTAACGAATAAGCCTATACAAATAATTAATGGCAGGCATCCTATTCTTGTAAAAAAAATGGGTAGCAAAAGCACAGTTCCGCTAAACTTAAAAGTTGAAAAGAACGGAGTAATTTTAATCACCGGACCAAATGCAGGCGGTAAAACCGTAGTTCTAAAAACTGTTGGATTATTAGCATTAATGGTTCAGTGCGGTTTGCATATTCCCGCTGATCCAGATAGCAACTTTCATATATACGATAAAGTTTTAATTGATATCGGTGATGAGCAATCAATTGAAGATGACTTGAGTACCTTCAGTTCACATTTATCAAACATAAAAAATATAATTAGCAGTGCAACTGAGAACAGTTTAGTTTTAGTAGATGAAATTGGAACAGGAACTGATCCGGCTGAGGGAAGTGCTTTGGCGACTGCTGTACTTCTCACATTAAATAAAAAGGGCTCGCTCACTCTTGCAACAACACATCACGGTTCATTAAAACTTATCGCGCATGATCTAAACGGTTTTGAAAATGCATCCATGCAATTTGATTTAGAAAATTTAACTCCGACTTATGTTTTTAGGCAGGGTTTACCGGGCTCAAGTTATGCATTTGAAGTTGCAGAAAGAATTGGGTTTACTCATGAATTTATCAAGCTGGCAAAGGATTATCTGGATGTTGATAAAAATAAAATTGAGGATTTTCTTGTTGAACTTGAATCAAAATCCAAAACTTATAGAGATCAGCTAAATGTTGCAGAAATAGAGAACACAAGGCTGAAAGGACTTACTAATTTATATCAAAGCAGAGTTACTGAATTAGAAAACCAAAAAAAGAAAATTCTACAAGAAACAAAGATTAAAGCCGATCTGTTTTTGAAAGATGTAAATAAACAAGTTGAACACGCTATCAAAAATATTAAAGAAGCAAATGCCGAGAAAAGTGTAGTTAAAGATGAAAGAAAAAAAATTGATGAATTAAAAACAACTTCAAAAGAACTGGTTCCGATAGAAGCGGAAGCAAAATTAACAGGTCCATTTGAATTGCATGTTGGCAATGATGTTAAAGTTAGAGATACCAATATTGAAGGTAAATTAATTGAGTTTAATGCAGCTAAGAATAAAGCTACAATTGTAAGCGGATCGATGAAACTTCAAGTTAAATACACCGATCTTGTTCCCCATAAAATTAAAAAGAAGAAAGTTGAAGAATACAGATCTGTAAATTTCGAACCTTCGATAGTAAGCACCACTTTAGATATAAGAGGTTTTAAACCGGAAGATGCCGATTATAAAGTAACGCGCTACATAGATGATGCATTTGCATCAAATGCAGGAAGAGTTGAAATTCTTCATGGCAAGGGGACAGGTGTTTTGAGAAATACCGTACACGAAATTTTAAAACAGCATGAGAATGTAAAAAAGTATTATCTTGCTGATATTGAATACGGAGGCGAGGGCATCACGATTGTTGAATTCAAATAATGGTCTATGTTCAAAAAAATACTAATTGCTAACAGAGGCGAAATTGCCGTAAGAGTAATAAAAGCCTGTCGTGAAATGAAAATCATTTCCGCAGCAATTTACTCTGATTCGGACAAGAATGCGCTTCATGTTAGAACTGCTGACGAAGCTTACCACATTGGGAAATCTCCCGCATCCGAATCATACCTTGATGTTAAAAAAGTTATTGCTGTTGCTAAGGAAATTGGCGCCGATGCAATTCATCCGGGTTATGGATTCTTATCCGAGAATGCCGAATTTATTAAAAGTATTGAGAAAGCGGGAATTACTTTTATCGGTCCATCTGCAGAATCTGTAACAATGATGGGAGAAAAAACCGCTGCTCGCAGATTAATGGCAGAGCATAACGTTCCAATTGTTCCGGGCACCGTTAATCCGTTAAACTCCGCTGAAGATGGATTAAAGATTGGAGAAGAGATCGGTTACCCGGTTATGCTTAAAGCGGCAGCCGGAGGCGGCGGCAAGGGTATGCGTAAAGTTTTATCAAGCAATGAGTTTAACACTGCTTTTGATAGAGCTAGAAATGAATCGATCAAGGCATTCAGTGATGATAGAATTTACATTGAAAAGTTTATTGAAGACCCTAAGCATATTGAAGTACAAATACTCGGCGATAAATTTGGAAATTACATTCATCTTTACGAAAGAGAATGCTCAGTTCAAAGGCGTCATCAAAAAGTAATCGAGGAAGCGCCATCCGTATTTGTTGATGAAGCCACCAGAATTAAACTGACCGAATCTGCAATTAATGCTGCACGAGCATGCAAATATTACAATGCCGGAACAATAGAATTTTTAATGGATTCAAAAAAAGAATTTTATTTTCTAGAAATGAACACACGGCTGCAAGTTGAACACCCCGTTACAGAAATGATAACGGGAATTGATTTAGTCAAAGAGCAAATTAAAGTCGCAGCCGGAAAAAAACTTGAATTGAAGCAAGATGATATTTCCAAGAAAGGTACAGCGATTGAGTGCAGAGTTTACGCGGAAGATGTTTCAAACAACTTCGCTCCGTCCATAGGAAAAATAATTCATCACCGTTTACCGTCTGGTCCGGGCATTCGGGTTGATAGGGGAATTGACCTTCTAACTGATGTATCAGTTTACTACGATCCATTACTTTCAAAAGTTATTGCATGGGGACTGACTCGTGAGGAGGCTATTGCAAGAATGAAAAGAGCATTAGGAGAATACCAGATAGCCGGCGTGATTACAAATATGCATGCTTGCCGCTGGGTTCTCAATCATCCAAAATTTATTGATGGTTCGTTTAACATAAATTTTATTGAGGATGAATTTATGCCCTTGCTGCCGGATGAATGGAAATCAGAAGGCTCAGCAGAAATTAAAAATGTTGTTACCGTAATGGCTGCTATACTGAAAGCAGAAGAAAGTAAATTAACTCCATCAAAATTTAATTGTAATCATGAAAACAATTGGGACACTGTTGAAGATGAATGATTTTATTGTAACAATTGGTAATGATAAAAAAACAGTTAAGGTATTTGATAACAACACTGTACAATTAGATGGCGTTTTAGTTAATGTTGAAGTATCAAAAGTAAACCAATATTTGTACCTGCTAAAATTCGGCAACAAAGTTTTTGAAATTACGACGAACAAATTATCCCATGAAAAGTATGGTTTTTTAGTTACCGGCAATTATTTTGAAACTACCGTTCGCACAACATTGCGCGAAAAGGCTGTAGAATATTTAAGTCAAAAAGAGAAACTATCACATCACGATATTATAAAAGCCCCAATGCCCGGTCTTCTTCTAAAAATAAAAAAGAAAGAAGGGGACAGTGTTGAAATTGGTGAATCGATCGCGATCTTAGAAGCTATGAAAATGGAAAATGACATCCTCTCACCTGCTACAGGAATAATAAAAGAAATAAATGTGAAGGAAGGCGCTTCGGTTGAAAAAGATGAAATTATTTTGAAAATAGATTGATACTTTATATATTGATGTCTGATTATCATATTCACTAAAATATGAGAATGCTTAGTCTAAATAAAAAAAATACCATCAACCATTAGGAGGAAAAGTGATTAAGAAATTACTTTTAATTCTGCTTGTTTCAACTTTATTAACCGGAAATATTTTTTCGAGTGGTTTTCAAATTAACGAACACGGCGCAAAAGCAATGGCAATGGCTGGCGCTTTTACTGGTTTTGCCAATGATGCCTCGGCAGTATATTTTAATCCAGCCGGAATTACACAGCTTAATGGAACTTTTATTAGTGCCGGTACAACTTTAATACTTCCAATGTCAAAGTTTAATGGTATTGAAGGCGCACAGATTCCAGGATTGCTTGATCCTGCAAAAGAATATGAAATGGAGAGTCAAGTTTTTACTCCGATCAATTTCTATTTAACTCAACAAATTACCGACGAATTATTTGTTGGCTTAAGTGTTAATAACCCATACGGACTTGGAACCAAATGGGATGATAAATGGGCCGGTCGCTATATTGCTGTTGATACCGAGCTTAGGACATTTTTCTTTAATTTAGTATTAGCATACAAGGTTACCGAAAATCTATCATTAAGCGGCGGTTTTGTATATGCAATGGGTGATGTAAAAATAATTAGAAATTTATTCCAAGCTGATCCTGTAACACGTCAGGTAAAAGCAGATGCTCAGACCAATTTGGAAGGGGATGGAAATGCAATTGGCTGGACTGCCGGATTGTTTTACATGTCCGAAGATAAAAAATCATCAATTGGTATTAGTGTAAGAAGTGAAGTTGAATTTGATTTTGAAGGCGATGCAATTACTACTCCTGCAACTTTAGATTTTGTTCATCCTTTAGCAGGTCCTCAAAGTATTACTCTGCCTACCGGAGCAATTAAAGCAACACTTACTACTCCTATGACTGTTACAGCGGGTTTTGCAGCTCAAATAGCTGAATTAACTACACTAACCGGTGATATTCAATGGACCGGCTGGTCAAGCTATGATACTTTGGCAGTAGACTTTGTGGATTATGTTGATCCTAATAGTGCAACAGGCGCAAAATTAAGAACAGCTGCTCCTAGAGAATACAAAAATAATTACATTTTTAGATTAGGATTAGAGACCGAGTTATCAAAGAGTTTTATGCTTCGCGGCGGAATTTTATATGATACAAACCCTGTTCCTGATAGATTAGTTGAACCGACTCTTCCTGATTCAGATCGTCTTGGTCTTAACATTGGTTTCGGTTATCAATTAACTGACGGTTTATCTATTGATGTAGCATATATGTTCTTAAAATTTGTTAACAGAACAATCTCTGATTCGAACATCGATTCTGGCTACCCGGTCGCAATTCCATTTAATGGAACGTACAAATCAATTTCACATTTGTTCGGTGTAAATTTTTCTTATATGCTTTAAACTGATCTTTAAATATTTAAATTTTGTTAGGGATGGAATTTTCCATCCCTTTTTTATTTACTATGAAAACTATTCTATTATTATTTCTTACAATATTATTTTTTTCCTGCGGCAGTTCAAAGGTGAGTGAATCCTATGATGCCGAAGAAGAAAATTCAACTAAATCAGTTTTTGATTCTAACTTTGTAAATAATTCAGCATTTGTGTATCAATACACTATTCAGTTAGCTTCCTTTGAATCCAAAGAATCAGCAATTAGTTTTATTGAAGAAAATCGGGACTCAATTACCGGTGAGCTATTAAACAGTTTTGATGAAAACAAAAATCTTTACCTTGTTCAACTACCTGTTTTTAATTCAAGAATTAAAGCTGAAGAAAAACTTGCTGAAATTTCGAAGAATGAAATTTTTTTTAATGCTGTAATGATAATTAAAAAAGTCAATATTGAATATTGAAACTCGCCCAAATAAGCAACCAAATAAATATTTCCAATGCAGGCAATCAAAGCTTGATTTTATGTTGCAAATTTGGCAATATTTGATAACTTATTTTATCAAAATTAAAGCTAATCTAATTAAGGAGGGATCATGGCATTCTCATTAAATAAAGTTCAACTAATTGGTAATCTTGGTCAAGACGCGGAAACAAGCTTTACAACGAATAATGTGGGTATTACAAAATTTTCTATTGCAACATCTCGTAATTATAAAGGCAAGGATGGAGAATGGATCCCGGAAACTACATGGCATAACATTGTTGCTTTCAACTTATCAGATTTTTACAAAGATTCATTGAAAAAAGGTAAAAAGTTTTATATAGAAGGACGTATTAGTAAACGCAGTTACGAAAAAGACGGCGTAAAACAGTATTTTACAGAGATTGTATCAGAATCAATTATTCCTTTAGATTCACGTGATAGTTCCGGAGGTTCACAAAACCAGGACAGATCAAACCAGGAACCGATTGATACTAATACTGATGATGATTTACCATTTTAATTGTTTTGTAAAATTATTTAGGACGAATTGAATATTTGGACGTTGGTTGGTATTACCGCTTAATTATACTTGCAATATTAGTATTATTCTCAGCATTTTTTTCCGGTTCTGAAGTAGCCATATTTTCTCTCGATAAAAAAAAGGTTAAAGATATTAATTTTAAAGAGAGCTTATCAGGTCGTTACATTATTAATCTTCTCGATTATCCTCGGAGATTGTTAGTAACCATTCTTATCGGCAACACAATTTTTAATGTCGGAGCTTCGATTGTTGCGGTGACTCTAGCATTGGATTTTGCCGCTGCTTGGAATATTTCAACAGATATTATGCTGTTAGTTCAAATTATTTTACTAACGATAATAATTTTAATTTTTGGAGAGGTAACACCAAAAGTTTGGGCAACAAAACACCCGGTTCAATTTGCGAAAATGATTGCCATCCCACTTTACTGGATTAGTGTTTTAATTTTTCCGGTTTCAAAAATAATTACGGATGTATTTAAATTAGCATTTTCAAAAGTTAAAATTGACCGAACAAAAACAGCAATAATGCACTCAGATATTACACATCTAGCAAACCTTGGTATTGAAAAGGGAACCATTGAAGAAGGTGAACATGAATTAATTCATGGTCTGGTTGCCTTTAAAACTGTTACAACTCGCGAGGTTATGACTCCGCGTGTCGATATCACAGCAATTTCGGTGGATACAAAATTTGATGATTTGATGAATACAATAACCGAATCGGGGCATAGTAGAATACCGCTTTTTGAGGAAAGCTTAGATAATATAATTGGTGTGATCTACGCAAAGGATCTGCTTCCTCACCTCGGAAATGAAAATTCCAAAAATGAATTATCACTTAAAAAGATTGCGCGTAAAGTTTTATTTATTCCGGAAACAAAATTAATTAGCGACCTCATGCATGAATTCCAGAAAAAGAATATGCATATGGGTATTGTTGTTGATGAATACGGCGGAACTGCAGGTCTAATTTCACTTGAAGATATTTTAGAAGAAATTGTTGGTGAAATTAGAGACGAGTATGACAAGGAAGAATTAGAGATAACACAACTAACTGATAGTTCTTATATTTTACTCGGCAAAGTATCTATTGATGAAATGAACGATTTGCTTCAATTTAATTTTTCATCCGAAAACGATGATTACGACACTGTTGGCGGATTTATCCTTAATCTTGCAGGGTCAATTCCGGAAGAAGAGAATATCTTTGAGTTTGATAACTTCAAATTCACAATAAAGGAAGTTGGAAACCAAAGAATAAATAAAGTGCTTGTTGAAGTAAAGCAAACTGAGGAATAACAGTTCCAAGTCAAAATATTTCATCCAAAGTAATAATTAAAAATTTTGTATTTTTCGCCATGAAATTTTACGATTTAAATTCTCTCCCTATTCAAAATAATTAAGGACATCGATACAGCATGAGAGACAACAGGAAAACTGAAATTAAGGTTGGTGTACTGACCATTATTGGAATAATAATATTTTTATTGATATTCGGCTGGGCTAAGGATATTCAAATATTTGGGGAAGATCAAAAAGTTAATATCAAATTTCCTTCTGTTGCCGGACTTGAAGTTGGCGATAGAGTTACTGTGTTTGGAATTAGAAAAGGTCACGTTGAAAACATTGATTTAGTTAATAACGAAGTAATAGTGACTGCTGTTTTAGATAGAGATACGAAACTTTACAGTAATGCAAAGATCTCAATTATGATGCTTGATATGATGGGTGGAAAGAAAATTGAAATTGATCCTGGTGATTCGGGAGAGCCGATGGATTTAACACAAATTCAAAATGGAAAATTTGTTGGTGATTTGGCAACTGCTATGGCGGCTTTAAGTGATGTACAGGATGACCTGGTTGACTTAGTTTCTGAAACAAAAAAAACAATGAGTTCAATAAGCAAAATGTTTAGCGATGAGAAGCTTCAATCAGAATTAAAAAGCGGTGTTTCTAATTTGAATAAGTTGTCAAAAAAACTCGCTCAAGTTGTAGAACAAAATGAAGCGGGATTTAAACAGCTTATAGAGAATGGAAATCAGCTTGCAGAATCAGCAAATAAAATGATAAACGATAATAGTGAAAATGTTAAGGCAACCGTGTTAGAAATGAAGACTGTTGTACAAAATTCCAACAGTTTAATAACTAAGCTGGATCAGTTAGCCGGTGAAGTGACGAACAAAGAAAATAATATCGGTAAACTATTATATGACGAGCAGCTTGTAGATGATTTAAAAATTACTATTGAGCAGGTAAAATTACTAACAGAGATTTTAATCAAGCAGCTTCAGAACGAAGGAGTTAATGTTGATGCGCATATTTTTTAGTCTGATATTATTATTTGCTTCTTTAATTTGTATAAAAAGTGAAGCACCAGAACCTGTTAGAGGCAAAAACGGAATGGTTGTTTCAGCTCATCCAATCGCCTCACAGGTAGGAATTGAAGTATTAAAAAAAGGCGGCAATGCTATTGATGCTGCCGTTGCGGTTGGTTTTGCACTCGCCGTCGTTCATCCATCTGCAGGCAATTTAGGTGGCGGCGGATTCATGGTAATTCATTTAGAAAATGGTGATCAAACTACATTTGACTATAGAGAGAAAGCGCCGGCATCGACACATAAAAATATTTACTTAGACGAAAATGGGAATTATGATCCAAAGCTAAGCACTGAAGGATGGTCGTCTTCGGGTGTGCCCGGAAGTGTTGCAGGAATGCTCGCAGCGTTGGAAAAGTATGGTAGCTTGCCACTTCATGAAATAATTCAACCGGCGATTGATTTGGCCGAAAATGGTTTTGTTATGGATTATCGAATGGTAGATTTTGTGAATGCCTATCATAAAGAGTTTATGAAATATCCATCATCAAAAAAAATATATACAAAGGATGGTAATAAATTTGATGAAAATGATAAACTAATTCAAAAAGATCTAGCTGGCACTTTAAATCTAATAAAGTATAGTGGCAAAGCCGGTTTTTACGAAGGGAGAACTGCCGGATTAATTTCGCAACAGGCAAAGGAAAACGGCGGATATATTTCACTTGAAGATTTGGCAAACTACGAGCCGAAGGAACGAAAACCATTAACTGGAAATTATAGAGGTTTCAAAGTAATTTCAATGGGACCCCCTTCTTCAGGCGGCGTTGCATTAATTCAAACATTAAATGTTTTGGAAAATTTTGAAATTGATAAAACTGATTTCGGTTCGAGTGATTACATTCACAAATTAGTTGAAACATTTAAATTTGTTTTTGCCGATAGGTCCGAGCATTTAGGCGACGAAGATTTTTATCCGGTACCTAAAGAATGGCTTCTATCAAAAGATTATGCCCAGGAAATTTTTAATCATATTGGTGAAGAGGCCACTCCAGCCTCTGAGATTAAACCAGGTATTCCAACATATAACGAAAGTTTAGAGACAACACACTACAGCGTCGTTGATAAATTTGGAAATGCGGTAAGCGTTACTACTACTATAAATTCAACATTTGGTAATAAAATAGTTGTTGAAGGTGCCGGATTTTTGATGAATAATGAAATGGACGACTTCAGCGCAAAACCCGGTGAACCAAATCAATTTGGATTACTTGGAAGCGAGGCAAATTCAATTGTGCCGGGAAAAAGAATGCTTAGCAGCATGACTCCGACGATAGTATTGAAAGATGAAAAACCAATTTTAGTTATCGGGTCCCCCGGAGGTTCACGAATTATTACAACTGTTATTCAAGTAGTGCTAAATGTAATTGAGTTCGAAATGGATATTCAAACAGCCATAAATATGCCGAGAGTTCATCATCAGTGGTACCCCGATAGTTTGTATTACGAGACTTATGCGCTGAATAAAGATGTTGTAAATGCATTGAAAAATAAGGGGCATTCAATCGGTGGGAATATCGGAATTGGCAGGGCACAGGGAATAATTATCGATAATAAGGAGAAATTATTTTGGGGCGCTTCAGATCCAAGAAGCTACGGAATGGCAGTAGGTTATTAAAATGGTATTAGGAATTGGAATTGACATAATTGAAATTGATAGAATTAAAAAATGTGTAGATAAATTCGGTGATCTATTTATAAATAAAATATTTACGGAAACTGAAAAAGAATACTGTCTTGGTAAAAAAAATAAATATCAACACCTTGCCGCCAGATTTGCTGCAAAAGAAGCAATTGCAAAAGCGCTTGCAACAGGTTGGAGCAAAGGTTTCCGCTGGAAGGATATAGAGATTTACAATGAAAAATCTGGATTACCCCGCGTAAACTTATTGGGCAATCTGAAGGATTTTGTTAATAAAGATAAATCACTTCAAATCACAATGTCCCACTCTCAAAACTATGTAACATGTTTCGCAATTCTGTACTCGAATTCTACTTCATCAAATTCAAACTCTTAGTATTGAAATACCAAAAAATTATTTTAAAGGTTAATATCGATTTTAGATATTGGGATTAAAACCTTAAACAGCATTGGGAGAATTTGCTTGTGCTAATTGTCTATGTAAACATTGCAAATAAGCGGCTGAAGCAGCTAAAGATATTTTGTTTTTGTTTCATATTCCCACAGATAAATCTGTGGGTTATTTTAATAAATGAATTCCCACACGATAGCTAATGTCTGAGTTTTAAAAAATCAATAGCCCCACCTTTCAAGGCGGGGGCTAAGATAACCTCGAACAGTTGGGCTTTAGCCCGAAAAATTACTATCACAGAAAATAATTCAAAAAAAGTTGTAATATCTTTTATATGGAATTAAACAATCGTTTTGCATAGTTTTGCATATTGATTAAATGAAAAAAGTTAGGAAAAAGTTGGAAAATAATAGAGTAATAGTTGCAATGAGCGGTGGAGTTGATTCATCTGTTGCTGCGGCGCTTTTGTATAAAGAAGGATATGATGTAATAGGCATCACAATGAAAACATGGGGATTTATGGAAGTGGGCGGAGCACCCAAACATGAATCTGGATGTTGTTCTTTAGATGCAATTTTTGACGCTAAAAATGTTGCGAATTCATTTGGTTTTCCTCATTACACTGTTGATTTTACAAGCGCATTTGAAGAAGCAGTAATTGAAAATTTTGTAGATGAATATTTACACGGAAGAACCCCAAACCCATGCGTGGTTTGCAATCGAAAAATAAAATGGGAAGAACTTCTTAAAAAAGCTGATTCTCTTGATGCACAATACGTTGCTACAGGGCACTATGCAAAAATCACTTTTGATGAACAGACGGGTCGCTATTCAATTAAGAATTCTGAGGATAATCGAAAGGATCAGTCTTACGCGCTATGGGGATTAACGCAGGAAAGTTTAAGCAGAACATTACTGCCACTTGGAAAATATACCAAACCGGAAATCCGAAAACTTGCAGAGGAATTCGGATTAAAAACCGCAAACAAGCCCGATAGCCAGGAAATATGTTTTGTAGCTGATAACAATTATGAAAGATTTTTAAGGGAGAGAATCCCCGACGTGATCGATAATCTTGAAACCGGTGAAATGGTTTACAAAGGTGAAAAAATAAACGATCATAAAGGATTGCCGTTTTATACAGTCGGGCAGCGTAAAGGTTTAGGCGTTGCAGTAGGTAAACCTATTTATGTAAAAAAAATAGACCATAAAAATAATAGAATTGAAATTGGGGATAAAGAAGATCTGCTTGAGACTGTATTAGAGGCAGATGACTTAAATTATGTTGCCGCAGAAAAATTAGATGCCGGAATAAAAGTATTCGCAAAAATCCGCTACTCCGATAAGGCTGCAGAAGCTGAAATAAATTTTGCAGATGAGAATTCACTGAGATTAACATTCAAAGAACCCAAGAACGCAATTACACCGGGACAGTCTGTTGTTGTATATAATGAAGATGGCGTAGTTCTACTTGGTGGAGTTATAAAGCAGAGAGAGAACTAACCGTTAATTTTAATATTGCAATTTTACCTAAATCACCGCATTTTATTAGATGAAAAAATTAAAGAATCAACTGATTGTTAAAAAAAACTATGGAGATTAGCTTTCGAAGGTTATCACAAAGCTAACGGAGCATTAAACGCAAGAGTACTTTTACTTAACCAGAGTTATGAACCACTGATAATTTGTAATGTAAAGAAAGCAATTATTTTAATTTTATTAGGCAAAGCTGAATTAGTAGCAGATAACGAAAAAAAAAGATTAAGATCAGTTTCATCTTCCTTTCCCTGGCCAAGTGTAATACGTTTAAATTCCTATGTGCGGGTTCCCTATAAAAGAATAATTATCTCACGAAAAAACATATTGAAACGAGACGGGCATAAATGCGCCTATTGCGGTCGCGGGCATCTACCTTTAACATTGGATCATATAGTTCCAAAATCGAGAGGAGGAGAGGACACGTGGGATAATTTGATTGCCGCATGTATAAGGTGCAACAATAAGAAAGGTGACAGAACCCCAAAAGAAGCAGGGATGGAAATGCTTTTCCAACCCCATACCCCAAGCCACATAATGATCATTAAAAATGCAGCAGGCAGACTTGATGAATCCTGGAAGCCGTATTTGTTTCAATCTTAATTCTCTTCAATAATTTTAAGCCATTAAGCTAAATTTTCATTATTTTAAACTCTTTAAAATTTAATCTTTTGAATAAAATTCTACAGGAAAAATGTCGAAAAAAAGAATACTTAGCGGAATGCGTCCAACCGGCAAACTTCATCTGGGTCATTATGTAGGCGCACTGGAAAATTGGATAAAATTACAAAACGAATACGACAGCTTTCATTTAATTGCAGATTACCATGTTTTAACTACGGGATTGGAAACCAATGATATTTATAACAATTCGATAGAAATGGTTATTGATTGGCTGGCAACTGGGCTTGATCCGAAAAAGAGTCCATTCTTTCGACAGTCACAAATTAAAGAGCACACGGAATTGTTTTTAATATTTTCAATGCTGGTAACAAAAGCCCGGCTTGAAAGAAATCCAACGCTAAAAGAACAGGTGCGGGATCTCAATATCGAAAATATTATTTATGGTCATCTCGGCTATCCTGTTTTGCAATCCGCGGATATTTTACTTTACAAAGGAAATTTTGTGCCTGTAGGCGAAGACCAGGTGCCGCATGTTGAGATAACAAGAGAGATAGCCCGAAAATTTAATTCTTCATACAGTGAAGTTTTCCCGGAACCGGAAGCGCTGCTAACAAAATTTGCACGACTGCCCGGTTTAGATGGCAATGCAAAAATGAGTAAGTCCTTAAACAATACAATTCTGTTATCAGATGAACCGGAAATCGTTCAGAAGAAACTTCGCAAAGCTGTTACTGATCCATTAAAAGTTAGACGAAATGATCCCGGAAGACCAGAGGTTTGTTTAGTTTTTACATATCACAAAAAATTTAATAATGAGAATTTAGAAGAGATAGAATCCGGCTGCAGATCAGGTGAATTGGGTTGTGCTGATTGCAAGGCAATGTGTACAAATCATATAAATAATTTCCTATCGCCGATTATCGAAAAAAGAAAATATTACGAAAACAACTTAGATGATGTTAAAGATGTATTACATGACGGAGAAAAAAAAGCCGGCTTGATCGCTCAAAGCACAATGCAGGATGTAAGAAGTTCAATGAAGTTAGGTTAAGATGTACAAAATTAAATTAAATGTTTTTGAAGGTCCATTAGATTTGCTGCTCTTTTTTATTAGAAGAGATGAGATTGATATATATGATATTCCCATTTCGAAAATTACCAAAGAGTTTATTCAGTACCTGGATTTTTTGAAAGAGTTAGATCTTGAAACTGCAGGCGATTTTATTTTGATGGCGTCAACTCTTATGCAGATAAAAGTTAAAATGCTTTTACCGAAAGAGATTGACGAAAAAGGTGAAGAGATAGATCCCCGTGCGGATTTAGTGAAAGCACTGCTCGAGTATAAAAGATTTAAAGAGATGTCGGACGAACTTTCATTCTTCGAATCGAGTCAGCGGAAGCTTAACTACAGAGGCAATTATGATCATGATGTAAAAGAGTCGAAACCCGAAATGGAAGTGCTGCTTAAGAATATTACGATTTATGATTTAATAAAAGCATTTAAAAAGGCACTCTTACAAAGACCCGTAGAAGCTATTCATCAAATACAGAAAATTAATGTATCGATTGAACAGCAAATTGAATTTATCCTTCAACTGGTTGAGGGAAAAGATGAAGTCCCTTTTGTAGATTTGATAAAAGACCTACATGAAAAAATAAAAATAATTGTTACGTTTATTGCATTGCTTGAACTGGTTAAGCTTGGACAAATTGGTTTGAAAGAATCACTAAAATTTAACGATTTTGTTATTTACGGAATTGAGAATGGAAAAGATATATAATTCGATTATTGAAGCACTAATCTTTGCTTCCGATGATCCTTTAACAGCCGGTGAAATTATTAAAGCGGTAAAGGAAATTGATGGTGAAGATACAGAGATTAATAATGCCGATATTGATGAAGCTGTTTCTGAATTAAATGTAATTTATGAAAATGCCGGTAACTCGTTTAGAATATTACGCATTGCAAATGGATTTATTTTTGCAACACTTGGGGAGTATGCTAAATATGTTGGATTCCTTTCACATGCAAAAACTAACCGCCGGCTTACTCAGGCAGCGCTGGAAACTTTATCGATCATTGCATACAAACAGCCGATCACAAAGCCTGAGGTTGAATCTATCCGAGGTGTAAACTCTGATTATATGATTAACACTTTGCTTGAGAAAAATCTAATTACAATTAAAGGCAGAACCGATACAATAGGAAGACCTTTACTTTACGGCACGACGGATGAGTTTCTAAAATATTTTGGCTTGTACAGTTTAACCGATCTGCCAAAACCGAGAGAGATTGAAGAAATAATGCAGGATGAAGATTTTCTAGAACAGAAAAGAAAAATTATGATGAATGAAATTGAAGAAATTATTGAAGATGAAGTAGGCAGTGAAACGGGTGGTGAAAATGAGACTGAATAAATATTTATCGGAATGCGGAGTTGCTTCGAGAAGAAACTCGGAACAATTTATTTTAGACGGAAGAATTTCTGTTAATGGACAAGTAGTTATCGATCTTGCAACTCAAATTGATCCTGCAAAGGATGAAGTAAGTTTTGACGGGTCAAAAATTAGTCAGGCGAAAAAAGTTTATTTTTTAATTAATAAGCCTAAAGGAGTAATCACAACTACTAAGGATGAAAAAAATCGACCGAATGTCACTGATTTAGTAAAAACAACTTCTAAGATATTTCCTGTTGGACGATTGGATTATAACACAACAGGAACTTTAGTTTTAACTAATGACGGTGAATTTGCAAACTACTTACTTCATCCAAAAAATAAATTTCCAAGAAAGTATGAAGTGGGATTAGATAAACCGCTTCAGGTGGAAGACAGATTAAAATTGTTGAACGGGATATATCTGGATAACCGAAAAAGTGTTTTTACTGAAATTGAATTTCCCAAAAAGAATGATTTTAAAAAAGTTTATGTAACTACCGTTGAAGGTAGAAACCATTTCGTAAAAAGAATGTTCGGTGCATTGAGCTATACTGTTAAAAAATTACATCGATATAGTTTTGCCGATGTTAAGGTAAATGACATGATGCCCGGCAGCTATAGAAAAATGGAAGATAAAGAGATTAAAGCTTTATATAGTTATCATAAGAGTGTTAAAACTAAGCTAAAATAGCGGAGGAAAATTGAGTACCAATATTATTCATGAAGATGAAAATACACTGATTAAAAGACGAAGAGAAGAATTAGAAGAACTAAAAAATAAAAATTTTGAACCATATGCATATTCTTACGATGTCGATTCTTATTCATCTTCCATTAAAAAAAGTTTTAATGAAAATGAAACAAAAGATGTAAAAGTTGCCGGAAGATTAATGGCTCTGCGTAGAATGGGTAAAGCATCATTCGCAACAATACAGGATAACGAAGGAAGGATACAAATATATTTGCGTAAAGATGAAATTGGTGAAGCATATGATGCATTTAAGCTGCTTGATATTGGGGATATAATAGGAGTTGATGGATTTGTGTTTAAAACCAAGACCGGTGAAATATCTGTTCACGCAAGGACAATGACACTCTTATCAAAATCACTTCGACCTATTCCGATAGCAAAAGAAGTCATTGATGAAGATGGAAATAAAAAAGTTTTCGATCAGTTTGCCGATAAAGAATTACGTTACCGCCAAAGATATGTCGACTTAATTGTAAATCCTGAAGTAAAAAAAGTATTTATTCAGCGTTCAAAAATCATTACACAGCTACGTAAATTTTTGGATAATAATGGTATACTTGAAGTTCAAACTCCAATACTGCAGCCACTTTATGGCGGTGCGGCAGCCCGTCCTTTTGAAACACATCATAATTCTCTTGATATGAAATTGTACCTCAGAATTGCCGATGAACTTTATTTGAAGCGCTTAATAGTCGGTGGTTTTGATGGTGTCTATGAATTGTCAAAAGATTTTAGAAATGAAGGAATTGATAAAACTCATAATCCCGAATTTACAATGCTTGAATTTTATGTGGCATACAAAGATTACAATTGGATGATGACTTTCTTTGAAGAGATGATCAACAATGTGTGCACTAAAGTGTTCGGCAAAACTACCTTTGAAGTTGAAGGAAACACAATTGATTTTAAAGGGCCATGGAAAAGAGTATCGATAGTTGATGAACTTAAAAAAGCTACCGGCATTGATGTACTTGAAGCCTCTGAAGATGAATTAAAATCAGCATTAAAAAAACACGGCACAAAACTTACCGGTGGTGAATCAAGAGGAAAATTAATTGATGAATTGTTTGAATCTTTTGTTGAGCATACATTAATACAACCAACATTTGTTACCGACTATCCTGTTGAATTATCTCCGCTTGCAAAAAAACACAGAAGCAAAGAAGGTGTTGTTGAAAGGTTTGAAGCATATGTTGTTGGAAGAGAAATATGCAATGCCTTCAGTGAATTGAACGATCCTATCGACCAACGTGAGCGATTTGAAGAACAATCAAGATACATGGAAGAAGGAGACGAAGAAGCGCATCAGATCGATGAAGACTATGTAAGAGCATTAGAATTTGGAATGCCTCCTACCGCAGGTTTAGGAGTGGGCATCGATAGACTAGTAATGCTATTAACAAATCAGTCTTCGATAAGGGACGTGATCCTGTTTCCGCATATGCGTCCGGAAAAATAAATTTGAGCTGAAAGTAAATACAAACTAATTCTATTGCCGACTAAATAAAATGAAATCAAAAATATTCAAAATATTGTTACTTCTTTTTGCTGTGAATGCAGTTTTGATTTGCCAGGTTCCCGATTCCAATTTTCAAAATGTTGAAATCAAGAATGAATTAGATACGCCCACTACCCCCATTCCGCTTTGGCTTCAAAGCAGAAATATAAAATACGAAATACCAAATCCACTATATTCGGAAGTTGATTATTGGCGGCTTGCCGGGGTAGGTGCAATTACACTTGGAGCCGGAATAGGAATTCATATTTATCAAGCTAATGCATGGTGGCAGGACCAAAATAGTAAGTTTCGAGTTATTCATGATTGGGACTACGCGTTATGGGTTGACAAGGTTGGACATTTTTACGGTGCTCATCTTTTAGGTCATGCATTTTCTGCAGGTTTTGAAGCGGCAAATATGGATTCTGAAAAAGCAACAATTTATGCTGCGGCAGCTTCACTCGCTTTCCAGCTTTATGTTGAAGTTGAAGACGGCTTTGGCGCCAACTGGGGTTTCAGTCCCGGTGATGTTGTATTCAATGTTCTCGGGTCATCTTATTTTTTAGCTCAGTATTATTATCCTTATTTAAAAAACTTTCAGCCGCGCGCGAGTTATTATCCTTCAGAGCAGCAAAGAAAGGGATTGCGACCGGATGGAAATATAATAGATGATTATGACGGGCAAAAATATTGGCTGGCAGTTCGGATGAAAGAAGTACTCCCAAAATCTGTTTCTAAATATTGGCCATCGTTCCTAATGCTTTCAGTTGGAATGGGAGTAAAAAATATTCGTACTGATAGAAATAACGCCCGTTCCGATATGTACATTGCTTTCGATCTTGACGTTGAAAAACTTCCCTTGCACGGTAAGTTTTGGCAGTTTATAAAAAACACATTGAACTATCTTCATTTTCCAATGCCCGGGGTACGCTTGACTTCGGGAGTAGCATTTTTTGGATTAGTATATTAATAGGTGAAATTGAATTACAGCATAATTATTCCAACACTTAACGAAGAAAGACTCCTCCCAAAACTGCTGTCTCAGCTTAATGAAGCTAGTTTGAGAGAAAGTTTTAAATATGAAATTATTGTATCCGACGGCGGCAGTTCCGATAACACGGTTGCAATTGCTTCTGATCTTGCTGATAAAGTTATTACTCATAAAAAGGAGTCTAAACAGAATATTTCCGAAGGAAGAAACAACGGAGCTAAGATTGCAAATGGAGAAATCTTAATTTTTTTAAATGGAGATATTTTTATAGATGAGCCGCAAAAATTTTTTAATTTTATCGAATCCAAATTTATGAATTCAAAATACTTTGCTATGACTTGCAGCGTTGTCGTTTTCCCCAACGAGAGAAAGTTTATTGATTCAGTATTCCTAACTTTTTACAACTACTATTTTCACCTCCTAAATATTATTGGATTAGGTATGGGAAGGGGAGAGTGCCATATAATTAGGAAAGAAATTTTTTGGAATCAAAATGGATATAACGAAAAATTAGCTGCCGGCGAAGATTATGACCTTTACAAACGCATTAGGCAAAAAGGTAAAATATTATTTGCACAAAAATTATTTATTTTTGAATCACCAAGAAGATATAGAAAGCTAGGCCATTTTAGAATTTTATTTACCTGGTTGATCAACAGTATTTTTGTGACTCTTAAAAATAGGTCAATGTCAAAAGAGTGGGAACAAATTAGATAGCATGAAAAAAATATTTACAATATTATTTTTCACCGCAGGAATCTATTATGCCCAAATTGGTTATGTAGAATATGACCATAAGGTTTATGATTTTCTTGAGCGAATGAGTTCGTTTCATTTAATAGAAAACTATAACAGTTTTGAACTTCCGAAAACTAGGAGAGAAATTACCGGTCATTTAATTGAATTGCATTCTCTTAAAAGATCATTGAATAGTGTTGATGAAAAAATATTGGAAGATTTATTTATAGAATTTGAATATGACATTTATAGAATCACAAATAATTATGATTCTAAAATTTCAGACTTTAAGTTCAGCGAATTGTTCAACGAAAAGGAAAAATTTTTCTATTACTATACTGATACAAATGATGTGAGTTTGTTTTTGAATCTTGAAGGAAGTTTAGAAAATATTTATTACAAAGATAATGAGAACAGTAAGAATTATAATGCATTATTAAGTGTTATGGGCGGATCAGTAAGAGGAGCATTTTTAGATAAGTTTGGATTTTCAATTAGAGCAACCAATGGAATTGTTAAGGGAGATAAGGAAGCCGCAAGCGTTAAGGGAAATTTAATAAATAATTTTAAGTTCAATGAAGATCAGGCTGGAGAACAATCAACTTACTTTGATGAAACAGAAGGATATTTATTAGCTGATTTTGATTATATACATTTTAACATAGGAAGAAATAGAAGAACAATTGGATACGGTATTGTTAAGGATATTCTTAGTGATAATTCGCCAATGATGGATCAGATTGGATTAAATATAAAATATAAGTTTGTTTCATTTTCATGGATGCATGCAAAAATATTAGGTCCGGAAAATGCTATCAGTGATTCAACGATAGGAGCTTTACGAACTATTGCCGATAAATATTTTGTTACTCACAGGTTAGCATTTGATTTTGGCAAGCATTTAAATATCGGATTCGGTGAAACAATTATTTATGCAAACAGATCGGTTGATTTTTCTTATTTGAATCCCTTTAATTTTTATAAAACAATCGAACATGCCGGTAAGGATAGAGATAACTCGCAAATATATTTTGATGCTTCAAATAATTCCATCAATGGTTTAAAGTTTTATGCTTCGTTGATATTTGATGACATTGATTTTAGTAAACTTGGGACTGAGTGGTTTGGAAATCAAGCCCTAATAAATTTATCTTTGTATTCATCACAACTCAATCAAATCATTCCAATTGATCTTTATTTTCAGTATTTGAGAATCGATCCTTATTTTTATACGCATAGATTAGATTATAATAATTATACAAATGATAATATCCCGCTCGGAGCTGCTATGGAGCCGAATAGTGAGTCCTTCATTTTTAAGTTGAAATATCGTCCTCATTATAGAATTGATTTATCATTTCAATTTCAATACACGGTACATGGCGCAAATGAGCTGAATGATGATGGAACAATAAAAGTAAATCACGGAGGCAATATTCTTCTTGGGCATAGAAACTTTGATTCTGAGAACGCCAGCTTACTAAATGGCGATAATGAATTTAAAAGAATGTTGGGATTTACAGGCACATACGAACCGATCAATAATTATTTCGTCAGAATGAACGTAAACTATATAAGTAATAGTTTACAGGATATTATTAAAGTGGATGATATTTATTCAAGCATCTATATGTTTGTAAAATTTTAGCAAGGTGAAATTATGGGAAAAATAAATATTAAACTTCCGGTATTGTTTCTAGTTCTTACAATAGGCATTACGCTCGGAGTACAAATTAGCACAATAATTTCGAGTGATTCTCTTCGGGAAAATATTAGAAAGTTTAATGACGTACTAAACTACACTGCAAAATATTATGTGGATGATGTTGACTCACAGAAACTTGTTGAATCTGCAATTAAAGGTATGTTAAAGGATTTAGACCCGCATTCGGTTTACATTCCTGCAAAGGAGCAAGAGGCTTCCGAAGAAGAATTTAGAGGAAACTTTGAAGGCATTGGAGTAGAGTTTCAAATATTGAATGATACAATTACCGTTGTCTCTGCAATTACGGGCGGACCTAGTGAAGAACTAGGTATAGCCTCTGGCGATAGGATTGTGAAAATTGACGGCGAAAGCTGTATTGGTTTTTCTAACTCGGATGTAATAGATAAATTAAGAGGTAAGAAAGGAACAAAAGTCGCAGTTTCAATTTACCGACCTCTCGATAAAGAAGTTTATGAGTATGAAATTATTCGTGATAAGATCCCAATTTATTCAGTTGATGTTTCAATAATGTATGATGGTGAAATCGGCTATATAAGTTTATCCCGTTTCTCAAATACTTCCTATGATGAAATGTTAAAAGCTTTGAAAGAATTAACTAATAAGGGTGTTAAGAAGCTTGTGCTGGATTTAAGAAATAATCCAGGCGGACTTTTAAGCCAGGCTCATAAAATATCCGATCTTTTTATTGATGGAGAAAAATTAATTGTTTATACCGAAGGACGGCGTTCAGAATTTAATGATAAATTAAATGCAGGCGAAGATTATCCTTACGAAAAAATTCCCCTAGTAATTATGGTCAATCGCGGCAGTGCCTCAGCAAGTGAAATTGTTGCCGGCGCAGTTCAGGATTGGGATAGGGGACTTGTTGTTGGCGAAACTACTTTTGGAAAAGGTCTCGTTCAGCGTCCGCTAATTTTATCAGATAATTCCGCAATAAGATTAACGATCTCAAAATATTTTACTCCATCCGGAAGAGGTATTCAAAGAGAATACAAAAATAAGGAAGACTACTATTCAGAGATTTACAGCAGAGAAGAAGTTGAAGGTGAGAACCTAAATCATGAAGTCGAGGTTGAAGCTGATTCAACAAAACCAAAATTTAAAACTAACAAGGGACGAACAGTTTTTGGAGGCGGAGGTATTACTCCTGACTACCTTGTTAAGGCTGGTACAATAACTGAATTTTCTTCAAAGCTAAGAAGGAACAGTGTCTTTTATCAATTCGTTCGCACTTATCTTGATAGTAAATCAAAAAACCTTGGATCTAGGTTTGGTGAAAATTTAGATAAGTTTCGAAAAGAATTTCAGTTCTCAGAAAATGATATTACTGATTTTATTGATTTCGTAAAAAGTAAAGAGATTGAATTTAACAAAGAACAATTTGAAAAGGATAAAACATTTATTCTAAAAAGATTGAAAGCTTACATTGCGCGAGATAAATGGAAAAATGTAGGGTGGTATTCGGTATTGCTCGATGATGATAATCAGTTTCTAAAAGGAATTGAATATTTTGATGAAGCTGTAAAACTTCAAAATTCAGAAATCGTTGAAAACATTAAATAGTACATTGTGATTTATCTCACTGAGTTAATTGAGCGAATATTTATTTTGAATAAGAATTCACTATTTTAGCAATGCAGAAGTGCTTCAGATCAATAGAGTATTATTTTAGAATACTAAGTTTACATTATGGAAAATAAATTATTCCCATATCAAAATACATTTCCAAATATCGATCAATCTGTATTCCTTGCATCAGGTGTAAAAATTATCGGGGATGTTGAAATCGGTAAGAATTCCAGCGTTTGGTACAACTCAGTTGTTCGTGGCGATGTTCATTACATAAAAATTGGAGAAATGACGAATATTCAAGACTGCTCAATGCTTCATGTAACAAATGGAGTGTATCCATTGACCATTGGTAGTAAAGTAACAATAGCCCATAGCGTTACACTTCATGGATGTACCTTGCAAGACTTATGCTTTATTGGAATGAAGGCTGCAATTCTTGACGGTGCTGTAGTTGAAAAAAAATCAATGGTTGCAGCAGGGGCAGTTGTAACCCAAAAGTTTGTAGTTCCAAGCGGAAAATTAGTGGCAGGTGTGCCGGCAAAAGTAATTCGTGATTTGACAAAGGAAGAAATAGAGGATATTGAAGCTTCAGCGGAGAGATATAAAAAATATGCTGAACTAACTATCGAATCACTAAAAAATAAAAGTCCGAGAGAATGGTTATAAAAATCTGGGGAACACGCGGTTCAGTTCCTGTGCCCGGAGACGGTACAAAAAAATATGGAGGGAATACTCCCTGCATTGAAGTTATTTCATCTAGCGATGAGGCTGTGATTATTGATGCGGGAACAGGTATCAGAGAACTTGGCAATAAAATTCTTGAAACACCGGATGATTTTAAGAAAATAAATATTCTTCTTTCCCACACTCATTGGGATCATATTCAAGGGATGCCGTTTTTTGCTCCATTATACAATGAAAAATTCAACGTTGATATTTATTCCTTTTCCTACAATGGTTACGGACTTGACCACTTTATTGATGCACAAATGCGTCCCGAATTTTTCCCGGTAAATAAAGCAATATTTAAGGCCAAAGTTACCTACAAAAAATTGATAAAAGGTGAGGATGTAAAACTTGGCGGAGTAACCATTTCTTCCATTCCAACACATCATTCAAGAGGTACATTAGCTTTTAAAGTTGCTCAAGGCGGTAAATCATTTGTTTATATGACCGACAATGAAATACTATACGATAGTGAAACCCTAAAACCTACGACCGAGGATATTATTAGAAGAAATATGGATCTGATAAATTTTTGCCATGGATGCGATTATTTAATTCATGATACAATGTATTCACTTGAAGATTTTTCCGATAAAATTGGATGGGGTCACACAAATAATATTTCCGCTGCCTTGTTTAGTGCCGCTGCAAAGGTTAAAAACTTAATCTTATTTCATTATAGCCCTGAATATGATGACAAGCAAATTGATAAAATTGTTGAATCCACAGAAAAGTTTATTGCAGAGAATGAGTTGGATGTCAATTGTATTCCATCGAGCGAAGGTTTAGAACTAAAATTATAATAATATAACAGATCTACTGTGATTAAGGATTTAAAAATAAATTCTTCCGAAAAAATTTATCTCCACAAAGCTGAATTTCATAAAGTTATTAATCTCCTTAAAAAAGAGATGTTTTTTAATATTGATTCATTGAATATAAACATCGTTAATTCGGAGTATATTTTTGAATTGAATAGCAAATATTTAAATCATAATTATACAACGGATATTATTACTTTTAATTATTCCGAACATAAAGATAGATTAGATGGTGAAATTTTCATATCATTGCATGAAGCTATTTTTAATTCAAAGAAGTACAAAATTAGTTTAGATAATGAAATTCTTAGACTAATAATTCACGGTGTCTTACATTTATTGGGTTTTGATGATTTGAATGCCGCTGAAAAAAAAGTAATGAAATCGCACGAAAATAAATTTGTTAAATTGTTCGAAAATCA